>Ga0207703_10005203_pt1 | contig 10514 bp, 13 predicted proteins | sample KBSSwiS12_FD_184304 | JGI IMG/M metagenome (GOLD analysis project Ga0207703, IMG submission 184304) | Switchgrass rhizosphere microbial communities from Kellogg Biological Station, Michigan, USA - KBS Switchgrass S1-2 (SPAdes) (version 2) | ecosystem: Host-associated > Plants > Roots >... | reverse complement strand
CAGCCAGGGGCAGGCGATCCGGTCGACCTTGGGCCGCGCCCGCGTCACCCAGAGCGTCCGCCCTGCCGCATCACGCGGCGGCACCGCGTTCTCCTCGACCAGTGGCAACCCCGCCGCCGCCCAGCCCAGAAACCCGCCCTCGAGCACTTCGGCCTCGGCACCCGCCTGACGCAGCCACGCGGCCGCGCCATGCGACGTCGCACCGGCATCCCGGCAGGCGACGACCACGCTTCGTCCGGCGAAGTCGGCTGCCCAGTCCGCCAGCCCGGCAAAGCCGCGCCGTCGCGCACCGGGAAGGGACCGGGGATCGGCGGCGCGCTCCCCATCGCTGCGCAGGTCGATGATCGTCGGGCAGCCGGGCGTGCCGATGAGCCGGGCGAGTTTGTCAGGCGTGATAGCGTTGATCGCGGGCATAATGCGTCCTCAGGCAAAGGGGGACGCGATACTTCAGCCTGTCGCCTCATGGGGAGATCGCAAACCCCATGCCGCCAAAATGGCCGGCTCCGGGCGGCGGTGTCAAGGCTTTGCGGCAGGTGGGAAGCGTGCAATTGACATAACGCCCAGGAGGCGAGGCTGCTCAGAAAGCGGGAAGGCGAAGCGTAACATGGGCGAAACGCAAATGTCTGGCTTGGAGACGGCCCTTGTCTTCAGCTTCTTCCCCTTCCTGTTCGTCGGGATGTGGCTTTTGATCACGACGATGCTCGGCGTGCTGTCCGGATGGTTCGCCCTCCAAAGCCAATTCGATCGCGGCGACGAAGCTCCGCTGGTCACATTCCGGCGCCTGTCGGGCTCCATGGGCTTGGGCGTAAATCTGAACGGCGTCCTGAAGCTCAGCGCCTGCCCGTCGGGGCTGCGGATTTCGATATCGCGCATGTTCGGCCCTTTCCAGCGCCCCTTTCTCGTCCCTTGGGCAGAGATTTCAGCAGAACGGAAAACGCGCTTCTTCATGCCGATGACGCGGCTCGGGCTCGGCGCACCCGAGATCGGCAAGCTCACGATCGACGCCGGCATCTGGCAAAAGCTCTCGGCGCATGCGCCGGCGGGCAGGCGAACCACCGCCGCTCCCCTCCCGCTCGTGACAAATCAGCATCTGGCAAGAGCCCTTGCACTGCAATGGGCAGTGATCAGCGCCGCCCTCATCGCATTCTTCACCTTCATCTCTCAGCTGCCGCCTGGTCCCCCGGGGGTGCCGCTGGCGATCTTCGCCGTCTTTCCCGTCATCGCCATCGGGATAGCGCAGCTCATGCGCTATGTGCGCCAACGAAGCTGAGCGGGCTATTTCTCCGAGCCGTAGAACAGCACCCACACCGAGAAATCCGCCGAGATATCCTGGAAACCATGCGGAACATGCGCCGCGCAGAACAGCACATCGCCCGCGGCAACCGCCGTCACCTTGTCCCCGACCCGGTAATGCCCGGTCCCCGCAGCGACAAAATAGATCTCGTCGCGCAGATGCGGCACCTGCGGTCCATCAGTCGGCCGCGCGGCGAAGCGCAGCTCGAGCTCGCCATCGACAAATATCTCGGCCGATCGCCCCGGTGTGCGCGGCAGCGCCAGCGCGGCGGCGAGCGATACAGGCGGCGGCGTGCGGTCCATCCGGCATTCTCCCACCAACAGGCTATTATGCTGGGGCGAGGTGGAGTCGAAGCGAAAACACTCACAGATCCGCCGCAACCAGGCCCACACCCGGCCGCCAGTATCGAAACAGGACGCGCCCCTTGATCCTGGCGCGGTCGACCACTCCAAGACCCATCATGCTCGCAGGATAACGGCTGTCCGCAGAGAGGTCGCGATTGTCGCCGAGCAGATAATATTGATTGGGACCCATCAGAATTGGCGCGACATCGTCGCCGTCCGAATAGCCTGTGTCGATCACGAGATGGTTATACGCCTCTCCCGGCAGGCGCTCGGTAAAGGTCCTCCCCTCTATCGCCGGCCCGAAGCCCCGCAGCGTCTCATGCCCGACCTGGATCTGGGGGATCGCCGCACCGTTGATGAAGACAATCCCGCCTTTCATCGCGATCCGGTCGCCAGGCAATGCGGCAATGCGTTTGACATAGTCGCTGCGCCCGGCATCGACGATCACCACGTCGCCGCGTTTCAGTGCGCCAGGGCGCATATCTGCGAGCAGCCGGTCGTTGACGCGGAGTGTCGGCATCATGGATCCAGCCGGGATGTAATAGCTCTTGTAGAAGCTGTGGAACCCAACGACCGCCAAGTTGGCCAGGGCCGCCATGCACGCCCAGCTGAGCAGCAGCCCATACCAGCGCGACCACCAGGGCTGACTCGGCGCAACCAAGGCACTACGTCGCCAGCTTTGCCACATCGAGGCGAGAAAGGCGGCGAGCACGGCCACCAGATAGGCGCTGACCACCAGGCCGATGCCGCGAAACGATATGTCTCGCACCAGCGCGAATATCGCGAGCAGCCCGGCATCGAGAGCAATCAGCCATACCGCATAGAAAAGCCAGAGCGGCTGCGACAACCGTTGCAATCCAAGGCCTGGCGACACCAGATTCAGCAGCGCGATGCCGATACGCGCGGCAACGCCACGCCGTACCGCGCCATCCGGCCGTTGTTCGTCGATCCCCATCACGCTGTCCCCTCCTGGCGCCAGTCAGGCAGTACAGCGATATTTGGGGGCGCTGTCACCTGAAAGCGGTCCGTACGGGCGGCCGCCACTGCGGTTTCGGGATGCCCGGCGGATCGTCCCAGCATGCACGGCAACGTCAGCACGGCGGCGTGCGGCCCATCCGTCCTTCCCGCTACATCTCCGGTCGGCCGTTCAAAGATCGAACACTGCCAGCACCGAGAGCAGCAACGTCGCTGTGCCAACAAGGAAGATCTTGTCGGCCAGCCGCTCGAACCGGTCGTGCGGATCCTCGCCGCGCAGCGACAGATAGGAAAAGACGCAGCTCGCCGCAAAGCACACCACGCCGGCCCAGGCGATCTCGTCGGCAAGGGTCTTGCCCGAGGCATTGGCGATATGCAGGCCGGCGATAATCAGCAGCGAGATGCCGAGCAGGTTGGTGGCGGCGTTGAGGATATGACTCGATGTGCGCATCGCCGCCCCCTGGCCTAGGCAAGATGAACGGGTAACGAACGGGGGGTGCCGCGTCGTGCAATTGGCGCCCCTCCAGCCTGCGCATTTTCAGGCGTTTTTGCACGGCTGCGCTCGCTGACATTGAACAGCGGCACCACGATACTGGCCGATGCTTCGGCAGCGACTTGCAGAGTTTTGCGACCCCCAAAAAGCGTTTTCGGGCTTTTCGTCGCAAAGACGGGATGCGCACGGGTCCCGGCACGCGGAGCTTCCGCATGCGGGCAATCTTCTTCACCCGTTCAAAGCGCGATGCGGGCGTGCGAAGAGCGTGCCCGCGCAATCGCGCCTAGCCCGGTTCCGCCATGAGTTTGAGTCCCGGCGTTCAGTCCTTGGCACAGAGCGCACGCCCCGTAGGGCTGAAATCGACGCGGTCGAAAAAGCGCTTGTCGGCGTCGGTGCCGTCGAACACCGATCCGAAGAAATGGTTCTGCCACCCGCCCTTCTCGGCGAGATAGCCCCGGAACTTGCCATCCTCCAGCGCACGATGAACCGCAACGCCGTCGCGCTTCAGCAATAAAGGCCCATTGCCACCCACCTGCGCGGAATTACCGCTGTAAACGCCCCACCAATGATCGCGCGGACCGCCCTTGCCTTCGAAGCGGAGCACGACGAAATCCGGCCCCTGCTCGACATAGACCTTTTCGTCGGGTGCGAGCTTAATCCACGACAGTCCGGCGCAGACGCCGCCGTCGTGCGAAGGTGCGGGAACCGACGCTTCGTCGATGCCGGCGAGAGCGAGCAGGAGCGCGAAAAGCATCACCATGTCTCCAGATCAGCCGGCGCACGGCCGCTCATTGCCGCCGCGACCGAGATCGTGCAGCATTCGATCATGACAGCCACAAGCGGAATGCGCAAAGCGGTGGTGGCAGCCGCTCTGCTGTCGGCCTGTTCACCGGGCCAGAAGGCGAGCGACAAGGTCGATCCCCGATGGTTCGATCCAGGCTGGCATTTTTCACCCAGTCCGGATCGCCCGGCCGCGCTCTTTCGCGTCGGCGATAAATCCAGGACCTTCTTTATCGGGATGTGCGATCTCGTTCCCCGCTTTTCACTCTATGACGGCGACTATGGCCTGAATGTCGAAAGCTTCACCCTCACGATCGATGACAGGTCCTGGCAGCGCGCTGCGTATCGGGGAGAGCATGGCAGGGGCCTGACGATTGATGACGCCGAGTTTGCGGATGTGTTCGCACAGGCCAAACGGCGGATCGTTTTTCGCACCGACGATGGCTGGACGCGGGAGATCAGGCCGAGCCCGTTGATCGCCCGAATGGTGGCCGAGTGTCGCGCAAGCAACAAAGCGCGCGCGGACCCGACCGGCGCACCGCCAAAACACGCGCGCTGACAGTCTGCGGCCCAAGCGTAGCCCGGTGGAGATTTTGCCCCTGCGGCCATATCTTCCTGGTGAATCGAGGTTCGCTCTGGTGCTCTTTCCACTCCGTCATGCTGAACTCATTCCAGCATCCAACGCGCAACAAGCATCGTTCGCATTTGTGGCACGTTGGACCATCAAACGACGTCAGGGTGACGGAGCGGATTCGAACGGACTTCCGGCTCACCACACTAGCAGATGCACTCTATCTCAAGCGCCGCCGATCGGGGATCGGCCCTGTCACCGCCCTGCGTGGCCGTATGCTGGTCGCTCGTCACGGTCATGCGCAGCAGCTCCTCGCTGCAGCACTGCTTGTTGTGCTTCAGCTCGAAGGTCAGCTCGTCCTCATAGGTGGTCACGCCATCGCCCCGCTTTTCGGATTTGGTCGAGACACCATCGAGCTCCTTCAGGGTGAGCCCGCGCAGGATCTTCACTGCGTCACACGTCCCGATCAGAGGGTAAGAGCGGTCGTCCTCGCAGGTAAGCGGGATCGTGACATGCCCCGAGCTGACCTGCTCGAGGATGATATCGGCCACATAGGGGCCGCGCTGTTCCGGCCCGGGCTCCCGCGCGCTGAACATGTGCTCGAAGTCGCGATAGGCAGCGCAGGCGGCATCCTCCTCCTTGTCGGTCGACGGGGCCGCAGTCGGCCGGCGCCAGATCGCATATTTCTCGCGAAGCTCGAGATCGTCCTCGTATCCCGGCTCCTCGACGCCGCGCACGATCTTGTCGGGAACCGTGAAGACAGCGACCCTGCAGAGCCAGCCGCCAAAGGGCTTGGGCTGACCGTAGAAGGTCATGCTCACGCCTTTCTCCCAGCCATCGCTGGTGTCAGCCACGAAATGCCGGCCGACCCTGGCCATCAGCCGTTCCCCGAGCTTGGCGCTCGGGAGCTGCGATGCCGTGGATCGCCGGCTGAACGCAGCGAGCTGGGACTCACGCTCCCTGGCCCTGCCGCTCGCGATCCAGGCGCCGCCGCTGATCACACCGAGCGCGAACGCCGCGATCGCGGTCGCCCCGATCGCGACAAGGAAAATTGGTCGAATGCCCTTGATTGCCCCGTCCCCCGCCACGGCCCTGTCATGCGGCAGCGACAAGGTCTGGACAAGTTGGAGACCATGATCAAGAACAAAAAGGAAACCCCTCAGGAAATCGCATGGGCATCATCGCAACCGCCATCGAATATATGATCGCAGCCGGCATCACCGGCGACGCGCTGGTCAATGCGGTTGCCGATATGGAAACGGCTGTCGACACGCGCTCGCCGGCGGCGAAGCGCCAGGCGCGCTATCGTATGCGCCTCGCACAGCGTAACGCGGCGTCACAAAGCGTCACGCGTGACGTTGGCGACGCCGGTGACGCTCCCCCCAATGATATATATTCTAACCCCCCTTCACCCCTATCCTCTAACGAGGATCGGTCCCCTTTTTCGGAAAACCAGATTTCCGCCAAACCGCAACCAGCCGGTGACGCACGCCGCCTGCCGGGCTATCCTCACCGGACAGCAACCGAGAGAGGATTCCCAGTGAGACCGTCCCGAGCCCTGAAGCTGCCCCGAACTCTCGCCCTGGCAACCGCCTGCGCCGCGCTGCTGCCCTTCGCGGCCCATGCCGCACCCGGCCAGAGCTGGGTCCGGAGCTGGGAAGCCTCGCCGCTCGAAGCCTCCATGCCCAAACCGGTTGCGCCCCCGGCTTCACCGCCAGCGTCACCCGACGCGTCGGCGGCGGCCCCCGCCGCGCCCCTCACATCGGACATCACCTTCCGCATGGTCGCCCGGATCTCCGCCGGCGGCACCGCGATCCGGCTGCGGCTGTCGAACGAGATCTCGACCGACCCGCTCAGGCTCGGCGCGGTTCATGTCGCGCTGGCCGGCGATGATGGCGCGATTATCGCTGGCAGCGACCAGGTCGTGACGTTCGAAGGCAGCACCGCGCCCGTCATCCCCGCCTTCGCGCCGCTGCTCAGCGACGCGGTTCAGCTGAAGGTCCCGCCGCTCGCCCATGTCGTTGTCAGCATCTATGTGCCGGGCAGCACCGAGCATCTGACCGGCCACCAGCTCGGCGTCGCGACCACCCACATCGCTGCCGGCGACCAGACCGCCGCGCCGGAGGTCACCGGCGCCACCAGCACACAGCGCTACATCCTGAGCGGCATCGACGTCTCGGGTGGTCCGGCGACCGCTACGATCGTCACCTTCGGCGATTCGATCACCGACGGCGCCCTTTCCACCAGGGATGCGGACCACCGCTGGCCCGACATCCTCGCCGAGCGCCTGAAAGCTGCCGGCAAGACCAGCTTTGCCGTCGCCAATGCCGGCATCTCTGGCAATCGCCTGCTCGCGACTGGCGCCGGCCCGGCGGCTCTCGCCCGGTTCGATCGTGACGTTCTGTCAGTGCCCGGCGTGCGCTATGTGGTGGTGCTCGAGGGCGTCAACGATATCGGCAGCGCCAGCCGCAGCAAAACCAACCTGCCGCTCCCCAGGGACATCATCGGCGCCTATCGCCAGATGATCGCCCGCGCGCATGATCGCGGCGTGAAGGTGATCGGCGCGACCGTCCTGCCCTACAAGGGCGCCGGCTATTATTCGGAGGATGGCGATGCGGTGCGCCAGGCGGTCAATGACTGGATCCGCGCGCCCGGCCATTTCGACGGCGTCATCGATTTCGACCATGCCGTCGCCGACAAGGCCGATCCCCTGATGATGGCGGCTGCGTTGGACAGCGGCGACAAGCTCCATCCCGGCGATGCGGGCTACAAGGCGATGGCCGAGGCGGTGGATCTGGCATTGTTCAAGTGATTGAGCCGGCGGGGCAGTGCCGCGTTCAGACCTGTCGGCGAGCCCTTATTTAGAGCATCCTGCGTTATATCTGAATCGTCAGCGTTACTGGCCGCGGCTGCCCCTTTCCGTTCCCCGGCGAAGGCCGGGGTCCAGTCGGGATGGCAGAAGTAAGCGCGCGCAACGCACATCACCAGAGTCCCCCAACTGCGCCCCGGCCTTCGCCGGGAAATGGAAAAGGCAGCCTGAACTCGCTTGTAGTTCAGATTTAACGTACGCCGCTCCAGCGATTCAAACACGACCCGATTGCACGCCAGTGCCGTGCCTGACGATGCTCGCCACCTCTTCGTCCGACAAGACGCGCTTCGGGAGGAAGGTGAACAGCGTGTCGGTCTCGCGCAGCAAAATGGTGTCGGGCCCTTCGACGATCGCGCTGAAATCCGACCAGGCGAACCGCGAGCGGCTATATGTCGATTTCGTCGAAATGCCGGCATCGGACCATTCCACGGTAATGGTGCCCTGAAGCGATTTCCGCTCAGCGAACATCTGCCGGGCCTGCCAGGGCAGGCGCAGATATCCGGCCAGAAGGACCAGCGACAAAAACAGCGGCCAGAACACTGCTCCGGCTAAAGCGGTCAGCATCAGCGAAAGGTCGAAAACCCGGGCAAGGGCAAGCCCGGCCGCGGCGCTCAGCGCAGTCCCGAACAGATAAGCGCGTCGCATCCGCCTGGTTCTCAGCGAGGCGCTATAGTGCAGCCGTGTTGCGGCAAGCACGTCCCGGGGCGTCGGCTGAAACGAGATCGACGACATAAGCCGTAACATGCGGCGCGCTCCGGTCCCGCGCAATACCGATCACGCGCAACGGCCAGTGCGGATCGGAGAAACGCCGCGTGCGCCTCTCATCCCGTCGCCCGATATGCCTCCGGGATGACGAACACAACATCGGCGCGGCCATAGCCGCCGTCAGGCACCTCCTCGATCAGCACCATCGTGTGCGGGCGCGCGGCCTCGCTCAGATATTCGACGAACAGGTCGGTAACGCGGTGGATGATCTCCGCCTTCTGTGCCCTCGAAAGCGCCGCCTGCGGAATCTTGATGTTGGCGAATGGCATTGGGAATTTCCTCGAAAAACAGGGCAGGCCAGACCGGCCTCACTCACCGCGCGCAGCCGTCGCGAACGCGTTGAGCTGGGCGAGCGTCTGGTCGAACCGCCCCTCGGCCTCGGCGCCGCGCAGGAAGCCGACGCGCTCGACCAGGATTTCCGGCGGGGTCGGCACCTGCGCGAAGAGCGCCATGACCTCGTCGGTAAAGTCTGCCAGGGGCTGATAGCCCGGCCGGCTCTCCTGGCCTGGCGTGAGCCCGGTCTGAACCGCCGGCGGCACCAGCTCGATCACCTCGACCCGCCCTTCGAGCGCAGCACGCAGCGAAACCGTGTAGGAATGGATCGCCGCCTTTGTGGCGTTATAGGTAGGTGTCGCGATCAACGGCACGAACGCCAGGCCTGACGTAACGTTGACGATCGCTGCGTCGGGTCGCGTCACGAGATGGTCGATCAGTGCATCGATCAACCGGATCGGGCCGAGCAAATTGGTCGTGATCGTCGCTTCGGCGTCCGCCAGGTCACGCGCACGGTCCAGCGCCTCGAAGCGCATGATGCCGGCATTGTTGACGAGAACATTGACCGTCGGATGCTCGGCCAGCAGCCGGCGGGCGAAATCGGCGATGCCCTCCGCACTTTCCACGTCCAGTTCGATCGCGTGCATATCGCTGCGGCCCGCAATCGCCTGCTCGAGTGCCTGGCGCCGCCGCCCGGCTATGATCACTTTGTTGCCGGCGTCGTGGAAGCGATGTGCCAGCGCCTCGCCGATGCCCGAGCCACCGCCGGTAATCAGCATCGTATTGCCGCTCATTTTCATAAATCTGCTCCTCCAGCTTGGAAGCGCTGATTTAATGACATACGCTCTGGTAGAAAGAAGGCACCGAAAATATCTATACTTACCGAAAGGAGAGTGACCTTATGTCGAGCCTGCCCTTCAGCGAGGCCGCGATCAGCAAGGCGCGCAGGATCGCGGAGATCACACCGCCGGAGGACTGCGATCCCAAGGTGGAAGCGCTGGTCAACGATCTGATCGGCCGCGTCGCGGACAAATGGACGATGATCATCCTCGAGGTGCTGGCCGAGCATGGCGAATTGCGCTTCACCCAGCTTTCGCGGCGGGTCAGCGGGATCAGCCAGAAGATGCTGACCCAGACGCTCCGCCAGATGGAGCGCGATGGCATGGTGACGCGCACCGTCCACGCCGTGGTGCCGCCACGCGTCGATTACCGGCTGACGGATCTCGGCGGCAGCCTGGGCGCCGCCTTTTGCGGCGTGTGGATCTGGGCTGAGGAGAACCTCACCCGGGTAGAACAGGCGCGATCACGCTTCGATGGACGAAAGGCCTGACAGTTTCGGATTGACCCTCAGCCTCGCGCCCCCGCCGCCAGCATATCGATCAGCGCCGCGAGTGGCGGCTCCGGCTTCGGGTCGCGCCAATAGGCCGAGACCGGGAACCTGGCTCCGATCGCATCGATCGGCCGCACCACGATCCGTTCGTCGAGATGGTGCTCGACATGGCTCGCGCAGATCAGCGCGATGCCCTCGCCCTCGGCGACCTGGTTCATCACCCGTGGCGGGCCGAGGTCCATCAGCATCGCATTGAGCGCGGGCGCGAGCGGATTGATCCGCTGCGAGAGGAAACGGTGCATGTCGCCGCCATGCTGCTGGCGCGAAACGATCAACACCTCTTCGTGCAACTGCTCAGGCGTCACCAGCCGCTGATTCACGAAGCGGTGCTCGCGCCCGGTCGCGACCATCACCTGGTCGGTCCATAGCTGCATCGAGGGGAGGTCATATCGTACCCGCCCCGGCCCCATGACCAGCCCGAGCTCGCCCGCGATCAGGGCCGGCAACAAAGCCGTTCGCGACATTTCGTGCACGCCGATGCCGACATTCGGGGCCGCCCGCGCAAACGCCAACAGCTGCTCGCCGAGCCGGTCGCGGCAGATCGAGGCGAAGACCCCGATCGCCAGGTCCGATCCGCCATCTTCGTCATGGTCGCCGCCCCGGGCCGGCGCCGTTATGGATGCGATGTTCATGGCGCCGAATGTGCAGGAGATCGCGCGATTCCCTCCATGTCTTGCGACGGCAGCGACGAAAGTGCGACGAAAGTGACAAGGCCGGCGACGGGCCAGCGACGTGGCTCTCGCCCCCGCACCGCTTTTGT
>Ga0207703_10005194_pt1 | contig 10522 bp, 11 predicted proteins | sample KBSSwiS12_FD_184304 | JGI IMG/M metagenome (GOLD analysis project Ga0207703, IMG submission 184304) | Switchgrass rhizosphere microbial communities from Kellogg Biological Station, Michigan, USA - KBS Switchgrass S1-2 (SPAdes) (version 2) | ecosystem: Host-associated > Plants > Roots >... | reverse complement strand
TTCATTGGACGGGACAGAAAACAATTGCCGTTCAGCTTGATGACTAATTATTTTTCCCTGCTGCGAATTTTGAATTTTTTCAAAGAAAATCCGGCAATCTTCAACGCTTTTCAATGTAATGTTCATATCGGTAAACTTAACCAGTGATCTCCGAAAAAATATTTGACAGCAATACACAATTACGCTAACGATTGTTCGTTTTTATTTTTACTTTTGTCCCTCGAAACACTTGATTTTTATGTCAGTTGAAACTACCGTCTTCCAACCTGGAAATATGTTGAAGAGTCTAATGAGCCACAGGCTGCAATCATCGCAGAAAATACACTATCAACTAACACCAAATCAACTTTTGTCTGATTCCCTTGAGAAAGGACAGGGCGTGCTAAACGACACAGGGGCATTGGTGATAGGTACAGGCGAGTTCACAGGCCGCTCCCCAAAGGATAAATTTATACTAAGAGATGAATCCACTGCAGGCGCCATAAACTGGAATGAATTCAACATACCCATTGAACCAAAATATTTTGATATCATTTACAAAAACGTAGCTAATTACCTGGATGGACTCCCGGAACTGTGGGTTCGCGACTGTTATGCCTGCGCAGATCCGGCATACCGGTTGAATGTGCGGGTGGTTAATGAACAACCGTGGGGTAATTTGTTCGTTTATAACATGCTCCTGCGCCCCTCGGAAAAAGAAATCGAAAATTTCTCGCCGCAATGGTGTGTAATAAGCGTCCCTGGCCTAAAGCTGGATCCCAAAGAGTGCGGCATCCATCATTCCAACGTATCACTGATCTCATTCAAACATAAAATGATCCTTATTGCAGGTAGTGGTTATACAGGTGAAATGAAGAAGGGAATTTTTACAGTGCTCAATTATATTTTGCCCCAGGAAAAGAAAGTGTTGAGCATGCACTGCAGTGCCAATATGGGTAAAGACGGCGACACTGCTATTTTCTTTGGGTTGAGTGGAACTGGTAAAACGACACTCAGTGCTGATCCAAATCGGAAATTAATAGGTGATGATGAACATGGATGGGCAGAAGAAAAAATTTTCAATTTTGAGGGAGGCTGTTATGCGAAATGTATTAATCTAAGTGAAGAAAAAGAACCCGAAATTTTTCATGCTATCCGCCGTGGAGCACTGGTCGAGAATGTCGTTTTCTTTCCGAGCACAACTAAAATAAATTTCGAGGACGCCTCAGTCACAGAAAATACAAGAGTGTCTTATCCCCTGGATCATATCTGCAATGCGCAGGAGCCATCTATCGGAAGCATACCAAAAAATATTTTCTTCTTAACCTGTGATGCATTTGGCGTTCTTCCGCCCATTTCAAAACTGACGGCTGGCCAGGCCATGTACCAATTTATCTCAGGGTATACAGCAAAAGTGGCCGGAACGGAAACGGGGATTACTGAGCCCAAGCCAACCTTCAGCGCCTGTTTCGGTGCACCATTTATGCCTTTGCACCCCGGTGTATATGCTCATATGTTGGGCGACAAAATGCAAAGACATAAAACCAACGTCTGGCTGATCAATACGGGTTGGACGGGAGGTCCCTACGGTGTTGGACGAAGGATAAAGCTTTCTTACACGAGAGCAATGATCACGGCAGCAATACAAAGCGCATTGGATAAAACAGAATTTAATACTGATCCGGTGTTTGGAATAGCGGTGCCAAAAGAATGTCCCTTTGTACCAGCGGAGATCTTAAATCCGCGGAATACGTGGGATGATAAACAGGCTTATGATGAAAAAGCGAAATACCTTGCTACCCTCTTTGTGAGGAATTTTGAAAAATATTCCGACGGTGTAAATACAGAAGTACTTGCAGCCGCACCAAATTTGTGATGGACGGTTTTTGACGATTGTTTGCTTATAAACCCCGTGAATATCTCGCGGGGTTTTTAATTTTCTTTAACCTATTACTGTATTGATTTTAAAATAAATTATTTCAATTTGCCGTTGACATTTGTGCCATGAGGTTCGTTTCAAAAATATTGTGCACTGTTATTTTGCTGTCACCTTTACTCTCCTTTGCCCAAACTAGACAGTTCGTTGAATGGTCAGCGGTAAAGCGACTGACCTGGGATGATTATCTTGCTGTACCCTCTTCAAATTCGGATGCCGCTGCCATTACCAGTACAGCTTTGGGCGTTGAATATCATTTAAAAAACAACAATCTTACGTACACAATAACCTGCCGTTTCTCAAAAACCGCGTCATGGGGCCGGCATAAAACGGAGTATATCCTTCTGCACGAACAGGGACATTTTGATATTACGGAATTGTTTGCGCGCAAGCTTGCCAAGGAACTCAAAGAGTATAAATTTAATCCTCATAACTACCAGGATGATGTGAGCAAGATCTATAAGAAGGTAATGGACGAAAAGGAAGAATACCAGACGAAATATGACAAGGAAACAGATTTCAGCCGCAATAAACAGGAACAGGCAGAGTGGCTTCAAAAGATCAAAGATGAACTTGATGACCTGGAGGAATATGCAAACTATGGGTCGACGATTAAAGTGTGACGCTGAATATCAAAATATCCTTCACGATGGTCATGGTCTGCACGCATGGAGCTTTTATCGTTGAGCCGTTACCGAAAGAAACAATAAATATCCTGCTGACTAAAAAATGTGTTTCAAGCAACTTAAAATAATCCGTATAGCTCACTGTCCACTCTCCTGATGATCTCTCCAAGGTGTTCTTCGTTTTCGGGGAATTTGTTTTTATCCACGTCAATTATTAACAACGATCCTTCTTTATAATTCTCTATCCACTTATTGTAATATTCATTTAATCTCTTCAGGTAATCGAGCCGGATGTTTTCTTCATATTCTCTTCCCCGTTTCTGAATCTGCCCCACCAGGGTTGGTACTGATGCTTTTAAGTAAATCAAAAGATCCGGCGGCTGTATCATGCCTTTCAGGGTCTGGAAAAAAAGATAATAATTATCAAAATCTCTCTTACTCATCAATCCCATCTCATGTAAGTTCGGCGCAAAGATGTTAGCATCCTCATAAATCGTTCTGTCCTGTATAACCGTCTCTGTCCCTTTCTGAATTTCCACTAATTGCTGAAGACGGCTATTCAGAAAATAGATTTGTAAATTGAAACTCCAGCGCGGCATGTCTTCATAAAAATCCATCAGGTACGGGTTATGATCGACATCTTCAAAGTGCGGGATCCATTTATAATGTTTACTTAATAGTTCGGTTAGCGTGGTTTTACCGGCGCCAATATTGCCGGCGACTGCAATGTGCTTTGGTTTTTTTGTTTTAGCCATTTTCTACTGATCAGATTTCAATTTTCTCCCGGGCAGTTTTAAAACAATTCTCAATTTAAAGATATTGGAATCATCGGCAATTAACAATATACAATATTCAAATTAAAAATAATTGAATCTCATGGCCTCTCTTACCAGTTTCATGGTGGCATTGGCACTTACCCTTGCTTTTTCTGCACCGTTTTCCATTACATCCCTTAAATATTTCTCATTTGCAAGAATAGAATTTGCCTTTTCCCGGATAGGTGAGATAAACGTCACCATATCCTCGGCCAATTGCTTTTTCATATCTCCATAGCGAATAGTGCAATTATTAAAATCTTCGTCAAACTTCTTAAGAGCACCTTCAGAACCCACCAATTTCATTAGTAAAAACAGGTTTTCAATATAATCAGGCTTTTCGGAATTCTTTGTCGTGGGGCCACTGTCTGTTTTTGCTCTCATTACCTTCTTGCGGATCAGGTCGTCATCATCATTTAAATACAAAGTAGCAAACTGATTTTCGCTCTTGCTCATTTTACCTGCACCATCAAGACTTGGCACCTTCGCAAGTTTTTCGCCAAAATTGAAGGCAGATGGTTCCGGAAAAACTTCTCCATACCGATGATTAAATCGGTTCACAAAGTTTCTTGCCATTTCTAAGTGCTGCTCCTGGTCCTTTCCTACCGGTACGTATAAAGCCCGGTGGATAACGATGTCTGCCGTTTGTAAAACAGGATAGGTCAACAAACCCACATTGGCATTATCAGGTTGCAGCCTCACCTTCTCTTTGAAGGTGGCCGTTTTTTCAAGTTCTCCCTTATAGGCAAGCATGTTCAAATAGAGATAAAGTTCACAGGTCTCATGGAGATGGCTCTGGCAATACAATGCTACTTTGTCTGGATCGAGACCGCTGGCGATATTTTCCGCCAGCACGCGGTGAACATTTGCCCTTAGATCAGTTGTGTCCGGGTGGGTTGTCAGAGAGTGTAGGTCGGCAACCATGAAATAGCATTCATATTCCTCCTGCATTCGAACATAATTACGAACAGCGCCGAAATAATTGCCGAGGTGAAGAAATCCGGTGGGTCTTATTCCACTCATCACGATCTGTTTCTTCTTTTGCATAAGGCGGCGAAGATAAGGATAGTTCGCAGTTCGGCGTACGGAGTTCAGGCCTTACGGATTTAACTGACTGTTTGTTTTTGCCTATCGATCTGTTACCTCCAGACTCCCGACTAAGAACTATATTTGTTCGATGGAAGTGAATGATGCATTGGTTGATAAACTGGCTCACCTTGCGAGACTGAAATTTGACATCTCCGAAAAAGAAGAGATAAAAAAGGATCTTCAGAAAATGATTGCTTTTGTGGAAAAGCTGAATGAACTTGATACAACAGGTGTCGAGCCGTTGTTGCACATGAGTGAGGAGATAAATGTATTGAGGGACGATGAAGTGAAAGGATCGATCAGTCGCGAGGATGCATTGAAGGCTGCCCCGCTTCATGACGAGCAGTTTTTTAAAGTTCCGAAGGTGATCAAAAAATGAATCATTAGCGGGTCCGTGTGAACAGTCAACGGTTAATAGAAAGGTGCGCGATAAGAGAATTAGAATACAAAAGAAATAAAACGTTATAAGGTCTATGCAAGGCATTATCCATCTTGAAGGCATCCGGAAAAGTTATTTCATGGGCAAACAGGTGCTTGAGGTGTTAAGAGGCGTTTCACTTGACATTTTTAAAAATGAATATGTGGCGCTAATGGGGCCATCGGGCTCAGGAAAAAGTACCCTGATGAATATCATCGGCTGCCTGGATACGCCTACGGCAGGGAAATATATTTTAAATGACCAGGATGTAAGTACGATGGAGGACAATGCCCTAGCCGAGATCAGGAATAAAGAGATCGGTTTCGTCTTTCAGCAATTCAATTTGTTGCCTCGTCTCACTGCCCTTGAAAATGTAGCATTGCCATTGATCTATGCCGGGCTTAGTAAAAAACAACGAACCGAAAAGGCAAAACATGTGCTGGAAATGGTAAACCTTACTGACCGCAGTCATCACAAACCCAATGAACTGAGCGGCGGCCAGTCTCAACGCGTGGCCATCGCAAGAGCGCTCGTCAATGACCCGGCTATAATTTTGGCTGATGAGCCGACAGGGAACCTCGATACGAAAACTTCTTACGAGATCATGGATATTTTTGAGAAGATCAACTCGGCCGGAAACACGGTTGTCCTAGTAACTCACGAAGAAGATATTGCTCACCGCGCTAAAAGAGTGATCCGGTTAAGAGACGGTCTTATCGAGAGCGACGCCCCAAAATCTCCAAAAGGAGATCTTGTTGCTGTCTGAAATTGAGTTCTAGTTCATGGATACAGGCATTAACAATGAACCACCAGTGAACGAATATGTCTTTGAAGATCTATACAAAAGTTGGAGATAAAGGCACCACTTCGCTGATAGGAGGGACAAAAGTATTAAAATCGGACCTGCGCATCGAAGCCTACGGAACAGTGGATGAATTGAATTCTTATATAGGGCTGTGCAATGATCTTCTGACAGATGAGCATTCTCAAAAAGTTTTAAAAGAAATACAAGACCGGTTATTTACCATTGGTTCATCCCTGGCCTGCGATCCTGAGAAGGAACCAAAGATGAAGATTCCCGACCTGGAAGAAGCAGACGTGAGTTTGCTGGAAAAAGAAATTGATCAGATGAGTGCAGTGCTGCCTGCGATGAAGAACTTTATTTTACCGGGAGGGCATGCGACTGTTTCGCATATACATATCGCCCGGTGCATTTGTCGTAGAGCAGAACGTTGTTGCGTAAGATTGAACGAGCAGGAAGCAGAAGAGCTCCTTATTTTAAAATATCTCAATAGGCTTAGTGATTATCTTTTTGTTCTTGCACGTTGCGTAGCCCATTTGCTGAATGCCGAAGAAATTGCCTGGCAGCCAAGGATCAAAAGCTGATACGGTGGCTGTCTTAAACTTGTCTTATGAAAAAAATAAATCTGCTGCTATTCGTATCTCTCATTGTAAAATTCTCATCTGCTCAAACATCTGCGAAGACCATCCATGTATTTAGCAACAAATTGACCATGTCCATTCCATGGGACCTTGATATGATGAATGAAGAACAGGTCAAGTATAAATATCAGAAAACGCCCGATAAAAACAGTTTTTATTATGCAAATAAAGACATGAGTTTTTCTCTTGCCCTTATTCCAGTTGCGGACAGTGTCACGGAAAATGAAATGCTGGCAAACAAAGACGGAATTGTCGACGGGATAACCTCAAAGGGATTTAAAGTTGAAGAATATGACATAAGGAAAATTAATAATCATACCATGATAATAGTTGCATTTTATTCAGATCCTTCCGGAGGCAGAATATTAAACAAAAGGTTTTATACAGTCGTGAATAAAACGATGATAATGGTCTCCTTTAACTGCGCGGCAGACGAATTAGTAAAAAGAAATTATCAAATTGACGAGAGTATTAATTCTGTTCAAATAAAAGATTAATTGAACCAAACGCCTTTTAGTTGGAGATTCAAAACCGATCAGCGATAAGGGTACGCGAAAGGGCAAAACAGACGAGTAGAGTTCCAAAAATGTAAAATCACAACAGGAGTTGCACGGCCCTATCGTTAGCTAATCAATCTTTCCATCTTTCATATGCAACACCCGGTCACTTAGCTGGGCCAGTTCTTCATTGTGAGTAACGATCAGGAACGTTTGATTGAATTTGTTTCTGAGAGCAAAAAATAATTGGTGCAATTCCTTTGCATTGGCCGAATCAAGGTTCCCGGTCGGTTCATCAGCAAAAACAATTGAAGGATCATTAATGAGGGCCCTCGCAACAGCTACTCTTTGTTGCTCACCACCGCTCATTTGATTCGGCTTATTTTCCAATCGTTCACTAAGTCCCAATAAGTTCAGCAATTCATTTGCCTTATTTTCTACTTCTTTTCTTTTTCTGCCGGCCAACCACCCAGGAATGCAAACATTCTCCAGGGCAGTAAACTCGGGTAGCAAATGATGAAATTGGAAGATGAAACCTATATTCTTGTTACGGAAATCAGCCAGTTTCTTGCCTTGCAATGAATTTATTTCGGCGTCATTTAATTTAACGGCTCCTCTATCTGCCCGATCAAGGGTTCCTAATATATGAAGTAAAGTACTTTTCCCCGCACCTGAAGAACCCACGATACTTACGATCTCTCCCATTTTGATGTCGATGTCTACCCCCCGGAGCACCTCCACCGTTCCATATCTTTTATGAATATTCTTCCCCGTTAACATGCTGAAAATCTATTTAAACTATTACAAACCTAGCCCATTATCAATAATACTAAATGGAAGACTTTTGTTTTTAGGAAAATATTCGAAATGAGTGGACAACTACGGATTTGGAAAATTCGTTAATAAAGCTACATTTGCGAAAAATTTGGCGATGGCGCTCACCATTAACTTAAATTAAACCCTTCGAAAATGTTCTGGACACTTGAACTAGCCTCATACCTTGAAGATGCTCCGTGGCCTGCCACCAAAGATGAGCTGATCGACTATTCCATTCGCTCGGGCGCCCCCATTGAAGTGGTTGAAAATTTGCAGGAATTGGAAGATGAAGGAGAGGTATACGAAAGCATTGAAGACATCTGGCCTGATTATCCTTCACAGGAAGATTTTCTTTTTAACGAAGACGAATACTGATCACTGATTACGCTGATTTTAATGGATGGGTTTCCAGCAAGCAGTCTTTTTTCACTGGGAAAGATTTTGCGTAGCTCAAATTATTCCCAGCACTCACCATTCACCACTGTCTACTTCTCCATTTGTTCAATAACAGCACCCGTAACACCGGTAAAACTGAATCCGCCGTCATGAAAGAGATTTTGCATGGTTACAAATCGCGTAAGATCACTAAACATCATGACGCAATAATTCGCGCAATCTTCTGCCGTTGCATTGCCGAGGGGGCTCATTTTTTCCGCATAGGATATGAATCCGTCAAACCCCTTTACACCACTACCAGCCGTTGTTCGTGTGGGTGATTGGGAGATAGTATTCACCCTGACTTTTTTCTTCTGGCCGTAATAATATCCGAACATTCTCGTCACGCTTTCAAGTAGCGCTTTGGCGTCGGCCATCTCGTTGTAATCAGGAAATACTCTTTGCGCAGCTATATAGGTAAGGGCTATGACACTGCCCCATTCATTAAGGGCGTCCATGTCCCATGCAGTCCGCAGAACTTTATGCAAACTCATCGCTGATATGTCGAGGGTCTTTTGATTCCATTCATAATTCATCTCTGTATAATGCTTGCCTTTGCGTACATTCAAACTCATTCCAATGGAATGAAGAATAAAATCAAAACTGCCACCAAAATGTTCCATGGCTTTTTGAAATAAATTCTTCAAGTCGTCCATATTCGTCACATCGGCGCCGACTACCGGCGCATTTCCACATTGCTCCGCCAGCTTATTGATCTCGCCCATGCGTAGCGCAACAGGTGCATTGGTCAATAGTATTTGCGCGCCTTCTTCATAACAGCTTAACGCTGTTTTCCAAGCAATGGACTTTTCATCTAATGCTCCAAATATGATCCCCTTTTTTCCTTTCAACAGATTATTCCCCATAGTTAATAATTTATTTATGGCTTTTTAGGGGCGTAAAAATAAGAAGTAAATTTTTAAGCGGTGGGAAAGATCAATTTTATTAAGAAAACGAGCAACAAGGTATAAATAAAAACCAGTAACATTCCACTTAATAAATAAAGAAATAGTCCACCCAAAGACTCGCGCGGCTTTATGATTTTCTGCAAATATTTATTAAGGACGTACGCAGGTATAAGGGATACGAGAATGATGAGTAATATGACGAGGGCTCTTATTTTCAATTAAGATTTTACCTGATTTCCAGACAAAAGTTAATCCTAGTTCATCACCATCTCTCTCGCATTTTCAATAGCAGCAACCGTTGGTTTTTCCCCGCCGAGCATCTTGGCAATGGCTGTTATCCTTTCGTCGTTGGTCAATTGGCGGATGTTCGTTTTTACAGAATCTTTCACGACTTCCTTGTAAACAAAAAAATGGACATCTCCTTTGCCTGCAATCTGCGGTTGGTGAGTTATGCAAATGATCTGTCGTTTTGAAGCAAGGTCTTTCATAATAATACCCACTTGCCTTGCTGCTTCGCCGGATATACCGCTATCAATTTCGTCAAAGATCATCGTCGGCAAGTCAACAGACTGGGCTATCAGTGATTTTATACAAAGCATCAAACGGTTCAATTCGCCGCCGCTGGCCACCTTCCTGATGGGCAGAAATTGTCCGTTCCCGTTTGCCAGGTTTGCATCGAAAAGAAATTCAATTTTATCTGATCCATAAAAGTTCAATTCTTCATTCTTTCCTACTTCAACTTTCAATTTTGCATTTGGCATTCCCACTTGTGCCAGCAGGTCATTTACTTTCTCCTGAAAGGGTCTTATTTCTTTTTTCCGATCTTCTGAAATTTTTGCAGCCCTCTCTGTAGCTTCCTTAAGCAGCCTCGCCGTTTCTTTTTCTTTTAACTCCAGCTGGTCGCCTATATCCAATACTGCCTGGAGTTTCTTCTCCAATTGTTGTTTTATTTCCAATAGTTCATTCGTTGTTTTAACTCCGTGCTTTTTCAGTAATCTATATCCGGAAGATAACCTGTTATCGATTTCTTCGATCTTCCGGGGATCGTAATTAACATGCCTGCTCAAATGATCAACTTCATCTGAAATATCCTGTAATTCGATCTGTACCGACTGCAGACGGTGCAGCAGCGCAGGGATATCCGGATGATACGATGAATAAGTTTGTAATTGATTAACCAAAATTTTCAACTGGGGGACCAATGGGTTTTCGCCTTCCGTCAGATCATTTTGGGTTTTTGACAATACAGTTTTAATTCCTTCGGAATTATTGAGAAGTCTTAATTCTTTGTCTAGCTCCTCCAACTCATTTTCATTGAATGCCGCTTCATCCAGCTCATTGTATTGAAATTGGTTGTAATCAAATTCCTTTTCAAATTGCTGCTTTTGGCTCTTCAAGGTCTCGAATTCTTTTTTTGAAGTTTGCCAGGTTTTAAAAACCTTTTGATAGTCATTCAACAATTCGTTTCGTATAGCTATAGCATCGAGCACTTCTCTTTGGAAATCGCCTTGCTCTAGTTGCAATGTATCAAACTGCCGATGAAGGTCAACAAGCATAGAG
>Ga0207703_10005190_pt1 | contig 10525 bp, 14 predicted proteins | sample KBSSwiS12_FD_184304 | JGI IMG/M metagenome (GOLD analysis project Ga0207703, IMG submission 184304) | Switchgrass rhizosphere microbial communities from Kellogg Biological Station, Michigan, USA - KBS Switchgrass S1-2 (SPAdes) (version 2) | ecosystem: Host-associated > Plants > Roots >... | reverse complement strand
CTCGCTCATAAGCTGCCTGCCCCGTCCACCCTTCGGCGACGGGCAAATGGACTACGGTCTGCTCCATCAGCGCCATGAACAGTAAGGCAGCAAAACCCGCCCAGATCGCGCGGCGCGCGCGGGCGAAGCCGTACACCTCGGTCAGGACGTCATCGATCACGTAGGAGATAGGGAAGAACAGGATGCCCGCGCCGAACGGCCACGGTCCGATCCCCGGCAGGTTCACGAACGAGCGCTTCTCGGCCCCGATCACGTTCGACAGCAGCAGGACCACGACGAACGCGACCATGACGAAATCGAAGTAGCGAAAGCGCGCGCCGTGCAACGTCCGCGCTTCGACATGCCTGAGCCGTCCCCCGTCCATGCGCGCAGGGCCTAGCGCGGTTCCGCTGTGCGTCAATTGCGGTTAGTTGTCCCGGAGCGCGCGCCCGTAGCTCAGTTGGATAGAGCACGAGCCTTCTAAGCTTGAGGTCGTAGGTTCGAATCCTACCGGGCGCGCCAGTTGGAGACACGATGCCCGCCACCCGCCGCGCCCTATGGAAATCGCTCTACGTCCAGGTGCTGATCGCCGTCGCGCTGGGCGTGGTCGTCGGATGGCTATGGCCGAGCACCGGCGCGGCGCTGAAGCCGCTCGGCGATGCCTTCATCAAGCTGGTGAAGATGATCATCACGCCGGTCATCTTCCTGACGGTCGTCACCGGCATTGCCGGGACGCGCGATTTGGGCGCGTTCGGGCGCATCGCCGCCAAGGCGCTTATCTATTTCCTTGCGGTCTCGACGTTGGCGCTCGTTGTCGGCCTGGTCGTCGGCAATGTCGTCCGGCCGGGCGCGGGCCTCAACGTCGATCCCGCGACCCTCGATACGAGCAAGGTCGCGACCTACATCACCAAGGCGCACGAGACGACGCTGACCGGCTTCCTGCTCAACATCATCCCCGACACGATGTTCAGCGCCTTCACCTCGGGCGAAATCCTGCAGGTGCTGCTCGTCTCGATCCTGTTCGGCATCGCGCTGGCGATGCTCGGCGACCGCGGCGACCGCCTGCTCGACGCATTGCGAACGATCACCGCGGTCGTCTTCCGGATCGTTCGGATCCTGATGTACGCCGCTCCGATCGGCGCGTTCGGCGCGATGGCCTTCACCATTGGCCAATATGGCATCGGCACGCTCGCCAACCTCGCCGAGCTGATCGTGACCTTCTACGCGACGGCGCTGTTGTTCGTGCTGGTCGTGCTCGGACTCATTGCGCGGGCTGCCGGCTTCTCCATCCTGGCGCTGGTCCGGTACATCAAGGACGAGCTGCTGCTGGTGCTCGGCACCTCGAGCTCGGAAAGCGCGATGCCGCTGCTGATCGAGAAGCTCGAGGCGGCCGGCGTGCCCAAGCCGATCGTCGGCCTCGTCGTCCCGGCCGGCTATTCGTTCAATCTCGACGGCACCAACATCTACATGTCGCTGGCCGCCCTGTTCATCGCTCAGGCGACGAACACCCATTTGAGCCTGGGCCAGGAGCTGCTGTTGATGGCGGTCGCGATCCTGAGTTCCAAGGGCGCCGCAGGCGTGACGGGCTCTGGCTTCATCGTCCTTGCGGCAACCCTGTCCGTCGTCCCGGCGATACCCGTCGCGGGTATGGCGCTGATCCTCGGCGTCGACCGCTTCATGAGCGAGTGCCGCTCGCTGACCAACTTCGTCGGCAATGCGGTCGCGACGATCGTCGTTGGGCGCTGGGAAGGCGCGGTCGACATGGAACGGCTGCGGCGCGTCCTCGCGAGCGGCGACGAACCGAGCGACGCCGAAAGCGATCGCCTGCAGCTCAACGCCTAGGGAATCAGCTTTCCGGGATTCATGATGCCGAGCGGGTCGAGCGCCTGCTTGATTGCGCGGAGCGCCTGGATTCGACCGGGCGGCGCCAACCGGGCGAACTCCGCCCGTTTCAGCTGGCCGATGCCATGCTCCGCCGAGATCGAGCCACCAGCCGCGGTCACGAGGTCGTCGACGAAGCGCGTGATCCGCTCGCCTTCGCTATCGTACCAATCGGGCGCGGCATGAGTGCCTGCTCGGACGTGGAAATGGATGTTGCCGTCGCCCAGGTGCCCGAAACCGCTGGCGATCACGCCGGGGAACGCCGCCTCCACCCGGGAAGCCGCATCGACGATGAAGGCCGGCATGTCGGCGACCGGGACCGAGATGTCGTGCGCCAGTGTCTGCCCTTCCGCGCGCTCGGCTTCCGAAATGCTGTCGCGGAGCTTCCAGAATGCCTCGGCCTGGGCTTCGCTGGCGGCAAGCGCCGCGTCTCCGATGATCCCCTGCTGGAGCGCTGCGGCGAGCAGGCTTTCCAGCTCCGCAGCGATATCGGCGTTGGGATCGGCGGTCGTCGCCTCGATCAGCGCGTGCCAGTTGTGTGTACCGGCTAAGGGCGGCCTGGTGCCGGGAACGTGCTTCAACACCAGGTCGAGCGAGTCCTGCGGCACCAGCTCGAAGCCTTCCACGCTGGAGGTTCGCGCCTCGAGGAAGCGGAGCAGGTCAAGCGCCTTGGCCGGGCTTTCGACGCCGGTCCACGCAACGGCTCGCGTGGCGATCGCCGGCACCAGCCTCAGCGCTACGGCGGTGATGATGCCGAGCGTCCCTTCGGCACCGATCAGCAGCTGGTCCAGGCTGTAGCCGCGATTGTCCTTCTTGAGGCCGGAAAGGCCGCTGTGGACCGAGCCATCGGGCAGCACGGCTTCGACTCCTGCGACGAGCGCGCGCATCGTTCCGAACTTCAGCACCTGGGTGCCGCCGGCGTTGGTCGAGGTGAGACCGCCGATCGTGCAGCTGCCGCGGGCGCCCAGCGTCAGCGGAAAGCGCATCCCGGCTTCGTGTGCGGCCTCGTGCAGGGTCGCGAGGATCACGCCGGCCTCGGCCACTGCGAGCCTGTTCTCGGCGCTCACCGAGCGGATGCGGTTCATCCGGCGCATCGACAGCAGGATCGCCGAGCCGTCCGCGGGTGGCGTCGCGCCTGCCGCCATGCCGGTATTGCCGCCCTGGGGCACCAGCGGCACGCGATGCTCGGCGGCTAGGCGCACGATTTCGACGACTTCTTCGGTTGAGCCCGGAGCCAGGATCGCCGGCGAGACGCCATGGACGCGACCGCGCCAGTCGCTGACCCACGGTTCGATTTCCTTAGGGTCGGTGATCACGGCCTTCGGGCCGAGCTTTCGCCCTGCCTCCTCGATCAGCCTCGCCTCAGCCTCGGTCATGCTCCTGCCAATAGCGCGCTTGGCACAGGCGCGCGACACCGGCACATGAGGGTCAATGATCAAGCCACGCATCACCCTTGTCGTCGCCCGCGCTCAAAACGGCGTGATTGGCCGTGATGGCAAGCTACCGTGGCATCTTCCGGCGGACCTCAAGCGCTTCAAGGCGCTGACCATGGGCAGCGCGATGGTTATGGGCCGCAAGACCTTCGAGAGCCTTCCCGGACTCCTGCCCGGGCGGCGTCACATCGTGGTGACCCGCGATCGGTCGTGGCTGGCGGAAGGTGCCGAGATTGCTCACAGCGTCGACGAGGCGCTTCGCCTTGCCGGCAATGAGCCAGTGTCGGTCATCGGCGGGGCCGAGATCTTCGGGCTTTTCCTGCCCCGAGCCGACCGGATCGAACTGACCGAGGTACTCGGGGACGTACCCGGTGACACGGTGATGGAAGACCCGCGCCAGAGCGGCGACTGGCGCGAAACATTCAGCGAGAAGCACGAAGCAGCCGAAGGGCGGCCGGCCTTCCGCTTCCTGACGCTGGAGCGCGGCTAGGCGGGACCGTCGAGAATCGCGTCGATCTGCGCCGCAACCTCGTCGACCGACGCCATGCCATCGACCCGGCGCACCAGGCCCTTGGCCTCATAGAAGGGCAAGATCGGCGCGGTCTTGGCGCGATATTCCTGCATGCGCGTGCGCACCGTCTGCTCGTTGTCGTCGGGTCGCCGCTTGAACTCGGTCGAACCGCAGACGTCGCACACGCCCTCGACCTTCGTCGGCCGGAAGCTGTCGTGATAGCCCGCTCCGCACCTGGCGCAGGTGAAGCGGCCGGTAATTCGATCGACTAACGCCTCATCGTCGACCGCGAGCTCGATGACATAATCGAGCCGGCGGCCACGCTCGGCGAGCAGCAGGTCGAGCGCCTCGGCCTGGGCAATGGTCCGCGGGAAGCCGTCGAAGATGGAGCCGCGGTCGGCGCACGTATCCAGCCGCTCGCCGATCAGCGCGGTCACGATCGCGTCGCTGACCAGCTCGCCGGCATCCATGATCGCCTTGACCTTCTCGCCGATCGGGGAGCCGCTTGCGCGCGCCTCGCGCAGCATGTCGCCGGTCGACAGCTGGATCATGCCGCGGGTCGCCTGCAGCCGCGCGGCCTGCGTTCCCTTGCCCGCGCCGGGCGGGCCCAGAAGGATGATGTTCAGCATTGCGGCGCTCTCTCCCTGTTCGCCGAACCCGAAGTTAGCGCCGTCGCGGCGTGGTCTTTAGCTTCGCCTTCTTGATCAGATCGCCATATTGGTGGGCGATCAAGTGGCTCTGGATCTGGCTGACGGTGTCCATCGTCACGTTGACGACAATCAGCAGGCTGGTGCCGCCGAGACGCAGGTTGGTAAGCCCGGCCTGGGTCGAGACGAGGTCGGGAATCAGGCAAATGAACACCAGGTAAGCGGCACCGACGACCGTGATCCGGTTGAGCAGGTAGTCGAAATAGGCTTCGGTCGCCTTGCCCGGCCGGACGCCGGGGATGAAGCCGCCGTGGCGCTTCAGATTGTCCGCCGTCTCCTCGCTGTTGAACTGCACCGCGGTGTAGAAGAAGCAGAAGAAGGCGATGCCGACGCCATACAGCAGCTCATAAGCGGGCGACCCGTGCTGGAGGAACGTGCTGATGGTGATCAGCCAGTCGCTCGCGCCGCCCTCGGTCGTGGCGCGGTTGCCGGCCCAGTTGATCACCGTCAGCGGCATCAGCAGCAGCGACGACGCAAAGATCGGCGGGATCACGCCGGCGGTGTTGAGCTTGATCGGCAGGTGCGAACGCTCCTGCTGCATGCCGCGCGCGGTCTGGCGCTTGGGATATTGGATCAGCACCCGGCGCTGCGCCCGCTCCATGAAGCAGATGAACAGGACGAGCGCGACGCTCAGCACGACCAGGCCAACGACGAGCAGCCCGTTGACCGAGCCGGTCCGGCTGCCCTCGAGGAGTTGGCCGACGCCCTGCGGCAGACGCGCGACGATGCCGGCCATGATGATCAGCGACACGCCGTTGCCGATGCCGCGGCTGGTGATCTGCTCGCCGATCCACATCAGGAACAGGGTCCCGCCGACGAGGCTCACCGTACCGGCAAGCTCGAACAACAGGCCGGGCTGGACGACCGCGCTGATCCCCTGCCGGACTGACTGGGATTCGAGGCCGCGGATCGCGAGATAACCCTGCACCAGGGTGATCATCACGGTCAGGTAGCGCGTATATTGGTTGAGCTTCTTGCGCCCGGTCTCGCCTTCCTTGCGCAGCGCTTGCCAGGGCCCATAGAGCGTGGCGCCGAGCTGAACGACGATCGACGCCGTAATGTACGGCATGACGCCCAGCGCGACGATCGAGAAGCGCGACAGCGCGCCGCCGGAGAAGGTGTTGAAGACGTCGAGGATTCCGCCGCTCTGCGTTTCATAGAGCTGGGCCATGGCCGCGGGATCAATGCCCGGGACGGGAACGAACGACAACAGCCGGAACAGGATCAGCGCGCCGATCGTGAACCACAGCCTTTTCTTGAGCTCGGTCGCCTTCTGGAAATTCGCGAAGGAGATGCTGGAGGCGAGTTGTTCGGCTGCGGATGCCATCGACTGAATATTCCCCGGAAAAACGAACGGCGGCGATTAGGCTGAAAGCCTCCCCGCCGCCGATATAGTGGCTCGAGGCCGCTTGTCTAAGACCCTCAGGCCTTGGCGGCGGCCTGATCGGCAAGCCGCTTCTCGCGAACCTTGCCTTTCTTCGCCGCTGCGAGCTCCGCCGGGTTCTTGCGCTCGATCAGCTCGACCGAACCGCCCGCCTTCTCGACCGCCTCGCGCGCGCCTTTCGACACGCCGGCCACCTTGAAGTTGAGCTTGGCCTTCAGCTCGCCCTTGCCGAGCAGGCGAACGCCGTCCTTGCCGCCGCGGGTAAGCCCGGCAGCGTTAAGTGCCGCCTGGTCGAGCACACCCTTGATGTCGAGCTTGCCGGCGTCGATCGCCTTCTGCACGGCGCCGATGTTCACCTCGGCATAGTCGCGCGCGAAGATGTTGTTGAAGCCGCGCTTCGGCAGGCGCATGTGCAGCGGCATCTGGCCGCCCTCGAAGCCGGCGATGCTGACACCCGAGCGCGACTTGGCGCCCTTCTGGCCGCGTCCGGCGGTTTTGCCGAGGCCCGAGCCGATGCCGCGCCCGACGCGAACGCGCGACTGCCGTGCGCCCTTGTTGTCCTTGATTTCGTTCAGTTTCATCGTTTGCACTCGCTTTCGCTTTTGTCGCGCATGTTCCCGAAGGAACGGGTCAGGCGGCCTCTTCGACCTTCACCAAATGCTGCACCTTGCGGACCTGGCCGAGCACTTCGGGAGTGCCCTCGACCTCGACCGTGCGTCGGAGCTTGTTGAGGCCGAGGCCGACGAGCGTCGCCCGCTGCGTCTTGTCGCGGCGGATCGGCGATCCGGTCTGGGTGATCTTGATCTTCGCCATCACTGTTACTCCACGACCGCTTCGGCCTGCGCCTCGGCTTCGGCGGCGCTGGCGCCACCACGGCCAAGCAGGTCGGAGACCTTCTTGCCGCGGCGCTGCGAAACCGAGCGAGGGCTCGACTGATCCTTCAGCGCCTCGAAGGTCGCGCGGATCATGTTGTAGGGGTTGGACGTCCCGACCGACTTGGTGACGACGTCGGCAACGCCGAGGCTCTCGAAGATCGCGCGCATCGGGCCGCCGGCGATGATTCCGGTACCGGCCGGAGCCGTGCGGATCGTCACTCGGCCAGCGCCGAAATGACCGAGGCCGTCATGGTGCAGCGTGCGGCCGTCGCGCAGCGGAACGCGGATCATCGCCTTCTTCGCCGCGGCAGTCGCCTTCGAAATCGCCTCGGGCACTTCGCGTGCCTTGCCGTGACCGAAGCCGGCGCGGCCCTTGCCGTCGCCGACGACGACCAGAGCCGCAAAGCCGAAGCGCTTGCCGCCCTTCACCGTCTTGGAAACGCGGTTGATGTGGACAAGCTTCTCAATCAGCTCCTCGCCGCCATCCTCGTCATCGCGGCGTCCGCGCCGGTCGTCCCGACGTCCACGGCCACCGCCGCGGTCACCGCCGCCACGTCCACGGCCGCCACCGCGCCCGCCGCGCGGGCCACGGCCCTGCGGCTGCTCGACCGGCTGCTCCTCGGCCTGGGCCGGGGTCGCTTCGGCAACCTGGGCTGCCTCGACCGGATCGGTGTTGGCTTCGTTGGTCTGCTGGTTCTCGTCTTGCATTCTAGAACTCCAGTCCGCCTTCGCGGGCAGCGTCGGCGAGGGCCTTCACACGGCCATGGAAGAGGAAGCCGCCGCGGTCGAACACGACCTGGCTCACGCCCGCCTTCTTGGCGCGCTCGGCAATCGCCTTGCCGACGTTCGCGGCGCCGTCCTTGGTAGCGCCGGCCTTGCCCTTGATGTCCTTGTCCAGCGTCGAAGCTGCAGCGAGCGTCGTGCCCGCCGCATCGTCGATCACCTGGGCATAGATGTGCCGGCCCGAGCGATGGACCGAAAGCCGCGGCTTGCCGGCGGCACGTGCGCGAAGCGCGGTGCGGACGCGGCGGCGGCGGCGGTCGAAAAGGGAGAGTTTCGCCATGGCTACTTCTTCTTGCCTTCTTTGCGGAAGATGTACTCGCCGCGATACTTGATGCCCTTGCCCTTGTAGGGCTCCGGCTTGCGCCAGCGGCGGATCTCGGCCGCGACCTGGCCGACCTTCTGCTTGTCGATGCCGCTGATCTCGACCGTGTTCTGGTCGGGCGTCTTGACCTCGATGCCCTCCGGCAGCTTGTAATTGACGTCGTGGCTGTAGCCGAGCTGGAGGCGCAGGTTCTTGCCCTGGGCCTGGGCGCGGTAGCCGACGCCGGTGATCTCGAGCACCTTGGTGAAGCCCTCGGTCACGCCGGTGACCAGGTTCTGCACCATCGTGCGCTGCATGCCCCAGGCGGCGCGCGCCTGCTGCGTCGGCCCGACCGGGGTGACGAGGATCTCGTCTTCCTTGATCGAATAGATGACGTCGTCGAGCATCGGCATGGTCAAAGTCCCCTTCGGACCCTTGACCACGAGCGTGCCGTTTTCGTCGGTTGCCGTGACGCCGCTCGGAACGGCGATCGGCTTCTTGCCAATGCGGGACATTAGAACACCTCCGCCAGCACTTCGCCGCCGACGTTCTGCTCGCGCGCTTCGGCGTCCGACAGCACGCCGCGCGGGGTCGACACGATGATCGTGCCGAGGCCGTTGCGGATGCGCGGAAGCTCGCGCGCGGCCGAATAGACCCGGCGACCGGGCTTCGACACGCGGGCCAGGTGCTGGATCGCGGGCTGGCCCTCGAAATATTTGAGCTCGATACGGAGGCCCTTCTGGCCCGCAAGCACCTCTTCCGAGTAGCCGCGGATATAGCCCTCACGCTGGAGCACATCGAGCACCCGGACGCGCAGCTTCGACGCCGGAGTAAGGACACTGTCCTTCCGGGCCTGCTGGCCGTTGCGGATGCGGGTGAGCAGATCACCCAGTGGATCGGTCATCGCCATCTCTAAAACCCTTACCAGCTCGACTTGATCACGCCGGGGATCAGGCCCTTGTTGGCCAGTTCCCGAAGCATGATCCGCGACAGGCGGAACTTGCGGTAATAAGCGCGCGACCGGCCGGTCAGCTCGCAGCGGTTGCGAACCCGAGTGGGGTTCCCGTTGCGCGGCAGCTCAGCCATCTTCAATCGCGCGATCAGGCGCTCGGTCTCGTCCTTCGACTCGTCGTCCGCGATCGCCTTCAGCTTCGCGTACTTGGCCGCATTCTTCTGGACGAGCTTCTTGCGCCGCTCGTTCTTGTTGATCGAACTCAGTTTCGCCATGACTTAAGTTCTTCTCCTATCGAAGCAGACGCGCCCTCAGGCGGCCTGCTTCTGCTCCTCTTGCGGGAAGGGGAAATTGAACAGGCGCAGCAGCTCGCGCGCCTCCTCATCCGTCTTCGCGGTGGTGGTTACGATGACGTCCATGCCCCGGACCTTGTCGATCTGGTCGTAGTTGATCTCGGGGAAGACGATCTGTTCTTTGAGGCCCAGCGCGTAATTGCCGCGGCCGTCGAACGACTTGGGATTGAGTCCGCGGAAGTCGCGCACGCGCGGCAACGCGATCGTCACCAGACGATCGAGGAACTCGTACATGCGCTCCCGGCGCAGCGTGACCTTGCAGCCGATCGGCATGCCTTCGCGCAGCTTGAACTGGGCGATCGACTTCTTGGCCTTGGTGATCACCGGCCGCTGGCCGGAGATCGCCTGCATTTCGGCAGCGGCGGTCTCGACGCGCTTCTTGTCCTGGGTCGCCTCGCCGACGCCCATGTTGATGACGATCTTCTCGAGCCGCGGGACCTCGAGCCGGTTCTTGTAGCCGAACTTCTCGGTCATCGCCGGGACGATGCGTTCCTCGTAGTCGGCCTTCAGGCGCGGCTTGTAGCCCTTCGGCAGCTTCGACGGCTTAGCGTCCGTCTTGGCGGCCTGCGGCACAGCAGCCTTCTCGACCTTCGGCAGCGCCTCCAGGGCAGCAGCCTCGGCCTTCTCGGCGTCGCTCACCAGCTCGACCTGGTCGGGCGCGGTCTCCTGGACCTCGTCGACCTTCTTGTCTTCGTCAGCCATGGATCAGCTCTCCGGTCTTGGCCGCGACACGGACCTTCTTGCCGTCGCGAACCTCGAAGCGAACGCGGCTCGGCTTGCCGTCGGCGGTCGCGATCGCGACCTTCGACACGTGCAGCGGCGCTTCCTTGCGCTCGATCCCGCCCTGCGGGTTGAGCTGGGTCGGCTTGCGGTGGCGCGCATGGACGTTGACGCCCGACACGATCACCTTGCCCTCCTTGGGCATCGCCTTGACGACCTCTCCGGTGCGGCCCTTGTCCTTACCGGACAGGACCACGACCTTGTCGCCCTTCTTGATCTTGCTCGCAGCCATCACAGCACCTCCGGCGCCAGCGAAATGATCTTCATGTGCTTCTTCGCGCGAAGCTCACGGACCACCGGGCCAAAGATACGGGTGCCGATCGGCTCCTCGTTCTTGTTGACCAGCACCGCGGCGTTGCTGTCGAAGCGGATCACCGAGCCGTCGGGACGGCGGATGTCCTTGGCGGTGCGCACGATCACCGCGCGGTGAACGTCGCCCTTCTTCACGCGGCCGCGGGGCGCGGCTTCCTTGACGCTGACGACGATGATGTCGCCGACACCCGCGGTGCGGCGCTTGGAGCCGCCCAGCACCTTGATGCACTGGACGCGCTTGGCCCCGCTGTTATCCGCAACGTCCAGGTTGGAC
>Ga0207703_10005188_pt1 | contig 10527 bp, 9 predicted proteins | sample KBSSwiS12_FD_184304 | JGI IMG/M metagenome (GOLD analysis project Ga0207703, IMG submission 184304) | Switchgrass rhizosphere microbial communities from Kellogg Biological Station, Michigan, USA - KBS Switchgrass S1-2 (SPAdes) (version 2) | ecosystem: Host-associated > Plants > Roots >... | reverse complement strand
CCGCGGTGATGGAATCGCCGAGGAAAAGAAGCTGTGTCTTACCTTCCTTGGCGGTCGCGACGTACTTCTGGTGCGCGGCCAGGAATCCGGTGTTTTCCTTGCCGGTCTTCGGGTCAAATTTGATGGCGCCCACATCCGGTTGCTGCACGGGGAGCGGGAAAGGTGTCGCCGCCGGAGTAGCAGGGGCGGACGGCTTGGCCGGTGCGGCGGGCTTATCCTGCGCACGCAGCGCAGAGGCGAAGACGAGGGAAACGGCGAGAAGGGCGTGGAGAGGGAGGAGTTTCATGCGGGGTGGAGACGGGGATGGAACGAGGAAGCCGCGGACTCTGCGACGAACCGCGCCGCCGAAGCAAGCGCCGTTCTACCACTAAAGGCCCGGCCGTTTGCACAATCCGCAAGAAGAAGTTTCCGAAGTGAGAAAATGGCATAGAGTCCCCCGAACCATGAAATATGTTGCCCTCCTGTTGTTCGCAGTCTTCCTTTCCGCCTGCGATACCAGCGAGGAGGATCGCAATTTCTTCTACAACGGCTGGCTGAAGCCCGAGACGGACGCAAATAGGCGGATTTACGGTGGCGACGTGACGCACCGGACGACCCCGATGCCTCCTCCCGAGACCCCTCCCCAGTAATCGCCGCGCCCGAGCAAGATTTCGCTTTCTTTGCGGGCTATTTCGGGTTGGATTCCCGCTCCTCGCCCCTACCGATGCTCTCCTTTTTCCTTCCCAAGCATGTCCAGCATGGGCGCCAGTTTGCCAAGGACGCGCGGAAGGTTCTCGATTACAAGCGCGACCTGTGGGACGCGGAGACAGTGCAGGAATTCGAGGGGGAAATCAAAGCCCTGGAAGCGGGCTGCAAGGCGGGGAACGCCGAGCAGATCGAAACCGCCGCCAAGGCCCTGAACGCCATCTGCGCGGAGGTCCTGCCCAAGGTCGACGACGCAGCCTGGCGGGAAAACTGCGAGGTCTTCCTCGTGGCCATCGTCGTGGCCCTCGCCGTTCGCACCTTCTTTCTCCAGCCGTTCACGATCCCCACGGGCTCGATGCAGCCCACGCTCAACGGCATCCTCGGACACCCGACCACGCAGGAGCCGCCGAACGCGCTGATCCGCCTGTGGGATGCGCTGGTCCGCGGGCGGACCTGGATCAACGTGGTGGCGGAGGATGACGAATCGATTGCCGACGTGCAGGAAGTCTCGTGGATGTTCTTCTTCACCTATACGAAGATCGAGACCAGCAAAGGCCACACCTACTGGGCCCACGCGCCGCAACGGACGCTGCTGGAAGCTTTCCGCACGACTTCGATGCCCAGCTTCCACCGCGGCGACCCCATCGCCCGCGGCTACGTCGACACCGGCGACCATGTCTTCGTGGACAAGATGTCCTATCAATTCCGTCCTCCGCACCGCGGCGACGTCTTCGTTTTCAATACCCAGCGCCTGCCCACGATCGACCGGCGGCGTTCGGGCAGCTACGAGCCGAATGACCCCGCGCAGTTTGATTGGCCGCTCCTGGCCGGACTCCTCGACCAGTGGCACAACCGGGCCGACATGAATTCGCCTTCGCAATTCTACATCAAGCGGCTGGTCGGCGTGCCAGGGGATGAATTACGCGTGGATTCCCCGCGGCTTTTCGTCAACGGCAAGCCCGCCGAGGGGACTCCTTTTCAACGGGTGATGGCAGCAAAGGATGGATACGAAGGCTACGGCTTCGGCACTTCGGGTTTTCTCGCCCCGCTCCTGCGCGCCGCCGACGAGCCTTTCACGGTGCCGGAGAAGCACTACTTCGCCATGGGCGACAACAGCTATCACAGCTCGGACAGCCGCGACTGGGGTCCAGTACCGCAGCAGAATATCATGGGTCGTGGCATGTTCGTATACTGGCCTTTTGGTCCGCACTGGGGATTCATCCGATGAAACGGGAATCGCCGCCGCTGCCGACCGCTATTTTGTAAGGCAATTGTAAAGTGACATGACACCTCTCCGCCGCCCCATTAGCAGTCCCCCGGCTTTGCTTCTCTCCCTCCTCGCCTTCCGCTCCCCTTTCCATGGCTCGTCGCGCTAGCTCTTCCGCCCATCCCGCATGGATGCTCATCGCCGTGATCCTGGTACTCGCGGCCCTCGCTGGTGGGTATTTCCTGTTTGGCCGCACCAGCGACCCCTACCGTACCTATACGTCGCTCCCCGTCCCGGATTACCTGCAAAATTCCAACAGCCTCCGGGGAAACGTCTACAAACTCGACGCTACCATCGGGCAATCGTTGCAATGGTCGCCCAGCGTGGGCCGCTTGTTTTCCGTGGAGGTGGGCGGTGAAGTACTCCCCGTGCTCGTGCCGCCGCCATTCAATAGTGTGAACATCGAAAAAGGGCAGCGTTTCTACTTTCTGATCAAAGTGGAAGACCATGGAATTTTGACCGCAACGGATGTAAAGAAGTCCTAACCATTATGAAAACGTCCTCCCCGGCAACGCTTGGCCTCTTCTCCTGGGGCGCCTCTCTCCTGTTCGCGAGTGTGGCTTTCGCCCAAGTCCCGGATGCGGCCCCCGCTCCTGCCGCCGGTGGCGGCGCCCCCGCTCCCGCCGCTGCTCCTGCACAAGGTGGCGCCGCCGGAGGTGGCCAGAAAAATGGCAGCTTCCTGGGCAAGGATGTCCCCGCCTTCGATCCCGGCAGCGAGATTTTGACTTGGGATGGCAAGAACTGGAACGTGAACAACAACCGCGTTTTCCAGGCGCGCTTCGAAAAGTATCTCAACGCACCCGAGCAAACGACCGCGATCGACAAGCAGTATCAGGCGGTGATTGCCCAGATCTTGGCCCTCCTCGCACCCGGCAACGCAAACACGCAAAACATCGATACCGCCTTCAAGCTGCTCCCCGTGGGGTCTCGCTTCGATATCGACGCCCGGCTCTGCGATTCCATAGCCGATGCCGTTTACAGCGCCTGGCGGGCGGAAAACGCGCAGAACCGCCTCGCGAACGCCAATGCCGCGCTGGATGCCGAACGCACCCAGCAGTACTGGAACGCCCAGCACGTGAGCGCCGGTGACAATGCTCGCGAGAATTCCTCCACCGGGCAGAGCGGGCGGAGCACCAAGGGTGGCGGCCAGAAAACGCCGTCAGCCACCGAGACCTACGAGGACACGATGCGCATGACGGAGCACACCAAGCGCATCGCGGAAATCGAGGCGCAGATCAAAGGAAATCAGATCAAGCGCGAGCTCAACTCGATCCAGGCCAAGGTCGAGTTCCAGGCGCTCGTCCTGCAATTCTTCCTCCAGCGGCGCTTCCAGCACGTCCTCATTGCCACGCGCTTTTATCGCGCGGTCTTCACCGATGGCGACACGAAGCTTAACGTGGGCAAGGACACCAAGGACCTTTTTGAAAAGAGTTCGGGGATGCCGCCCACCGTGGGCACGATCGACTCGCTGGCCAATGAGGCGCTGCGCGACGTGCGCGAAGGCGTGCAGGCCTACAATTTCCTGCTCGAGAAACAGGAGTTGGAAAGCGCCACCAAGCGACTCGCCGAGGCTTTTACGGTAGGCGAATTCGTGCCCGAGATTCGCACCCTCACGCGCGACAAGAAACGCCAGGCCCTCGAGTTCACCCACAAGACCAACCAACTCATCTCGGCCATCGACGTGAAGGATGACACCCTCGCCGAGCAGTTGGTGAACGACCTGGGCAAGATCGCCAAGGATTTCGATAACTCCAAGCCCATGGGCATCATCGGCGCCTCCAAGCAGGTCTCCGACATGCACCTGGCCAAGGCCCGCAACGCCGCGCTCAAGGGCGACAACGCCACCCTCGAGGCCGAGCTCACCGCCGCCACCGAACTCTGGCCGCGCAATCCCGCGCTCGCCGAGCTCTCCAAGAAGATCTTCTCGCAGGGCGACGTGCAGCAGAAGGCTGTCATCGATTTCGAACAGCTCCTCAGCCAGAAAAACTATCGCCAGATCTACGAGGACAGCCCGCGCTTCATGGGCGCACTTGCCTTCTACCCGGACAAAGCGGCCAAGCTGAAGGAAGTGATGGAAAACATGAAGACCATCGAGGGCGCCTTGATGCGCGCCGATGAAATGGTGCGGCAGAACAACTACCCCGGCGCATGGGAGAGCGTGGAAAAGATCGCCCAGCAATTTCCGGAGGACAACAAGCTGAGCAAGACGCGCGCGGACCTCACCCCGCACGCCGCCGATTTCGTCCGCACGCTGCAAGACGCGCAGGACATGGAGAAGCGCGACCAGATTGGCTCGAGCCTCGCCTTCTACTTGAAAGCCCGGAAGATTTATCCGGCGAGCGACTTCGCCGGTGACGGCATCAACCGGCTGGTGAAAAAGATCGTTCCGGAAAGCTAGGAGCGATTGGGGGCTTCTATCGCAGTTTCATTTTGAGCGGAGCTCCGCGGCTCGCTCGATTCTGGTGTTTCGCCAATATTCCCGGCAATGCCGCCAAAGGTTTTACCCCTCCGGCGATTTGCTCACTCGTCATCGCCAGCCGCTTTCGGGTAAGGAAACCTTTCCTCCTCCCGCTTTTCCCTCATGAAAATCCCCGCCTCCCTCCTCGTCCTCTCCACCGTCCTGGGCCTCGCGACGCTCGCCTGCGCACAGGCGCCCGCCACACCCCAAGCCCGGCAGCGCAAGGCCTCCAATGACCCTGACGCCGGCAAGCGGCTCAATGAGAACAAGGCCACCCCACCCGAGCGAATCAAGGTGATGAAGGACTTCAAGGTCGAGTTGCTCTACTCGGTGCCGATCGAGGAGCAAGGCTCGTGGGTCGCCATGTGTGTGGATGACAAGGGCCGCCTCATCGTCAGCGACCAGTACGGCGCGCTCTACCGGTTCGCCCCGCCGGCCCCAGGCCAGCCGCTCGACCCTGCTTCAATCCAACACATCCCGGCGCCGATCAAGGCCGCCAACGGCCTGCTGTGGGCCTTCAATGCGCTCTGGGTGGGCGTCAACGACTACGAGAATCCCGAGAACAGCGGCCTGTACCGCATTACTTCCGCCCACGGCGACGACCAGCTCGACACCGTGGAAAAGCTGCGCGCCATGCGCGGCCGCGGCGATCACGGCATCCATGCGGTGCTGCCCGGCCCCGATGGCAAATCCGTGTTCCTCATCACCGGCAACGGCACCACGCCCACGGAGTTCAACCGCTCGCGCGTACCCCTCCACTGGGGCGAAGATCATCTCCTGCCCCGCATGCCCGATGGTCGCGGTTTCATGCGCGACGTGCTCGCCCCCGGCGGCATCATTTACAAAATCTCCGCCGATGGAAAAGACTGGGAGGTCTGGTCCAGCGGCTTCCGCAATATCTACGACGCCGCGTTCGACAAGGAAGGCGAACTCTTCACCTACGACGCCGACATGGAGTACGATTTCAACACCCCATGGTACCGGCCCACGCGCATCTGCCACTGCGTGAGCGGCGCGGAATTTGGCTGGCGCAACGGCGCGGGCAAACGCGCGGAGTGGTACTCCGACAATCTTCCGCCCGTGCTCAACGTCGGACCCGGCTCACCCACTGGAATGGTCTTCGGCTATGGCGCGAAGTTCCCGGCGAAATACCAGAACGCCCTCTTCTGCCTCGACTGGAGTTGGGGCCGGCTCTACGCCGTGCATCTTGAGCCCAAGGGCTCCACCTTCACCGCCAAGAAGGAGGATTTCCTCAATGGCACGCCGCTACCCATGACCGACGTGATCATCCATCCCCGCGACGGCTCGATGTATTTCACCATCGGCGGTCGCAAAGTGCAGAGTGGCCTCTATCGCGTGACCTACACCGGCAGCGAGAGCACCGCACCCGCGCCCGCGCCCACCGCCGGCGAAGCCGCCCGCGCCGAGCGCCATCAACTCGAAGCCTATCACCATGAAGACACCGGCGCGCTGACCGTCGCCTGGCCGAAACTTGGGGACAGCGATCGTTTCATCCGCTGGGCCGCGCGCACTGCAGTCGAGCAGCAACCGGTCAACACCTGGGCCGACAAGGCGCTGGGCGAGACCGATCCCGCGAAACAACTCGAAGCGCTGCTTGCGCTCGCGCGCTGTGCGGGCATCGATCCCTTCCATCGCAAGCCGACCGATCCACCGGTCGACACGGCCATGCGCGCCAGGCTCCTCGCCGCGCTCCAGAAATTCGATTGGTCCGCGCTGAACAACGAACAGCGCATCAGCCTCGTGCGCACGCTCCAGATCGTGCTCGTCCGCTTTGATCGTCCCGACGATGCCACCGTGCAGGCCCTGCTGGCGAAATTCGACCCGCTCTTCCCCGCATCGACCTACGAGCTCAACCGGCTGCTCTGCGAAGCGCTCGTCTATCTTCAGTCCCCCACCGTCGCCGCGAAAGCGGTGCCCATGATCGAGCAGGCGCCCACGCAGGAGGAGCAGATGGAGTATGCGCGCTCTCTGCGCATGCTCAAGACTGGCTGGACGAAGCCGTTGCATACCGCCTATTTTGAGTGGTTCCTCAAGGCCGCCAACTACCGCGGCGGCGCAAGCTTCGAAAAGTTCATCGAGTTCATCCGCAATGATGCCGTGGCCAGCCTGAGCGACAGCGAGAAGACCGAACTTGCCGACGTGCTCAACAAGAAACCCATGTTGAAATCTCCACTCGAGGCAGCGGCCACCGCCCTCGCCGGCCACACCACCGTCACCCCTTGGACGCTCGAGCAAATCGACCCGCCCGCTGAACTCAAGGGCCGCAACTTCGAAACCGGACACAAGATGTTCGCCGCCGTCGGCTGCTTTGCCTGCCACCGCTTCGGCAATGAGGGCGGCATGACCGGTCCCGACCTCACTCAGGCCGGCGGGCGCTACAACGCGCGCGACCTGATCGACAACATCGTCAATCCGAGCAAGGAGATCAACGAGCAGTTCGTCCCCACCGTCATCACCATGCTCGATGGCGCGCAAAACATCGGCATGATCGTTAACCTCAATTCCGATTTCGTGAGCTTGAACACCGACCCGACCGACCCGAACCAGCAGACGCGCGTTGATCGCAAGAAGGTGAAGACCATCGAGCCCTCCAAGGTCTCCCTCATGCCTCCGGGCCTGCTCAATATCCTGAGCAAGGATGAGATTCTCGATCTCGCTGCCTACGTCCTAAGCGGTGGCAATCCGAAAAGTCCGATGTTCACGCAGCACTAAGCTGCGGCTCGTAAGAAAAATCTCCGCATCGAACCGGAGAGACCCGGAGACTTGGGACCCATTCCGTCGTAATGGAGAGTCTTTCTTTTGGCGCCGCAACATACCGTAGCGGGCGGAACCCTTACCTTCGACCTCACCAATGTGGCATCATTCAATCACATACTATCGCAGACAGAAAGATGATGATTGCTGACCTATAAAGGGAGAAAAGGCTCGCCAAGCTTTGGAAGCTCTCACCTGCCTTCAGAGGTATTCCGGGTAGTTCCGAGTCGTGCGTGATCACTACACTGGGTGGGGAAAAGCGATCAAAGCCTGCCAGGGCGACGCGGATAGAAATGTTCGTCCTCTCCCACTGCCAATCCCCCGCATTTACAGAGACGATCTCACTCGATCCCACTCAATTCCACCCAGAAAACATCCACATCAAGCGGCAAAAGCTCACCCAAAAGCGCCAGAGGGTGCGTGCTCCCATCCCAAACCGTCGATCCAAGGACTCGAACGGAGTGAACCGGAGCGTAGCGGAGATGGTGCCGCAGGCGTAGGTGGGCGGCACAAAGGCCATCCGCAGGCTTCCCGAAGGGACGGCGATGGCAATCGCCGGCAAATCGAATCTGATCGAAGTTAAAAATTTTCCACACCCTTCTTGCAGTCCAGTGGTTTCATAAAAAAATCACTATCGACTACCAATTCACTGACCACGACCGTTCTGCGTCCTGGAACCTCTTCTTACATCCCTTGAACATAGGACCTACGTAGTTTCACCTTCCCGGGTTTTTGCACTTGTGAATTCCATTCCGGACACTACTTCTTTTTCGCAAATGAATTTGCCCAACGAGGCGGGCGCGCCCCGCTCGGATGAACCGGACCGCGGTGCGAGCAGGGCCCCCCGACAACTGTCGGACCTGCAGAAGACTATCACCATGGCGCAAATCGCGAAGGCTGCCGGCGTCTCGCAGGGGGCCATTTCGTCGCTCTTGAACGACCGGGATTATGGCATTCGCGTGAGCGAAAAGACCCGGGAACGCGTTTTCAAGGTTTGTCGTGAAATGGGCTACATCCCGAACGACCTCCGCGCAGTGGTGCGAATGTACCCGGAACTGGGCGATTTCTGCCTGTTACTTTCCACGGCGATCGAGGGGGGCTTGCACGACCCCTTTGTGCACCGGCTCGTCGCTGCGGCCATGGCGGCCGTGCCCGATATTTCGCATCCCCTCGGCCTCGCTTATTACGACGAGGCTCAGGATTACTCACCGGCGGGTTCCCTGCCCCATCCCGTGCGCGTCGGCACTTATTCCAAGTTTCTCGTCCACGGCGCGCCCAATCCTTCTTTGCTCGAGGTCCTCTATCGTCGCGGGCTGCCGGTCATTTCTCTTGGCTACGACACCCCGTCGCCCGGTGTCGTGAGCCTCGTGCCGGACTATACCCAGGCCGCCATCCTCGCCATCGAGCACCTTGTCCAATTGGGCCATCAGCATTTGGGGATCATTTCCAGTGCTTTCGGTTCCACCAATCGGAAGGCTCTTGAGTTGAATCACGGGGTCAGCGTCGCCTGTGAAAAGTTCGGTTTGCCGATTGAAACCCAGCACATCGTCTATGGGGACCTCTCCGAGCACGCCGGGCATCTGGCGCTGGAGGAATTTCTCAGCCGCCAACCCGCGCCCACCGCCATTTTCGCCATGAGCGACCGTGCCGCCCTAGGGGCGCTCTCGCTGGCCCAAAGCCGCGGTCTCCGTGTTCCAGAGGATTTAAGCATTGTCGGCTGCTCAGACGATCCCGGGAGCCAGACGGTGTATCCCCCGCTGACGACGGTCCATTTGCCCGCGGAGGAAATGGCCGCCCAAGGCATCCGGGAAATCGATCGCCTCGTGAACGCGGCGGTAGCCGAAGCACCCCGCAAGGAACTGCTGCCGGTGCGCCTCATTTCCCGGGCTTCCACCGGCCCGGCCAAAAAGTTGCAAAAAGTTTAATCAAACGCTTGACGACCCCCACGGTCTTGCACGAGAAGTGCGCCCCCTCATGAAAATCTACTATTACATTTCGGTAGCCGCCGCCGCGCTCTGCCTCGTTTTGAGCATAGTTCTGTTCGCGGTCGGCAGCTCCAATCAAACCCTGCAGAATGACGTGCAAGCCCAGCAGGTCGAACTCCAGAAGCAGCAGGAAGAAATCAACAAGGGCCAGGCGATCAGCCAGAAAGTCGGCCCTGAGTTGCTCCGCGACATGGCCGTCGCCTCCACCAAGAACGAGAAGATGAAGCAGTTGCTGGCCAAGAATGGGTACACGGTCAACGTCGCCACCCCGGCGCCGGGCTCTTCCCCAGCTCCTAAAGCCCCTGCTCCCGCCCCTGCCTCGGAACCCGGCCGTCTCCAACCCTAATTTCACCCCATGAGCTCCGAACCCGATTACAACTTCAATTCGCCCGCAGCCTCCGGCTCGAACGGCGCCTCCATCCTTCTTCCCTTCGCTCTTCTCTCCGCGGCTATCGCCGTGGTGATGGTGGCGCAGACCGTCAATGTCTTCAAGGCGCGCACCAGCCTGCGTGACGGCAAGACCCAGCTCGCCGACGCTTATTCCAAGCGTCAGGCCCTGGTGAAGCAATCCGCCGACATCCAGCAGAAGCTGCAAGCCTTGGTCCTGGATCTCCTGCTCCTCGCCAAGACGGATGAGGACGCCAAGGCGATCGTTCAGAAATACAACATCCAGCAAAACGCCCCTGCCGGTAGCGACGCCGCCCCGGCCCCGGCCGCAGAGCCCGCGAAATAACCCGCTGCAAACTTCCAGCCGAAAGGCAAACACGAAAGCCCGGCCGTAGCGCCGGGCTTTTCGTTTTTCTTGCGGCCTTCCGCAGTTAGATTCACCGCTGTGTCCGCCCTTACCTCCCTCGCCAGGTCCGCCCGCGGCATCGTGCAGAAACTGCAGGATGCCGGCTTCATCGCGTACTATGCCGGCGGCTGTGTGCGCGACCAGTTGATGGGGGGCGAGCCGCACGATTTCGATATCGCCACCAACGCGCACCCGGAGCAGGTGCAGAAGCTCTTTCGCCGCACCGTGGCCGTGGGCGCGCACTTCGGCGTCATCGTCGTGCTCGACGGCAGCTTTGAATTCCAGGTGGCCACTTTTCGCAACGACGGCCAGTATCTCGACGGCCGCCGTCCGGAATCAGTCAGCTTCGCCACGCCCGAGGAGGATGCGGCGCGGCGCGACTTCACCGTCAACGGCCTCTTCTTCGATCCCATCGCCGACCGCCTCATCGACTTCGTCGGCGGCCAGCAAGACCTTGCGAAGAAACTGCTGCGCGCCATCGGCAATCCTTACGACCGTTTTCGCGAAGACCGCCTGCGGCTGCTCCGGGCCGTACGGTTCGGAACCACGCTGGGGTTTGACCTCG
>Ga0207703_10005186_pt1 | contig 10529 bp, 9 predicted proteins | sample KBSSwiS12_FD_184304 | JGI IMG/M metagenome (GOLD analysis project Ga0207703, IMG submission 184304) | Switchgrass rhizosphere microbial communities from Kellogg Biological Station, Michigan, USA - KBS Switchgrass S1-2 (SPAdes) (version 2) | ecosystem: Host-associated > Plants > Roots >... | reverse complement strand
ACGAACAATGCTCCTGCCGCAAGCCTGGGTCCAGTATGATCACACGCGCGATGCGGGACTTCGACATGCCCTCAGAGCGGACGTTCGTGATCGGCGATTCGGAGGCGGATATGCAAGCGGGTCAAGCCGCCGGGTGCCGGACCGTGCTAACGGGGACCGCCGGGTTTCTGGAGGCTGCGGAAGCCGTGCTTCGCTACCCCAGATAATCGAACAGAGTCGTCCGAGGCATCTGGGCGCGTGCCTGGAGCGACGCTTGTTGCTGGGTCTGGGACTGGTTCAATTCGAGAATCGACTCGGTCAGGTCCGCGTCCTGCAAACCGGCGAGCTGTGCTTGAAGGTGTAGCTGAAGATTCTGCCCGAAGTCCGTTGCTTCAGAGACCCTGTTCTGCGTGAGTCCGTAGTAGGCGAGCTGGCTGTTGAGATACTCGCCGACCTTCGACAGGCCGTTGTTCACGGCCTGGATCGCCGGTTCATCGTTCGCCAGAAGAGCCGTACGCAAGCTTAGGAGACTCCCGAAAACGTTGGTCGCCGGATCGGATGAGTCAAAGATTTCCTGCGCGGTATGACTTAGTGAAAAAGTGTTTCCCGCGGGATGCAGCGCCGTGCGAGTGGCCGCTGTTCCGAGGTATCCGCTGATCGGATTCGCCTGCGTCCAGTCGATGGTGTAGGGAATCTGTTGATCCGAATCTCCCGAAAAGATGAACCGGCCGTCGGCCGAGGTGCCCGACAAACCGACCAGTTGCTCGATGATACCCTCCACCTGATGCGCAATCAAGCTGCGGTTGGCCGCGGTTTGGGTTCCGGTCACGCCGTCAGCCGCCAATGTCCGGGCACGTTCGAAAAGCTCGACGGCGGTCTGGAGCGAGGTTTCCCCCGAATCCACTTCCGCTTTGATGCGCGACAGATTCGTGAGGGTTTGGGCGACGGAAGACAAACCCGTCCTGACCTGCAGCAATCTCGCGACCTGATTGGGATCGTCGGAAACGCGCTCCAGCCGAACGCCGGTCGAGATCTGGCGCTGCGACGTTTGCATACGCGTGCCGAGGCGGTTCAGATTGTTCAGGAACTGCCGGTCGGACGGATTAAGGGCGGAAATCATAACGGGCTGCCTTTCGCGGGCTGCGGAAAAATGGGGACAGCCTCCAATTTCGCGACTGGATCTCGTTGATTCCCGGCGAAACGCTAAGGCGAAATTGGCTGGCTGTCCCCATTTTTTCGTAGCCTGTTAGTGAATAAGATTCAAAAGATCCTGAGTCAGTTCGTCCAGCACGGTGATCATCTTCCCAGCCGCTTGGTACGCTTGCCGGAACTGGAGCATTTTGGCAGCTTCTTCATCGAGCGAAACGCCACTCTGCTGGAGGCGCTGCTGCTGGGCCTGAGTGACGGCGTCCTGATACTGGTCGGATTCCTGCCGTGCGGTGGAAACATCGCGTCCCACCCGAGCGCCAAGGTTGCCGTAAAACTGGCTGAAGGTGAAACCGTTAATCGCTGGCGCGCTGGACAGTTGGGCGATCGCGATGGCGTTGCCATTCCCACCGGGCGCAGTGGCTTTGGCCGCCGCGATCTGATCCGGTGTGATGCCGGTCACGGCCAGAGTAAATGCAGCGCGTCCGGGATCGTAGCTGAACAGGTTCACCGCCGGCGCAGACCCGCTCCGGTCCACACCCTGAGCGAGGGCGGTATTCACGGTATCCGCGAAGTTACCGGCGAGAGTGTTCAGATCCGCCAGATAGCCGGGGAGGGTGACGTTGCGTTCCTGAATCAGCGCTCCCAAAGATCCGCGCGTGACCTGCGAGGTGATGTCTTTCCCCTGCGCATCGCGAATGAGGGTCTTCGTGCTAGAGGAATTCGCCGAGATTGCAAAGTCGTGCTCGCCGATCACCAGAGCCGTCTGGCCACCCAGGTACACGTTCATCCCTCCGTCGGCACTCTTGAGGACGGTGAAGTTGGCGATCTGCGAGAGTTCCTCTAATGCCGCGTGCCGTTGGGCGTCCAGTCCAGCGTCTTGGGAACCTGCGCTGGAAGCGCGGTATTGATGATTGATAGCCGCTAACTGCTCGGCGATGCGGTTGATCCCGGCGACGGCGTCGCGTGTCTGGGATCCCACGTTCGTGATTACCCGCGTGATGCCCACGGCGCTCTGGTGAAAACTTTGCGCTACTTGGCCGGCCAGTTCGATGACGTTTTGGCGAGCCCCCGGATCGTTAGGACTGACAGCGAGCTGCGAGAAGCCGTCGAAGAGCTTGTTGATAGTGGTCGGCACGCTAAACGACGCGGTCAAGTCGAACAGCGGCTCCACCAAACCGAGATCGGCCGACCTTTGCCCGGCACTGCCCAGAAGCTCCTGCTGGTTTCGCACGGCGTTCTCTAGATAAGACGCCCGCGCACTTAGCATGGGCCCGGCCATGACGCCGCCACTCAACATGGTCTCCGGATTGAAGGGCAGGGCCACCAGCGAAACATCCTGCTTCACGTAGCCGGGCGTGTTTGCGTTGGTGATGTTGTTCTGGATGATGTTGAATGCTTCTCCGTAGACGCGGAGAGCGTTACTCGAATTCAAAAGACTGGTCAGTAGATTTCCCATGGTTACCCTCGCACCGATAATTGTCCGGACGCACTAAGCGGCGCGGGATCCCCCTGAGCCGTATATCCATCCCCCGACCCGAGCATCTTTGCCCAGCCTCGCCAGAGTCGATCGCCGTGTTCGATCAGTCGGTTGGCGCGCCTCAGCTCAGCCCGAAGTTTTTCCAATTCAGCTCGCGCTGCTGGGTCCACACCGAGTCCGCGGAGCGCGGTGGCTGCGGCTTCCAGGCTGGGGAGACACTGCTCGATTTCCGCAGGTTCGCCCGCGAGCAAAGCCTCTCGCAGCGCGGCGATTCGGTCTTGAGCGTTACTGATGTCTGAGCGCATCTTCGATGATCTTTGCGGCTGTTGCCTGGGCATCAATCTTGTGATTGCCCTCAGCGTAGGCTCGCGCGATCTGCTCGAGATGCGCCTGGCGTTCCGGAGAATCCGCCGCCAGCGAACGTAAACTTCGCACCAGTTCCGACAAGTGCACGTCGTCACCAGTTACGGACCCATGCGCGGGCGCTTCCTGCGGTCGGGCGCCAGCATCAGTCCGCTCGGTCTGCTTAAGCTTCGGCGATCCCGTCGAAGCCAGCGAAGCGAGATTGGGGTCGTTAACTTTCATATTCGAGCAGTTCAAACCCGGGGCTTCAAACCCCTTGGTTGCTCTATCGACCATTGTCGCGGATCTGTGACCATTTTCATCCCGGCCACGACTAAGTAATTCCTTACTCCCTACTAGTCGGATGGGCGGGCTAGGACTGGTGTTTCATTGTATATTACGGATAAGAGCCTGAAGCTGGGGCGTCCATCCGCCCGACTCAGGGCCCAAACAAAAGACTTATTGTACGGAGCGACCATGAAAAAACTACTTCCCATGGCCTTCGTCCTATCGGTCCTGGCGGCCGATAGTCCGGTGGCCACATTCAAGGATTCAAATCTGGAACAAGCTGTTCGCAAGTTCATATTCGGTGCCGACACGGGCGCCCCGCTGACGCAGGATCAACTCGAACGGGCCACCTTGGTATCCTCGTCCGACCTTCGGGTTACGGACCTGAGCGGTCTGGAGAAGTGTCCGAATCTTCAAACGGTTTATCTAACCGGCGCGCAGGTTTCGGATCTTACTCCGCTCGCGAAGCTGTCTCATCTGGAGCAGATCACGCTTACCGGCGGCTCCCTTCAGGACTTGAGTCCGCTGGCGGGGCTCACGCACTTGAAGTATTTGGACCTGTCGCGGAATCAGATTTCGGACCTCCAGCCGCTGGCGAATCTGAAAGAACTGCAGATGCTGTATCTCGGCAACAACAAGATCGCGGATATCGCGCCATTGCAGGGCTTGACCAAACTCGAGATTCTGCACCTGGGCGGCAACCAGATTGTCGATATCGCGCCTTTGGCCGGACTCAAAGAGTTGGCTATTCTAGGCCTCGCAGACAATCGGGTGAAGGATGTTACGCCTCTCACTGGTATCACCAGATGGCGCACGTTGAACCTGGATCGCAACCAGATCACCGATCTGGCTCCGCTGACGGCAATGGCCCAGAAGGACCAGCAGGGAACCAAGCGATTCACGTCTGTATGGACCGTGTCCATTAAAGGAAACCCGCTGAGCGCGACCTCGAAAGCGCAGGATGTCCCGGCGCTTAAGAAGCTCTCCTTGGACGTAATCGAGAACTAAGGTGGCGCACGCACCTTGCAACGCACCTTGCGTGCCGCGTCGAGACTCATCTCGACGCCTCGACCGATGAAACATAAACCCCCAGAAGGCGGCTCAAGGAGCCGCCGCAGGTCGGGGCCCTGCCCCACCAAAATCAGATAAGCTTTAGCTATGCCCAGGCCCAAGCCAACACTGTTGGAAAAGATCCGGGCTGCCGTGCGCCGGCTCAATCTCTGGCGCGAGCCAGGACATCCCGACGATCCCTACGCCCTGGTCGGCGCGCCCAAGAAGCCACGGACGCCCTTGCGCAGCGCCGCAGTAGCAGTGGAACCAGACTAACGTTACACTGGAATTACGGGACCTCCCCCTATGTTGGCCGTCCATTCTGTCGTCGACGAAATTCTGGATCTCAAGCGGCAGCGCCGCGCCATGATCCTGGCGCATCACTACCAGGATTCCGAAATCCAAGAACTAGCCGATGCGGTCGGCGACAGCCTCGAACTGGCTCGCAAGGCCCTCGAATTTGAGGGCGACGTCATCGCCTTCTGCGGCGTAGTTTTTATGGCGGAGACGGCCAAGGTTCTGAACCCCGGCCGCATCGTGGTCCTGCCCGATCTGAGTGCGGGATGTAGCCTGGTCGATAGCTGCACGGCTCCGCAGGTGCGCGCATTCCGCGAACTGCATCCCGATCACGTGATCGTCAGCTACATCAACACATCGGTCGAGGTGAAGGCCGAGAGCGATATTCTGTGCACTTCGCGCAACGCCGTCCGGATCGTGAATTCGATTCCCGAGGAGAAGCCCATTCTGTTCCTGCCGGACATCAACCTGGGCAACTACGTGAAGCAACAGTCCGGACGCGAGAACATGCGGATCTGGCAAGGCTCCTGCATCGTGCACGCGACCTTCGCCGCACGCAAGCTGAGCGCCGCCCGCGCCGAGCATCCTCGGGCGTTGGTTGCGGCCCATCCGGAATGTCCCGCGGACGTGCTTTCCATGGCGGATTTTATCGGATCCACTAGCGCCATCATCGACTGGTGCGTGTCCAACCCGGCGGATGAGTTTATCGTGATGACCGAGAGCGGAGTAGCGCATTCGCTCACGCGTCTGGCGCCGCACAAGCAGTTCCATTTCGTCCCCAACGAAAACTGTAATTGCAGCGAGTGTCCGTACATGCGGCGCAACACGCTCGAGAAGCTGCGCGATTGCCTCGCGACTCTTTCGCCGCGCATCGAACTTTCCGACGACCTGATCCGCCGCGCCCGCTTGCCCATCGAGCGGATGCTAGCCGTTCGATGATCTTCGACGTATCGCATCCTGAAATTCAGGATGCCGTCCGCCGCGCTCTCGCCGAGGATATTGGTTCCGGCGACATCACCACCAATCTCTGTGTATCCGAGGATGCCGTCGCCACCGGTCGCATGGTCGCGCGACAAAACTTGACGCTGGCCGGTGTGGAACTGCTGCCGCTGATTTTCACGGGAGGCACATTCGATCAGAAGCGCAAATCCGGAGATCGTCTGCACGATGGCGATGAGATCGCGGTTGTCGAGGGTCCGGCGCGAGCGTTGCTCACCGGCGAACGCACCGCCCTGAATTTCGTGCAGCGGCTGAGCGGGATCGCGACTCTGGCGAGCGCCTACGTTTGCGCCGTGGAGGGAACCGGCTGCCGGATTCTCGATACGCGCAAGACCACGCCCGGCCTGCGCCGTCTGGAAAAGCTCGCCGCCGCGGCTGGTGGCGCCACCAACCATCGGATGGGTCTCTACGAGGCGGTGCTGATCAAGAACAATCACATCACCGCGGCGGGAGGCGTCCGCGCAGCGCTCGAACGGACGCGCGATGCTGGAGTTCCTGTCGAGATCGAGGTCCGGACCCGTGAAGAGCTGGACGAAGCGCTGGCGCACGGCGCAACGCATCTGCTGCTCGACAACCTAACGCCCGCGGAAGCGAAGGTTTGGATCGCCCACATCAATCGGCGCGCTGTGGTGGAGCTGTCGGGCGGCATTACCCTCGGGACAGCCCGGGCTTACGCCGAAACTGGTGCGGATTTTTTATCCAGTGGCGCAATCACGCACTCCGCGCCAGCAGTAGACATCAACTTCGGGCTCCGTCTCGTTTAGTTCTGATCGAACAGCCTCTGCCGGTTAACCCGCTCACCCTTGAAAAACACCGACGAGATCCGTTCGGTCGCCGAAATGTCCTGTAAAGGATTTCCATCCACCAGCAACAGACTCGCTTCGTATCCCTTACGGATCAGCCCGATCCTCCCATCGGCCCGCAGCAACTTCGCGGCGTTGTAAGTCGCAGCCTGCAGCGCGGCGGCGGCGGGAACTCCAGCTTCCACCCATAGCTGCACTTCACGATGAATTCCTGGACCGTGGACCAACAAAGCATTCCCCGAATCCGTTCCGGCCACCAATGTCACCCCGGCGCGATACGCAGCGCCGAGATTCTGTTTCGAGAACTCCCGGTTGGGACTCCCAGCTTCCACTTGCTTCCCAGCCATCGAGGCGATCCTCGATCGAGTCTCTTCCAGCATCTTGCGAGGGCCCACTTGTTGGACCAACGTGCGCTCGATCGGATCGGCCTTACCTGCGGCGAAATCCCGGCCCGCTTCGATCACCGCCAGCATTGGGTCGAATGTCACGCCCATCTGCTTCATCCTGGCGAATAGCGCTTCCGGAATGGTTTCGCGCATAGCCCCGTGTTCGATCCCATCTACCTTCGCATCGAGCGCACTCGAAACGTCCTCAGCGGTTGCTGTGTGGACCGCGATCGGCAACCCGGCCGCGCGAGCTGCCTCCGCTACCGCACGAAGAAGCGCCGGATCCAGCCCACCAGTTTCGCGGATCGCTTTAATCCCATCCACACCGAGCGTCTTCAATTCGGCCACCTGCGCGCGAGCCTCGTCGGGCGACTTCGGCAATCGTACAAGCTGCTGCGTGAGCGCCGGACGGATCTGTTCCGGAACGTACTGTATGAATTCGGTACCGCGTCCACCGGGTGCGGTGAAGGTGGGACCGACCGCGAACAGCTCCGCGCCCAACCGTTCGCCTGCCGCGATTGCCGCGCGATGCTTCAGGATCTGGTCCACCGCATCGCCCGTGCTCTTCACCGCTGTAACCCCGCTATACAGGTACGCCGCGAGCTCGCGGTCGATACTCTTATCGAGGTCCTGATAATCGGCTGGGTTTGACGACGCAGTTCCGGGACTGTCCAGGTGCACGTCCACGTCGATCAGCCCGGGGAGAAGGGTCTTTCCAGCCGCATCGATGGCGTCGGCCTTGAGAGCATCGGCGTCGGGAGCCGTCCCGGTGAATACCTCCTCGATCTTGCCGTCGCGAATCAGGACAGACGCGTGATCGATCACCGTGCCGTCGCCAACAAACACGCGAGCATCTCGAATCAGAGTCACATTGCTGCGGCTCATGTCCCGCAGAAACGCACGTGCCTTCGTGACATTGGTTTTGGCATGCGCCTGCCAGGCGCCCATCATGAAGAACGGCGCGAGCACGGCTACCAGCCATAGCTTGGCCGAGGCTCGCATCTTTTCTTCCTTCTCCCACCGAAAAAGTTTGACTGCGAGGAACGTCGCCACTATCGCGGTGAGCGCCAGTGCTCCGGCTTCGGGAAGATGGTCGACGATCGAATCGGTCCCGCGCAGAATTCCCGGCAAGCCGCCCGCGAAATAAGTCGCTGGAATAAACTGAGTGACGGTCTGAAGCCACGGAGGCATGATCGCGATGGGGAACGTCGCGCCACTCAGAAACAGCATGGGAAAGTACAGAAGCTGCGTCAGCATCGCGGTTTCCTGCATCGAGTTGACTACCGCCGCGACAATTCCACCGATGGAGGCGAATGCCAACATACCAGTGCAAATGAACGCCAATAAAGACAGAGGCTGCGTCGGCCAAGGCATTCCGTACATCTGGTGTGCCATGAAGATCACCAGCGCGGCCAGCGGCAGGTAATTAAATAGTGATGTCACCATCTGCCCTACCAGGATCGGTCCCGCATTGATCGGAGCGACCTTGAATCGGCGAAGGACGTCCCGCTCACGATCCGTCACGGCGCGCATGCCCGCGCCGAAAAGTCCGCCGCCGATGACGCCCAAGGTCAGCACCATGTTCACCATCTGCGTGGCTGCAGCGCCGCTCGGATTCGTGAACCGGCCGATGATCACGAAGTACGCCAGCGGAAACAGATAGCCGAAGACCATCGTCATGCGGTTGCGCAGCGTCAGGCGCAGGTTCATTCGGATTTGTGCGATATAGGCGTTCATGTTAATCCCTCAACCGCTTTCCGGTGATCTCGATAAACACGTCTTCTAGCGTGGGCCGTTTCAGATGAATATCTTCGAGATCGAGCCCCCGCTGGTCGATCCATTTGACCAGGTCGGGAAGCGTGCGCGCGGGCCGGCTGGAGTAAACCGTCAGCCTCAGCCCATCCTCGCTTCGCGTCGATTTCTCGGAAGCTTCAAAAACCGGCACGTCCACAGGCATGGGCTGCGCCGTCCGGATCTCGATCTTCGACTCGCCTCCCGCTTTTTGCTGGATTTCGCGCGGCGTCCCCAGGGCGATAATCTGGCCCTGATCGATAATCGCGACGCGATCGCACAGTCGCTCCGCTTCCTCAATATAGTGCGTGGTGAGCAGGATGGTGCTTTTCGCCGCCCGCAACTCCTGGATCAGACTATGGATCTCCAGGCGCACTTGCGGATCGAGTCCGGTGGTTGGTTCGTCCAGGAAAACCAGCTTGGGATCGTTTATCAAAGCGAGAGCAAGCGCCACTCGCTGCTTCTGCCCGCCCGAAAGGCGCGAGTAGAATTCGTTGCGCTTCTCCCAAAGTTGCAGCCGTTTCAGGAGCGCGTCGGCGTCCGCGCGCTTCGTGTAAAACGCCGCGAACCACGCTAGCGCCTCGTGCACCCGAACCTTGTCCGGAAGATTGGTGGATTGCAGACATACGCCGATGCGGTCCTTGATGGCGCGCACTTCGACGGCCGGATCGAAACCGAGCACTTTTACACTGCCCCCCGTACGCGGACGAATCCCCTCCAGAATTTCAACCGTAGTGGTTTTGCCCGCGCCATTCGGTCCCAATAGTCCGAAAACCTCCCCCGGCGCCACCTCGAAGTCGATGCCTCGGATCGCCTTCACCGCCCCATACGACTTTTCGAGCCCCGCAACTTGAATGGCCGGTTCCATGGAAATAGATTTTACGCTTGCAGTCTTGGAATCACATCGAAAAACCGGCGAATAGCCGATTTAGCGGGATGAATGGCGAGGCGTTAGGCTTTCGTAGTCCGCCGCAAACGGTACAGTTCCGCGCTCAGAGCCTTGTCCTTGAGTTTTTTCCAGTCATCGTCTACGTGAATCATCCGTCCGGTGATGTGATTGGATTGCGGAGACGCCAGGAACAGTGCCAGCTCGATCTGCTTCTCGGCGGGCACGCCGCCAGTCATGCGGACCGCTTGGGCCTGCTCCAGTTCGCGCCAACCGGCGCGTTCACCCGCCGCCAGAATCTGATCGGTCATGTGAGTGTAAGTGTTCCCCGGAGACAAGCAATTGACCTGGACGTTGTGCTCGGCAAGCTCCTCGGCCAGGCTCTCGACGAACCGAACCACGCTGGTCTTCGTAGCGCTATGGAGCGCGAAATTCGGTCTCGCGGGCAGCACGCCTCCCACGCCCGCCACCACGATAATCTTTCCGCTACGCCGCTCCAGCATGCTGGGAAGCACGGCGCGGCACGCGTTCATCACGCCGATCACGTTGGTATTCACCATTTCCATCCACGATTTCGGCGAGCTTTCCGCGAAGGGTCCGATGTGTCCCAGGACTCCCGCCGCGCACACCAACACCTGTACGGGACTTCCGAATTGAACGCGCATACGCTCCACCGCGGCGGACACCTGCTCGTAATCGCAAACATCCGTGCGGATCCGCAACGCTGCTCCACCACCGTGCTCGATTTCGAGATGGCACAGATCCAGTTCGGCCTTGCTGCGCGCCAGCAACCCGACTCGCGCGCCCCGTCCCGCGAACCCGATCGCCAGTCGTTTGCCGATCCCGCGCCCCGCGCCTGTTACCAGGACGGAGACTGCTTTGAAAGAGTGCACCTCCAACAAGGTAGTACAAAAAGACGCTACTGGTAGGGTCCCGCGGCGTACACGACTTTCCCACCGACCATCGTGAGCAACGATTCGATCCCGCCGATCTGTTCCACCGGCACGGTCATGTAATCTTTCGAGAGCACCGCCAGATCGGCGAGCTTGCCCACCTCGAGCGACCCGCGCTTGTCTTCGTCG
>Ga0207703_10005176_pt1 | contig 10543 bp, 10 predicted proteins | sample KBSSwiS12_FD_184304 | JGI IMG/M metagenome (GOLD analysis project Ga0207703, IMG submission 184304) | Switchgrass rhizosphere microbial communities from Kellogg Biological Station, Michigan, USA - KBS Switchgrass S1-2 (SPAdes) (version 2) | ecosystem: Host-associated > Plants > Roots >... | reverse complement strand
CGAACTGACGATCGAGCATCGATATCCTGAGCGCCCCTGCCGACCGGTCGAGCACACCCCGTGCCAGAGTCACGCGGCGTTCCAGCCCGCGATCGAGCCGGGCCGCGAGATCGTCGGCGCGCTGGCGTTGCGGGCCGAGCAGCGCGTCACGCCTGGGGATGACGCGAACCAGGGCATCGAGCCGCTCACGGGCGCGCTCGTGGTACCGGCGGGCGCAGCGCTCGGTGCGCTGGCCGAAGCTTTCGAGCGTGAGCCGAAGATCGGCGAGCACCGGCACTGCCATCTCGGCCGCCGCCGTCGGCGTCGGCGCGCGCAGATCGGCGGCGAAATCCGCAAGCGTCGTGTCGGTCTCGTGGCCGACTGCTGAGATCAAGGGAATCGAGCAACCGGCGATCGCGCGGACCACGACTTCCTCGTTGAATGCCCAGAGATCCTCGATCGAGCCACCACCGCGCGCCACGATGATCAGATCGGGGCGCGGCACCGGCCCGTCCGGTGCGATGGCGTCAAAGCCCCGCACAGCGGCAGCAATTTCGGCCGCCGCGCCGTCACCCTGGACCTTGACGGGCCAGACGATGACGCGTGTGGGACAGCGATCCTCGAGACGGTGGAGAATATCGCGAATCACCGCGCCCGTCGGTGAGGTCACCACGCCGATCACCAGCGGCAGATAGGGCAGCAGCTTCTTCGCGCGAACGTCGAACAGGCCTTCCGCGGCAAGCTTCGCCTTCAGCTTTTCGAGCAGCGCCATCAACGCGCCTTCGCCGGCAAGCTCCATTCGCTCGATGATGATCTGGTATTTGGAGCGCCCCGGATAGGTGGTGATCCGTCCTGTCGCGATCACCTCGACGCCGTCCTGCGGCTGGAAGGCGAGGCCCGAAACCTGGCCCTTCCAGATCACACCGTCGATCACGGCGCTATCGTCCTTGAGGCTGAGATAGGCATGGCCCGAGGCGACGCGCTTGTAGCCCGATATCTCGCCGCGCAGCCGGACATGGCCGAACTCGCCCTCGACCACGCGCTTGAGCTTCAGCGCCAGTTCGCCGACGCTGACCGGCGCGGCGTTGTCGCCGGCGATCGGCTCGGCTACGAGCCGGCCAGCCCGTTCCTGGGCGCTGTCGGAGAATGGGTCGGCCATGAATGTCCTGCTGATCGGATCCGGTGGTCGCGAACATGCGCTGGCATGGCGCCTCGCGCAATCGCCGCGCCTCACGAAACTTTACGCCGCACCCGGAAATCCGGGCATCGCGGCGCATGCCGAACTGGTGCCGCTCGACCCTGCGGACCACCGGGCTGTGATCGATTTCTGCCACCGCCACTCAGTCGGCCTGGTCGTGATCGGTCCCGAAGCGCCCCTGGTCGACGGTCTTGCCGACAATATCCGGATGATGGGCATTTCCGTGTTCGGGCCAAACAAGGCGGCGGCGCAGCTCGAAGGATCAAAGGGCTTCACCAAGGATCTGTGCGCCCGCGCGAACATACCGACCGCCGGCTATGCCCGTGTCACCTCGCTCGACGGCGCGCTGGCGGCGCTTGCCGATTTCGGCCTGCCGGTCGTGGTGAAGGCTGACGGTCTCGCCGCGGGCAAGGGCGTGACGGTCGCCGCCACCCGCGATGAAGCGGAAGCGGCGATCGCCGACCTGTTTGCGGTGCGCGGGGCGGAGGCGGTGATCGAGGAATTCCTCGAGGGCGAAGAGGTGAGCCTGTTCATCCTCACCGATGGCGACGCGATCCTGACCTTCGGCTCCGCCCAGGATCACAAGCGCGTCGGCGAGGGCGATACGGGCCCAAACACCGGCGGCATGGGCGCTTATAGTCCGGCGCCCGTGCTGACACCCGAGCTCGAACGGCGCGCGATCGATGAGATCGTCGCGCCGACCGTGGCTGCGATGAAGGCGGCCGACATGCCCTTTTCCGGCGTGCTCTTCGCGGGGCTGATGCTGACGGCCGATGGCCCAAAGCTGATCGAATATAATGCCCGCTTCGGCGACCCCGAATGCCAGGTGCTGATGACCAGGCTCGAGGACGACCTGCTCGAACTGGTGCTGGATACCGCAGAAGGGCGGCTCGCCGCCAGTGCCCCGCTGCGCTTCTCCCCTGAAACCGCACTCACCGTGGTGATGGCGGCGAAGGGTTACCCCGGCACGCCCGAGACCGGCGGCGCCATCGCCGGAATCGACGCCGCAGAAGTGCTTGGCGCGCGCGTGTTCCAGGCAGGTACGCGCCTCGATGATGGCGCGCTGATCGCGTCGGGTGGGCGCGTGCTGGCCGTCACCGCCACCGGTGCCGACCTGGCCTCGGCACAGCGGGCGGCCTATCGCGCGGTCGACGCGATCGACTTCCCCACCGGCTTTTGCCGCCGCGACATCGGCTGGCGCGAGATCGCCCGAACCCGCTGACGGTCTGACACTCCGGCCCGCCTGCACATATCTCGCCGACCGATATGTGCGCTGACAGCCGCTCGCTGGACCATTGCGGGCTGGAATCCGTCAGACTGATCCGGTCGGCCGACGGAACGCCCCGCCGCGACTGAGGAGAGCATGGTATTTGGCGGTGCCGCTGGGGTAAGGCTGGTCGGCAACTCCACGGAAGCGGTCACATGGAAAACACTCTTATCCTCGCCTTCCTCGCGCTGCTCGCGATTGGCGTCGTCTTCGCCATCTGGTGGGGCGCCTCGCTCAAACGCCAGCGCGTCGCGGGCGAACGGCAGTTGGTGGCGAATCGCGAAGCCGCTGAAAAAGGGGCGCCGGGATCCACAACAGTGCATGCCGCACCGCCGCCGCCAGAGGCTCCCTCGCCGCTCGCCGACGAGCCGGTGGCCGCCGCCGCGCCGCTCGATGCCAATCCCGCCGCGCTCGCCGCAGATCTTCCGCCCGAACCTGTCGCGCCCGAGGCGCCGGCAGCGCCGCCTGCCATCGAGATCACGCAGCTCAAAGGCCTCGGCCCCAAGCTCGCGGCAACGCTGGCGGAACTTGGCTATACGCGGGTCGATCAGATCGCCGCGCTCACGCCGAGCGAGGCTGAACATCTCGATGCCCGGCTCGGCGCCTTCAAGGGGCGAATGGCGCGCGACCGATGGATCGAACAGGCAAAACTGCTGAACGCCGGCGACAAGGCTGGATATGAGGCTGAATTCGGCAAGCTCGGCGGATAGAGCGCGTCATTCCCGCTTCGAGGCGCGCCTGACCAGCAGCTTGTCGATCCGCCGCCCATCGAGATCGACAACCTCGAACTTCCAGCCCTGCTCGACAAAGCTCTCGCCCTCACCGGGCAGATGCCGGAACACCGCGAGCGCGAGCCCCGCCACGGTCGCGTAATCACGGTCCTCGGGCAGATCGATCCCGAGGCGCTCCGCAAGCGCATCGACCGCCATCTGCCCCGCGACCAGCAGCGAGCCATCATCACGCTCGACCACTGACGGCGCCTCATCGGGGTCGGTGTCCGAGGCGAACTCGCCGGCGATCGCGGCGAGCAGGTCGGCCGGGGTCACGATCCCTTCGAAATGGCCATATTCATCATGGATCAGCGCCATCGGCACCTCCGCCTGGCGGAGCGCGTCAAGTGCGTCCATCGCGTCGATCTGGTCGAGCACGACCGGCGCCTGACGCATCAGCACGCGAAGATCGAGAGGCTCGCCCTTGAACAGCGCGATCACGATATCGCGCGCCTGGACGACGCCGATCACCGTGTCGACTGACCCTTCAGTGACCGGCAAACGGCTGTGCGAGGCAGCAACCAGCGCCGCTCGAATGCCGGCATCATCGAGCGTCGCGTCGATCCATTCGATATCGGTGCGCGGCGTCATCACCTCGCGCACCGGCCGATCGGCGAGGCGAACCACGCCAGAGATGATCGAGCGTTCATGCTCCTCGATCACCCCCGATTTCGAGGCCTCGGCGACGATCAGGTGGAGCTCTTCCGCCGTGACATGATCCTCGGTCTCCCGTTTCAGGCGCATCAGCCGGAACAGCAATCCGCTCGACGAATCGAGCAGCCAGACGATCGGCGCTGTTGCCCAGGCGAGTCCGGCCACCGGCCCGGCCATGGCGGCTGCGATCGGCTCGGGCGCGCGAAGTGCGATCTGTTTGGGCACCAGCTCGCCGACCACGAGCGAAGCATAGGTCGTGATCGCGATGACGATGCCGAAGCCGATCGTCTGGGTAGTTTCCGCCGACAGGCCGAGAAAGGCGAGCCGCGCCGCAACCGGGCCGCCCAGGCTCGCGCCCGAATAAGCGCCGGCAAGGATGCCGATCAGCGTGATGCCGATCTGGGTGGTCGAGAGAATCTTGCCCGGATCGGCGGCGAGCGCGAGGGCGGTGCGTGCGCCGCGCCGCTTTGCCCGCGCCATCGCCTCGAGCCGTGCCTTGCGCGACGAGACGATCGCGAGCTCGGACATCGCGAACACGCCGTTCAATACGATCAGCGCGAAGATGATCGCGACGTCGATCCAGGGGAAGGGGGAAAGCGGTGCCATGGCGCTCCCTGTTCCTTGGCTTTTTTCTCGGCCGTTCACAACCGTACGATGAGGGACAGTCGAATCGGTTGGGAAAAGGCCTCAGCGCCGCGCCGCGAAGAAGTCCCTGAGCAGCGCGGCCGCTTCGCCTTCGCCGATCCCGGGATAGACCTCGGGCCGGTGATGCACCGTCGGCTGGGCGAACAGCCTCGGGCCATGCTCGACGGCACCTCCTTTAGGGTCGCTCGCACCGTAATAGAGCCTGGCGATACGCGCATGGGCGATCGCGCCCGCACACATCGCGCAGGGCTCGAGCGTCACCCAGAGATCGCAGTCGGACAGGCGATCGCCACCGATCGCCTCGGCGGCGGCGCGGATCGCCAGCATCTCGGCATGCGCAGTCGGATCGTGAAGGGTGCGCGGTGCGTTGGCGGCGACCGCGAGGACCTTGCCGTCAAGGACGACAGCCGCGCCGACCGGAACTTCGCCCGCCGCGGCGGCGGTGGCGGCGGCATCGAGCGCAGCGCGCATCGGGGCAGGGATCGGAAACACGCCTCCCTATTGGCGCAGCAACGCCGCCCGGGCCAGCCCGGACGGCGTTATCTGCCTGTCCGCTTCTCTTATTTGGCGGCGGTGCTGTTGCCGGTCGGCTCACCCGGCTTGGTCATCGTCACGGTCGGCACCGTAATCGTCTTCTCGGTGGTGGTGACGGTCGGCACGCTGATCGTCTTGTTCTCGGTGCCCATCGTCACGGTCGCGACATTCGCGTTGACCGAGGGCGCGGAGCCGCCATTCAGGCTGACGGTCGGGAGCGAGCCCGGCGTGGTCTTGAGAGTCATCAGGCCGAGCGAGAGCATCACGGCAACAACGACGGCGGCAAGCCCGATAAGGGCGAGCAGGAAGCGCATGGGCATTCTCCAGAATTTCGACGCGTAAATCGAATCGTTACCGTAATTAACGCTACTTCACCCGAGAGGTTGCACGGGTAAAGGCTGAATCGGTTGACGCCCTGTCCCGATCCGGCTATCCGCGCCGCCTTTACAGGGCTGTTGCAGCCCTTTGGCCGAACCTCAGGATACGACTTATGTCGCGGATTTGCGAACTGACCGGCAAGGGCCGGCTGGTTGGGAACAATGTTTCCCATGCCAACAACAAGACCAAGCGCACCTTTCTGCCGAATCTGCAGAATGTGACGTTGATGTCGGAAGCGCTCGGCACCAGCGTGAAGCTGCGTGTCTCGACCCACGGCCTTCGCTCGGTGGAGCATGTCGGCGGGCTCGACAACTGGCTGGTCAAGACCGCTGACGACAAGCTGTCGCTGCGTGCACGCCGCCTGAAGCGCGATGTCCGCAAGAAGCTGGGAGCGACCGCGGTCGCTGCCTGACCCTTTCGGGTTTTCGAAAAGGCGATTCGGCCTGCTTCCCGCCCGGGAAGCGGGCCGGTGTCGTTTTAGAGCGCCGATTTTGCTTTGGGGGCGGGCGCGGGATCCGACTCGAGCCTGAACTTCAGCAACAGGCTGCGCTGCAGGAAGAACTGATTGTCGTCCGAGACGATCCACAGGATCGTGGCATTGCCCTCGCGTGTGACGGCGAGCCCTTCGAAATTGTCATGGATCAGCGGCCTGGCCAGGGTCGCGATCTCGCGCCCGCGCACCAGCGCGCCCGGCCGAATCGCCGCCGGATCGACCATCACCAGCTTCGCCGCGAATTGGAACGGCAGCCTGAATTGCCGGGTCAGGACGAGCAACCTGCCATCGGGCAGCTGCGTGACATCGCTCGGGTTGAATCCGGGCGGCGGCAGAAAGCTGAAGGTGAAGCCGGCGCGCGGATGGACGGTCGGATCGCCGGCAAAACGAATCGCCGCCCTGCCCTTGTCCTTCCCCCTGGTCCGGCCTTTACCGGCACGCGGCCACGGATCGGTCTCGCTGATCACGATGAAGCCGCCATCCCTTAGCCGCACCATCGATTCGGCACCGCCATTTTCGGACCAGTCCGCCATTACCGGCGGCGCCGCATGCGTCTCACCCCGATCAAGCCCGGGCGCATAGCGCCAGATTTCGTTGGCGCGTTCGAATCCAACCCAGCTTTGCCCGGTGGCGGGATCGACCGTCATCGATTCGCTATCCCGGTCTTCCTTGCTCCATCCCGTGCCCGGGCCGGCGGGCAGCTCGGCAAAGCTGCGCTCGCTCAGCTGCCCGCGCGAGTCCATCCGGAAGCGGACGATATTGCCGCCATCGCTCAGCAGGGTGAAATGATCGCCCGACACGTGCAGCGAGGAAAAGCCGCCAAAGGCAGGCCCGCTGCCGATCAGCTCCACCCCGCCAAGCCAGGTGAGCTGGCCGATCCTGCGCAGACCGGGATTCGCCGGATCGAGCGCAACGCGACGCGCCTCGAACACGGGATCGGGGCCGAGCAGCGGCAATTGGGGCGGCCCCATCCAGGCGGGCACCAGGAAGAGCAATAGCAGGACCGAATAGAGGATGCGCATCGCCCCGCCCTGATCGACCGGAGGGCCTCGCGCAACCGCGATATTCCTGCCTGAGTGGCTGCAGCATTCCTGCCGGAGCAACCGCGACATTCCTGAACGCCCGCTAACGACTCCATTCAGGACGCGCTCAAATCGACGGCGCCATAACCGGCTCAACGACCCAGGAAAGGAGAATCATCATGTTCAGGAAGCTCAGCCTCGCCGCCGCGGCCCTCGCCATGGGCGGCTCCGCACTGATCCCCGCCACGCCCGCCGCGGCACAGCGCTATGACCGCTATTATCAGGATCAGCGCTATGGCGACTATGATCGCGGCTATTATCAGGATCGCGGTTATCGCGACTATCGCGGCGACTATCGCGATCATCGCCGCGACTATCGCAGGAACCGCTGCAACAACGATGCCGGCACCATCATCGGCGCGATTGCGGGCGGCCTGCTCGGCAACGGCATTGCGGGGCGCGGCGACCGTACCCTCGGCACGGTATTGGGCGCTGGCGCCGGCGCACTTGCCGGCCGCGCGATCGATCGGTCGGACGATCCGCGCTACTGCCGCCGCTAAAGATTCCCTCGCGTAGCGTATCGAGGGAGAGGGCCGGTTCCGCAAAAGCGGGGCCGGCCCTCGACTTTTACGAAGAGTGATATGGCGGCTGGACGGCGGCAAAGCCGCCGTCGGTCGGGTTGGGCGCTGCCCACCCGCCGGCCGTGCCGATTGCTGCGCTTCGCGCATCGGCTGCACGCAGTGCCGCCTGCAATCGTCAGTACATATGCTGCCCGCCATTGATCGACAGCGTCGAGCCCGTAACGAACCCGCCCTCTTCCGAACACAGGAACGCAACGCCGCGCGCGATTTCGTGCGCCTGGCCGAGCCGCCCGACCGGGATCTTGGCGACGATCTTCTCGAGCACATCGGCCGGTACCGCCGCGACCATGTCCGTATCGATATAGCCCGGCGCGATCGCGTTGACCGTCACCCCGGCCCGGGCGCCTTCCTGCGCCAGCGCCTTGGTGAAGCCGTGAATGCCGGATTTCGCGGCGGCGTAATTGACCTGGCCATATTGTCCGGCCTGGCCGTTGATCGACCCGATATTGACGATCCGCCCCCATTTGCGCTCGCGCATGCCGGGGAACACCGCCTTCGCCATATTGAAGCAGCCGCCGAGATTGGTATCGATGACCTCCTTCCACATCTGGTACGTCATCTTGAGAATCGTGCCGTCGCGGGTGATGCCGGCATTGTTGACGACCACGTCAACCGGCCCGAGCTCCGCCGCGACCTGCGCGCAGCCCGCCTGGCAGGCATCGAAATCGCTGACGTCCCACTTATAGGCCTTGATGCCGGTGCGCTCCGTGAACTCGGCCGCCTTCTTGTCGTCGCCCGCATAGGTCGCGGCGACAATCATCCCCATGTCCTTGAGCGCAAGGCTGATCGCCTCGCCAATCCCGCGGGTGCCTCCGGTAACGATCGCAACGCGTGCCATGGCTCTCTCCTTGCCTTTTCACCGCCAAGGCTAGGGGGTCACGTTCCAGCCTTCAAGCTCCCGAGCGATCAATAATCGCAACAGGGCGATCCCGGGGGCACTGTCGTTGAGACAGGGCAGATAGGCGAAATGGGTGCCGCCAGCGGCGACAAAGCTTTCCCGGCCGCGAATCGCAAGCTCCTCGAGCGTTTCGAGGCAATCCGCCGAAAAGCCCGGCGCGACGATCGCGACCCGCTTCACACCCTTTCCCGGCAGCGATTCCAGCACCTTGTCGGTAGCGGGCTCAAGCCATTTCGCGCGGCCGAATCGCGACTGGAAGGCCACCAGCAACTCGCGCCCCATGGCCTCGGAGAGCAGCCGCGCGGTCTTGCGGCAATGGCAGTGATAGGGGTCGCCGAGCTCGAGCGTGCGCTGCGGCATGCCGTGGAAGCTCGCGAGGATCGTCTCGGGCTCGAAATCGAGCGCCGCCAGCGACGCCTCGACCGACGTCTTGAGCGCACCGATATAGGCCGGATCGTCATGATAGGGCGGCAAGGTCCGGATCGCGGGCTGCCAGCGCATGCCGGCAAGCACCGCGAACGCCTTGTCATTGGCGGTCGCGGTCGTCGCACCGCAATATTGCGGATAAAGCGGCGCGAGCAGGATGCGGTCGCACCCGGCCGCCTTCATCGCCGCCAGCCGATCGGCGATCGAGGGATTGCCGTAGCGCATCGCCCAATCGACCATCACGCCAACCCCGAACGCGCCCTGCAGCGCCGCCGCCTGCAACCGGGTGAACGCGGCCAGCGGCGATCCGTCGGCGCGCCAGACCTGGGCATAGGCATGCGCCGACTTCTTCGGACGCGTATTGAGGATGATGCCGCGCAGGATCGGCTGCCAGACAATCGGCGGGATTTCGACGACACGCCGATCCGAAAGGAATTCGGCGAGATAGCGCTTCACTGACGGCGCATCGGCCGCATCGGGCGTGCCGAGATTGATCAGCAGCACCCCAAGCTTGCGCGCCGGAATGGCGGGATGGCCTTCGGGCAGGGTCATTCCTCGTTATGCACCAGCGGCAGGTTGCGGATCCGGTAGCCGGTCGATGCCTGGAGCGCATTGGCGATCGCCGGCCCGATCGCTGGCACGCCGAGCTCACCGACGCCGCCGGGATCAGCCTCGCTGCGAATCAGCTCGACGGTGATGTCGGGCACATCGGCGAGCCGCGGCAGGTCGAGATCGCCGAGCGTACGCGCATCGCCGAGATTCTCGGTGAAGCTGGTCGAGGCGCCCAGCGCCCCGGCCATGCCGAAGATCAGCCCACCCTCGATCTGCTGGCGCACCACATCGGGATTGATCTGGCGCCCGCAATCGACCGCCGCGACGATCCGGTCGACCACCGGGCTCTGGTCGTCGCCGATATGCGCTTCGGCCAGCACCGCGATATGGCTGCCGCGAAAGCTGTGACAGGCAATGCCCTGGGCACTTCCCTGCACGCCGCCTTCCCATCCGCCGAGCGATGCCGCGGTCGACAGACAGCGCGCGAGCCGGGCATCGCCGCCAAGCATGCCGATGCGGAACGACAGGGGTTCGGTCCCGGCGACATGGGCGAGCTCGTCGAGGAAGCATTCAGTGAAAAAGGCGGTGTAGCTGTGCGCGCCCGAGCGCCAATGCCCGGTCGGCACGCCGATATCGGCCGGGTGGTGATCGATCGCATAGGTCGGCATGCGGTAAAAAGGCTTGGCCCCCGCAATCGCGTAACGATCGCCTATTCCCGGCAGCGCCAGTGCGGCTTGCGCTGCCTTGTCGCCCGCCATCAGCCTGGCGGCGAGCTCATGCCCGGTCCTGGGCGCGGCAATCTTGGCGAGCCAGCCCAATATCTGCCCGTTCGGCCCGAGCCGCGCCGACATCCGTGCGGCGGCCGGCGGCCGGTAGCGATCATGGAGCATATCCTCGGTCCGCGACCAGACCAGCTGGACCGGGCGTTTGAGCAGGTGGGCGAGGATCGCCGCCTGTTCCGCCGCCTGATGTTCGAGGTTGGCGCCGAACGATCCGCCGATCAGCATCGGGTGAATGATCACCCGGCTCTCGCTGATCCCGATAGCGGCCGCCGCCGCGGACCGCGCAAGCCCCGGCGCCTGGGTC
>Ga0207703_10005175_pt1 | contig 10544 bp, 8 predicted proteins | sample KBSSwiS12_FD_184304 | JGI IMG/M metagenome (GOLD analysis project Ga0207703, IMG submission 184304) | Switchgrass rhizosphere microbial communities from Kellogg Biological Station, Michigan, USA - KBS Switchgrass S1-2 (SPAdes) (version 2) | ecosystem: Host-associated > Plants > Roots >... | reverse complement strand
GGTAGCAACTGCGATCACGACGCTTGGTATGCCGTCTCCCACAACTTAGGCCATTCGGCCGAATTCATCTGGCACGACTCCCGGACGCTAGGACCGGTGGATGCCGTGATTCTCCCCGGCGGTTTTTCCTATGGCGATTACCTGCGCTGTGGCGCGATCGCCAAGTTTTCACCGGTGATGACGGCGGTGCGCGAGTTCGCCGAGAGCGGCGGGCTGGTCCTGGGAATCTGCAACGGATTCCAGGTGCTGGTGGAAAGCGGCCTGCTCCCGGGTGCGCTGCTGCGCAATAGGGACCTTAAGTTCGTATGCCGTCCGGTGACGTTGCGCGTCGAGACCACCAACACTCCCTTTACCGCTGCCGCTACCAAAGGGCAACTGGTCACAGTTCCGGTCGCGCACGGTGAGGGCTGCTATTTCGCCGACGATGCCACGCTCGCCATGCTGCGGCGCGACGACCGGGTGGTGCTGCGTTACCTGGACAACCCCAACGGATCGCTCGACGACATCGCCGGCATTTGCAGCGAAAAGCGTAACGTCATGGGGATGATGCCGCATCCCGAGCGCGCCGCCGATGCGTTGCTGGGCTCGACCGATGGGAAAGTAATTTTGGAATCCATGATCCATTCGTTGTCGGTCGCCGCGGCATGAGCGATCTGACGCCGTCCGAACTCGACAAGGTTCGGTCGATCCTGAAGCGCGAGCCTAACGAAACGGAAACCGGCATTTTTACGGTGATGTGGAGCGAGCACTGCTCCTACAAGAGCTCGCGGATTCATCTGAAGAAGCTGCCGACCAAGGGCGACCGCGTACTGGTGGGCCCCGGCGAGAACGCGGGGATTATCGACATCGGCGACGGTTATGCCATCGCGTTCAAGATCGAGTCGCATAATCATCCCAGTTTTATTGAGCCGTTTCAGGGAGCCGCCACCGGCGTTGGCGGTATTCTGCGCGACATCTTCACGATGGGGGCGCGGCCTATCGCAGTCATGGATGCGCTGCGCTTTGGGCCTATCGACGATCCGGAATGGGGCGATCGCAACCGGCGGATTCTCGAAGGCGTGGTCGGGGGGATATCGCACTACGGCAACTGCTTTGGCGTTCCGACGGTAGGCGGGGAGACGGTTTTCGAATCCTGTTACAACGGCAATCCGCTGGTGAACGTATTCGCGCTGGGTGTGTTTCGCCACGACGAAATCTTCTTCGGGCGCGCCACCGGGATTGGCAATCCGGTGATTTATGTCGGAGCGAAGACCGGCCGCGACGGGATCAAGGGCGCGTCCATGGCGTCGTCCGAGTTCGACGAAGACTCGAAAGACAAGCGGCCCAACGTGCAAGTGGGCGATCCCTTCATGGAGAAGCTGCTGCTCGAAGCTTGTCTGGAAGCGATGCACACCGGCGCCATCGTTGGTATCCAGGACATGGGCGCCGCGGGCCTGACCTGCTCCACCTGCGAAATGGGCAGCCGCGCCGAGACCGGCATTGAGTTTGATTTAGAGCTGGTCCCCCAAAGGGAAACCGGCATGACTCCCTACGAGATCATGCTCTCCGAATCCCAGGAGCGCATGCTGCTGGTGGCGGAAAAAGGCCGCGAGGATGAGGTTTTCGCGGTATTCAAGAAATGGGGACTGGATGCGGTCACCATCGGTGTGGTGACGAATGACGGCATGCTGCGGGTGAAGGACCACGGCAAGGTGGTGGCCGAAATCCCTAATCGCGAGCTGGCCGATGAAGCACCGTTGTACGATCGGCCGCACAATGCCGCGCCTTATCGTCCCGCGCCGATGGATGCGCCGGAATTTGGCAGCCGAGATCTTAACGGCGATCTCTTCGCATTAGTCGGCTCCGGCGACCTGTGCTCGAAGCGCTGGATTTGGCAGCAATACGATTACACGGTTCGCACCAACACTATTGCCGGCCCCGGCGGCGACGCTGCGATCGTACGCATTAAGGAGACCGGCACCAGCATCGCCATGTCGCTCGACGGCAACGGACGCTATTGCGCTCTCGACCCGCGCGAGGGCGCGAAGCTCATGGTCGCCGAGTGTTGCCGCAATCTCTCGACCGTCGGCGCGATCCCAGTCGCGGCCACCAATAACTTGAACTTCGGCAATCCCGAGCGGCCCGAGATCATGGCGCAAATCGTCGAAGCCATCGAAGGTATCAGCGAGGCCTGCCGCTTCTTCGATACTCCGATTACGGGCGGCAATGTCAGCCTGTATAACGAAACGCTGGGTGAAGCGATCTGGCCGTCGCCGGTGATGGGCATCGTGGGGCTGATGAAGACTGCTGAGCCAGTGACCATTCCGTTCAAACAGCAGGGACGTACCGTGATGCTGCTGGGAGGCTTGGGCGCCTGCGACGCCAAGCATTTTGGAGGCACGCAATACGCCAAGGTTGTTTTAAACAAGATGTGGGGACTTCCGCCGGCGCTAGACATCGATTACGAAAAACGAGTGCAAGCAGCGATCCGCGAGATCGTCAACCAGGGCCATGCGGAATCGACGCACGACGTGAGCGACGGCGGCCTGGCGGTGGCGCTGGCGGAGTGCGCGGTGAACGGCGTGGGCGCGTCGGTGGAGATCGCGACCGGGCTTAGGCCCGAGTTCGCGTTATTCCACGAAGGTCCGTCGCGTATTCTGGTTTCGACTGCTGTGCCCGAGGCGGTGGCGGAGATCGCGCGCAAACATAACGTCGAAGCGCTGCGCCTGGGCGTTACAATGAATACAGGGTTGCGGATAGGAGACGGCTCCGTGACCTGGATCGATTCCCCCGTGGACCGTCTCAAGCAGGTTTGGGAGAATGCGCTGGCTGAGCAGCTGGCACCCGTGCATGCCTGAGAACATCCATGTTTGATAAATTCCACGACGAATGCGGCGTGTTTGCCATCTACGGCCACCCGGAGGCCGCGAATCTCGCTTACTTGGGCTTATACGCGATGCAGCATCGCGGCCAGGAGAGCGCCGGCATCGCATCGAGCGACGGCCGCCACATTCATAATCACAAAAGCATGGGCCATGTGGCCGACATCTTCACTCCGGAAGTGTTGGGAACGTTACCGGGTGAGTTAGCCATCGGGCACACGCGCTATTCGACGGCCGGCGACACGGTGCTATTGAACGCCCAACCGTTTTCGGTGGCCTGCAACAAAGGGCAAGTCGCGGTGGCGCACAACGGCAACATCACCAACGCTGCCGAGCTGCGGCGCGATCTGGAGCGCGAAGGCTCCATCTTCCAGGCGTCGAGCGATACCGAAGTGATCCTGCACCTGGTAGCGCGATCGCGCGAGCGGACGCTGCCGGGCGCGTTGCGTGAGGCACTGCTGCAACTGGAGGGTGCGTTTTCACTGGTGTTTCTGGCGGAAGACCGAATCATCATTGCGCGCGACCCCCACGGATTCCGGCCGCTGGCGTTTGGACAGATGGAGCTGTCGGGCGGTACGATCTGCTACGTATTCGCTTCCGAGACCTGCGCGTTCGACCTGATCAACGCCGTCTACCTGGGCGATGTGGAGCCGGGCGAAATGGTCATTGTAAGCAAGGATGGCATGACGCGCGAGCGCTATGCCCCGGTCCGCTCCCACTCACATTGCGTGTTCGAACACGTGTATTTTTCGCGGCCTGATTCGTTTGTCTTCGGACGCCCGGTAGAAGAATCGCGCGAGCAACTGGGGCGGTTACTGGCGCAGGAACATGGCGTCGAGGCGGATATCGTGGTGCCCGTGCCGGATTCCGGGGTCGCGGCCGCGCTGGGCTATTCGTCTGAATCCGGAATTCCATTCCGCCAGGCGCTGATTCGCAATCATTACGTCGGCCGCACGTTCATCGAGCCTTCGCAGGCCATCCGCGACTTTGGAGTGAAGCTGAAGCTCAACCCGGTACGGCACCTGCTGGAAGGCAAGCGGGTGGTCTTAGTAGACGATTCGCTGGTGCGCGGGACGACCAGCCGCAAGATTGTACGCATGGTGCGCGGCGCCGGCGCACGCGAAGTGCATCTCCGCATTTCCTGTCCTCCCACCATTTCGCCGTGTTTTTACGGAGTGGATACACCTAGCGTGGCCGAACTGATTGCCGCCAATAACACGGTGGAAGAGATCCGGCGCTTTGTTGAAGCCGATTCGCTTGGCTATCTGTCGCTCGGCGGGCTGCGCGAGGCCGTCGCCGACCGCAATCACGACTACTGCTATGCCTGTTACACCGGCAACTATCCCACTGAACTCGTGAACATCCAAGAGTTGATGAGCGCTAAAGACCGGCGAGGGTAGTTTGTATCCCGGACCCACTGCCTTCGCACTGTATTGCCTATGTCGTGCTAGTGTGTATACAATTACATACAACCGATGACAGAAACTCTTTCAGTCCGAATTGACGCCGCTACCAAGAGACGCTTGGATGCCCTCGCACGCCGGTCGAAACGGTCGAAGTCCTTTCTGGCTGCGGAAGCGATCAGCGCGTATGTCGAGGCGGAAGAGTGGCAGATGGGTGAGATCCTGGCCGGGATCGCCGATGCGGAGGCGCGAAAAGTGGTCAGCCACGATCGCGTAGCAAAATGGTTACGTACCTGGGGTCAGCCTTCTGAAGGCAAAGCTCCGCGATGAACGTTGTCTGGTCGCGGCGTGCGACCGGCCATTTAATCGCGCTTCGCGACTATATTGCTGAAGATAGTCCTCGCAGTGCCGGCGGTGTTGCTCGCCAAATTCTCGAAGCCGTAGAACTCCTGACTACGCAACCACACATCGGCAGACCGGGCCGGATCACTGGAACTCGTGAATTGGTTGTGGCCGGGACATCGTATGTCATTCCCTATCGAGTACGCGCAGCAAGGTTGGAACTACTCGGGATGTTCCACGGGCGACAATAATGGCCGGACAAATTGAATTAGGCCTCAGTCCCGCCGGAGCGCGGCGAGGCCTGCTCCCGCGCCAATGAGCAAGCTCCCCGCAATGCGATTGGTCCACTTGGCGTAGCGCGGTTCGCGGGCCAGCATCGAAGCGCGGGCCGCCGCGAGACCATAACTCGATAGCACGGCAAATTCGCAGAGCACCGACGTCACGCCCAGGATGACGATTTGAGGTAGCACCGCGCGGTGCGGGTCGATAAACTGCGGCAAAATGGCGGAGAAAAAGACGATCGCTTTGGGATTTGACATCTGCAGCACGAAGCCGTCTCCAAACAACCGGGTGGCGCTGACGCCTGGCCCCATAGGTTCCGCGGACGGGAGAACTTCGCTGTGTCCCAGGATCGTTCGGGCACCCAGATACACCAGATATGCCGCGCCGATCCACTTCACCGCGAAGAATACCTGGTAGGACGAAATCAGCAAGGCACCGAGGCCGCTGGCCGATAACGCGAAATAAACTGCGTTGGCACTTAGAATCCCCAGAATCGAGCCCAGGCTCTTTCCAGCGCCGGCGCGGAGTGCGCTGGATAGCACGAACAAGACCGCGGGGCCTGGAGTCAAAGATAGAACGGTTTCGGTGACGGCAAACAGCCACCACGTCGCCCAGTTCACGCCGTCCAACTCACAATGCGGCTTCACCCCGATCGTCATTGCGGATGCGAATGGCTTCCGCCACGTCGAACACGAAAATCTTGCCGTCGCCGATCTTACCCGAGCGCGCGGCATCCGCCAGGGTCTTGATGACTTCGTCGGCGCGCGCCGACGACACCACCAGCTCGAGCTTCACCTTCGGCAGAAGGTCCACCTGGTACTCCATGCCGCGATAGACCTCTTTATGCCCCTTCTGGCGGCCGTGCCCGCGAACCTCGGTGATGGTCATGCCATCGATGCCGATTTTCTTCAGCGCTTCTTTCACTTCCTCAATTTTGTGCGGCTGGATGATGGCTTCAATCTTTTTCATGGTATTCTCCTGGTGCCTGGTTTACGCCTCGAAGTTATAGCCTTCTTCGCCGTGCATGCTGAGATCCAACCCTTCAATTTCGGCCTGTTCATCGGCGCGCACCCCCGTCAGTGCATCGCACACTTTGAGGATAATCCATGTGCCCACAATCGCCAGTCCCCAGGCGATCAGCGCTCCGATCATATTGTTAATCACTTGTCCGGAGTTGCCGTCGATCAACCCCATGGGTTTGCCCATCCGCAAATCGTTAATCTCTTTGGTGGCGAAAACGCCTGTGAGGATCGCACCTACCGTTCCACCGATGCCGTGAACGCCGAAAGCGTCAAGGGCGTCGTCGTAACCGAATTTGCTCTTGACGACGCTGACCATGAAGTAGCACACGACGCCGGCGATGAGTCCGATCAACATGGCGGGCATGGGCGTCACGAATCCGGAGGCAGGTGTAATCGCGACCAATCCCGCCACCGCGCCGGAAATGCCGCCCAGGATGCTCGGTTTGCCGTTCCTGATCCATTCGGCCAGCATCCATCCGAGCGCCGCCGCGGCTGTCGCAAAGTGGGTCGCGACGAAGGCACTCGTGGCGAGCGACGATGCCGCTAATGCGCTGCCGGCATTGAATCCGAACCATCCTACCCACAGCAGGCAGGCACCCACCGTGCTCAGCACCAGGCTGTGAGGGCGCATGGGATCGGTGCCGAAGCCTTTCCGCTTTCCAAGATACAGAGCACATACTAACGCCGAAACGCCGGAGGTGATGTGGACCACCGTGCCTCCCGCGAAATCGAAGGTGGAAACTTTACCCCACGTCGCTCCCAGGAATCCGTTCTTGCCCCAAACCATGTGCGCCATGGGGAAATAGACGATCAGCGTCCAGAGGATAGTGAACAACAGCATACCGGAAAACTTCATGCGCTCGGCAAACGCTCCGGAGATCAGTGCGGGCGTGATGATAGCGAACATCAGCTGATAGATCATGAAAGTGCCTTGCGGTATGGTGGGCGCATAATCGGCATTGGGGTCGGCGCCGACGCCGTGCAGGAACAGATACTGCAGGCCGCCGAAAAAGGAGTTGCCTTCGCCGAACGCGATGCTATAGCCGACGATGGCCCACAAAACGCTCACTACCGCCATCAGCACGAAGCTATGCATCATCGTGCTCAGAACGTTCTTAGTGCGCACCAGGCCGCCGTAAAACAGGGCCAAGCCGGGGCCGGTCATCATTAAGACCAGCGCGGCGCTGGTAAGCATCCACGCGTTATCGCCTGCGGATTGAGCTGACTTAGCTGCCTTCTCCAGATCGGCGAGACGTTTATCGAGGTCCGCGGCGGGTTGGGCCGCAGCGAGGCTGCATAAAGAGAGGAACAACAGCGACAACTTTGTCATGATACGCTCCGTGGCGTGAACTAACAGCTTGGTTAGTTTTGGGGTCAAAACGCGGACCCCAAAATCCAACTTTAAGATGGTACCAGTTTTAGGGCGTAATGCCAGCGAGGCATTTCGCGAGTCCGGGCTTAGTACAATCGTGCTTAATGGCAATGTCTCGCGGGTTAATGCTGGCGCCTTTGATGAGTGTTGTTCTGAGCGCTCATGAGCCGGCGCGCGCGCGGCATGGCATGGTGGTTGCCGATGAACCCCTGGCGGCCGACGTGGGCGTCGCGGTGCTCAAGAGAGGGGGCAACGCCGTGGACGCCGCAGTAGCCGTCGGCTTCGCGCTCGCCGTTACGCATCCGTACGCCGGCAACCTGGGTGGCGGCGGATTCATGCTGGTGCGCTTCGCGGATGGTCGGTCCACTTTCATCGATTTTCGCGAGCGCGCGCCGGAAAAAGCCAGTCGCGACATGTATCTCGACTCGCAGGGCAATCCTACTCAGGAATCCGTCGATGGTTGGCGAGCGGTAGGAGTCCCGGGCAGCGTGCGGGGTTTCGAACTGGCGCAATCCAAATATGGCAGTCAAAAATGGGATGCGCTGCTTGCGCCGGCGATCGACCTGGCCGCGAACGGCTACGCCCTTTCTTATAAAGCAGCCGAATTGCTGCGCAACGCGCATAACCTTGCCGGGGATCCGGAATCGAAGCGCATCTTTCAGAAGGGCGGGTCGTATTACGATGCCGGCGACGTGTTGGTGCAGCCCGAACTGGCGGCTACGCTGAGACGCATCGCGGCGTCGGGCGCGCGCGAGTTTTACGAGGGCGAGACCGCGCACCGTCTGGTATCGGAAATGGCGGGGCACGGGGGCCTTCTCACGCTTGCCGATTTGCAGCGTTACCGGGCCGTGGAACGGACGCCGCTCACTGGAACTTATCGTGGCTTGACGATACTCACCGCTCCATTGCCCAGTTCCGGCGGCATCGGGATTTTGCAGATGTTGGGGATGCTCGAAGACAGCGGCTACCAGAAGACGGGGGCCGGTTCGGCCGCAGCGATTCACTACACCGCCGAGGTCATGCGCCGCTTTTTTGCGGATCGAAGCCAGTATTTGGGCGACGCCGACTTTGTCAAGGTTCCCGTGAAAGGATTGCTCGATCCAGCCTACATTCGCGGGCGGAGCGCTTCGATCGACCCGGATCACACCACTTCCAGCGATCAACTCAATCCCGGCAAACCGGCCGGCCGTGAAGGCACCGAGACCACTCATTATTCGATTGTCGATGCAGCGGGAAACGCGGTCGCCGTCACGTACACGCTGAACAACGGTTACGGCAGCGGCGTCACCGTTCCCGGTTTGGGCTTTCTGCTGAACGATGAAATGGACGATTTCACAGCCAAGCCGAACGTGCCGAATATGTTTGGACTCATACAAGGTGAGTCCAATGCCATTGAGCCTGGCAAGCGGCCGCTTTCGGCGATGTCGCCCACCATCGTGGTCCGCGATGACAAACCTTTCATGGTCTTAGGCTCACCGGGAGGCCCCCGCATTACCACCGCGGTGCTGCAGGTACTTCTCAACGTGATCGACTTCCACATGAACATTCAGGACGCCGTCGACGCGCCGCGTTTCCATCATCAATGGAAGCCCGACAAGCTGTACCTTGAGCCCGGCATCTCGCCCGATACGGTTGCGCTGCTACAGGCCCGCGGCCATCAGGTGGAATACTCGCCCGGCATCGTATTAGCTCGCATTTCCGCGATTCTCAGCGATGGCGGATGGCTGCAAGGCGCGGCCGATTCGCGCTGGACCGGCAAAGCTGCGGGATACTAGAACTCTAGCCTCATGCAACGCGCCCTCTCGACCTTGCTTCTGGTCAACCATCGCCTTACCAACGTTTGGCTTGACCGGATCTGGGAGGCTGGCATCCCGTTGGTGGAACTTTTCTGCGCGCGCCAGCACCTGGACTATCACAACCGCGCCCAAATCGCCGAGTTGGGGCACTGGTTCCGGGAATCGGAGCTGAAGCTCCATTCGCTGCATTCGCCCCTGCACACGGACGAATACGCTGGACGCTCCGGCCCGCAGGCGGTGATCAATATCACCGAGCCGGTGAAAAACAAACGAATTCCGATGCTGGATGAAATCAAGCGCGCGCTGGAGGTCGCCGAAACGATTCCGTTTCGTTACTTGATCCAGCACATCGGCATCACCGGACAGGAATACGACCAGCGTTATGTGGATGCGGCGTTCACGGCGCTCGAGGAACTCAGTTTGTTCGCCCGCCAGCGCGGCGTTGAAGTTCTGCTGGAGAATATCCCCAATCAGCTTTCGACCGCTGAGCGGCTGCTGATGTTCCTGGACACCACTCATTTGAACCTAAACGTCTGTCTGGATCTGGGTCACGCGCACATGAACGAAGGCGTCGAAACCGCGTACCGTTTACTAAAGGGCCGCATCCGTTCGACGCACGTCCACGACAATGATGGGAAGGAAGACTTGCACTTGTTTCCAACTCTCGCGCCAAGGCAGGGAACGATCGACTGGCGCCGCGCCATGCACCTTCTCCGTTCCCAGGATGACCGCTATCCACTGCTATTGGAGCTCCACGAAGTACCAGATATGGGACCGCCGTTCGATACGTTGCGCAAGCTTTTTGACACGCTGGAAAATTTGACGACACATGATGAATCCTGAACCCGCGATACCCCGTGTGACCATTGCCGACGCCGGCCGGCATGTGGGCGAGTCTGTCGAAATCGCCGGCTGGCTTTACAACCTGCGGCGCAGCGGCAAAATCTGTTTCCCGCAAATGCGAGATGGCACCGGTGTTCTACAATGCGTCGCGGTGAAGAGCGCCCTGCCCGAACAAACCTTTGAAGCCCTGAAGGATCTAACCCAGGAATCCTCACTCACCATCCGCGGCAAGGTCCGGGCCGAAGCTCGGGCGCCCGGCGGCTACGAGCTCGACGTCGAGAGCGCGCACATTCTGCAGCGGGTCGCCGAAGACCGGCCGTATCCCATCACTCCCAAGGAACACGGCGTGGATTTTCTGATGGATCACCGACACCTATGGCTGCGCAGCCGCCGTCAGCACGCTGCGTTGCTGGTACGTCACGAGGTGATCAAAGGAATCCGTGAATATTTCGATTCTCACGGCTTCATTCTGGTGGACACACCGATCTTCACTCCGGCAGCGTGCGAAGGCACCAGCACGCTGTTCGAAGTAAATTATTTCGACGAGGAAAAGGTGTACCTCGCACAGTCCGGTCAACTATATAACGAAGCCACCATAATGGCCTTCGGAAAGACATACTGCT
>Ga0207703_10005168_pt1 | contig 10548 bp, 6 predicted proteins | sample KBSSwiS12_FD_184304 | JGI IMG/M metagenome (GOLD analysis project Ga0207703, IMG submission 184304) | Switchgrass rhizosphere microbial communities from Kellogg Biological Station, Michigan, USA - KBS Switchgrass S1-2 (SPAdes) (version 2) | ecosystem: Host-associated > Plants > Roots >... | reverse complement strand
GAAGGCACGGCAGAAGTCGGCCGGCTCCTCGCCGTGAAACTGCAGCAGGGAGAGCGCTCCCGCCGCGATGGCGGCGCGCACTTCGTCGGCGCTGGGGTTCACGAACACGCCCACGGTGGTGACAAGGGGGCCGGCGTTGCGCGCGATATTGCCCACCGCGGCAGGCTCGATGAAACGCTGGCTGCCCCGCCACAGGATGAATCCCAGGGCATCGGCGCCCAGGCGCACCGCGGCCTGCGCGTCCTCGGGCCGGGTGATACCGCAGATCTTGACCCGCGTTCTCATGCCTTCTCCGCAGGCTGGGGCAAAAAATCCATCATACGTGCGAACGCGGGCAGCTTCCATCGCGCCGGATAGCGCACGGCGGCCAGATACAGCCCGGCCGGCGAGAAAGTGGGCGCGGCGGTGCGGCGGTCGCGTGCCGCCAGCAGTTCGGCCATCCATTCGGCCGGCCGCCGCCCCTTGCCCACGTACACCAGCGATCCCACGATGTTCCTCACCATGTGGTGCAGGAAACCATTGGCCGTGATGTCGAACAGCACATAGGGGCCGGCGGCCGTAATGCGCAATTCCCGCACCGTGCGCACCGGGCTGTCGGCCTGGCACTCGGAAGAGCGAAAGGACGAGAAATCATGCTCGCCGACGAGGAAGGCTGCCGCGCGCCGCATGGCTTCCACGTCCAGCGGCGAATGGAACCAGCCGGCGTGGCGCGGCAGCAGCGCCGGGCGCACGGGGTGGTTGTAAAGCACGTAGCGGTAGCTGCGCGCCTCGGCGGAAAAGCGGGAGTGGAATTCCGCGTCCACCGGCGTGGCCCATTGCACGGCGATCTCGGGCGGCAGGTGGGCATTGGTGCCGCGCACCCAGGCGCTGTCGGGCCGCGCCGCATCCGTATCGAAGTGCGCCACCTGCCCGACGGCGTGCACGCCGGCATCGGTGCGTCCGGCCGACGCGACCCGCACGGGGGCGCCGGCAACCTCGGCCAGGGCCCGCTCCAGGTGGTCCTGCACGGTGTTGCCCGAGGCCTGCGATTGCCAGCCCTCGAACGGGCTGCCTTCATAGCAAAGGCCGATGGCGATGCGCATGTGTGTTGAGCGTCTATAAGCCCCAGAAACGAAATCGGCGCCCCATACCGCGGGCGCCGCTTCATGGAGCCCTGCCCCGCTAGCTGACGGCTTCGATCATGGTGCGGGCCTGCTGCTGCTGGGCCACGTCGCCCTCGTTCATCACTTCCTTCAGCAGTTCGCGCGCGCCTTCCTTGTCGCCCATTTCCTGATAGGCCTTGGCCAGATCGAGCTTGGTGGCGACTTCCTGCCAATGCGCGTCGGGGGCAGCGGCCGGGGCATCGGTGGCGCCCAGGTCCAGGTTGATGGAAGACAGGTCGAGTGCGGGAGGCTCGGCCAACGGCTTGTCATCGGCGGGCGATCCGAGGTCGAAGTCGAGCATGGGTGCGTCCCCTTCTCCCGCGGGGGCAGCAGACGCCGCCGGCTCGCTGGAAGGCAACTCGAAGTCGATGGACAGCCCTTGGTCGGCTGCAGGCTGGGCCTCGGCGGCGGGTTTGGTCTCGGCGGCCGGCGCGTCCAGGTTCAGGTCGAAGTCCAGGGTGGGAGCGGAAGCCTCGGCCGGAGCGGGCTCGGCGTCCAGGGAAATATCCGGCTGGGCGCCCGCCTTCGGCGTTTCCGGCGCGCCCAGGTCGAGGTCGAAATCCAGCGCGGGCGGAGCCGGCTCCTCGGCAGCAGCCGGAGGCGCTTCGGGCGCCAGTTCGGCCGCCGTCGTGGTGATGGTGGGCTCGTCGGCGCCGGACGATGCTCCGTGCCCCGCTTCCTGACCCAAGGGGCCGGGCAGGACCACGGTCGATTCCATCGAGGTCGACCCCGGCAACACTTGGGTGTCCATGATGCCGGGCGCGGAAGCGTTGCCGCCATACAGCGGGTTGGACGGGTCGAGCATCACGCCCAGGGCAGCAGCCTTGTCCCATTCGGGTCCCTGGCCGCCGGTAGCCTGGTGCAGTTCATTGGCCACGGTGGAGAAGGAGCCGGCATCCTTGCGGTTGGCGTAGATTTCCAGCAGCTTGACCCGTACCGACTGGCGGCTGCCGTCCTTGGCCAGCGCCTCCTTGAGGATTTCCTCGGCCTGGGTATCGCGGCCATAGGCCATATACACGTCGGCCTCGGCGATGGGATCGATTTCCTCGGATTCCCCCGCAGCCGGTGTGCCGGGGGCGAAATCGCTCTGGAACTGCGAGGAATTGGTGTCGATGCTGGCGCCGCCGGCCGGCCCGAACACCGAATTGCCCGAAGTCAGTGAGTCGATGTCGCTGGAAGCGGCGGGTTTGGCTTTGCGCTTCTTGCGCACCGCATAGGCGGCGTAGCCGCCAAGGAGGATCACCACGAGGCCGGCGCCACCCAAGGCGGCCGGGTTGCCCATCAAATCGTCCAGGAACCCCGTTTCGGGCGGCGGCGGGGGCGGCGGTGCGACCGGCTTGGGCGGAGCCTTGGGAGCAGCCGCGGCGGGCGCGGGTGCCGGCGCCTTGGCCGCATCGGCGCCTGCCTTGGCGGCGTCGGCTTTGGCGGCGCCGCCGGCGGGAGCGGCCTTGCCGGCATCAGCCGAAGGGGTTGCGGCGGGTGCCGCGGCAGACTTGGCCGCATCCGCGGCTGGGGCAGGCGCCGCGGGGGCCTTGCCGGCGTCGGCCTTGGATGCGTCGGCTTTGGCAGCCTGAGCTTGCTGCTGCAACTGGGCGCCGGCCTGGCTCTTCATTTCGGCCAGCTTCTTCATGTCGGCGACGTTTTTCTCCAGGGCCGCCGCACGTTCATTGGCCTCTTTCAGCGCGGCGTTCTTGGCCGCGCTGGTGTCCTTGGCGGCCGATTCGGCTGCCTTGCCGCCGGCTTTGCCGTCGTCCACCTTGGACAGCTTGAGTTGATCCTTGGCGGGCGCAGCGGGCGCGGGCTTCTCTTCCGCCGCGGGAGCACCGATCTTGCCGCTGGCCTGCCGGCCGGTATCGGTACGGCTGGGCGCTTCGGCGACGGCGGCGCCCAGGCTGCGCCGGTACTGGTTGAAGTCGGCGCCCTGCGAGGCCACCAGGCGGCTCGCGTCTTCCTGCGATGTGGACTGTGCTTCGTCCTTGCTCGGCAGGTTGAGAATCTGGCCGGTGCGCAGACGGTTCATGTTCTGGCCGTCGAACGCGTCCTTGTTGCCCTGGTACAGCGCCGCCAGCATCTGTTGCAGGCTGACGCCGTCGATGCGGTTGCCGTTGGCGATCTTGCTCAGGGTGTCGCCCTTCTTCACCGTGTAGCTTCCGGTGGCCGGCTTGGGCGTTGCAGCAGGCGCTGCCGCCACGGGGGCGGCGGGCGCGGCCTTCTGGGCTTGCGCCGGCTTTTCAGCGGGCTTGGGCGCTTCGGCAGCGGGTGCGGCCGGCGCGGGCTGCGCCTGGACCGACGGCGGCACCACCGGCTGCACCGGCGTGGTCGCCACGGCCGAGCCGTTGTTGTAGTCGGGCGGGTCGAGCAGGAAGGTGTATTCGCGCGTCAGCCGTCCGCTGGCCCAGTTGAGTTCGATCAGCATGTCCACGAACGGCTCGTTCATGGGCTGGGTCGAGGTCATGGTCAGCACGGTGCGGCCGCCGGGACGGTTCTCGATGGCGAAGCGCACTTGCAGCAGCGCCCCGTTCAGTTCGATATTGGCCTGGCGGAAAGCCTCGGACGAAGCGAGCCTGGCGGAAAGGGACTCGGTTTCGTTGGCCTGCAACGAAACAATGTCGACCTCGGCGCGCAGGGGCTGCCCCAGGCCGGAAAGCACGGTGAGCTTGCCCAAGCCGGCGGCATAGACCGCCTGCGACTGGGCCAGGACCACGACTATCAGTGCTATGGCTTTTATTATCGTTTTGAGGACGAATCTACCCACACTGCCACCCTAGAGTCCGAGGCAAGGAAACTAACATACCATCATGGTGTTAGCCTTGCAAGCTTATGTTTCGTATCAATAAACGCTTTAAGTGCGTATTTTTGTGGATTATTTACTTGCACCGTAAGGCGTGAAAACGGGCTTTGGGGCCGCCGCCGGACCTCAAATCCCTCCTTGGCCCTGCTTTGTGGGGGCTAGCCTTCGACCAGGATGCGCACCATGCGGCGCAGCGGCTCGGCGGCTCCCCACAACAATTGATCGCCAACGGTGAAGGCGCTGAGATATTGCCCTCCCATGGCGAGTTTACGCAAGCGTCCTATGGGAATCGCCAGCGTGCCGGTCACCTGCGCCGGCGTGAGTTCCCGCAGCGTGGCGTCACGCTGGTTGGGCACCACTTTGGCCCAGGGATTGGCTTCAGCCAGCATGCCCTCAATATCGGCCAGGGGCACGTCGCGGGTGAGCTTGATGGTCAGCGCCTGGCTATGGCAGCGCATGGCGCCTATGCGCACGCACAGCCCGTCCATGGGAATGGGATTGGATTCGCGGCCGAGAATCTTGTTGCCCTCGGCCTGCGCCTTCCACTCTTCCTTGCTCTGCCCGTTGCCCAAGTCCTTGTCGATCCAGGCCAGCAGGCTGCCGGCCAGCGGCCCGCCGAAGTGGTTGGTGGGCAGATCCTTGGAGCGCAGGCTGTCGGATACGGCGCGGTCGATGTCGAGGATGGCCGAGGCGGGGTCGTCCAGCAGGGCCTGGGCCTTGGCATGGGCGAAGCCCATCTGCTTCACCAGCTCGCGCATGTTCTCGGCGCCGGCGCCCGAAGCGGCCTGGTAGGTCATGGCCGTCATCCATTCCACCAACCCCGCCTTGAACAGGCCGTGCAGCCCCAGCAGCATCAGGCTAACGGTGCAATTGCCGCCGATGAAATTGTTCCCGCCCTGCTTCACTGCGTCGCGGATGGCCGCGCCGTTGATGGGGTCGAGGATGATGACCGCATCCTTGTTCATGCGCAGCGCGCTGGCGGCGTCGATCCAGTAGCCCTTCCAGCCGGCGGCGCGCAGCTTGGGGAACACCTCGTTGGTGTAGTCGCCGCCCTGGCAGGACACGATGATGTCCATGGCGCGCAGCTCATCGATGTTCTTGGCGTCTTTGAGCGGCGCGGTTTCCTTGCCGATGAACGGCCCCATGCCGCCCACCTGCGAGGTGGAATAGAACACCGGCTCGACCAGCGCGAAATCCTGCTCGGCATGCATGCGCTGCATGAGCACCGAGCCGACCATGCCGCGCCAGCCGACAAAACCAACTTTTTTCATTGCCATAATAAGAGGTTACCGCACCGCAAAACAGAACTTGGTATTGTAGCCCCAAGCTTGGCTTTTAAGGGCGGAATATTCGGAGATTGCGGCCGCTATTGGAGGGTTTTGACGCTGAGTGGACCGCCCTATTTCAACGCTGCAAGCACCGCATCGCCCATTTGAGAGGTGCTGATTTGCTTCTCGCCGGGCTTGGCGATGTCGGCTGTCCGGTGGCCTTGCGCGAGCACCTTTCTCACCGCCGCTTCGATACTCTGCGCTGCTGCGTCCTGGTTCAAGCTGTACCGCAGCATCATCGCTGCGGACAGTATGGTCGCGAGAGGGTTGGCAATCCCCTTGCCAGCGATGTCGGGGGCCGAGCCGTGGATAGGTTCGTACAGTCCTTTATTTTTCTCATCCAATGATGCCGACGGCAGCATTCCAATCGACCCGGTGAGCATCGATGCCTCGTCGGACAGGATATCGCCGAATAAATTACCTGTGACAATCACGTCAAACTGTTTTGGATTGCGGATGAGTTGCATGGCTGCATTGTCCACGTACATGTGCGACAACTGCACCTGTGGGAATTCCTTGGCCACCTCGGTCACGGTGTCGCGCCACACCTGCGAGGTCTCGAGCACGTTGGCCTTGTCCACCGAGCACAGCTTCTTGCTGCGCTTCATGGCGGCGTTGAAGCCCGAGCGCGCGATGCGGCGGATCTCCGACTCGCTGTAGTGCATGGTGTCGAAGCCTTCGCGCTCGCCCGAGGCGGTGTCGCGCACGCCGCGCGGCTGGCCGAAGTAGATGTCGCCGGTGAGTTCGCGCAGGATGAGGATGTCGAGGCCCGCCACCACTTCGGGCTTGATGGTCGAGGCGTCGGCCAGTTCCGGGTACACCACGGCCGGGCGCAGGTTGGAGAACAGGCCGAGTTCCTTGCGCAGCCCCAGGATGGCCTGCTCGGGACGCTTGGGCCGGGGCAGCGTGTCGTACTGCGGCCCGCCCACCGAGCCGAACAGGATGGCGTCGGCGCGCTTCGCGGCGTTCAAGGTGGCGGGCGGCAGCGGGTCGCCCGCGGCATCGTAGGCCGCTCCGCCCACGGGCTGCTGCTCTAGCTCCAGCTTCAGGTCCAGCGCCTTCAGCACGCGCAGCGCCTGCTCGATGATTTCCGGGCCGATGCCGTCGCCGGGCAACACCGCGATTTTCATGTTCTCTTTCCTTAAGGGCCGTTCAGAACAGCCAGGGTTGCTCGCGCCGGTGCTTGTCCTCGAATGCCCGGATCTCGTCGGCATGGCGCAGCGTCAGACCGATGTCGTCCAGCCCGTTCAGCAGGCAGTACTTGCGGAAGGCGTCGACCTCGAACCCGAATTGCTGGCTGCCGTCCGTGGTGGAGACCCGCTGCTCGCCCAGGTCGATGACCAGTTGGAAGCCCGGCAGCGCCGCTTCGTGGAACAGGCGATCGACCTGCGACGGCTGCAGCACGATGGGCAGGAGGCCGTTCTTGAAGCAGTTGTTGAAGAAAATGTCGGCGTAGGACGGCGCGATGATGGCGCGGAAGCCGAAATCCTCCAGGGCCCAGGGGGCGTGCTCGCGCGAGCTGCCGCAGCCGAAGTTCTCGCGCGCCAGCAGGATGGTGGCGCCCTTGTACTGCGGCTTATTGAGCACGAAATCGGGGTTCAGAGGCCGGCCCTCGTTGGGCTTGTCGGGCTGGCCTTCATCCAGGTAACGCCAGGCGTCGAACAGGTTGGGGCCGAAGCCTGAACGTTTTATGGACTTCAGGAATTGCTTCGGAATGATGGCGTCGGTGTCGACGTTGGCGCGATCGAGCGGGGCAACGAGGCCGCGATGTACGGTGAATTTTTCCATGCTGATCAGCTCCAGCGCCGGACGTCGACGAAGTGGCCGGCTATCGCGGCCGCGGCCGCCATCGCCGGACTGACAAGATGCGTTCTACCTCCGGCGCCCTGGCGGCCTTCAAAGTTTCTGTTCGAAGTCGATGCACAGCGCTCCCCGGGCTCCAGCCGGTCGGCGTTCATGGCCAGGCACATGGAGCAGCCCGGCTCGCGCCATTCGAAGCCCGCGTCCGTGAACACCCGGTCCAGGCCTTCCTTCTCGGCCTGGGCCTTGACCAGGCCCGAGCCCGGCACCACCAGCGCCAGCTTGACGTTGCCGGCCTTGCGCTTGCCCTTCACCACCGCGGCGGCGGCGCGCAGGTCCTCGATGCGCGAGTTGGTGCACGAGCCGATGAACACCTTGTCCAGGCGGATGTCGGTGATGGCGGTGTTGGGCTTGAGGCCCATGTACACCAGCGCGCGCTCCATGCCTTCGCGCTTCACCGCATCCTTTTCCTTGTCCGGGTCGGGCACGCGATCTTCCACCGTCACCACCATTTCGGGGGACGTGCCCCAGGTCACCTGCGGGCGGATTTCCTTGGCGTCGATGGTCACCACGCGGTCGAACTTCGCGCCTTCGTCGCTCACCAGCGTGCGCCAGTAGGCCACGGCGCGGTCCCACAGCTCGCCCTTGGGGGAGAACGGCCGGCCCTTGAGGTAGGTGATGGTGGTCTCGTCCACGCTCACCATGCCGGCGCGGGCGCCGGCCTCGATGGCCATGTTGCAAATGGTCATGCGGCCTTCCATGGACAGCGCATGCACGGTGCTGCCGCCGAACTCCACGGCATAGCCCGTGCCGCCGGCCGTGCCGATCCTGCCGATCACCGCCAGCGCCATGTCCTTGGCGGTGCAGCCCGCGGGCAGCGTGCCGTCGATGCGCACCAGCATGTTCTTCATTTTCTTGGTGAGCAGCGTCTGGGTGGCCAGCACGTGCTCGACTTCGGAGGTGCCGATGCCGTGCGCCAGGCAGCCGAAGGCGCCGTGGGTGCTCGTGTGCGAATCGCCGCACACCACCGTCATGCCCGGCAGCGTCGCGCCGTTCTCGGGCCCGATGACGTGCACGATGCCCTGGCGCGCGTCCTTGAAGGGGAAATAGGCCTTGGCGCCGAAGGCGCGGATGTTGGCGTCCAGGGTCTCCACCTGCAGGCGCGAGATGGGGTCCTTGATGCCCTCTTCCCAGTGGTCGGTGGGCGTGTTGTGGTCGGCCGTGGCCACCACCGAGTCGATGCGCCAGGGCTTGCGGCCGGCCAAGCGCAGGCCCTCGAAGGCCTGCGGGCTGGTGACCTCGTGCACGAGGTGGCGGTCGATATACAGCGCGGCGGTGCCGTCGTCCTCGACGTGGGCGACGTGGCTGTTCCAGAGCTTGTCGTAAAGGGTTGTCGCAGTCATGGCGGCCTTCCGGGTGAGCCTTTCATTATACCAAGCGGGAGGTGCGAATTCGCGGTGCTAACATGGCGGCCGCTGCGATTACCCTCACATCAAACTCCAATAATTCGTGGACAGCAGCCTTCCCATCGACGTCGAGCAGCGCGTGTCGCGCGTACCCCGCGGCGTTTACTTCCTCCTGTTCACGGTCTCCGGCTTCGCCGGACTCATTTACGAGTCCATCTGGAGCCACTACCTCAAGCTGTTTCTCGGCCACGCCGCCTATGCCCAAACCCTGGTGCTGGCCCTGTACATGGGCGGCATGGCCATCGGCTCGTGGACCTGCGCCCGCTACACCGAGCGCTGGCGCAACCTGCTGCGCGGCTACGCCCTGGCCGAGGGGCTGATCGGCGTGGCGGCGCTGGTCTTCCACGGCGTGTTCGTCGCCGCCACCGAAGCCGCCTACGCGCACTGGCTGCCGGCGCTGCACGAGGCCACGGGCAGCGACCTGGCGACCGCGCTGCTCAAATGGTCGCTCGCCGGCGTGCTCATCCTGCCGCAGTCGGTGCTGCTGGGCATGACCTTCCCGCTCATGAGCGCCGGCCTGATCCGCCGCTACCCCGGCGCGCCCGGCGGCACCCTCGCCATGCTGTACTTCACCAACAGCCTGGGCGCGGCCATCGGCGTGCTGGCCAGCGGCTTCCTGCTGCTGGACCGCTTCGGTCTGCCCGGCACCATCCAGGCGGCGGGCGGCGTGAATCTCGTGCTAGCCGTGGTGGTCTGGGCGCTGGCGGGAGGCCAGGACAAGGCCGGGTCCGCGGTCGCGGCCAAAGCGGAGGCGGCAGCCGGCAACACAGCCACCACGCTCATGCTCATCGCCGGCTTCACCGGCGCGGCCTCGTTCATCTACGAAATCGGCTGGATTCGCATGCTGTCGCTGGTGCTGGGGGCCTCCACCCACTCCTTCGAACTGATGCTGTCCTCGTTCATCCTGGGCCTGGCTTTCGGCGGACTGTGGATACGGCGGCGCATCGACCGTATCGCGCATCCGGTGCGCTACCTCGCCATTGTGCAGGTGGTGATGGGATTGCTGGCGCTGACCACGCTGCCGCTGTACGGCCAGATGTTCCCGCTCATGCAGGCGCTCATCCGCGGCCTGGCCAAGACCGACGCGGGCTACGGCTTGTTCCTCGCCGCCAGCCACGGTATCGCCCTCGTCATCATGTTCCCGGCCACCTTCTGCGCCGGCATGACCCTGCCCCTCATTACCTATGCGCTGCTGCGCGAGGGGCGCGGCGAGCGCGCCATCGGCGCCGTGTACGGGGCCAATACCCTGGGCTCCATCATCGGCGTGTTCGCCGCCGCCCACGTCGGCATGCCGTTGCTGGGCCTCAAGGGCCTGATTTCCGCCGGCGCCGCGGTGGACGTGTTGCTGGGGCTGTGGCTGCTGTGGCGCTATGCGCTGCGCGTGCGCGCCGATCAGCGCTATGTGCCGGCCCGCAACCTCGCCGTGGGCGCCACAGCCGTGACCGCGCTCGGCTTCGCCGCCGTGCTCGCAGCCGTGCACCTGGACGTGTACCGCATGGCCTCTGGCGTGTTCCGCCGCGGCGACCTGTTCAGCGACCAGACCGCCAAGCTGATCTACTACCGCGACGGCAAGACCACCTCGGTGGCGCTGATGGACTTCGGCGAGGACCGCAGCCTGCGCACCAACGGCAAGTCCGACGGAGCCATCGCCATGCAGGGCGGCCCCATCGTGTCGGACGAGATCACCATGACGCTCACCGGCGCGCTGCCCCTCGCCTTCAAGCCCGACGCGCGCGAAGTGGCGGTGATCGGCGTGGGCACGGGCCTGTCCACCCATACCCTGCTCGACGACGCCGGCATCGCACGCGTGGACACGGTGGAGATCGAGCCTTCGATGGCCGAGGCCTCGCGCCTGTTCTCGCCCATCAACTCCAACACTTTCGCCGACCCGCGCAGCAACATCGTCTTCGACGACGCCAAGACTTACTTCTCCACCAACAACCGGCGCTACGACCTCATCGTCTCGGAACCGTCCAACCCCTGGGTGAGCGGCGTGTCCAGCCTGTTCACCGGCGAGTTCT
>Ga0207703_10005166_pt1 | contig 10555 bp, 9 predicted proteins | sample KBSSwiS12_FD_184304 | JGI IMG/M metagenome (GOLD analysis project Ga0207703, IMG submission 184304) | Switchgrass rhizosphere microbial communities from Kellogg Biological Station, Michigan, USA - KBS Switchgrass S1-2 (SPAdes) (version 2) | ecosystem: Host-associated > Plants > Roots >... | reverse complement strand
CGACCGTCTGCGCACGTTGATGCCGATCATCATGAAAGAAGCCGCAGGAATTCCAGTCGAGCTTCACTCCCATTGCACCACTGGCCTCGCACCGCTCGTCTATGCGGAGGCGCTCAAACTGGGAGTCAAAACTCTGCATTGTGGTATCCCGCCCTTGGCCGACGGTCCGGCCCAGCCGTCCGTCCTCGATATGATCCGAAACGCGCAGCTGATGGGCTATTCCATCGACCTCGACGAAAAGCTGCTGCAGTCGATCTCAAAGCGACTCTATGCAATCGCACGGCAGGCCAACATGCCCGTGGGAGAGCCCTTACGGTATGACTACGCGCAATACATCCACCAGATTCCCGGTGGCGTGATCTCGAATCTGCGCTTCCAATTGTCCGAGATCGGCCTGTCTCACCGCCTCGATGAGGTGATCCAGGAATGCATCCGAATCCGCGAGGATCTGGGCTACCCGATCATGATCACGCCGTTCTCGCAATTTGTCGGCACGCAGGCGGCCATCAACGTCGCGACCGGCGAACGCTACAGGGTTGTGATCGATGAATTGATCCGTTTCGCGCAGGGCGTGTTCGGCGAGGATTCCGGTTACACCTGGATGGACCAGAACCTGAAGGACCAGTGGCTCGGTTTGCCGCGCGCCAGGGACCTCGCCGCCCTCGGCAAGCGTCCAATCGAAGATGTCTCGCTCGAAGAATGTCGCCAGAAATTCGGAGCGCCGGGAATCAGCGACGAAGAGTTGATGATGCGCGCGATCATGGGCGGCGCCGAGGAGATCGCGGCGATGGTCGCGGCGGGCCCGCCCAAACGTTACCTGACGAGCGACATGCCGCTCGTCATGCTTCTCAACGAGCTGAAGAAACACAACAGTGTGCGCTACATACAGGTCCAATGCGGCGCCGACTCGATATCGCTGCAGAAACGGGGCGCTGGCGCGCCGCCAATTAGTGATGAGGTGTCTTCGTGAGTGATGGACTGAGCTCGTTGAAAGAAGAGGACGTCCAGCGACTGACGCGTCTCATCGAGAGTCTGGATGCGTCGACATTCGACTACCTGCAGCTCCGGGTGGGAGATCTCGAGGTGACCATCGGCAAACGCGCACCTGCCCTTACGGGACCAGCCACGCCCACCTACGTCGTGCCGCCGAGCCCGCTTGGCAAGACTTCGGTCGGCGCCGCGCCCACAACTCCCGCGGCGTCATCGGCGCCCTCCAGCGCTGCCAGCGGACCGCCACCATCGCTGCAAACCGCACCAACGCCGCCGGCTCGGGCCACCCCGTCTGGCAGCGGCGCAGCCAGCACCGCGGCCGCCGGCACAATTGAGATCAAATCTCAAATCATGGGCATGTTCTACTCGCAGCCAGAGCCCGGCTCACCGCCGTTTGTTTCCATCGGCGCCGAGGTCAAAGAAGACACAACAGTGTGTCTGATCGAGGTGATGAAGACATTCAATGCAATGACGGCGGGCGTGAAAGGGGTGATAACAGAAATCTGCGTAAAGAACGCACAGTTGGTCGAATACGGGCAGGTGCTCTTCCGCATTCGGCCATCCTGAGTCAAGGGTATGACGATCCGACGAGTCTTGATCGCCAATCGCGGCGAAATCGCCGTTCGCATCATCCGCGCGTGTCAGATGCTCGGCATCGAGACGGTGCTGGCGACGTCGGAGGCGGATCGCGATGCGATGCCGGCGCACCTTGCAGACCGCGCCGTCTGCATCGGCCCCGCACGGTCGACTGACAGCTACCTCAACTTTCGCGCCATTGTCACAGCCGCGAAAGCGACGGGATGCGATGCGGTGCATCCGGGCTATGGTTTTCTTTCCGAGAAGCCTGAGCTACCAGATGCATGCGCGAGCGAAGGTCTGACCTTCGTCGGGCCAACCGGCGATCACATGCGAAAGATGGGCAACAAGATCGCCGCGCGTAAGCTTGCGCGCGAAGCGGGCGTGCCAACACTCGCCGGCTCGGAGAAGGTCAGTTCAGCTACCGACGCGGCAGAGGTAGCAGAGCGAATCGGCTATCCAGTGATGATGAAGGCAGCTGCCGGCGGCGGCGGGCGCGGCATGAAAGTCGTCCATGACCCAAGCAAAGTGTCGGACGCCTTCGCCGCAGCCTGCGCCGAGGCGGAATCGGCTTTCGGCGATCCGACTTTGTATCTCGAACGCTTCATTGCCAACGCGCGCCATATTGAAGTCCAGGTTCTCGGCGATAAATTTGGCAACGTAATCCACATCGGCGAGCGCGACTGCTCTTTGCAACGCCGACATCAGAAGGTCGTCGAGGAAGCGCCGGCACCCGGTATCACGAATGCCTTGCGCCAGGAAATCTGTCAGGCGGCCGTGGGCCTCGCACGCAATATTGGCTATGAAAATGCCGGTACCTGTGAATTCATCTTTGACGAAGACACCCGCAACTTTTATTTCCTCGAGATGAATACGCGCATACAGGTCGAGCATCCGGTGAGCGAGACCATCACGGGAATCGATCTGGTGCAGGAGCAGTTCCGCATCGCTGGCGGTGAGCGACTGCGTTTCAAACAGTCAGACATCGGGTTTCGTGGCCATGCAATCGAATGCCGCATCAACGCTGAAATCCCCGAGCGGGGCTTTCGGCCGAACGCGGGGCTCATCCAGACATGGGTTGCTCCGGCCGGGCCCAACATCAGACTCGATACCCATTGCCACCCCGGCTACATTGTGCCGGTATTCTATGACTCGATGTTGGCGAAACTCATCGTCTACGGCTCGACGCGGAGCGAAGCAATCGAACGCATGCGTCGCGCGCTCGAGCTTTTCGCAATTACGGGCATCGGTACAACGATACCGTTCCTGCATTTCATGATGGGGCGCGCCGAATTCATCAGCGGCCAGGTGAGCACGCACCTGATTGACGATGTCATGCCGGACTTCCTGTCTCAGAATACAGCGGCAGCTTCGGGAGCCGGGTGAACGGCTCACCTGGCTCCGCCCGAACTCTCGGCAGACAGTTTCCTGGCCTGCGCGGCGACGTAAGCGCGAATGTTCTCGGCATCCTCGGCCGAGAGGAAACGCTTGAAACTGACCATCCCGGCCTCTTCGAGGGCACCTTCAATCACGATTGCCTTCCAGGCCGCGGCATCGCCGAGTGGTGGTACCCGCCGAAGATCCGGAACCACGTTGCGGGATCTCGCTTCCCTGGCATGACAGCGTATACAGTGCTTCTCATAGAGCACCTGGCCTGCTTGCTCCGATCCGGCAACGGAAGAAACTGACACCACTGGAGATGCCGCGGGCGGATCCGGCGGCAAAGTCGCAGCGCCGTCGACTTTGAACGCTATGAGTTTGCCCGGAGCCGACATCAACGTCTCGGGTGAACCTGCCGAAAGCAGATCGGAAGAGCCTCCGGCACCTGTCATGATCGCCACGTACTGCTCCCCGGCGACGCTGTAGGTAACAGGTCCGGTCAGAACCGCGTTCGGCACGGAGAAGCTCCAAACCTGTTGGCCGGTGTCCGCGCGATAAGCCACGAGCGTGCCGGCCGTGTTCTTTCGGTGTTGACCTTGAAAGACCAGGTTACCGGCGGTGCTCAACACCCCACCTCCCCCAGCCGTCGGGACCTGCCATTCACGTCGGCGCGCCAGCGGATTCCAGGCCTGAAGATACTCGGCCGCCGGGCGGCCAACAGGTGCTTTCGGGGAGGGTCCGAAGCTCGCGACCACTCCCAGATCATCGATTCCTTCCTGGTACTCATAACTTTCCGTGCCGGACAAACGCACACCGGTCTCGTACGTCGGGATGTAGACGAAACCCGTGACTGGATTGTAAGAAGACGGCCGCCACGAATGCCCTCCATTCGGGCCCGGACTGATACTGGCCGTGCCTTCGGCATAGGACGATGCCGAACTAACAACGGGTCGCCCGCTCGTCGGATCAACTCCACTCGCCCAGGTCATGCTATCCACAAAGGCTGTTGCCGACAGGAGCTTGCCGGTCTGCCGATCGAGGATGTAGAAGAATCCGTCCTTCGCCGCCTGCATCAGAATCGAGCGATCTTCGCCGTCAATCCGGGTATCCAACAGCATCATGTCTTCCGCCGCATCGTAATCCCAGGCGTCGTCCGGTACCTCCTGATAGTGCCAACGGTACTGACCGGTACGGGCATCCAACGCCACGATTGAATCGGTGAACAGATAATCGTTGTGCGCCGCCACCGAACGAAATTTCGGGTTCCAGGGAAAAGGATTGCCGGTGCCGATGTAAATCTGACCGAAACGCGGATCGGGTGTGATCGCATTCCAGACCTGTCCGCCTCCACCAGACGCGTATGAATATCCACTCCACGTCGGAAGCGCTATTTGAGTCAGAGCGGAATCGGACACGGCGCCGTCAGAAGCCGGCTGAGAAGATGCTGGGACCGTATAAAATCGCCAAAGCAGCTTCCCTGTCGAAGCATCGTATGCGCTGACATAACCGCGCGCGCCCGTCTCACCGCCCGCGTTACCAATTACCACCCTGCCCTGCATGACACGGGGAGCACCGGTAATCGCAACCATCCTGGCGGGATCGACCGTCATCACACTCCACACGAGCTTGCCCGTAATGGCGTTCAGGGCAAGCAGTCGACCATCAATCGTGCTGATGTAGAGGTTGTTCTGGTAGAGCGCAGGACCCCGATTGACCACATCACAACACGACTTGTAGCCTGCCTTGCCCGGCACTTTGGGATCGAACTTCCACTTGACCCGACCCGTGCGCGCATCCACCGCCAGCACTTTGCTCCAGGCTGTCGTGGTGTAAAGCGTTCCATCAGCAATCAGAGGTGTTGCTTCCTGACCGCGGCTCGTATCGAGCTCAACGAACCACGCCGGCCGTAACCTCCCGACATCGGTGACATCGATCTGTTTGAGGTCGGAAAAATACCAATCCGGATGGGCTCCGCCGTGGGCCAGCCAATTCTGCGGTTCCGAGGCAGCCTTGGCCAGTCGGGCGTCGTCAACAATGCCGCGCGGCGCGGCGGCAACAGCGTCTGCGAGCTGCAGCCCGAGCCAAAGTGCGCCGCAGAGTAGGCTACTTTTCATGTTGGACCCGACGATAAGACAATCAGCCCGGCTGATCAACAATAATCAGCCAGGGTGATAACAATGGCCGGGGCGGGGAGACTATTCTTCGGTTTCGCTCGGCATACGGCGCAGGCCGGCCAGAATTTTCAGCATCAGGGCGCGGTAAGTAGCCACTTCCCCCGGGTCGAACGAGGCGAAAATCTCCGCCTCCACCGCGGTAGCCGCCTTGTCACAGGCGCGCAGCGTCTGACGCCCCGCATCGGTCATCGAGACCTCGAGAACGCGCTTGTTACCCTTCGCCAGCTGCCGCTCAATCAAGCCGTTGCTTTCCAGGATGGCAATCTGCTTGATCATGGTTTGCGGCTTGACCGCAAACATGCGCGACAACGAAGCCGAAGAACGCTTTTCCCCGTGCAACAGTGACGTCAGGATCCGGAACTGTGTCGGGCTGACCCCAAGGGGCGCCAGCGCGGCCTCCAGGCGCAGGAACGTCTTGTACTGGACCTGCTTGACCAGGTAGAGCGTACGCGGCGGTGTCTTGGAAGCGTTGTTGTCGGTGCTTTTCGCAGCTTGCGGTCGCTTTTTCGCCATGCCGACTATCTTACCGGCAGCGGCCCCTCTGGCAATGGATACTCGTCGGAGTTCTTCACCCAGCTCTTCTGCAGGGAAAAATCCAGGCGCGGAGGAGCGAAAATATCGGCCATCCGATTACCCTGCGGACCCGGCTTCTGAGCTTCCGAAGTGTGAATGACCCGAGCGGGGATAATGGTCGCGGACGGCGCCTCAACGGCGGTGTGCTCATCCTCACGCCAGCCGCTCTTGTCCGGACCCCACGGCCAACGCAGGTGGTGTACGTAGTTCCCCGCAAAAACCAGAGAACACTGGTCGAAGTCGTGATGACTATGCGGCGACAACTTTGTCACATCGCGGGCGCGGCGGCTCGGGGGCGGAAAGCTCAGCATGAGGGTCGTGCAGCGCCAGATTGGGCCCATTTGCCCCGGGGACCTGTCCCCTCTCTGCAGGTCATAGACTCGCAGCTTGTAGCCGTCGGGCGGTGCCGGCCAGGCCTCGAACGGAGGGTGCGATGGATCAGGCTGCGCATACGCCGCGGCGTTGGCGCACTTCACATTGAGATCGGGTGACTGCGTCGAGAACAGGCGTACCACACGACCACCGCCAGGCAGACGGATCCGACTGTCGCCCGGCGGCACGATGAGGAGTTGGAAGCCATCACCCTGGACCGATTGTGCGCCGGCCGTTGCCTCATAAGGAGTGGCGTCGTCGGGCAGTACGATCATGTACTCATCCACCTGGCCGACCCGCGAGAAAGTCGCGCCCGGCCTGGCTTCGATCCAGTGAACGATCAGATTCTGGCCGCGGGTGTACCAGCCGCGGCCGTTGGCATCGTCATCGACCGGCGGATCCCGATAATACAGGCCGTAGCTCGCGGGCATCGCGGTCGTACCCGACAGCGCCGCGCCTGGTGGTTGCGCGAGCGCCGAACGCGGATCAGACTTGTCATACATGCAACGATTCCTCGAGTTAGTATTCAACCATGACTTCCAACACACCACGCCCAGCGCCACGCGAGTTCCGCAAACGACTCCTCGCCCGCGAGCTGCTCATCGGTACGTTCTGTAAAACACCGACCTCGCACGCGACTGAGATCCTGGGTACCCTCGGCTATGACTTCGTCATGTTGGACGAAGAGCATGCGCCCTGGACGCGCCAGACGCTCGAAGTGGGCTTGCTCGGGGCGCGCGCCTTCGGCACAGCCGGGCTGGTCCGAATTGCGCGACCGGACGCGAACAGCATTCTCTCGGTCCTGGACGATGGCGCCATTGGCGTGATGGTTCCCCACGTCGCCTCAGCACAGAAGGCTCGCCAGATAGCGTCCTGGGCCAGATACAAGGGCGGTACGCGCGGTTCTGGCGTCGGCCGCGGCGGCGATTACGGCGGCCGGCCGGTCGAAACGCATTACCAGGCATCTGACGCAACAACCACTGTTATCGCGATGATCGAAGATCGGGACGCGATCGAGCAGATCGATGAGATAACGGCGGTAGAAGGAATCGATGGTTTCTTCCTCGGCCGGGGTGATCTTGGCTTGTCGCTGTCCAACGCCACCGGACCTGCGCCGACATTGGAAGAAGCCGTGCGAATCGTCGCGGAATCCGTCCTGAAGAACGGCAAGACACTGTGCGCCGTCACTCAAAACATGGCCTCCGATGATGCGAAAAAGATGATCGACCTGGGCGTCACGGCACTGATGGTGGCCAGCGACCACGGCATCCTGCGCTCGGGCTTCGTCACCCAGATCGAGCATTTCAGGAAGCTGTCAAAGGCCTAACAGCTGTAACGCGTTGCTGGACACCATCTTGCGGATATCCTCGTCTGAATAACCGAGTTTGATACAGATCCGGATCACGTTCCGGAAGCCCACAACCGGATGATCGGCGCCCCGCTGCCCGAGATCCGAGGCCAGAATGGTGCGATCGACGGTGCCTGACTGGATCAACTCGTCCAGCTCCTCGGGAGGAAACGGGTCCCTCTTGCGCTTGGCGACCGGAATAAACATGCACAGCGAGTGCTCGATGTAGGCACCCATTGTCACGAGTCGTCGGATGTCCTCATGCGTGGCATCGACGATGAAGCTCGGATGGTTGACGAGCAGCCGCTTCACCCCGCGCGACCTTGCTTCCTCGAACACCGGCAGAATTTCTGAGATATGCAAATGGCCGCCGGCGAGAATGACATCGTATTGGGCAATGAGATCGAGTATCTCCTTCACCTCATCCTTGACCTTGCCATCGGCGTCGATCGGCGTAAGTGGATCAAATGGAATCATCTTCCGGGTGGTATGCGGAAAACCGGCTTTGATCCCGTAACGCGAATCAATGTGATTCTTCGCGGAGAAGGTCGGCAACCACACGAGCCTGGCGCCGAGCGCAATGCCATGATCGACCGCGTGCTTGTTGAATCCGCCCACCGCGTTGTTGAGCGGCACCCCGGAGAACAGGGTGATGTTCAGGTGACTGTAGGCCTGGTTGAGCATCTCGGTGATCGGTGTCGCCGAGTAGTAGTGGTCCTTGATGAGCATCGCGCGAAAGCCTGCCGCTGCCGCCTCCTGCATGGCCTCGATATGATTGAGGTCACGAGCCATCACTGACGGACCGGAATGACAGTGCAGGTCCACTGCCCCCACGAGCAGACGCGAAATGCGTTCCTCGAGTGCTTCGTCGTGCATGCCCGGTGTCAGATTCGCTGCCATTTCTTTACCTCGAGTAGCGGATATCCCAGGCCGGGACAGAGCGCATAAATTTCCTTCTGCATCGCGCTCGCCACCTCGGACAGAGGCGCGTCGGCGCGCATCAGAAAACCCATGGGTCGTTCGACCGCGGCCATCGCAACCTGCGAGCGCTGCGACGGTTTCAACACGACCTCCACCAACTTCCCGGCAATCACATGATCCTCCACCGAGTCCATGGATAAAATCCCGATGAAGAGGCTGCCAATGGTCGCAGCGCCCACGTAAATCACCGAATTGCTGTTGATGGTCGTCTTGCGCGGCTCGACGCCCCGGCTATGGGCGAGCAGACAGAGGGCGTTGTAGTAGGAAACAACATCCGTCGAATAAAGCCAGCTGTATTGCGTGAGCTGCTCGATACCGAGCGCACCGGCCCGGGCGAGCGGATGGTCGGCATCTACAAACAGGCCGCAGCGGTCGTAGAAAAGGGTCTCGCCCACGAGATTGGGTTTACCCGCGATGGCATCCAGAGGCGCGATCGCAAAATCGAGCTCACCCCGTTGCAAGGCTGCAACCAGCTCGTCGGCTACCCCACTCATGACGGTGAGCCGCACCGAATAGCGGCTTTGTGACAGCTTGGCGCTCGCCGCGGGGATAACCCGCCCGAGAAAGCCGGTCCCCCGGGCGACTCCGACAGTGATGTGCCCGGTGAGCCCGCCGGAGATGGCCGCACGCTCGTTTTCCAACTGCTGCAACTCGGCCAGGACGTGCTTCGCGCGCCGGTACACGGCCTTGCCGAACTCTGTCGACGTCATGCCTTTGGCGTCGCGATAGAACAGCGGCTCGCCGAAGTGCGCCTCGAGTTGATGGATACTCTTGCTCAGGCCTGGCTGAGACAGGCTCAGATCGTCGGCTGCCTTACCCAGGCTGCCGCTCTCGACCACGGCTATGAAGCGTTTGAGCTGTGCGAAATCCATGGCTCGATTCGCGGACCTCAGGACCCTTGGATCTTAGTTATCACCCAGGCTGATATATATAGCATGGGCGGCGGGCCATGGGATAGCAATTCGCTATGACCCCCACCCCAAAGCGCTATTAGACACAGTCGCGAGGGGGTCGAAGAATGTCGAGCCATGGGAACAGGAGAGGCACGTGCCAACGAGCTGGGTATTTCAAGGGCGTTGCTGGAAATTCGGTGACAACATTCCCACCGATGCCATGACGCCGACGCACGTGATGTTCAAGTCGCCGAAGGAAATGGCGGCGTTCGTTCTCGAGACTTTGAACCCGGAGTTTCCCAAGAGGGTTCAGCCCGGCGATATCCTCGTCGCGGGGCGTAATTTCGGCTGCTCCTCCGGACGCGCCCTGGCCACGAAGGCACTCCAGGCCACCGGGATCGGCGCGGTGGTGGCAGAGCTGTTCTCGCGCACCTTCTATCGCAATTGCCACGAGATAGGCCTGCCACTGCTGGAAGCAACAGGCGTTCACGCCCTGGTCAACGACGGCGATCGAGTGCGAGTCGATATCCGCAACGCGACGATCGAAAACCTGACCACCGGGCAGCGCCTTCAGGGCACTCCACCCTCGCAGTTCCTGCTCGGGATGTTGGAAGCCGGCGGGCTCATTCCGCTGTTGAAATCCGGTGCCTTCCCCGGCACGGCATCCCGGTGAGCGGCTCATGTTGAAGTTGAATCCCGAACGCAAAAAAGAATTCCTCGACCTGATGGCACGGAGGGGCTGGGACCTGCTGCTGTTCTACGGCGACACCTGGCGCAAGGATCACTTCCGCTGTCTCGTCAGCGTGTGCTTCTGCGGTCCGCAAGCACTCGCCGTTCTGACCAAAGAGGGTGAGGTACGCGCGGTTGTAACCCATCCATGGGACGTCGAGCCCGTAAAGACCGCCACGGGCGGATCCGTAACCTACGTGCCCCGACTCGTTGAAGGGCTGAAGAATTGCGTAAGCGAATCTGCCAACGTCGCCATCAACGGTCTCGAACAGATGGAGGCGCGTTTTGTGCGCGCCGTGCAGGAAGCAACCGGCAAGACAGCCGCATCGGCAACTGCCGATGTGGAGGAAATCCGGCGTGTCAAAACACAGGAAGAGCTGGAGTGGATCAGGAAGGCCGCACTGCTGGCCGACCGCGGTTATGAGCAATTTGTGCGCGTGGCCCGGGCGGGAATGACGGAATTCGAGCTGGTCGCGGAGGTCGAGGGTTACCTCAAGGCCCACGGCGCCGAGGACAACTTCATGCTGGTGGCCTCCGGA
>Ga0207703_10005138_pt1 | contig 10589 bp, 7 predicted proteins | sample KBSSwiS12_FD_184304 | JGI IMG/M metagenome (GOLD analysis project Ga0207703, IMG submission 184304) | Switchgrass rhizosphere microbial communities from Kellogg Biological Station, Michigan, USA - KBS Switchgrass S1-2 (SPAdes) (version 2) | ecosystem: Host-associated > Plants > Roots >... | reverse complement strand
GAACCCGTGCAGGTGGGCAGCCTTTCAATAACTGCTTTTCCCAAATGGCATGATGCCATTGATCCGCATAGTTTTATTGTTTCCGCTTCCTGTACAACCGTAGGTGTTTTTACAGACATTGGTGAGCCTTGTAAAAATGTCATTCAATATTTTAAATTGTGTCATGCCGTATTTCTTGAAACAAATTATGATGAAGTAATGCTGGCAGGCAGCCGTTATCCTGTTTTCCTGCGTAACCGCATCAGTGGAAGACACGGGCACCTGAGCAATACGCAGGCACTTCAGTTGTTTACAGCACACAAACCTGTTTTTATGACGCACCTGTTTCTTTCTCATCTTTCAAAAGAAAATAACCAGCCTGCATTGGTGGAGGCATTGTTTAACAGCCGGGCCAACGGTGTACAAATTATTCACGCGTCAAGGCACACAGCTACTTCATTGTACCAAATCACCGGCAACGGCCAGGCCCAGACACTTCCATCTTATTCGCGGTCAATAACCAAAAAAGCGGCTAAACCACAAATGCAACTGCGGTTGTTTTGAAGTTAATAGAATAGAAAGTACCGCAATGCTTAGTTTTTTCGCATGGGGCAAATAAAAAATTGTGTATGGCAGCCTGGCGCTTTGATAACGCATCTGGAAAATTTAATGCCTCAACTTATACAGAAGATAACAATGGTTATCGCCTGTAAAAAATGAACAGGCCGCTGCAACCTGCAGGCGGCCTGCTGTTAACCCATTTCTTTTTCGCTTACTGCAGATCAGGATTTGGTTATTCCTGGTGGGTATAGTTAAACATCCAGTTGATGCCATATTTATCGGTACAACTGCCAAAATAAGCTCCCCAGAACATATCCTGCAAAGGCATTGTAATTTCACCGGCTTCGGAAAGCGCATCAAACAGTCTTTTGGTTTCTGCCTTTGTTTCAGGTTCAACATTAATGTGCATATTGTTGCCCTGGATCATCTTGAAACCCATGCTCTCCGGTGCATCGGTGGCCATTAGTATATGGCCGCCGGTAATGGGCAATTCAATGTGAAGGATTAATTTTTTATCTGCTTCGGACAATGGCGGCATGCCTTCCTGCGCAGCTACATCGCCAAAGCGCTGAATGCCCTTGCCATGGAAAGCTGTTTTAAATACCGTCTTATAAAAATTGAATGCTTCTTCTGTGTTACCGGGAAAATTGAGGTAAGTGGTTGTTCTTGCCTTACTGCTGGTTTTTAATGCAGACCGGAGCAATAATTTTGATTTTATATATTCTTCCAGTTGATTGAAAGTGCCGTTGAAGCCCTGGTCCATATTGCCCAGCATAGATTTATACACCGCTTCCTGTGCTGCAGTGGCACGGATCGGGTGCCCGGTAAGTATAATGGTGGTTACGCCATTGTTTTCGGTAAAACTAAGCCGGTTAAATATTTCAAGTGGAAAATCCATGGGGAAAGGCGGGGGACAGATATTGCCTGTTTCGTCCGAAAAAGAATTGATAAATTCAATGGAATTGGGCGGCTGAATGCTCACGTAATTAAATAGTCCCCACATGGTTTGTCCCTTGCCTTCCATTTTGTAATGAAACCTGCCGCCGGGTATAAATTCAAAATGTTTAATGGTGATGGCCGTTCCAACAGGGCCCCACCATTCTCCCATTGCTGCTGCATCGGCGAATGCCTGGAAAACAACTTCTTTGGGTGCGTTGAAAGATCGGGTAATGGTTAGTGCTGTCATTTTTTTTTATTTTTAGATGGTTTATTTTTTTGAATACTATTGATGTACTTATCAAGTGAATCAAACTTTTCATTCCAGAATTGGTGGTATTGCTGCACCCAGTTGGCCACTTCCCGTAAACTGTCCAGTTTTGCTTCACAATATCTTTCGCGCCCCTGTTGCCTGATGGCAACAAGACCGCATTCTGTAAGTATCTTAAGGTGAAGCGAAATGGCCTGGCGGCTCACATTAAAATTTTCTGACAGTGAGTTTACATTTTGGGCATTACCGGCCAGCAGTTGAATGATTCTGCCTCCTGGTAGGGTCGGCAATGGCCTGAAAAACATCTCTTCTTGTTTCCATAAATAAAAATTATTTAGGCAAGCACCTGGTTGCAAATATATATGCAAGCATCTGCTTGCGCAAATTTTTTTGATTTTTTTTGATTTTTTAAAGCCACTCCTGTAGTACTTATGATTTGAGCGATATTTAGTTGCCCTGTTGGGGATAATATTCTACAAAAGATGCTTTTAACAAAAGCATTTTTCAGACTTTGGATTTATGGTATGAAAATTTCTATTGTCTTTCCGTCGGGCTTCAGATTAGTAATAAAAATTATTTTTATGCAATTAATCCATCAAACAGGCCTCCTCAGGGAAAAATTACAACAGATTCCAACTGCCATCGTTCATTGCTATGGAAACGGTTTTGTAAAACTGGGCGCCACGCTGGCGCACACCTTGCAAGTAGATGATGATGGAATATTGTGGCTGTATACCGACAGGCCGGTGGATTGCATAAGCAGTGGCAGCGAGGGCGAATCATTTGACGTGGCACTGAACTATTACCAGCAGGGTTGCCCGTTTGATTTGGATATTATTGGCGAATGCTGGCTGATAAACCCGGCTGAAGCAGGCAGGGAGTTGCCCGAATTTGCAAATGAACTGAGCAATAAAGGAAAATTGCTCCTGAAGGTGAAATTGATGGATGTTGACTATTCAGCACACAGACCTGCCATCATAGACAGCATCCTGGATAAAGTACTGCACGTGTTTTCGCGTCATAACAACCGGCACCAGGAGCAGGAAATATATCCGGGGCATAAATTATCTGCCTGAACTAATAATTCCGGCAGGTAACGGTTTGCTGAATAAATATGTTTTTACAACACAGAGGTCCGCAATAAAAAGAAAAAGGCTGCATGGAAATGCGGCCTTTTTGAAATTCAATATCATTTTATAAACAAACACTAATACGCTGCCGGTTGGGCAGCCAGCTGATAAACGGGCCGTTGGTGCAGTAATTGCGCAGAAAATTTTATTTTTATTGATCTACAATATAACTGGCCAACTGCTACATATAAACGATTAGCAGCCCAATCACCGGCCTGAATTACATACATAAACGTTTCCAGGCCGGCGATAGCAATTAAAAAGAATAGCGAAGCCCGAATTGAACAGAATAATAACTGGCTGTTTTTGAACGGGTACCTGCATTGGTATTTACGCTGTATATATAAGATTTGCTGGCCTGGTCGAAGCCGGTTACATTGTACAAATTAGTGTTAATGATTTGGTAGTAACCTCCCCATTTATAGTTCAGCAGGTTCAGTACGTTGAAGATGTCGGATCTCAGCGTAAGTTTATGCGTTTTATAAAGTTTAAAATCTTTTGCAATGCTCAGGTTCCATTGTGTACGCCATGGCATCAAACCGCCATTATAAGGTGCAAACTTTCCATAATTGCTCTGTAAATATTTTTTGAACTCAGGACTGGTTTTATCAAGTAAAGTCAGCATGCCGGTTTTGATAGCAGCGGGCGTTGAAGGATTATTGGGGTCAAAGATATAGGCAAGGTCTACGCCGTCATTTGCTTCACCAATAATGTCTTTGTTAACATAGGCGCTGAACCGCGGCGCCTGGAATGCCTGGAAGGAAGAGCTGATGCTGAATCCATAAAATGTAGGGCTGAGAAACAATGCAACAAGTTTGTTTTTCTGATCGCCATCGCTGTACCAGTTTCTTCCGTAAGATTTATAATCTGAATAAGAAGCAGCTACGCTAAAATTTGCGTTGCGCGGGTCTCCATTATCATAGGGTGGGGTACCGGTAGCTTTTCCACGGGCATACGAAATACTCAGGTAACCATCTTTAATTTGCGCAGCAGCTTCTATGACCGCACCTATAAATTTAGACGACCAGTTGGTATTGGTAAAATACCGGACCTGGTTAAAGTTGGCGGAAATACGTGAATTGGCCAGCACCGGCAGATAGCTGGTAGAAGAGGTATTGGTAAGGGTGCTGGCTGGTACATACACTTCCCTGCCTTCATTGGTAACAAATTCAGGTGTGCGTTTCAAATTCAGATCGTATAAATAGAAATTGTCCCAGGTGTTGTTATAATAAACATTGGCTCCCATTCTGAACCAGCTATTAAAATAATGATAGAAACTAAGGTTGGTTTTAAAAGTCAATGGATTTTTTAAATGTTTGTCTAACACCAGGACCGTTGCAGGCTGTTTTGTAGTAAGCGAATTATAATAGTCAACCCCCGGCACTTTGCTAAAATCTTTTTGGTAGGCCTGCCAGTCTGGTACCGGTACATCCTGGCGTATATCAATCTGCCTGAAATTAACGCCATTGTCGATATGAGAAAATGTAATGGGCTGGGTGGTAAGTTCAGATGCAAAAAGACCAGCCCCGAATTTCACAATATCGCGTCCATTGCTGTGTACATCCCAGACAAGGTTAACACGCGGTTGTATGTTTTTTGCATCAAAAGGAACTACGTCGGAACGAATGCCCAAATCGGACTGTAGTTGCTGGTTGTAGGTAGGTTTGCTTCCAATAATAGTAGCATCCCAGCGCAGGCCTACGGTAAGGTTAAGGTTGGAGCGCAGGTTGGTTTCCATTTGGGCAAACAATCCCAGTTCAATTAGCGGTACACTTATTTTCGGGTTATTACCGTCCAGTGGAATCTTTCTGTTAAACCGGTAGGGATTGTTGTTTTGCATATCTGCAATACTTGCATAATAGAACTGCCCCTGCTGGTCGTGCGACAACCGATCGGTAATATGATTGATATTGTTATCAGTACCAAATACAAAGTTCAGGTTGCCGGTTTTGTAACGAAGATTATCCACTATTTGTATAACATCAGAGGCATCTCGTTCAGGCACCCAGTTCTGGTTGCCAAATGCTACCGTGGTATTACCGGTACTGCCGTCTGCAAAGGTAGAAGTTACATTTACAAAGCCTTCGGGCACACGATTGTTGAGGTAGGTTAAAAATTTACGGTAGGTACTGAAGTTCAGCTTAAAATCGTTGGTGGCTTTTTTGGATAGTTCAGATCGTAAACCAATCATTACTCCATTGTCTATCTCAATGCCTGTGTATTGTGTGGTGAGTAAGCCCGCTGATTTTAATTTATTAGGGTCGGTAAAATGGAGGTAGTTGTATTTTACCGTTAAAAGATTTTTGGAATTGATGTTCCAGTCAATTTTGCCAAATGCGTTAATTGTTTTTTGTACAATGCTGATGGTGCCATATTGGGGACTGGCCGGAAACCCGAACTGCTTTTCCATAATATTGACAATCTGGTCAAGGTTGGATTTTGTGATATTCAGGTTTTTTTCGGCCTGTGCCTGCGTGGGGCCTGCAAATCCAAAATCATAGGCACGGAAAGGAATCGTGTTCTGAAACTGATCATAAGAAACCAGGAAATGCACCTTATCTTTTATGATCGGTCCACTCAATAAAGCGCCACCCTGTGCAATGCTATATTTATTGGTAAGATGGTTGCCATTGATATCTTTTGTTGCGGCCAGTGAATTGGCGCCGTAATAGCCCCAGATGGAACCGGCGAGGGTATTGGTGCCGGATTTGGTAATGGCTTTTACTACACCGCCCGAGCCGCGGCCACTGGTAACATCGTAAGCATTGGTTGATACCTCAAACTCGCGGATGGTTTCTGAGGAAATAGAAAAAGCTGCGTCGGTTAACCCGCCAAAAGTTGCGCGGCGGTTGCTTACGCCATCCAGCATGTAACCTGTGCCACCCGCTTTGGCACCACCCAGGGAAGCACCGTTTGCCAGGGGAGAAAGCGCAATAAGATCTGTATAGTTGCGTGAAACCAGCGGTATCTTTTGCAGGGCCCGGCCAGACACGGCTGTACCGGTTCCCAACCTGTCAACACTGTTATTAAAACTGTTGGAACGTACCGTTACTTCCGCCAGGGTTTGTGTATTCTTTCCCAGCACAATTTTATGCAGTACCAACCGATCGCCCAGGTTAAGCGTATTGTTGTTTAATACCGTAGTTTGATGATTAACCGCTGTTACTTCAATTGTGTAAACACCTACCGGTATATCCCTGAAACTAAAATATCCTTTGCGGTTGGTTGATGAGGCCGCAGTAAAACCAGTTCCTGTATTGCGGATATGGATAGTAGCGCCGTCAATGGTGCTGTCTGCATCATCATAAATAAACCCGCTAATACCGGAGCCGCTAACCTGTGCCTGAAGACTTGCGGAACAACACAGGAAAAAAATGAAAGTAAGTGCAATTAAGACGTGTGGAAGTAAGCGCATAAGCAGAATATTTTCGGCAAAATTATTTAGCCCTTATAAACTTGCTGATGCCAGCAGTCAATGGTAACAAAATGGTAAAAAAAAATTAATAAAAAATTATTTACGCTGCCGGAAGAGAATGGACGAAAATATAGTCGCTGTGGAAGATATGGGACGATTTTTCCAGCGCTACGAAACAACTGGAATTGTTACTCCCCGGAGAACAGGCATTACCGGATAGCCAGTGCAGATTAAGTAATACTACGTATCAGAAACAGTAGCCGCGCGGATGGCGTTGATTTAATTGCGGCCGAAATTTGACTGGTTTTTAATCCACCCTTTTTACCCGAACAATTATTTAGTGCAGTATAAAATCTTGAACATGAAAAAAAAATACGCAAAACATGCTGTGCCGGCAGGGCTGTTGCAGCAATATATATCCCGCATACGGGTAACTTTTCAACAGGTAACTGATCTAAACCCGCCGCCAGCCGCCCTTCGTGGTCATCTGCCAAATGGCAGGCGCAAACCAGGAATTATTGGCAATCTTAATTTTTGTTTTCTTTCTAATTGACCGGCCACCCGCGCCAGGAAACGCCGTTCAGGTATAAACCTGTCGGTGGCGGCGGCGACCGTATGGACTGTCAATTTTAGCTTATCATGTAAGCCTGGTAGCCTGCATAGCTGCCGAAATCCGTGTGTAGCAATGAGATAATTGCAAGCCTTACCGGTTAAAAATTAAATATTCGTGATTAGTTACACCCGGTTGTGAATAAATTTTGTGCCACGCTCCACCATTATATAATATATTTATTTCATGGAGCCCCGGTATAAAACCCTTCAAACCATATTTAATATAGTAACTCAGGATCCCCAGCCCACTACTTATAAGTGCAGGCCAAGGGAGATCATCCTTCGCCAGTTTGAAGATTGGTCGGTTATTCAGCAACACCTGAAACAACTGGAAATGGAAGAACTTGTGAGCACCGGACAGGAAGAAACGCTTTTTATTCGTATTACCGCCATGGGTATAGAAAAAATAAAGGCGGGAAATGTAATTATATAGCCAGCGGGCAAATTTTGTAAACCCCTGCCGCCACTACAGGCGGCATTTTTATTCCCCCTCAGCTATTTTACTGCGCCGGAAACGGTAAAATCCGAATCTCTTCTTCGTAGATCTGCTGCGCTGCAGATAAAAACCGAAGAATGAAAATCGGCTAAAAACACAATTGTGCGTATGGGCTAACGGATATATTTTTGTACCAGAAGTTGATTGATAACAAATCCAGTATCCTTATAAAACCAGTTGTTCGTATCCTTTAGAAAAACCATCCAAAATCCAGTATCGGTCAACTTTTTTTTTACAAACCCGTTGTTATATATCCAAACATCCTGAAGAAAAGACCTAAAAATTCTGTACCCTCCTGCTGGCCCGATTCAGCGGGAGGTTTCATTTTACAGGCTATAGCAGTTTTGCCAGGCGGCTTATACAAAAAATAACCCGGTAATTTTCTCAAACAGTTTCTGCCCACTATACGCCACCTGTCGCAACTAACCCTCGCAAGGGTAAGACTTACACCCTGGTTTTATTGTTTGTATCACTAGCTTTGTAAAAAAAATGCGCAAACTTATTTCATCCATTAATATAACGCTGGACGGGTTCTGCGATCATGAGGCTGTAATTGCCGATGATGAATTACACCAGCAGGCAAACGAACTTTTAAAAAGCGCCGATACTATGTTATTCGGGCGTGTAACCTACCAACTGATGGAAGCTGGTTGGCCGCCACTGGTTAAAAAACCTACCGGCAATAAACCCATGGATGAATTTGCCCGGCTGATTGATAATATTCACAAAATTGTTTTTTCGCAAACATTAAAGAAAGTGATCTGGAAAAATACAAAGCTGCTGGCAGGCGGAATTAAGGAAGAAGTAGAAAAACTTAAGCAGCAGCCTGGCCGTAATATTATTGTCGGCAGCCCAACGCTGATTATAACACTAACACAATTGGGCCTTATTGATGAATACAGGTTCTGCGTGCAGCCAATAATACTGGGTAAGGGCTTGCCACTGTTTAAAAACATTAGTCAGCGAATCGATCTTCCCCTTTTATCAACAAAAACATTTGGCTCAGGCGTGGTAACATTGTGTTACGGGCGGTAGCTGCCTGTGAAATCTTACGCCCTTAAAAAATTTTGTATGCTGATTGCCCGGAGGCCAATAAGGGCAAGCTGGCTAGGCTACTGCGATACGGGTAATGAAAATGAAAAGACGCTGCCCCTTCCTGGTTCACTTTCTATAAATAGCCGGCTCCCGTTTTTTAATAGAAATTCACGGCATAGCATAAGGCCAAGCCCTGTTCCGGGTTCACTGGCGGTGCCATTGGTACTGAAATAATCATTGCGGTTTATTTTTTGAATAACCCCGGGCGCCATACCGGTGCCGGTATCCTTTATAAAAATTTCAACACCCGTTGCGGCCTCATGCGCTTCAATGGTTACCTTTCCTTGTATGGGCGTAAATTTAATGGCGTTGGATAAAAGGTTGCGCAGTACCAGGGCAATCATATCCTTGTCTGCCATTACCATAAACGGACCGTTTATGGTACATTCAACCTGTATCTGTTTTGCTTCTGCCTGCAATTGCAACAGGTGGATAACCTCCGCGGCCATGCTGGTTATATTCAGCGATTGAATTTTTATTGCTTCCGACTGCATCTGGCATTTGGCCCATTGCAATAAATTTTCCATTAGCCCGGTAGTGTAATTAAGATTGTTTATTACATCGGGCATAATAGCCTTTATGTCTTTGGCAGGCAGTTTTTGCAGCTGAATATTGGTGAAAAGGTTACGCAACGCATACATGGGTGCTTTTAGATCATGCGCAATCACGGAAAACAATTTATTTTTTACCCCGTTCAGTTCGGTCAGCTCAACGGTTTGTTTGTGCAGCAAAGCCGAATTTTCTTCAATTTCCCTGTTTTTAGACAATACATTTGACTGGTAAACCGCATTTTCTTTTTTTATCAGGAACAGCCCGTAAAAAATAAATACAATGCCTGTAAACTGATTAAAGAGGTATAGGAAAATGTTGGTGGTCTCCAGTTGAAAGCGATAATTTCTAAATAAAACCGCCAGCATAAAATAACTAACCATGCTCAGTCCCAGGGAAAAAAGCATATCCTTGATTTTCTGCAAAAAGAACACGGAAAGAATGCCGTATAAAATAAAAAATAATTCCAGACCGGCATTGATGCCACTCATATAGACAACGCTGGTAACAACAGGGTAGCAGATAAAATAAAAAATAATAGCAGTATCATATTTATTACAGGCATTCAGTAATAAAACGCCCACGCTGATAACGGCGGGCAGACTGGTGATTATCCAGGCCCACTCGGGGAACATCTTATTGTTGAAAAAACCCGCCAACGGAATACAAATGCCTGTAATTAGCTGAAAGAAATTGAGTTGATTAAATATGCCCAGCTTGCGTTTCTCATAATCATCCATGACCGCAGAACTGCCAATGGATTTAACCGAAGCATGAAGGCCATACAAGCGTTTTTTACCCTGGGAGATTTTTCTTGAAGTGACGGCAGGTACGCCCTCCTTCCATGTATTGGATATTTTTTGCCTAAGCGCAACCGTATCTATTGGATCAATAGCTTTGATTTTTTCCTGGAACTGGAATAGCTGTTGCTGAAGAAAACTCATGTTGGAATTAGATTAGGGTATTGGGTGCTATGGATTTACAAATTAAGTATTTTAATTCATACAGTCAAGAGGGCGGAGAGTAAAAGAAAAAAAACACTAACCAGCAGGTTGCTGGGGTGGTGAAGAGTAATAACGGCATGCGTTTAAGGCCAATCTTTCAGCTAAGACCGTTTGTATTTGACAATAACAAATGTCGGAATGGAATTTTGGCAAATATATCTTTACACTTAGTTAATGATAAATTTCCCGGCCTGCAGCATAGTTCTTACCCTCTTCTATGCAGTATAGCATTGTAATCAGCGGGTAGGTTTTATCATCTTGCCATATTGCAGCATCTACCCGTAATTATAAAGGGCCGGTTTAAATCTTTTAGCGAGGCTGCCACTTGCCAGATCAATATTTATTTCCGCCACCAGCACGCCTGCTTCGGTGTAGGACTGGTGAGCAATGCAAGTTCCGTCGGGCCCGATAAGCGCACTGGCAGAATCAGGATATTTAAAATGGTAATTAACACCCGCAAAATAGATGGTGTTTTCCATGGCCCTCAACAGTTGGGCCTTTTCGTAGTAGGGGTTATCCTGGTGACCCCATTCAGTAAGCT
>Ga0207703_10005136_pt1 | contig 10592 bp, 8 predicted proteins | sample KBSSwiS12_FD_184304 | JGI IMG/M metagenome (GOLD analysis project Ga0207703, IMG submission 184304) | Switchgrass rhizosphere microbial communities from Kellogg Biological Station, Michigan, USA - KBS Switchgrass S1-2 (SPAdes) (version 2) | ecosystem: Host-associated > Plants > Roots >... | reverse complement strand
AGCCACCATACCACTCCGCAGGTGGAGCCAACTATAGTTTTGTATGCCCAGCGGCGAAAACAAATACTGTTGGGCAAACTGATCTAATTTTTTTCCTGTTGCTTTGAGAATAATTTGTTCGAGCAATTGGGCATTGGCCCTGTTGTAGTTATAGTTGGAACCCGGCGGCGCTTTCATGTGCCGGCTTATAATAAATGCAATGGGATCCATGCTTTTATCCATTTGTGTCAGGCTGTTTTCGGGATTGTCTTCCGGTACATACTCATTCCAATCCAGCCCGCTCGTCATAGTGAGCAAATGCCGGATGGTTATTTTTCTTTTGGTAGTATCGAAATGGTTTGCGTATGATGGGAAATAGGTAAATATGGGTTCATCGATACTTTTAATAAACCCCTGTTGTATGGCTATCCCGATACATGCACCGGTAACGGTCATGCTAATACTCGCGCAGTAAACGAGATCGTCCGTTCCACCCTTTATAAAATCTTCTATTTCCTGCCCGGTAAGAAACGCTTTCCCGGGAAAGTAGTTTTCATACACCAATTTATTGTTTCTCGCAATCAGCAGGCTGCGGATATTGGGAAAGCTGTCTGCCAGTATTAGTTTGGTCAATGTAACAACAGGCATCGTGTCCATTTGTTCCTTCGCCAGGGTAGATAGCTGAAGGCCATCTTTTAATGGCTTCGGCGCTGCGTAGATATATTCTGGCTGATGGCTGCGGCAACCAGTAATCTCTGCAGCAGCTATCATCGTCACTGCAAAAAATAAAAGGCTGTTAAAAGATGATCTCATGCATTTGCAGCCCTCCAATCCAATGCCGGATTACTACGCGGTTTATTTTCATGCACTTGAAATAACGGGGTGCCAGGTTTGGTGTGCGGTTACGATACATAGAGTGTCCGCAGCAGAACAGTTTGCCCTAAACCGCAGCCTGTCTATACCAGGTTCATTTTTCTATGCAACACGGGTGGATAGTTATGAATAAATACATTGCCGGCAGGGGAAATATTTATACTTCCACCGGTAACAGGCAGAATTTCATCTTCCAGGTATTGTAATTTGGCAATAAGCCGCTCTACGGTTCGCTTGTCTTTTTCTTCCGTTAACGCTGCGTACAGTTGGTGGTTATAGGTAACAATGTTATAAAGCGTTTGCATGATGGGTGGTTCTTTTTGCATGATTGGTTATGACCATTAAATTGCCTCCAATTCCATTAAATGAATTTAGCAGTCGGGTGGTCCGCATAGCCAGTGCTCGCCCTGTTTTTAATTGCATTCGTTGGCAGGATAATCTCAACTTTCATGTGTGATTTTTACTCATATCCACTTTTAATAATGGTAAGGATCATTTTGAAACGGCCGTCCGGTGTAATATGGTTCGGCGCATGCGCTGGTATAACAATCCCTTCGCCGGTTTTTACCATGTGGGGTATTTTGTCAATTACAATTTCTGCCTGCCCTTCAATGATCTGTGCATAGGTATCGAACGGCGAGGTTTTTTCAGTCAACCCTTCACCACTGTCGAAAGACATTACGCTGATGTTGCCCGTTGATTTCTTTATGATGGTTTTTGTTACCACGGCATTGGTCATGTATTCAATTATCTCAACAATAATGTGTGTTTTGGATTTTTCCATTTCGGCAATGGCGTGCTTTGGGGCTTTTTCGTCCGGATGGTCGGGTGTCATTTGCGCAAGTTGGGGATATTTGATGAAAGCAGTGTTACATGTATTCTTTATTTATTTATACAATTCACACATAAATTTGGAATGGTTGAATAAGATACACGATTGCCCTTACAACAATTAAACGATTTCCTGCCGGCCCACCAATTGTGTAAGCCATTAACTTATAGCGATTGCTGAATGGGTATTTTATTTATTCCAGGCTAATTGCTAAAAGTGTGAATTATATAACAATTATCGGGAAAGCTGTAACATGCCGCCTGCAGATATGGGTTACATTGGGAATAGTCCTTTGTATCCTATCCTTATTATTAATTAAATCCGGGTGTATGTCGTTTTTAGATATTGTATTGGAACCGCCTTCTTACGGATGGAAAGACCGGGCAGGAAATTTGTCCACTCCGTCCCCCAAAAAAATCTTACGGGAATTTTTCTCACGCCTCAATATCATTAAAAGTAAAAAAAACTGGTTGTCTTTTACCAGTTGGATGATGGTAGCCGTACTGGGGGTTTTTCTGGGTCTATTTATATTCAGGTATTTTAGTATTGGGTTACTGGCCATAGCGTTTGTATACAGTATGGTAATAATGGGTTCGCATGGTACCGTATGGTATCACCGGTATTGCACGCACCGCGCTTTCACTTTCCGCAACCGGTTCTGGCGTTTTGTAACGCAAAACCTGACACTTAAAATCATTCCCGAAGAAATATATGTCATATCTCATCATGTTCATCATGCCAGGTCCGATGAACCTGGCGATCCCTATAATGCGCATGGCGGTTTTTTATATTGTTTTTTAGCCGATGTGAACCACCAGCCGATTAACCGGAATATGGACGCACAAAACTACGACCGTTGCGTACAGCTAATGAAACATACGGGTCAGGTGTCGAATGGGTATAAAAGCTACCAGCGCTGGGGTTCCCTGGCAGGCCCGGTTAGAACGATCGGTGGTGTACTCTTAAACTGGGGCTTTTGGTTTCTTGTATTTTATGGAATCGGTGGTCCGGCCCTGGCCTGTGCATTATTTGGCGCCGCGGGTGTATGGGCAGTGGGGGTTCGCACCTTTAATTACGAAGGACATGGCAAAGGAAAGGACAAAAGACAGGATCATACTGATTATAACCGGAAAGACATGTCAGTTAACCAACTCTGGCCAGGTTTTGTTGCCGGAGAATGGCACAACAATCACCACCTGTATCCAAAAAGCGCACGTTCGGGGTTTTTATCATACCAGGTGGATCTTGCGTGGTATTATATAAAATTTATGCACTGGATAGGTGCTGTCTCCACCTATACCGATAATAAGAAGCAGTTTATGGAAAAATATTACCAGCCCCATCAAACGGCGCGCAATACATCTGCGCCCGCCCGCCATCTCAAATAGCAAACTGGCAGCAATTCTTTCTTTTCGGGGTTATACTCCATTATAGACTACCTTACAGTAAATCTGTTGTTTCCTTTCTTTAGGGTTTAATCAACCCCTGTACCAGTGTTGGGAGAATAATTTTTTACAGCCAGGACGCCTTTATTCAACGTTATGTTCACATACGATATTCAGTACGGAGGAGAACCCTATGATAATTATGAATTCATGGGCCAGACAAACCTGGATAGTTTCCTCTCTGTAGTCGACAATTTTCCATGGATAGACGAAATGGAGAAAGCAAATGCACGGCCGCAGGGCAGTTCGCCAACGATATCGTTACAAAATACAACCGATAAAAAAGAGATATGGATTTCAATGGCGGGCGATCGTTTTAACCACGGATACCTGGTGGGCTATAGCTATCTCCGGTCAAAAAAGACCTGGCTGGGCAAAATTCAATCTTATTACTGGCTTGAAATTTATCTTACCGAAGATATGTTAACGATAAAGCACTATCTGCAACTTTATTTTGCGGGCGAGTATGATGTTTTACATGCAAAGATTAAACAACTGCCGCTGTTTAAAGAACTGAAAGCCCCCAGCAAAAATGAAAGATAGCATGTCTAAGCCAGCTTTAAACGACCTGCATAATAGTAAACAGCTGTGCCATAAAGTTGATTTATATTCCGTCGCTGACGACCTCAGAAAATCGCAGTATCTTTGGAAAACCTTTTCACAAAACCCCCCGATTTTTAAAGGTATTTCGTTGAAGCTGTACATTAAAAATATGGTTTGCATCCGCTGTAAAATGGTGGTAAAGGATGAATTGACAAAATTGGGAATTCCTTTTACCGCCGTAGAACTGGGCGAAGCGGAATTACCGGAAAATATTTCGGACGATTTGCGTGCATCGGTTAAAGCCGCCTTACTAAGATTTGGCCTGGAGCTGATGGACGATAAAAAAAGTATCCTGATACAAAAGATCAAAACTGCCATTATAGAGCTGGTGCATTATTCGGAAGAGCCATTGACGGTTAATTTATCGGTTTACCTGAGCCAGCAATTACAGCATGATTATACCTACTTGGCCAACCTTTTTTCAGAAACGCAGGGAACCACCATTGAAAAATTTTTCATTTCGCACAAAATTGAGAAAGTAAAGGAGTTACTGGTATACAATGAACTGAACCTCACTGAAATTGCTTTCCAGATGCATTATAGCAGTGTAGCCCATTTGTCTACCCAGTTCAAAAGGGTTACTGGTCTTACCCCTACCTATTTTAAAAAGCTGAAAAATAAAAGACGTTCTATGCTGGATGATATAGAATGAAAACCAACCTGTGTTTTTCATCCTTATCCGTATATAACAATGTCATCATTTCACCAGGCAGCATAATTGTATATATGCGGGACATCATTTAATCAAAGCAGGTAATGCCTCAACGCGGGGCGCCAGTGATGGGTTTTGCAAGGGGATATGTATGGTAAGGCAGCAGCCATTGCCCGGGGCAGATACAACAACCGCGCTTCCATTGTAGGATTCGGATCGGTTCTTAATGTTCACCAGGCCAATTCCAGCTTTCTTTTTCATTGTATTGAATCCAACCCCGTTGTCTTTTACCAGCATGGTAACCGTGTCATTATTTGTTGTGGTGCGGATTACAATGGCCGTAGCCTGGGCGTATTTATTGATATTGTTGAGTTGTTCCTGCGCGATGCGGTAAAGGGTTTCCTTGATTCCGGGAGAGACAATATTTTCGTCAAGGCCGCCGATTTCCAACTGGATAGTCCGGGAGGGCATCCTGTAAATAACCGCCAGCCCTTCTATTGCTTCAAGGAAACTGCTGTCTGCAAACCGCGGCATCACCATGCGGTGAGAGAGGTTTCTTGTTTCAACCATTGTTTCTTCCACATGCGTGATACATTCAATAATAACTGCCTTATTGACCTCCCTGCCTTTTACAGCAAGCTGCAATTTCATACGGGTAGCTGCCAGCAACTGGCTCACATTGTCGTGCAATTCCAGCCCAATGTGGTTGCGTTCCTTTTCCTGCGCCTGCAGCATGGCCCGGGTAATACTTTTTTGTTGTTCAATTTTGCCGGCAAGTGTCTCCCGTTCCAACCGGCGCAGTTCCGTAATATCAATGTGTATAACGACTGCCCCGGCAAACTCTTTACCCAGCAAAGGCCTGGCCACCATCCGGAAGCATTTTTTTATTTCCGGATTATCACAATCGTATTCATGCACAAATTCGTTTACTTTATTACTGAGTACATCCGCCAGTCCTTTTGCTACATCCTTCTGTTCTTTCCATTGTTCGTCTGAAACATGTTTTGAACGGTCCAGGTAATTGTCGCCTGTTTTATACGCGTTGCCGGTAAAGCCATTGCTGTCTGTACCGTTTCGCCATGCATCATTGACATCTATGATGATGCCTTTATCGTTCAGCAGGGCAATGTCGGCCGGAATGGTATCGAGGATAGACTGCATCTTTGCTGCAACAACTTTTTTTTCTGCTAAACGGCTTTTCAATAATCCCTCAGCTATTTTACGTTCTGTAATATCACGTGAAAAACAGGCCGTTCCCATTACGATATTCCCTTCATAAACAGGATGGAAAGAAATTTCTGACCAGGTATCACCATAAAAACCGGAATGTTCAGTGGTAAATGATTCGCCTGCAAAAGCACGTTCATAAAGTGTCCTGAATATCTCCAGCTGGCCTGCGGGGAATGCTGCAACCAGGACACTATCTCCATGAATGATTGGCGCTCCCGATAACTGCGTCACCATCGCTTCAAACGCCTGGTTGGATGTAATAAGGGTGAAGTCGCGTGCCACGCTCCACATCAGGTCGGTGGTATTGTTGATCAATGCATGCAGGTTGCTCTGACCAAATTCGCGCTGTTGTTCAGCTTTCTTACGTTGGGTAATATCGCGAAAGAAGACAGAGATCCCGTCGGGGGAAGGATAGATATGGTTTTCGAGCCACACATCAAAGTGGGCATAATATTCTTCCAGGTGCATGTAATGCTGCTCTTCCATGGCCCTGGAATAGGCTTTGTGAAAAGGCTTGCCGACTGCCCTGGGAAATACTGTCCAGATATTCTTTGCAATCAGTTCTTCCGGTGTATGCCTGAGGATGGTTGCACCCATTTTATTTACATAGGTAAGGCACCAGTTTTTATCAATGGCGGCAAATCCGTCTGATACCCTTTCCATAATGCTGCGGTAATTTTCTTCACTGGCAATTAATTTTTCTTCCGCCTTTTTCCGGTTGGTAATATCAATAGAAAGAATAAACAGGCCTTCTGGTACCGGTTGAATACTTAACTGGAAATCTTTTTTGATCCCACTGGGGAAAACAAATTCGGTTTCAAAATGAAGGGCCAGCCGCTCATTCATACAGCGTTGCAGGGTTGCAAACAAATCGGTTTGCTCAATTCCAGGGTATTTTTCCATCAGCGTAAACCCCAGCAATTCCGACCTGCTATATTGCGCGTATTTTGCCAGCGCGCGGTTAACGTAAACATACCGCCAGTCGCGGTCATGAATCTGTATGCCCTCCAGCATATTATCGAGTGTGCGCCTGAATTGCTCTTCACCGGTACTCAATTTTTCTTCTGATGCAATCCCTTCAGCGGTTTTCTGAATAACCCTGTCTTCCAGTTCGTTGTTTAAGGCAACTAAAACGGCTTCCGTTTCTTTCCGCCTGGTAATATCCCTTGTCACCACTGCATAGCCGTAGTGTTTGTGCTGTTGGTCATATAAGGGTGTAAAAACAATGTCGGCATAAAAGGGGGAACGATCTTTACGCAGGCGCCATCCTTCAGTTTCAAAATGACCGAGCTGAAGGGCGATCAACAGGTTGCGCTGCGGTAAACCGTTCTCTATATCTTCGTCTTTGTAAAAAAGATCTGTCGGCTTCCCGATAATGTCAACCGAAGTAAAGCCTTTAATGCTTTCGGCACCACTGTTCCAACTGGCCACCAGGCCGTTTATATCCAGCAGGAAAATAGCATAGTCCCTGATGCTGCCGACCAGCAATTCAAAATTTTGCCTGTCTTTCAGAAACTTTTCCTGGATGTTGAGTATTTGTGTTTTGTGCAGGATAATAAAGGTAATAACCGCTACCCCCGCGAGGCCCGTACTCAACAACAGTATATCTGTCCAGATAACGCGGACTAACAATAGTGGAATGAATGACAGAATCGTTACGGCGACGGTCGCCGGAAGCGCGTATCGTAATAAATTTTTCATGGCAAGGTTTGTATAGCAGGAACTGCGTGTAAAGAAGGGTACCGTTTTAATCCGCAAATCCCAGGCCGGAGATGAATGAAACAGTGTACATATCAAAAGGTACGATTAATATAATAGAATACTGATATGAGTTGTTTACTGGCCGGTCTGTCTGCGTTGCGCTAAGGGTAATTTGATAATTTGCTCAACTATCCGGTGGTGTGTATGGGTTATATGTTACGATTCAGCTACCGTGCAACGGGTTGATCCTTATAACGTCACCCATTTTACGCGGTGCGGTCATATTACAATCAGGGAAATAAATGATTGCTCGTCTTTTATTTCCAGCCCGCCCTGGTCTTTACACCGTCAGGACCCGCTTTTCAGCTCAGCAAAATACATATCCATCGGTCCTTTGTTCTTGGCATCAATCTTTCCCCGGTGGCGGCAATCAAATTTATCCTTTATCATCTGGTAAGTAGTACTTGAAATATTTACTTTGCTGATTTCCCCCGCACTTTCCATACGGGCAGCCAGGTTAACGGTATCGCCCCAGATATCATATGCAAATTTCCTGGACCCAACAATGCCGGCAACTACCGGTCCTGTATGAACGCCGATCCTGATTTCAAAAAAGGGTTGCTGCAGCGCCTGCTTCTGTTTTTTATAGGCTTCCATAAAATCTCGGATGGCGAGCGCTGCCCGTACCGTATCTTCCGGGTGCGTGAAATTCATGGCTGGTAAACCACCCGCACAGATATAGGCATCGCCCATGGTTTTTATTTTTTCAAGTCCGTGCGCTTCCACCAGTTCATCAAAATGGCGGTAACAATAGTCAATCTCATTTACCAGTTGCTCCGGCGTCAGCACTTCGCTTACTTGCGTAAAGTCTTTAAAGTCGGTGAACATAATGGTAACAGAAGGAAACCGCCGTGCTTTGGAGAAACCTTTTTCTTTCAGCTCATCGGCAATTTCAGCCGGCAGGATATTGAGCAGCAGATCATCGGATTTTTTTTTCTGCTCGGTAAGCTGACCATTGGCTCCCTGCAGTTCGCGGGTCCGGTTGGCTACTTTCATTTCAAGGGTTATATTGGCCTGGTTCAGGTCTTCCGATAAGTCTTCGATTCGCCGGTAAGCTGCAGCATTGTGCGAAGCAAGTATATAAGCCTGCAACACTAAAAAAGTACAGAATGCATAAAACAATAAAAAAGGGCTGTTGATGATAAGCTGTGCCGCCAGGATATCGTGTACAATGGCCGCAAACATCAGGCAATAACTCAGGAAAGATGTCACTGCATAATCCCTTTTGTTCGACAGGGAACGGATTATACTATATATCATGTAAAAACATTCCAGCACCACTATCAGTTGTATGCCGGTGATGTACCTGCTGAAGACCGCCGGGGGAGCCACGCAGATGAACAATGATTCTGCCGCACCTACCCACAAGATGGGATAGAGGACTTTCTTTGACCACTCAGCCGGATAAAACTGGTAAGCTACCATGGCATATATGGGTATACCAAGTGTTACCGTTAAATACTCAATGCGGAAACCGGCATACAATGAAAGCTGCGGAAACATGCTGTATATAATTCTTTCACCGGTAAACAGACTGCGCACGGTAGAATCCAGGCAAAGCAGGGCAAACCAAAAAGATGCATATTCTGTTTTTCGCAGCAGGAAGATAAAAATATGGTAAACAAAAAGGATAAACATGGCGCCCGCCAGCAGCAGTGTTGAATTTCTTTCATTATCCCTTTCCGCCAGCAACACCGGGAAATCTCCCAGTTCAATAGTGTGCCAGAGACCACCTTTGTCGTGAAAAAAATTGCTTACCTGTACTACGATCTCAAGAGAATCTGCATTGCTGACGAATTGTGTTACCAGTGGCAGAAATTGAGGAGAGGCCAGGTGTGGATCGGATGACACGGTTCCGTTGCCCGCAACGAACACCTGGTTTATCCACAAACGATAAGCGCTACCGGCTTCCATCATGCGCAGTCCGTTCAGGTGCAGACCCGTACAATTTTTTACCAGCAGACGATAGGTAGCAAACCCTTTTCCCTGTATTTTTTTTCCGCCAGCCACCAGGCCGTTCCAGTAGCCGGGCACCAGCGCCCGTGCATCGGGGCGTATATCCGGATGAGCCGCAAAATCGGCAGGCGACAAAAGTCGGTTATAGAAGAAATCCCATTCGCCATCCAGGGCAAGGGGCAGGGTATTGTTTCTGTCCCTGCCGGCCAGATCCATTTTGCCCCCGTGAGCAATGATAAGTGTGGGATCAACATTGGTTTTACATGAAGCAAGCGCGCCAATGATGCAGCATGCAAAAAAATATCCTGTAATTTTCATGAATGATTTGAATGGGCTTGTTATCTGATTCCGGCAGGTTCGATTCTTTCTAAATGTAAAACATTTTTGTATTCCGGGAAAAAATAGATTAATGCAACATTACAGGTTGTTAAAAAATGCGCTGTGCTTATGCTCAACCTATTTCTTCATGATCCGCGTCCGGTAAAAATACAAAGCACAAAGCCGGAGACTTTGTGCAGCATAGCAATCATAGACAGTAACGGTTATGCCTATCCCGGAATATGGCAGGTGTTGCAAAGACGGTGTTCATTGAAGACCAAACAAAAAAAATCAGCCTCGTAATTCCATGTTGTTTAGACAAAACGCTCCCCGATTCGGCAAAGGGATTAAAATGAGCGAAAAGACGCGTCTATTTAACCAAACTGCAATGGATGGGTATATTTCAAATTGTTAAGCGATATTTGGTTGAAAAAAAATAGTGTAGATGAACCAGTTAAAAACTTTTGTTATTGCCGCTACGATCCTTTTATCACAACAGCACCTGCACGCACAACCTGCTGCTGCAGAAAAAACATCTTTCCAGGTAGCTGCACCCTGGAATGCAGCATATGACGTGCGGTCGGATATCGCTATTGTATATGGCATGGACAGTACATTTGCTGAACGCGTAAAAAGTTACCGGGATCGGGGTTATAATGTGCAGTTTATGACAGGAATTGCATGGGGTAATTACCAGGATTATTTTACCGGCAGGTTCGATGGCAAAACACATGAAGATGAAGGACAAGTGGAGCGCAACGGAAAGGAAATTGGTCACGGCAAAGGCATTCCCTATATTGTTCCAACGGATAGCTATATTGCTTATTTTAAAACGCTGATAAAAAAAGTGATTGATGCAGGTGTTACATCTATTTACCTGGAAGAACCGGAGTTTTGGGCAAGGGCGGGGTATAGCGAATCGTTTAAAAAGGAATGGCAGCAA
>Ga0207703_10005132_pt1 | contig 10598 bp, 9 predicted proteins | sample KBSSwiS12_FD_184304 | JGI IMG/M metagenome (GOLD analysis project Ga0207703, IMG submission 184304) | Switchgrass rhizosphere microbial communities from Kellogg Biological Station, Michigan, USA - KBS Switchgrass S1-2 (SPAdes) (version 2) | ecosystem: Host-associated > Plants > Roots >... | reverse complement strand
CGGCTTGGCTTTGCCGGTGAAGGCCTGCGCGGAATCCTCGAACATCGCCATGTTGCGCTTGGCGATATCCGCGAAAACATTGCCGCCGAACGCGTCGCGTACCGCATTCTGGTTGCGGTGGAACGCATCCATCGCGGCTTCGAGATACTGCGGCACGAAATTCTGCATCGAGTTGCCGTAAAGGCCAATCAGCTGTTTCAGAAAATTGATCGGAAGCATGGTTTCGCCGCCGCGCGCTTCTTCGTCGACGATGATCTGGGTCAGGACCTGGCGCGTGATGTCCTCGCCGGACTTCGCATCGACGACTTCGAACTCGCGGCCTTCCCGGACCATATGCGCCAGCCGGTCGAGCGTGATGTAGGTCGAGCTTTCGGTGTCATAAAGCCGCCGGTTCGCGTACTTCTTGATCGTCACCTTCGCGCTAGACTTGGCCATGGACCGCTCCCGAAATCACCCAGGCGACTTACTCCCGGAACATAGTGCGCTGCAACATGCACGCGCGCCGCGGCCCTTGCCGTTGTTCCTCGAGCTCGTACGCGAGGTGTCGGAGCGCGATCCGGAGCTCGCGCGCTCGGCGCTGGCGGGGCTGAAGGCCTATGCGAGCGCGCCTCGCGATTCTGCGCCCCCGCTCCGGCCGGAAGTTGCGCGCGTGCGCGGCGCTTGCCTGCGCGATCACGGCGGTAGCGGCCCGCCGGTTGTGCTCATCCCCTCGCTGATCAACCCGCCGAACATCCTCGACCTCGATCCTGAAGTGTCGCTGGCGAGCGCAATCGCGCGCATGGGCCGGCAGGTCCTGTTGCTCGACTGGGGCGCAGCCGACGAACGCCGGGAGCTCAATGTCGCGGCGCACATCGAAGATCTGCTGCAGCCGTTGCTGCGCAGCATCGGCGAGCCTCCGGCCCTCGTCGGCTATTGCCTTGGCGGAACGATGGCGATCGCTCTCGCCAATGTCGCGCCGTGCGAGCGCGTCGTGACATTGGCGGCGCCGTGGAATTTCGCTCGCTATCCCGAACCGTCGCGCAGTGCGCTCGAAGACATGTGGCGGCACTCGCAAGGCGCGTCGCGTTCGCTCGGCGCCTTGCCGATGGAGGTAATGCAGGCCGCCTTCTGGTCACTCGACCCCGAGCGGACCGTCCGCAAGTTTGCCGACTTCGGCCGGCTCGACCCGGGCAGCCCGGACGCGCCCCGCTTCGTCGTCCTCGAGGATTGGGCGAACGAAGGCGAAGCCCTGCCCTATCCGGCCGCGCGGGAGCTGATCGAGGATTTCTTTGGCCGGGACCTGCCAGGCGCGGGCGCCTGGCGGATCGGCGGCCGCGAGATCGGCGACCGGCCGGGCGTGCCTGCTCTTCATATACTCGCGGCGCACGACCGGATCGCGCCAGCGGCCACGGCGCCGATGGGCGATAGCTTCGCGATTCCGGCGGGCCATGTCGGGATGATCGTCGGCTCGGCCCGGGCGGCCCTGCACGAGAAGCTCGGCGCCTTCCTCGGAGAGACACAGTGACGAAGACGCGGTGCGAATGGGTGAACGCGAACGATCCGTTGATGGTCGACTATCATGATCGTGAATGGGGCCTGCCGGTCCACGACGACCGCAAGCACTTCGAGTTCCTGGTCCTGGAAGCCGCGCAGGCGGGACTCAGCTGGTCGATCGTGCTGAAGAAGCGCGAAGGATACCGCAGAGCGTTTAGCGACTTTGATCCGGAGAAGGTCGCCCGCTTCACCGACAAGCGCATCGAACGGTTGGTGGCGGATCCATCGATCATCCGCAATCGACTGAAGATCGCCGCGGCGGTCAAGAATGCGCGCCATTTTCTCGCCGTCCAGGAGGAGTTTGGGAGCTTCGATGCCTATTGCTGGCGCTTCGTCGACGGGCGCCCGATCGTGCCCGGCCGGACCTCGACCAAGGGCATTCCCGCGACGTCACCTCAGTCCGACGCCTTCAGCAAGGATTTGAAGCAGCGCGGTTTCAGCTTCGTCGGCTCGACCGTGATCTACGCTCACATGCAGGCGGTCGGCATGGTGAACGACCACCTGGTCGATTGCTTCCGCTATCGCGAGGTGCAGCGTCCTTGACCCGGCTTGCCGCTGGAGCCACCTAAGGCTAAGCGACCGCGCCACGCACCCGTAGCTCAGCTGGATAGAGCGCTGCCCTCCGAAGGCAGAGGCCACAGGTTCGAATCCTGTCGGGTGCGCCACTGCTCGGCAGTGGCGCAGGCGGAAGGATCGAACCTTTCGGAGTCGGAGCGAAGCGAAGACGAACGAGCCCGAAGGGCGAGGACAATCCTGTCGGGTGCGCCACTTCCCCGCGTCCGGTCGCTATTCGAGCCGCACCATTTGGGCTATCGGAGGGACAGTTCGAGCAGGGGGACGCTCGTGCAGTCACAAGCCCAGCCCGCCGTCGCGCGGCTCGATGTCCTGGATGCCATCCGCGGCTTCGCTTTGTGCGGAATCCTGCTCATCAACATCGTCAACATGGGCTGGCTGATGGATTCGGACGAACCGGCTCGCGGGGTTCGCGACGGCGGCCTGTCGACCGCGCTCTGGTGGGTCCAAAGCCTGCTTGTGCATGGCAACATGCGCGGTCTGTTCTCGCTGCTGTTCGGTGCGAGCATGCTGCTGTTCCTCGCCAAGGCCGAGCGCGGCAGCGCAACTAGCGCGGAAGCCAATCGCCTGATGCTGCGCCGTCTGTTTTGGCTGTTCATGTTCGGCGTCGTCGACATGTCGATCCTGCTCTGGCCAGGCGACATTTTGAACATCTACGCCATCGCCGGGCTGATCGTGCTTCCCTTCGCGTCAGCGAAGCCGCGCACGCTGGCGATCGGAGCCGCAATCGCGCTCGCCGGAGTTTCGGTCTATCTGGCCGCGCACCAGCTCCCCAAGCGCGACATCATCGCGCGGGCGCCCGCCCTCGAAGCTCGAGCGTCCGCCGGACAGGTGTTGGCTCCAGCCGACCGGAAGACGCTGGAAACATGGCAGCATTGGCGAACCGGACAACTCGCCACGCCGGCGGAGATCGACAAACAACGCACGGTGCGCCTCGGCGGCTATTCCGACAATTTCCGCTATCTCGCCAAAATGAGCTTCGAATGGCTCTTCGAATGGAAGGACACGCTCAGATGGGTGTTCGATGCGGCCGGTTTCATGCTCGTCGGCATGCTGCTTTACCGGCTCGGCTGGATCCAGGGTAAAGCAGCACGCCGAACCTATCTCCTCGTTGCTCTCATCGGTTACGGCCTCGGCGTGCCGCTCAAGACCCTTGAAGCATTGCGCGATTGGCACCTGATGATGGGCGTCGCCAATCCGGACTTCACTCTGTTCTGGCTTCCTGAGGCGACGACGCAAGCAGCGCGGCTCCTCGTGACTCTCGGACACGCCGGGCTCTTCCTGTGGTGCTGGAAGACTTTCAATCTGCGCCTGGCCCCGCTCCAGGCGCTCGGCCGGATGGCCTTCACCGGCTACCTTGGTCAGAGCATCCTCGGCGCAGTCATTTTCTCAGGCTTCGGACTAGGCCTGTGGGGCCAGCTCAGCTTCGCCGGGCTATGGCTCACCGCGGCTATCATCTGGGCGATCGAAATGGCTTTCGCGATGGCCTGGCTATCGCGCTTCTCGATGGGTCCATTCGAATGGATCTGGCGGACGCTCACCTACGGGCGAGCGCCAGCCCTGAAGCTTGCAACTCCGCGGCAGCGCCTGGCCCGCGCGGACTAGCTCACCAAAATGCGGCGGCGAGTGCCCCGCCAACCACAGCGACCGTCAGGCCGAGGCCGACGATCGTATTACGCCAGCTGCCGAATGTGTTCTCCATGTCCTCACTCCCCCTTCACCACGGGTGAGAATAGCATGGCGGCCACCGGCATCGCAGGTGAAATGCTGACATTGCAGATGGTTAGGCTAGGCTCGAACTTTAGGCAGCCGGCCAGGCCTCGAGGATCTCGACGAACCGGCTCAGCCAGGCATTGGTCTGGTGACCGTCGACGACCCGATGGTCGATTGTGAGGGTGACATACGCCATCGGATGGACGAGCATCGCGTCGCGACCGTTCACTTCGCGTACGATCACGCGTTTCTGGAGCTTGCCGACCCCGAGGATCGCCGCCTGGCCCTGGTGGAGGATGATCGGCGCCGCGAGCAGCGATCCCGAGACTCCGTGGTTGGAGATCGTGAAGCTTCCGCTCGACACGTCCGAGCGGTCGAGCTTGCCCTCCCGAGCCCGGCTCGTGAGGCCGTCGAGCCGCTCGCCAATCTGTTCGAGGCTGAGCGAGCCCGCGTCCTTGACGACGGGGACGACGAGGCCCTTCTCGCCGAGCGCGGTACCGACGCCGATATCAATGGTCGGTGAGATTGCGATCCGGTCCTCTTCCCAGCGGCCGTTGATCGCCGGGGCGACCGCCATGGCTTCGGCCGCGGCTTTGACGATGTAGGCCGTGTAGCTGAGCTTGACGCCCTTCGCCGACATTGCGGCCTTGTGCGCGCCGACCGCGGTGAAGTCGGCTTCGAATACGGCGGTAACGTGCGGCTGATCCGCGACCGCGCGAGCCATGTTCTCGGCGATGGTCAGCCGCATCCGGTCGTGCGGGATATCCTGGCCCGAGAAGGCTCGCGGCTGGGCCGTCGCAGGCTCGCCGACACTAACCACCGTCGCCGACGCGACGGCCTTGTCGACGTCCTCGCGCGTCACCCTGCCATCGCGGCCTGTGCCTTGGATTTTCGAAGGATCGATGCCGTGCTGTAGGCATGCGCGGCGAACGGAGGGGGAGAGGCGAGTTTCCAGGTTCCCCGGCGAAGGCCGGGGTCCAAAAGCGCCGGAAGGCGCTTCAACTCGTGCGTCGACTGCAGGCTTCGCCTCCTGAGCCCCGGGCTCCGCCGGGGAATCGGTGTCGATCCGCGCCAGCACCGCCCCCGGAACCGCCTCCGCATCGGTATCGAGGATGATTTCGGCCAACACGCCGGCGGCCGGGGCCGGCACTTCCTGCGTGACCTTGTCGGTCTCGAGCTCGACCAACGGCTCGTTCTCGAACACCAGGTCGCCGACCTGCCGCAGCCAGGCGCGGACGACCGCCTTGGTACCCTCTTGCTCGTCGGGAACGCGGACCTCGATCATGTCTTAAAAGCCTACCAGCCGCTCGATTTCGGCGCGGATATGGTCGATCGACGGAAGCGCCCATTCCATCAGCTTGGGATGATGGGGGCTCGGAATGTCGGGCATGGTGACTCGGGCAATCGGCGCGTCGAGGTCCAGGAAGGCTTCGTCGGCCACGACCGCGGCGATTTCCGCGCCGAAGCCGCCCGTGCGCAGATCCTCATGAACGATGAGGCAGCGCCGGGTCCGTCGAACGCTGGCCAGGACCATCTCCTTGTCCCACGGCTGCAAGGTTCGAAGATCGATGACGTCCGCGCTGAGGCCTTCGGCCGCCGCCTCGCAGCGCGGGACCATCGCTCCCCAGCTGACGATCGTGATCTGGTCGCCTTCGCGTGTCTTTTTCGCTCTGCCGAACGGAAGAACAAAATCGTCGCCCGGCCAGGGCCGCCGGGCCCAGGCGTCGTCGAGCATCGCGCGATGTTCGAAAAATAGCACCGGGTCGTTCCCGCGCAGGCTCCCGCGAAGAAGGCCGACCACGTCCTCGGCGTTGGATGGCACCGCGACCTTCCAGCCGGGATTGTGCACGAATTCCACTTCGTTGGTCATGCTGTGCCACGGGTCGCCGCATTTGAAGAAACCGCCCGGGACGCGAAGCACCATCGGCGCCGCGAAGCGGTTGTGGGTGCGCCAGCGCATCGTTCCGCAATCGTGGATCTGCTCGGTGGCCGGCTCGGCATATTTGCGGAACTGGATTTCGGGGACGGGCATGAGGCCTGCGAGCGCCATTCCGACCGCTCGGCCGACGATACCTTCTTCGTTCAGCGAGGTATCGAAAACGCGATCGCGCCCGAACTTCTCCTGGAGCCCGAGCGTCACCGCATGGACTCCGCCCTTGGGCCCGACGTCTTCACCGAAGACGAGCATCCGGGGGTTGGCTTCGAGCTCCTGATCAAGCACCCGGCGGATCGCGGTGACCATGTTGATCCGTTGGCCCGAGCCGGCAGGAGTATCCGTCGAGACCGGCGGCTCGTAGCCGCTGTTCCACAGGCCGCCGACCTGCTGCAGCGTGTTTTCGTAGAAGACGTCGCTCGTCACCTTTTCGGGCGGCGAAACTCCGCGCGCCTCGGCTTCGGCGACCGCCGCCTGCACCTGCCATGCGGCCTCACGCTCCAGGTCTGACCATTGCTCATCGCCGATCTGCAATTTTGCGACATGGGCCTTCAGCTTCGGCAGCGGATCGCGCGCCCACTCGGCCTCGATCTCGGCTTTCGATTTATAAGCCTGCGTGTCCTGCGCGCTGTGGCCCTCCAGCCTCGGTACGACCAAGCGAAGCAGCGCCGGCGCGCGCTTGGTCCGCACGTGCGCGACGGCGTCATTGATCAGTTTGGATGCCTCGACCGGGTCCGTGCCGTCTCCGTTGAAGATCGTGAGGCCCGCAAAGTTCGCGAGATTGGCCGCGATATCCTTGCCAGGTGTTTGATATTCCGAGGGAACCGAGATGCCGTAGCCATTGTCTTCGATGTAAATTAAAAGCGGCAATTGTTGCGTCGTTGCAATTGTTATCGCTGACCAAAATCCGCCTGTCGCGCAGCTCGCGTCGCCTCCGAGGACCAGGGAGACGGCATCCGCCGGCCCTTCGCCCAGCACCTTCTGCTTGTAGGCGATCGCCTGCGCCCATCCGGCCGACGGCGTATATTGCGCGCCGACCCCGCCGCACATCGGGAATGCGTGCGCGCCGCCCGGATTGGGGTAATTGAACACGACGCCGATATCGCGGCCGTCCGAATAGCCGCCCGCAAGGCCCATGCCCGATCCGATTGCATCGGCGAGCGGAACTCCGAGCGAAAGCAACAGCGGCCGCGACCGGTAATAGCCGAAGACTCCATCGCCATCCTTGAGATGAAGGCCGAGCAGGATCTGCGCCAGGTCGTGGCCGCGAGCCGAAAATTGGTAGAGAACCTTCTTGGCCGGAACGAGCTCCTGCTCCTCGATCCGGTCCATCTCGCGGCTGGTGAGGACCAGCCGTGCGACCTCGCGCCAATCCACCTCGATGGAGACTTTGCCGGGGTCACGATCGGCCATGGCGAGTTACGCGTCCAGCGCCCCGACCACGGCGGCGATAAATCGGTCGATCTCCTGATCACCCATGCCGACGACGTTGAACCGGCCCGATTCCGCCATGTAGATCGCATGGTCCTCGCGCAGCTTCAGCACTTGCTCGCGGCCCAGGGGCAGCATCGAAAACATGCCGTACTGCCGCCCGATGAACGCCAGCCGCGGGTCGGCGGAGGCGATCCGCTGGCGCACCGAATTGATCCGATTGCGCATGGCCGCGAGCTCAACCAGCCAGCGGGCATGAAGTTCAGGATCGTCGAGAATGATCCTTGCGGCCGCCGCTCCATGATCGGGCGGCATCGACCACATCTCACGCGCCCGCTGGAAGACATGGCCCATCGCGGTCGCGGTGGTGCTCGCCGCTCCGGTCTTCACAAACAGGCAGCCCACGCGGTCGCGATAGACGCTGAAATTCTTGTCGCAACTCTGGGCGATGATCACTTCGTCGCATTGCGACAAGATTCCGCGCAAGCCGGCTGCATCCTCGTCGAGCCCTTGGCCGAACCCCTGATAAGCGATGTCGACGAGAGGGATCAGGCCCCGCTCGCGACAGACGTCGGCGACTTCGGCCCACTGGATCGGGTTGAGGTCAGCGCCGGTCGGATTGTGGCAGCAGCCATGAAGCAAGGCGACGTCGCCCGGCGCGCCGCGCGACAGCGCTTCGAGCATATCCTCGAAGCGGATCGCCCCCTGCCCGCGCTCGTAATAGGGATAATCGACCCGGCTCAATCGAACGGCGCTGATGATCGGCGGATGGTTGGGCCACGTCGGAGTCCCTACCAGCACCCGCGCGCCCGGATTTGCCGTCGCGATCAGCTCGAAACCGAGGCGCAGCGCTCCGCAGCCGCCGGGTGTCTGAACCCCGAATATCCGTTCATCGCCCGCATGCTCCCCGAGCAGGATCGGACGAAGCAGCTCGGCGAAACGTTTGTCGCCCGAGCTTCCGAGATAGGCCTTGGTAACCTGAGTATCGACGAGCCTTTGCTCGGCTTCCTTCATGACCTTCAGGATCGGGGTGTTGCCGGCCCCGTCGCGGAAGACGCCGACTCCGACGTCGATCTTGTCGGGTCGCGGGTCGGCATTGACCAGGGCGATCAGCCCGATGAGCGGATCCTCGGCAACCGGTTCAAGGTCGGCGAGCCCTCTCGCCTTGGCGTCGGTACGGGTCAGCATATAACGGCGATTAGCCCAGAACTCCCCGCCCTAAAAGGGAGGGGTTGGGGGCGGGTCGAGCAAAGGGCATCAGGCGTCGTAATCCACCGCGACGCCGTCGCCGAGCGGCACTGACTGACAGGTCAGCACATAACCGGCGGCGACCTCCTCATCGGTGAGCCCGTAGCGGGCGGCCATTTCGACTTTGCCCTTGGTCACCTTCGCCCGGCAGGTCGCGCACACACCCGCCTTGCAGGCGAAGGGCGCCGGGAGCCCGGAAGCGCGCGCGCTGTCGAGGATATTGCCGGCCGTGAAGGGCACTCTGCGGGTGCGGCCGTCGAGTGTGACGGAGACGTTGACCCCCTCGGCCTGAGTCTGCAGCTGCGCCATCTCGCGAGTCACGGCTTCTGGCGGACGGTCGGCGGTGAAGCGCTCGATATGGATCCGTTCCTTGGGCACGTTCCGATCGAGAAGGACCCCTTCGGCCGCGTCCATCATCGGACCGGGACCGCAAATGAACCAGCCGTCGACGTCCGCGGCATCGGGCACCAGCGCCGGAATCGCGTCTTCGAGCCGGACTCGGTCGAGCATGCCGTTGAACAGCTCGATGTCCTGCTCTTCGGCATCAAGAAAGTGATAGATTTCGAGCCGGCCGAGATGCTTGTCTTTGAGGCCCGCGAGCGCTTCCAGGAAGATCACCGAGCTGCTGTCGCGGTTGCCGTAGAGCAAGGTGAAGCGGCTTTGCGGCTCCTCGCGCAGCAAGGTCTTGATCAGCGACAACACCGGCGTGATTCCAGAGCCTCCGGCAATCGCGACCAGGTGCCGCCGGTTCCCCGCGGCGAAATCGGTCGTGAAGCTGCCGTGCGGCACCATGACGTCGATCGTGTCGCCTGCTTTCAACCGGTCGCCGACCCAGTTAGAAAACAGCCCACCGCCAATGCGCTTGACGGTCACCATCCAGTCGCTGTCCGCAGGTGCGGTACAAAGCGAATAGTTCCTTCGAACCTCCTCACCGTCGATGGTCGCGCGCAAGGTCAGGTGCTGGCCGGCCCTGAACGCGAAGGCCTCTTCCAATTCGGGCGGAATGTCGAAGCGGATGGAATTGGCTTCGGCGGTTTCGGGGACGATTTCCGCGATCCTCAGCGGATGGAAATGAACGCTCATTACCAGGTCGCGTCGGGGTAGGTCCGCGGCAGGAACTGCATCACCGCGAGCAGATGGCCCAGATGTTCACTGTGGTGGCCACGGCGGCCGCCGAGGATCGGTCGCTGTTCGGGAGGACCTTCCAGCTTCGCCTCCGCCAGGACCGCAGCGATCGCCGAGCGATACTCTTCCTCGAATCCGCGCGGGTCGGGAGCAACCCCGCTGTCGACGACACTTTGAAGCCCTTCGTCGACCTCGAAAAGTTCGGGGACGAAGCGCCAGTTCCAATCGAGACCCTCGGCCATGCGTCGCGCGCTCTCTTCGGTGCCGTCGCCAAGCCGGATGGTCCAATCCGACGCCAGATCGCGGTGATAGGCCACTTCCTTGACCGCCTTGGTCGCAAATTCGCGCAGGAACTGGTCGCCGGACTCGGTCAGCCGTTGCAGGAGCATGTGCTGCCAGGTCGTGTAGAGAAGGTGCCGGGCGATGGTTTGCGCGAAGTCGCCATTCGGCTGCTCGACCAGCAGGCTGTTGCGGAAGTCGAGCACGTCGCGGTGGAAAGCGAGCCGATCGCCGTCGCCGGCTTCGTTCAGCAGCAGATTGGCCTGGCCGATTTGGTCCAACGCGAGGTTGGCGAGGCTGATATCGACTTCGAGAACCGGCCCATGCCCGCACCACTCACTCAGGCGCTGGCCGAGCACGAGCGCGTCGTCGCCGAGACGCAGGAGATAGTCGGTCCGAGGATCGACGGTAGCAGTCGCCATCACCTGTACCCCTGCGAAAGCAGGGGTCCAGCACAGGAAGAAAAGAGTCTGGGCTCCTGCCTTCGCAGGAGCACAGTCCACATCATATGTGCTTCACCTCGTCCGGGATGTCGTAGAAGGTCGGGTGGCGGTAGATCTTGCTTTCCGCGGGTTCGAACAGCTCACCCGCCTGGTCGGGATCGGACGCGACGATCTCCGCCGAGGGCACGACCCAGAGGCTCACCCCTTCGAGCCGCCGCGTGTACGTGTCGCGCGCGTGAGCGAGCGCGAGCTCCGCGTCAGGAGCATGAACGCTGCCAACGTGGCGATGCGAAAGGCCGCCCTTCGAGCGGACGAAGACT
>Ga0207703_10005131_pt1 | contig 10599 bp, 5 predicted proteins | sample KBSSwiS12_FD_184304 | JGI IMG/M metagenome (GOLD analysis project Ga0207703, IMG submission 184304) | Switchgrass rhizosphere microbial communities from Kellogg Biological Station, Michigan, USA - KBS Switchgrass S1-2 (SPAdes) (version 2) | ecosystem: Host-associated > Plants > Roots >... | reverse complement strand
ATTGGGCCACGGCTTCATTGAAGCGCCGGGTATCCAGTCGTGACAAGCGCAATGTACTGTGTCGTCCGTGGCGTTGGGCCACGGCCCTCCGGCGGTTCGATCCCGTCAGCCGGCACCATTTTTCTCTCGGGAACCTCCTGTCAACTGAGGTGTGCCCCGCGGTTCCTCCCGCTCGATCCTCACGACGTATGAGACCGGCTTGGAAATTTTCCCAGATCACCGTCCGTTTGGATTGGCTGATTTGAGGTCGGTAGCAGCCAACGCTGCTCCAATTCCGCGGCGGGTATTGGACGGGAGAGAAGAAATCCCTGCACTTCGTTGCATCCGCGTGATCGTAGCCACTCGAGCTGCCCTGTGCGTTCCACGCCCTCTGCGGTCACGACCAGGTTCAGATTCTGACCCAGTGAGAGGATGGCGCTGGCGACCGCCGCATCCCCTGCCGTGCGGTCGACGTTCTGGATAAATGATTTGTCGATCTTGATCCGGTCCGGAGGAAATCGCGTGATGTAGGAAAGAGACGAGTAGCCGGTCCCGAAATCATCGAGCGCCAGTCGGCACCCCAGCGCTCGTAACCGCTCCAGTGTCTTGCGAACAGCAACCGAATCCTCGACGATCGAGGACTCTGTGATCTCGACCTCGATCAATGAGCAAGGAACGCCGGCGGCCGCCGCTTCAGCTTCGATCACCCCAGCCGGGTCACCGTAGAGCAATTCCTTCGGCGAAATGTTGACGGCGATCGGAATCACCCAGCCATGATCCAGCCAATTGCGAAGGTGACGACAAGCCGCTCGTATCACCCACGATCCGATATCGATGACGAGACCACTGTCTTCGGCGATCTCTACAAAGCGAGTCGGCGGGACTTCGCCGTGCTCCGGGTCGCACCAGCGCAGCAGAGCCTCGACGCCAGCGATGCGATTGTTGTCCAGACGGAACTTCGGCTGAAAGTGCAGTTGCAACAGGCCTTCGGTCACTGCGCGCCTCAACCGCGCCTCCAGATCGAGCCAGTCGCGCAGTCGACTGCTCATTGCAGCCGTATAAACGGCGACGGTTCCGGATGAGCCGTTCTTGGCGTGGTACATTGCCGTGTCGGCGTGTTTGAAAACTGTGCCGACGTCCGCACCGTCATCGGGATAAACGGCGAGCCCCATGGTGGGGCTCGAATAAAACTCCAGTCCCTTGTACAGGATCGGCTGATCGAACGCGTTGAAGCACGCGCGCGCGACCTCCATGCCGACGGTCCGTGCTGCCGCATCTCGCACCAGCATGACGAATTCATCTCCGCCGAAACGCGCCAGGCTCAGGTCGGGATGCGTTGTCAGAAAGGGCGTTAGCATGCTTTTTAGATTGGCGGCAACGACCCTCAGGACCTCATCTCCGGCGCAATGACCAAAGCTGTCATTTACACGCTTGAAACTGTTGAGATCCAGATAGATGACGGCCACGGACTGGCCGACGGCCCTTGCCGCCTCGAACAGGTGTTCTGCAGTTTCAATGCATTTCTGGCGGTTGGGTAAATCAGTCAGCGCATCGAAATAGGCCAGTCGTTCGATGTGGGCTGCAGCTGCCGTCCGTTCACTCGTGTCCTGGCGAACCACCACGACATCGCCACCTTCACGGCGAGTGAAACGGACCTCAAAAGACTGCGAGTTTCCGGAGGCATCCAGCGCGCGCAAGTCCATCTTCCGTTGTAGGCCATCGGTCGCCGTGGCTCGGATCGTGTCGAGCGCCCCGACCAGGCTGCGCGGCAGCGCGGAAGCTGCCGCATCGATCCGGTCTGTAGGGCTCCACCGCACCTGCCCGTTCGCATCGACAACCCACAACGTGTCGGGAAGCGCCTCCACCAGTGTTCGTACTTGAACTACGCGTTCAGCCAACGCACGCGCGCTAGCAGCGTTGCGCAGAATGTAGTCTAGACGCCGCGGCAACAATGCCCAGTTGACTGGTTTTGAGATGAAGTCAGTGGCGCCTGCTTCGAACGCCAGGGTGATTGCCGAGGAATCTTCGTGGCCGGTGACCATCACTATCGGCGTATGCTCGAACCGGGGATCGGCGCGTAGGTTTCGGCAAACGGAAAAGCCGTCCATGCCGGGCATATCGACGTCCAGGAGGACGATCGAAACGGTCTGCGAAAGCGCTGCCTGCAGCGCATCCGGCCCATTGTCAAACGCCTGCGGTTGCAAGCGGCATTCTGCGGCTGCCTCCGATAGCAGGAGGCGCCCCAGATCTTCGTCGTCGGCGATGATTGCAACGGCTTTGAGGCTGGACTCTACAGTCATGCGACCACCGCTAACGACTGACAACTCAACTCTTTCAAGAGCTCCGGGTAGGCTGCTCTCAAGCGCTCGTACAATTCGCGACCGCGCGCTATATCGTCAGCCTTGCACAATTCTTCCAGCTCTCGGATACCTCGCGAGAATGAGGAGGCCCCTACGTTCGCTGCGCTGGAAGCGAACTTGTGACACAAAGCTGCCGCGGTGCTCGAGTCCGCTGACTGCAAGGCCGCTTGTAACTGCTCCATCACATCCTGCGAACCTGATTGAAACAACTCTATGAGTTTCACGAAAAGATCCGGGTGGTTTCCCGCGCGCAGTTTCCTCAAGCGGGCCACCGCGACCTGGTCGATTTCAATCCAGTCATTAACGGCCCGCTTTGGCACCGTCTCACGCGACTCAACCAGGTTGATCCATCGGCGCAACATGGCTTCGCACTGCTCCAGGGAGCATGGTTTACTGAGGATATCGTCCATGTCGGCTTGCAAGACGGTCTGTCGGTAGTCATTGGAGCTGTGTGCTGTCAGCGCCACAATCGGCACCCTGCGCATGCCGCGTTGCCGCTCGCGAAGCGCGGCGCAGGTGGCGAATCCATCCAGTTCCGGCATGCTGAGATCCATCAGAATCAGATCGAAACTCTCAACAGCGTTACGGGCGAGCGCATCAGTTCCGCTCTGCACCCAGACAGAGGTGCAGCCGAGCGCGGTGAGATAGCCTTGGGCCACCGCTGCATTGACAGGCTCATCTTCAACGAGAAGTACATGTGCGCCTATGCTGGCCATCAATGTTGATCGAACGGCCCCCTCAATAGTCGGAAGAGACTCGGAACCGGTCGCGAGGTCGATGGCAGCCTGAAGAGCGTGCCGACGCACTGGCTTCGAGACCACGGCATGCGGGACGGATAGGGGTCCATACGATTGCGATTCGACTTGCGCTTCGGGGGCCAACACGATCAGCAAAGAGTCTGCGGGCAGTGTACCGAGCGACCTGTTGTGCTCGTATGTATGCAGACAAATAGAGTCGACGATGTGAATCTCACGAATCCCGGTTGGAACGGATAGATCGAGGTGAGGCTTTTCAACTCGCAGTCCGAGCGCCGTCACGTGCCGGGAAACGCACTCTTCGAGTGAACCGTGTCGGGCAAAGATGCGGACCGGGTAATGATTACGCGGCGTGAGGGTCGCGGCCCCGGTGACTCGTGTTTTCAAAGGCACTTCGACCTGGAAGGTGGACCCGACGTCGAGTTCACTTCGAACCGTAATACCTCCCCCCATCAGTTGCGTGAGCTCGCGGCAGATTGCCAGCCCGAGCCCACTGCCTCCAAACCGGCGAGTGGTCGACTCATCGGCCTGAGTGAACGGAGTAAAGATTTTGCTCATCGTTTGCGGGTCCATGCCGATGCCCGTGTCGGAAACCGACAAACGCAAGGTAACTGTCCCCGCTGACTCTGAGTCCAGGTCGGCACGAATCACAATCTCACCGCGAGCGGTAAATTTGACGGCATTGCCAATCAGGTTCATCACGATCTGCCGCAGGCGCAAAGGGTCACCCACGAGGTCGTCGCGATCCACTTCAGGCGGACAGACGATGATATCAACCTCTTTGGCCGCCACCGAGCCTGCAAAGAGGCTCGCGCAGTCTTCCAGGATGCTGAGCACGTCTACGGACAACTCTTCCAGCGCTACCTTGCCCGCGTTGATTTTGGATAGATCGAGCAGATCGTCGACAATCTGCAGAAGGACCCGTCCCGAGGAGCGAATCGTCTGCGCTATCCGCGCCTGGTTTGCGGACAGGTTTGTGCGCGCCAGCAACTCTGTCATTCCCAGGACTCCGTTCATGGGCGTTCGCAGCTCGTGACTCATGCGATCCATGAAGCGTCCTTTGGCCTGGACCGCCTCAGCCAACTGTGCGTTGCTCTCGCTCAGTTCACGTGTCCGCAGCGCGACTTCGGACTCGAGTCGTTGCTGCTGTCTCACCACGCGCCGGAACTTCTCGCGCTGCGATCGGATTCGGTAGGCCACTATGGCGCAGATTGCCAATAGATAGGCGCCGTAGGCCCAATTCGAGCGCCAAGGGGCGGGATCGCGATGTATCCCGATACGCAGGGGCGATTCGCTCCAGATCGAGTCGGCATTCGCAGCGCGCACTTCCAACAGGTGCTCGCCTGCATCGAGGTTGGTTAGAGTGACGCGCTGCTGTGTGCCCACATCGATCCAACGGTCAGTCAGTCCTGCCATGCGGTATGCGATGCGATTGCGTTTTGGCGAAGTGAAATCCAGCACGCCGAAATCCAACGTTACGATGTTCGCGCGGAAGTCGAGTGTGAGTCGATCGAGGAGCCACGTTGGTTTGGCGGTTGCCTTCGGCACACCCATCACTGACAGACCAGTCAACGCAATGCGCGGAGATCGATGCACCTGGGTGATGCGCAGGGGATCTATGATGTTGAAGCCGCCGGGACCTCCGAAGCAGACACGTCCGTCGGCGAGTCGATGATAGGCGCCGGAATCGAACTCCTCCCCCTGCAGCCCATGTTGGCGATGATAGGTTTTGATGGCGAGGGAATCCGGGTTGTATCGGAGCAGCCCTGCGTTGCTGCTGAGCCATATTTGTCCTGTCGCATCAGACAGCACGCCGTAAATCGTGTCGCTTGGGAGGCCTTCATCGCGTGACAGCACGTCGAAGGCGATAGCGCCCGGTGCGGCGGGTGTGCCCACGACGCGGGCCAATCCCCCACCGTCGGTGCCAATCCAGACACGGTCCTTGGCATCGACCTCGAGTGACCACACAGTGTCAGCGGGCAAGCTGCGCCGGTCGTGGGCGTCGTGGCGGAAAGCCCGGATGACGGAGCCATCGGACCTGGCGAGATCGAGCCCGCCACCGTCGGTGCCCACCCACATGTTTCCGCGCGAATCTTCCGCGAAAGCGCTGACGTTTGCGAAGCTGACAGCGCCTGCCTGGGACTCCTCATGTGGCAATTGGCGAACGCTGTGCGTTGATGGGTCCAGAATGTTGGCACCGCCACCATGAGTGCCCACCCAGATCGCACCATTGCGTGCCTGAAAAATAGCCATGATCCCTGGGGAACTGATGCTGTGAGGGTCGCCCAACCTTACCGGGATCGGTATGAGTGAGCCGCCCGCTGTCAGCTCCAGGAGCCCATGAGACATCGTGCCGATCCAAAGATTACCGTCACGGTCCCGCCGTAAAGCCATGACCCTCTTATCCCCGAGCGCGTTGGCACGACCGAGGATCGAGTCAATTTCCGTCGCTTCACCGGAACCCGTGTCGAACAGCACGAGCCCGCCGCCTAGCGAGCTGACCCAGACTTTGCCAGGACCCGCATCCGCGAAGGCGGTGACCAATTTCCCGTCGAGCCATTGTGGGCGGTGACCACCCAATTCCCAGCTGCGGGGATCCCAGCGGCTGACACCGCCCGATCGAGTGCCGATCCAGACCAGCCCGGCGGCATCCTCGTACAGAGACATGATGTACGAATCCCGTAGCGATTCCGAGTCGCTGGGATTCTGATGATAATGGCGAATCGTGCTGGTCTGGCGGTCCAGCAGGTCCAGCCCCTCCGCGGTTCCAACCCACAGGTGTCCGGCCTGATCCTCGAGAACTGCACGAATGTCATCGCTTGCGAGGGAGCCCGCGTTTGCTGCTTCGTGGCGGAACGCGTGCACGACCCGGCCAGAGCGGTCCATCTGATCGAGGCCGCCGTCAAAAGTTGCGATCCACAGATCGCCGTTGACGTCCTCCAGGATGCGGGAAATCTGATTTCCGCTCAGTGTTCGTGAATCGGCTGCGTCGTGCTGAAAGTGAGTGAATCCGCCGCCGCGCTCGTTCCACCTGTCCAGGCCTTTCTCGGTGCCGACCCACACGTTGCCGGCCCGGTCCCGGGCCAACGTAAATATCCTGTCATCTGCCAGCGAGGTTGAGTCGTTGTCGCTGTGTCTCAGGTGCTCGATTACACCTGAGGAGGGGTCCAACACGTCGACGCCCGCATCACTCGTCCCGATCCAGATGCGGCCCTGTTGACCGACCACGAGAGCTCTTACGCCATCACTCGCGAGCGAATTGGCGTTGCCGGCAACGTGCCGATAGGCTTTGAAAGTGTCACTGCTGCGCTGCCAGCGCGCCACCCCGGCATCCTTGATTGCTATCCACAGGTCATGTTGGGGATCTTCCGCCGTCTGATAGATGAAGTTGCCGGGCAGTCCGTTGGAAGCGTTGCGGGAATAGGCGTAGCGGACGAGATCGTGCCCGTCATACCGAACGAGACCGTCCTCCGTTCCGAGCCAGATGAAACCCTGTGAGTCCTGAAGCGTGGTCAACACGGTGCCCTGGGGTAACCCATCGGCAGTGGTGAGATGCTCGAGTATCAAGGGCGGCGCGTCCACGGCGAGCGCCGTGCCCGACAACCCGAAGATTGCGGCAACCAGGCAGGCAGATTCACACGCGAACCGTTTGGCTTTCGGAAACATGTTGCAACGATACACGAGCGACGAAGGCGGAGCGTTGATGCAATCCGCGCTGTTGGCGAATGATTCGCGCACCGCCGCTCATGCACATCACACATTTGCTGTTTGTTGCGACGCGAAAATCGGATGTTGCTTCAAACATGTTTCGTCGTGCCAAACAGTCAGCGCTTCCTGATGACATGGGTTTGGCAGTTTTCGATTTGACAGATAATTATGAGTTTCCTGTCACATTCGCGCTCGTGCCCCGTGGAGCTGGGTCCTCCTGCGCACGCCAGCGGGAGTCTGTAATGAGCGACATCAATTCTGCACGCGAGCTTTCGCGAGATGGGTCAAATGAATACTCGAAAACGAGCATTGAGAAGCGCCGCCGTAGTCCTCGCGGTGGCCTCGGCACTGACAATCGCGCAAGCTGAGGAGCGCGCAAGCGCAGCTTCTACCCGTGCGAACACCTGGGCGCCAACTCATCCGTATATCGTTCAATCCGCATCCACGCCCGTGGCCCGCAAGGAAGTGGCAAGCGTTGGGGCGAAGGTGAAGCAGGAGTTGCCCATCATTCACGGAGTGTTGGCCGACCTGAATGATGAGCAAGCTGCGAAACTGCGTTTGTTTCCTGATGCGCATGTATTCGAGGATCGAGCTGTTGGAACCCGAGCGACGGCGCCGCCACCACCACCACCTCCTCCTCCTCCGAAGCCCTTGGCACCTCAGCCGCCTTTGAATGGCCTGATTGACTGGCTGTCGATGGTTTTCACTGACGGCACGGCAGTTAACTGGAAAGCGAATCAATTTGTTACCAACTATCCATTTCTGGTAGGCGCCGATACCGTTCAGGCGCGAGGCATCACAGGCAAGGGTGTAACCATCGCGATCCTCGACACCGGAATATGGGGCGGCGGCGGAGACGGTTTGCAAGGGCGGATCGTGGCCAGCTATGACGTCATATCGAACGGAGCAAAGGTAAATGCCGACCCTTATGGCCACGGCACCCATGTAGCTTCAATCGCAGCCGGCAGTGCCGTAACCAAGTTGGGTACCTCCTTCGGCATCGCGCCCGAGGCCAATCTCGTCATCGTTCGCGCCTTCGACGGGCAGGGTGCCGGCAGTTATTCCAATGTCATCAGCGGCCTGAATTGGATCGTCGCCAATCAACAGAAATACAAAATTCGTGTTCTGAATCTGTCATTCGGCGCGCAGCCGCAGTCGAACTATTGGGACGATCCGCTGAATCAGGCAGTCATGGCGGCCTGGAAGGCTGGCATTGTCGTCGTGGTGTCCGCGGGCAATGAAGGTCCCGATCCCATGACGATCGGGGTGCCGGGCAACGTACCGTACGTGATCACGACTGGAGCGCTCAGCGATAATGGTACTCCCTACAACTCCGCGGACGACCGCCTGGCGTCGTTCTCGTCAACAGGCCCGACGTTCGAAGGGTTTGTGAAGCCGGAAGTCGTGGCTCCCGGCGGGCACATGGTCGGTTCGATGTGGTACCACAGCTACCTTGCCCAGATCGATCCGGGGTCCATGCACAAAGACCAGACTCTCTTCACGATGTCAGGGACCTCGCAAGCGGCGGCGGTGACATCGGGCGTCGTTGCCTTGATGTTGCAGGCCAACCCATCGCTGACGCCCGATGTGGTCAAGTGCCGCCTGCTCGCCTCGGCGAGCCCGGCCATCACGGCAAGCGGAACACTGGCCTACAGCGTGTTCCAACAAGGGGCAGGCCTCATCAACGCCTCAAACGCCATCAACAGCACGGCTTCGGGGTGTGCAAACCAAGGACTGGATATTTCAGCTGACCTGGCCGGCACCCAGCACTTCGGCGGGCCGGCGAATCAGGACACGGATGGTAACTACTATGTCATGGACATGTCCGGTTCTACGTGGGGAGAGCCAGTGTCCGGCGACGGGTACACCTGGACGAAGGGGTATACCTGGACCAAGGGATACACGTGGACACAGGGCTACACGTGGACAAACGGATATACCTGGACGAAGGGATATACGTGGACCAAAGGGTACACATGGACGAAAGGCTACACTTGGAGCAAAGGCTATACCTGGACGAAGGATCTGCCTTGGTGGGGCAATACCAGTTCCATCAATGCCGCCGCTGCGCCGGCCTCGATTGAGAACTGGGTTCCCAACGAATGAAACTCGGAAAGCTATTGCTGAACTTCCATGACGAAGAAGATGACATCTGGGCTGGAAGGCGGTGACAGCGACCGGTAGAGCGCCACGCGCTCGGCGCCTGTCTCGTGCTGCAACGCAACCCACAAAGGCCAGCTCAAAATCCTAACGGCGTCGCCTGTATGCGACAGTTAAGCAGCGCATTTTGCGAAATGTGGACTGCGTTCAGGTCGCGTCCAGTCCCGGCCAGATAATGTGCGACGAGACTTTAGTCATGGGGGAAGTTGAATGGTTCCACAGATGCGCCTGCTCCGTTGTCATGAGCTCATTGCCGCAGCCGCGCTGCTCACCCTGACCGCCGGTGGCGGCGGCGCCGGGAGCAACACATGAAGAAAATCGTGTGCGCAGCATTTTTCAGTGCCACTGCAATCCCTGCATTTGCCGCTGATGTGGGAGTGTCCATCAGCGTCGGCCAACCCGGATTCTACGGACAAATCAACATAGGCAACGTTCCGCCGCCACCTGTGGTTTATGCGCAGCCTGTGGTGGTTACCCGTTCGCCGCAGTATGTTTCAGTGGAGCCGATCTACCTGCATGTCCCTCCGGGACATGAAAAGCACTGGAACAAACATTGCGCCGAGTACAAAGCCTGCGGTCGGCCAGTCTATTTCGTACGTGACGATTGGTACAACAATGAATACGTGTCCCACTATCGCCACGACCGGGACGATCACGACGGCGAGCATGGACACGGGCACGGACATGAGAAGGGGCACGGCCACGGCGACAGGTGAACCCATCGGCGGCTCACCTTACACAGGTTGATGCGGGCCGTACCGAGGAATTCGCGACGATTCGAGCACCGCGTGGGGATCATTCGTTCACTCCGTTCTGGCGGCCGTCAGCTTGGGCCAATCGTCAATCTTCACGCGTCCAACGAGCAAAGCACCGCCTCGTCCATCCGGCCGGAATATCAGGGCTTCGCCTTCAGCAAGATCCGTGGCCTGGTCCGCGAAGGCCTCCGTGATGTTCGGATAGTGGGTAATGATGACGGTATTCGTGCCGAGTTTCGGGCCTCGAGAAACTAGAGACCGTATCCAGGCGCCCCGCGGACCTCCCTTATCTCGGCCCATGTTTTTGCCGGCTTCGCCGAGTTCGTCAAAGGTTCGAGGACTCGGAAGTTGCGCCACACGTGCAGTTTCCAGCGCCCGGTAGGTGGGGCTCGACAGCACTTCCCCCACAGGTATACGTAGACGCCGGATGGCTTCTCCCATGGCCTGTGCCGAGGCTCGGCCGCCGGCATCGAGCTGCCGCTCGTGCTGGATGTTTTCAACATTAGCCTGCGCGGGATCGGGCGGGCTGCCAGGTGAACTGGCATGCCGCATGAGAATGACGTAGCCGCCCCGCTGAAGCGCGGCGACCAGTTGCTTTCCGCCAAAAAGGGGAGCTCCAGCAGCAAATGCCAACCCTGTCAGCAGTGAGAGCCCGAGCACACGTAGAGGCAGCATGTTTGAAATCATCGGGAATCCTCTTGATCTTCTGCGGCTGCCTTCTGTCACTGTGCATGCATCAGGAAGGTGGCAGCCCACCAGCTCACCGCGGCTATCGACGCGGCAGCCGGCAGCGTGATTACCCAGGCCACTACAATGTTGCCAGCGACTCCCCAGCGAACGGCGGAGACTCGTTGAGTCGCCCCGACCCCCACGATTGCACCG
>Ga0207703_10005129_pt1 | contig 10600 bp, 11 predicted proteins | sample KBSSwiS12_FD_184304 | JGI IMG/M metagenome (GOLD analysis project Ga0207703, IMG submission 184304) | Switchgrass rhizosphere microbial communities from Kellogg Biological Station, Michigan, USA - KBS Switchgrass S1-2 (SPAdes) (version 2) | ecosystem: Host-associated > Plants > Roots >... | reverse complement strand
ATCGCCATTTCCGAAGCGCTCCAATCGGATAGAGGATGCCGACGAGTCTATTCTGCGGAAGGAGCCGATATTTACGACGTGACAGCACGGCAGAACGTACCGCCCCGGTGAAACGCTCCCCCAGTCGACCGACTCTGGTTCGGCCCCACGGAAGCCTTCGGACGTATTCGGCCATGGCAACCAACAGAGGACGGACTGACGCCAGCGCCTGCAATACCGGCGAAGGCTGCAAAAGCGATACTATTTCCGGAAAGCGCAGCGGCCGGCGCAGCAATGAGGAGTGTCTTGATTGAGGGACCCCAATGACCATCGATCTTAAGGATCGACCACAGGAGGACCGGCATCCATTGTCCCGTTTGTTGCTGCATCGCGATCCGATCCCTTTTTGGATCGCCACCGGCTTGCTCATTGTCTTTTCCGTTCCCTGGTTTTTCCTGAATCCGATTAACGGCGATACCGGCTTTTTTGCCCGCTCCGGCAGTCTCATGCTGAACGGCGCCAGGCTTTACCGCGACATCGTGGAGCCTAACGCACCCCCGCCTTATCTATTCGGCGCCGCGTGCGCAGCGCTGGGGAGGATAGTGGGGCTCGCACCCGAACCGGCGTTTCTCCTTACGTTCACTTTCATCATCTGTTTCGTAATCTACCGGACCAGCAGGATTCTTAGCCGGCTTTTCCCAGACCAACCGTACGTCGCCCCATTGCTGACAGTGATGGTTACATACTGCCTGTTTCCCTACGCGCAGGACTTGTTCGGAGAACGGGAGCATATCGTTACTTGCATGATCCTCCCTTGGCTCTTCGCCTCTAGTGGTGATTCCGAGGTCCGCTCCAGAAAAGGACAGATCGTGGATGGACTTATGGCCGGGATAGGCATCTCGATGAAACCCTTTTACATCGCTGTCTACTGCGCCGTGCAATGCATGAATCTGATCTCCAAGCGCCGGCGCACTCAGGTGTTTCGCGTGGACAATGTACTGATCGCCGCCGTCGAGGCCGCCATCGCCGTGAGCACCATCGCATTCTTTCCCGGCTATGTGTTTATCGTGCGAATGGCACTCGCTTATCACAATTATGGGAATTACCAGTTTGCATTCCTTTCCCGGGATTTTCTATTGACCCTTCTAACGCTTTGCTTGATGAACAAGACGGTCTTTCTGCTGTTTGCCGCCAACGTCCTCAGCCTGAGCTCGGACTCGCGGCAGCCATTATCAATATTGAGGAACTTGATTCTCGCTGTCGGGTGGTCAATGACTCTGGTCATGATTTACCAGCGGGAAGGGTACCCTTATCATTACTACCCAATTGACGTGATGTTGATCCTGACTGTCACCACCTTGGTCCTTGATGGCGCAAGGGCTTCCGGTCGCAACACTCAAAGATACCTTGCACTCGCGCTGAGCGCGGGAGTTGTGGCGCTGGGGATCGCACAAGGCACCCAAACGCGCGAAATGCCCAACATGACCGGCCCGATGCTGCCGGTTGTGAGGCGCGAAGCTCGGGGAAAGCCGGTTTTAGTATTATCGACATCGCTGTGGGTGAGTTCTCCGCTGATGACTTATTCGGGCGTAAGCTTGGCGTGGCGATTTCCCCTCTTGTGGACGCTGGGCGGATTGTATCCGGATAAACCTGCCGCGGACAATCCTCATCCATATCGCTCCCGGGAAGAGATGGATGTATATGAACGGTATCTCGTCGATTCCCTGAACCAGGATGTGGGTCTCCACCCGCCGCAACTGATAATAGTCGAAACCGGAGACAATAAAGAAGGATTTCATCACGGCGACTTCGACTATCTGGATTACTTTATGCACGACCCTCGCTTCGCCCAATTCTTCTCGAAGTATGAGCAGCTCGCCGTGATCACACGCTACACCTTGTACCGCCGCCGATGATCTCCGGCAAGATATAGTTCCGGCAGGGTATTATCAATCATAAGTGGCCTCAAATATGTCTGAAACCGGCTTTGTCGATTACTACGAGCTCCTGCAGATCAGCCCCAACGCCGAGCCGGAGACGGTTCATCGCGTCTACAAGATGCTGGCGCAGCGCTACCATCCCGATAACCCCGAGACCGGCGACACCGAGCGCTTCGTACTGCTCAATCAGGCCTTCGATACCCTTTCCAACGCTGACCTGCGAAGCTCCTATGACTCGCTCTACCAGGAACACCGCGCCAAGCCGATCGAATTGTTCGAGACCAAAGACTTCACCATTGGGGTGGATGGCGAATCCAACCGCCGCATGGGAATTCTGTGTTTGCTCTACACGCGCCGGCGCAGCGATCCCGACGACCCCGGTATCTCCTTGCTCGAGTTCGAATCCATCATGTCTTTTCCGCGTGAGCACTTGCTGTTCACGATGTGGTACCTGAAGGAGCGCAATTTTCTGCAGATGGATCATTCCAGCGACTACGTGATCACCGGCGACGGCGTCGATTACGTCGAAGAGCATCTGCCCAACAACAAGATCCTCTACAAATTGCTGGAGGCCGCCCAGGGCGGCTCGATGCGCACGCCTTCCAAAGCGGAGTCCGCCTCCGAACCCTCGCTTTCATGAGCCTTCCCCCGCCTGCGGTCCGGATCTTCCTGGAGGTTCTGGTGATCGTCGCTGCCATCTGGGACATCCGCACCCGGCGCATCCCGAACTGGCTGACGCTTTCGGGGGTGGTCCTCGCCGTGGCGCTGAACACGTTTCTGTTCGAGATCAATGGGCTGTGGTTTTCTTTGAAAGGACTCGGCTTGGCATTCGGCGTCTATTTCGTCTTGTACCTGCTGCGTGCCATGGGAGCGGGGGACGTGAAATTGATGGCTGCCGTCGGCGCGGCAGCCGGTTGGGAGAACTGGCTTGGCATTCTGGTGCTGACCTCGGTCGCCGGCGCCGTGGCTGGGCTTTTATTGGTCGCCTTTAAGGGCAGACTGCGCAAGACCCTGGGCAATCTTGGGATCATCATCACCAGCCTGGGCCGCGGCCGCGCGCCTTACAAAGAAACTCCGGAGCTGGACGTCAGCTCGGATAGAGCCTTGCGTCTTCCGCACGGAGCTTTGATCGCGATCGGTACGCTGGGATTTCTGGCCGCCGCGCTGCGCTGGGCGCCGCGCTAGAATCACGTTGAAGCCGCGCCATAACGCGCGCTTGGGCTTTCAAACTGTCGCTGCAAGGTCCCCCGCTGGTGCAACCCGTGTCGCAATAAGCAGCCACAGCATGGAGACTCCGTAAACCGAACTCTGCATAAAGGATGCTGATAAGGTCATTTCGAGTCTGGGCCGCGGCCGCGCGCCCTACAAGGAAACTCCCGAGCTGGACGTGACCTCGGATAAAGCCATGCGTCTTCCGCACGCGGCTTTGATCGCGCTCGGAACCCTCGGATTCTTGGCCGCCGCACTGCGCTGGGCCCCGCGCTAGGAACACGTCGAGACCGCGCGATACCGCGCGCTCAGACTTTCAAACTGCTGCGGCATAGGAGTGCGGCATGCTTAATCCCGCAGGGAACATCGTGACCTCGGACGGACGGCCCGATAGTACACTAACCCTAATGGCCAGGACCCGTATACCGTTTGCGAGCGTGTTGTTGTTGTGTTTGGCGGGCATTCTTATCAACGCCGCAACGGTTGGGCGGGCGCGAATCACCTCGAACTTCCACAAGTACACTGACTTCAGACATTTTTACGCCGGCGCCGCGATTGCCGGCAAGGGCAATTTGTACGACGTCGACCAGGTCCAAGCGACGCAACGCAAGTTATTCGGAGGGCCCATCCCAAGCCTTAGTTTGTTGACGCGCCTTCCGTTCTACTACGCGTTTTTGTCGCCGCTAGCCGCATTGCCTTTCGAAGTTGCGCAATGGGTTTGGCTGGGAGGAATGGCTCTCGCGATCGGGATCTTCGCATGCCTTCGCTCGGGCCTGGGCCGCGGGCGTACGGCGATTGCTTGCTGCTGGTCCTGGCCTTTGTTGTGGAGTCTGCCCCAAGGCCAGGACGTTGCGCTGGTATTGCTGTTAATGGGCGCCGGGTTATGGGCTCTGTACGCCCGCAAGAATTGGTGGCTGGCCGGGCTTCTGTTCTCGCTCTGTCTCATCAAATTCAACCTCTTTTTGCTGTGCCCGTTGCTGATTATGGGAAAGCTTGGAAGGCGAAAATGGCGGTTGGTTGCCGGATTTCTGGCAGGTTCCGCGTGTTTGGCCGTGATTTCCTTTCTTGTCTCCGGATCTGGATGGCCTCCTCAATACCTGTCGCACATCTTCAATCCGGTGGCGAGTCCAGCTTTGGAGGCCATGCCTAACCTCCACGGCCTAATGGTGAATCTTCACGGTGGGCGCGTGGTGGAATTTCTATTTTCCTTGGGCGTGATAGGTATGGTCTGGTGGGTGGTTCGCCACCGGCCATTTGGAGTAGCCGCAGCCGCGACAATACTGGGAAGCCTGCTCGTGAGCCAGCACGCTTATATACACGATTGCGGTATTCTCATTCCAGCGTTGCTCACATTGATTCGCCCGGCCAGTGGGGAAATGGTGCGCCTGTGCGCGCTGCTGCTATTGCTTCCTATGCCCTATGAGTTCAGTTTTGATCGGGAAAGCGGGACGGTTCTTACAATTCTGCTGCTGGTGCTAATGGCGGCAGTGACTTGGGCTTCCAGGAGTCGTCGCGCCCCGGCGACGGCACGCAGCGAACTCTAACAGGCGCTCTGTTCGCGCTGCTGTAACTCGCGGCACAGGATTTTGCCGGGCTAGCCGCCGCGCTGCGCTGGGCGCCGCGCTAGAAAAACCTCGCTAGGGAAAGGTCCCGACAAGCTTAGGCTTGACCGGCTGTGATCGCCAATGAACGACCTAAGTGTTTGAAAAGAGTGGCGGGGACGACGGGGCTCGAACCCGATAAGCGCTCTGTCGCCCAATGGCATCTGCTGCTAACTAGATGATTCTGCGTCCAAGATACAGGGCGATCTGGCACCTCATGGCATCGTGTTTTACTGGGATACTTGCAGATGCTTGCACGGAGAGTGGGAGAACCACATGCCAGGAAGATTCCAGTTCGACCAAAAGATCCGCACCGGTCCCTGCCTTCGAGGATGCGGGCGCATCGCTTCCTACGAGCCTCATGGACCCGGAAGCATTCCGGCGACCAGCGTGCCGCAAAGAGGGCAGGCGAGGTGGGGGCGCCATTTGGACACGTATTCCTTTCGAAGTGTTGTCAGTCTGGATTTACAACATTTTTTGCTTTGACTCCAACCGGATGCAACTCACACTCGAATGCCCAGCCGCCGTTATATTCTGTCACTGCTACCAGCAGTTCGTTCTCGCCCGGTTGGAGATGAACGAGGATCTCGTCGTTAAGGCCGAACACTCCGAGCGCACCATCATCCCGATACGTAAGCGCATTCTTCCCCGAAAAAACCCGCTTCCGGTTTAGGTAGACGACGATGTCATCGCTGTAACCGATTTTGAGAAGGTCCTCACTCCCCTTCGCAGACCGGAGAGTCGCCCGGGCAAATACGACCTTTGCTCCTTTAACGCGTCCCTTGCGCATCTCCTCTCGCGGCGGCATGGGAAATAGCGCCGGGCTCGGGCGGTATCGGTTCACCAGTACGAATCCAGGCTCCTCTGCATGTACCTTTTCCCATTGGTTAAGAAAAGCTGGATACAGACCGGCATCCACGTCGCCGGCATCAAACGCGGCTGACAGTTCCCAATCGGAAAGCAAGCCAGCACGTTGAAACGGCGGGAGGCTAGGCAAGGGCCTCCGCTCGGGAAGCGGTTGGTAGCGGAGGTTACTGAAATACCCGCCTCCGCCCAGAGCCCATAGCCCGATTCCGCCTTCACTGTCCCCCCTCCGCAAGTTTGTAACGGTCAGCGTAGGAACCTTGCTTTCGTTCACAAACACCTGGCAAGTTCGGCCGCGCACCAAGATCCTCAGATGAACCCACTGGTTTGCGGGAAGATGCGCGGTGGCTTTCTCATGGCTCGAATTCAACAGTTGCCAAATCACGTCGCCATTCAGGCGCGGCGTATACTGCACGGCCTCGATGGTGTCGGAAGCAGACGGCCGCAGATAGACGACTTCCATGTTTGCCGCTGATTCCACCCGGAAGGCAAGTCCCATAAACAGGCCGCGCGGCTTGCTCGCCGCATCCACCTCCACCGCACCGTCGCGGAACTTTGCCCCTTTCACCTTCAGCAGCCCGGCAGGAAGGTCGATCGCACGGCGTCCCAGAAACTCTCCGAATTGGACCCCACCCCTAACGGAGGCCGTCTTGGAAGTGTCCATGTCGAAACTCTCGGGCGACGCCGGCACGGGAACAGCTTGACCGGCACCGCGGGCAATGGAAAGTGTTGACAATAAGAAGACGCAGAGCGCCATCCTATTTAGGGAATTGTTGCTAGCAAGTATCTTCATGACCCCAATCGTGCCTAGCCTCCGCTCCAACACCTCCGCCAGCCAGCAAGGTACTCGACTTTAGCGGCGGCTACGTCTTCTTCCAAACGGGCGAAATGGAGAAAGGACGGGTGCAGACGTTAGTTCATCTAGTAGCGATCCGAGAGCGTCTCACTTGTGAAGGTTCGGCCAGTTTTGGTCTGCACGCCGAATCCGCGCCTCAGGTTCCTTCAGCCACATTTGCTGAACGCTTTTGCTGTAGTTCAAGTAGAGTTTGCCTTCGATGATCCTCCAAGCCTCGGGATCGATGTCAGCAGTGTGGTTTTCACTTACGGCATAGGCGCAGAAGCCACCGTACTGAGGAGCATACTTTTCAGGGGTTTCTGCGAAGAGGTCCCTGTGCTGAGCGGAGGCGAACTGCCAAACAGTACCCCGCCATGTATAGCTGAATTTCGCGTCCCCTTTCACTGGTTTGGAGTCGGTGAAATAAGCAACGGGGTCGTATCCCTGAATGGCGATCCCACCGCGATCGTGATTGACGGGATCTGATTTCTTGGAGTCCGCCGCGGAAGCGGACCAAACTGCTATGAAAGATAGGGCAAGCACGGCCCTACGGGTAGACATGATTTCATTCCTCTCTTCAATATGACGACCGTACGACTTCTCTATCCGCGGGAGGAGCCCGTTTATTCCGAACTGGACCGGACGGACGCGGGCCCACACGAGTGGCGGCTATACGCGGGAGCCGGCCGGCTAGAGGTTTCAACTACTTCAGGTCCGCCGTTCAATGCCGCACGCTACGAGTTCTCCTCACCGCGAGAAGCGTTTTATGACTGTGGCCGACGCCATCCGATAGCCGCCACCGGCGATTAGAGGTTATTTGTCGAAGAATGGGAATAAGCAGACCAGGCAAGTGGATCTCAACTTGTTAGACCACGCGAATCTTCAAGAAGGGGACGCTTAGTTTGAATCTTCCAAAACGAATATTTATGTCCACGCTGGCCGCTTTGCCGCTGCTGGGCGCGTCTACACCGAGCGTGGGTGAAAAAGCCCCAGACTTTGCCTTAACATCGGTTCAGGGAAAGCAAGTAAGACTATCCGATCTAGCCTCGAAGGCCCCCGTCGCGCTGGTCGTGCTTCGGGGTTTTCCAGGATACCAATGCCCGTTTTGCCAACGTCAGGTTCAAGACTTCATCCAAAATTCGAAAGCTTTTGCCGACGCAGGGATTCAGGTCGTGTTCGTGTACCCCGGGCCACCCGCCGATCTGGACATGAGGGCCAATGAGTTCTTGGCCGGAAAAGATTTCCCCAAATTTTTCCAAATGTTGCTCGACCCGGGATACACTTTCACCAATCTCTACGGTCTTCGATGGGACGAACCACGGGAGACTGCCTACCCTTCAACCTTTCTCCTCGACCAGCGTGGAATCGTTTTTTACGCACAAATCGCCCGTCTCCATAGCGGGCGAACTACTGCGGCGTCGATTTTGGGATACTTCAAGGATCTGCGGCCCCCTGGCAAGTAGTGCCGCTCCATAGCTCTATGTCCAGCGAGGTTCAACTTCGCCGGGTTCGGAAGCGAACGTTGTACGGAGATCGGCAAATGCTTGGAAGTGCGAAGCCGCGAGCGATCATATTCGACGCGTACGGAACATTGTTCGATGTTCATTCGGTGGTGCTTAGCGGCGGCAATGGCATCATCGGCGACGTAGAGGAGCTTTCGCGGCTGTGGCGGCAGAAACAACTGGAATTCACCTGGTTGCGCGCGCTCATGGAGCGTTACGAAGATTTCTGGGACGTGACCAAGGCGGCCCTGCGCTCGGCCCTCAGGCAGCTTTCGATTGAAGCGACCAATCCACAACTTGATCGGCTCATGCAAGCGTATCTCGCGCCGGCTGCATTTGCGGACGTACGGACTGCAATAGAAGCTTTCAAAGGGATCCCATTGGCAATCCTCTCGAACGGTTCGCCGAAAATGCTGGACGCTGCAGTGCGAAACAACGGATTGGAATCCTGCTTCGCCGAGATCATTTCAGTGGACAGGGTGAAGACATACAAACCGTCTCCCCGGGTCTACGCGCTTGGTCCCGAGATCCTCCAGGTTCCCGTCAATGAGATCCTCTTTGTTTCATCGAACTCATGGGACGCTGCTGGGGCAAAAGCGTTCGGCTATCAGGTTTGCTGGTGCAACCGGTTGAAAGTAGAAATGGATCACTTGGGCTTTGACCCGGATTTAACCGTGTCGCGACTCGACCAGATCGCAGAACGTACTTAGAATTCTGCTACAGCGAGTTTTTTGACTTATGCAATCCCGTTACTTTGACGGGGGGTCGCGCTGTAAGCCATTCGGCGTAAGCGTTGTGCAATGCTCGCTAGCATTGGTCTGAGTGGAACTCGAAGTCTGTGGCGAATCCGCACCGTCCGGTAAACGCCCAATGGAGAGGATCGTCAGAAACGCGAACCTGCGCTGCGACAAGTTCTTGGCCCGGCCGGTCATGACCGGGGATGCCGCACGTCATGGCTTCCGCCATCGGAAACGTTCTCGCTGTCGTTGCCTGAACGAATTCTCCGATGCGTAGGTATTCCCGACCGCGGGTATGGTCGAGTTCAATTCGCCCTATCCTCACTGCACACACTTCGCCAATAGCTTTGGCGTAGTTTTGGAGCGGTGTGCCACCGGCGCGGCCGAGAAAGATGTCCGCAATGGCCGCTTGCTGCTCGGTCATTGCCCTGTCGTCGACGTAAAGGATTACATGTCAGGGGTGCGGCGGCCCGCCAGGCTTGGCTGGCTCGCCATTGTCCCAGCGTCCGGCTAATGCAACCCGCAGACCCTGCAAATCGTGCGAGCCGAAATGACCCTGGTGGATTATCCAAGAGAGGGCGAAGTCGCACGTGTCAAACTGGGATCGTGTCCCTGGCCTCCCGCCTTGCCGTCGGCAGGGACATGGCGCATCGCAGTTGCACACCTCATAGTAAGATCCGCGCACGCGCCATCGCGGCCCAAGAAATGAATGTGGGTTTCCCATGTCGCTTTCGCCGCCGTCCAGTATACATCGGAGGGCAGACGTGCCCTTAACGCAGTGGAAGTCAGTGAAAGAAATCGACGAATCCTCAACCGAGAGCGGCGTCTCAGCACGCTTACATTGATATCTCTAATGATGTGTTGTTGAGCCGCTTTATGGCTGTGATCGATGCCATGCTATAGCCCATGCGCTCCTGATAGAACAAGCTGGCGCGCGTGTTTGTAGCGTGATATTCCAAGGAGGCGAACATTGCACCGAGCCGGCGCCCCCAGTCTTCAGCCGCCCGAAGCAGGCGTCCACCGATGCCTTGGCTCCGGTGCCCGCGACGTACTGCAATCTCAGCGAGATGGCAATAGATCATTTCTCTGTGCATAGGATCGGGCGATTGTTCAAGACGGGCGTCAACGAATCCAACGATCTCGCCGTTGAGTTCTGCAACAAGGGTTATGCCCCCCTTGTCGGTGTGCGAAGGATGCTGCCGACCCTCTCGGTAGCGCGCTGATATCATCTCAACTGCAGGTATCAAATAACGCTCCGGATCAAGCTCGGCATGATATTCAGCACTTTCGAGAAACGTCAGGGCGATGCCGTAAGCATCTCCTGGAACAGCGGGACGAATCTCAAGTGCCGCAACAATCATGGCCGGATTCCAGCAACATTCAAACGCGTTCGGTACAAGCCGGTTTCGGCACAAAGATACAGCGTCTTACCATCTTCGTCGCCCCAAGCCAGGTTGTGAGGGTGCTTCGGCGCGACGATAGTTCCAAGGTGCTTTCCCTCCGCGGATAAGATCCACAGCCCGCCGGGGCCGGACACATAGAGATTCCCCTTCTGGTCAACTTTCATCCCATCTAGTGCGTCCTCGCCTACGGACCCTGTCATGTCGAAAAACAGCTCCCCGTTTTTCAGGGTTCCGTCCGACTGCGCTTCGTAGCGCATAATGATTTTCTTCTTGTCGTCCCAGTTGGTCACATACAGGTATTTTTCATCGGGCGAAAATGCGATGCCATTGGGGCCTTGCAAGTCCGTACTCGCCAACTGCAGCTTGCTTTTGACAATGGAGAATACTCCGCTATACGGCAACTCCTTCCGGGGATCGTCGAAGAATTTCGGCAGACCGAAAGGTGGATCGGTGAAGAACAGCGCCCCGTCGGAGCGGTAAACAAGATCGTTGGGGCTGTTCAGGCGTTTGCCCTGGTAACGATCGGCCAT
>Ga0207703_10005128_pt1 | contig 10601 bp, 9 predicted proteins | sample KBSSwiS12_FD_184304 | JGI IMG/M metagenome (GOLD analysis project Ga0207703, IMG submission 184304) | Switchgrass rhizosphere microbial communities from Kellogg Biological Station, Michigan, USA - KBS Switchgrass S1-2 (SPAdes) (version 2) | ecosystem: Host-associated > Plants > Roots >... | reverse complement strand
TCCGCGCCCCGTTCGTGCGCCAGACGACGACGATGATGTTCAATGTCGCGGACTATTTTCACCAGCTGGAAAGTGACTTTCAGCTTGCCGGCGGCCGTTTCGTGCCGCTGGACCTGCACGGCCCGGACGATTTTTCCAGGATCAAGGAAAAGACGATCATCAATTGTACCGGTTTCGGCGCGCGCGACCTGCTCAAGGATGAAAGTGTCATTCCGGTGCGCGGCCAGATCGCCTGGCTGCTGCCACAGGCCGGCGTGAACTATGGCGTTCAATATAATCATGTCTCTGTGCTGGCGCGGCGCGATGGCATCGTGGTGCAACCGGGCGGCGCGGACGAAGCCTATGGCTTCAACGATCCCAACGAATCTCCCGACTATGCGGCGGCGCGCGATGCGATCGATGCCGCCGCGCTGATGTTCGCGCCAAAGGCCATGGTGGCCGGCTAGCGCATCCGCTCACACCCCGAAAAGGACCCATTCATGCTTGGCAGGATTTTACCCGTTGCCGCCCTGATGACCGCCCTGACGCTGGCCACGCCGGCCGCGGCGCAGGTCACACGGATCACGAGCAACCCCTCCGCCCTGATCCTCGAGGCGGCGAAGGTAAGCGCGGGAACCGATCTGCTCTTCGTGTCCGGGCAGCTTGCCGCGCCGCTCGACCCTGCCAAGCCGATGAGCGAGGTCACCAGCCTCGACCAGATGGGTGACAGCAAGGCGCAGACGATCAGCGTTCTCGGCAAGATCAAGGCGATTCTGGCGCGACAGGGCTATGCCATGTCCGACCTCGTCAAGCTCACCTTGTTCATCGCCCCCGATCCCCGACTGGGCAAACTGGATTTCGCCGGGGTCAATGAAGGCTTCAAGGCCTATTTCAAGACGCCCGAGAATCCCGAAACGGTCGCGCGCTCGGCCTTTCAGGTCGGCGCTCTCGTCGGCCCCTATTTTCTCATCGAGATCGAGGCGATCGCGGCCAAAAAGCCGGGAAAATAGCGGCCGGGAAAGCGCCAGATGACCGCGGACGAAAACCCCGCCTCCGGCATCGTCACTGATCAATCGCGCGGATCGCCATGGCCGCCGCCGCCGCGCGCGTTTCAACCCCCAGCTTTTCGAATATGCGCTCCAGATGCTTTTGCACCGTCCGCGGGCTGATGCTGAGAACGTCGCTGATGTCGCCGCTGGATTTTCCGTAGCTCAGCCACAGCAGCACCTCGGCCTCGCGATCGGTGATCTGCAGCCGCTGTTTCAACTGGGCCGCATGTTCATCGGGGTTGAGTTCGTTGAGACGGATCAGCACCTCGCTTTCGCGATATTGTGCGATCAGAACCAGTTCGACCGTTCCCAGCGGCTGCTCGATCCGTACGGAGCCGGCCCCCAGGGTACGCCGTGCCAACAGACGCTGAACGGCCGTTCTGAACTGGGGCGGCAGGGCCACATCCTCCTTGCTCCAACCGGGCGCGAGCCGCGCGATCGCGCGCTCGGCCAGCGGCGAGCACCAGAGAAAGGACCATGTGCATCGGTGGCCAGCATCAGGCGCCCGGTCGCGTCGAGACTGGCGACGCTGGCATGCTGGGCGCGCCCTTGCGCCATGTGCACACGGACGCGGGCCAGCAGTTCCTGGATATTGGCTGGCTTGCGGACATAGTCGACGCCACCAACCTCAAAGGCCTCGACGACATGTTCGCTCTCGGTCAGGCCGGTCATGAAGATGATCGGAATATGCGCGAGGTGCGGGTTTTTCTTGATCGCGGCCGTCGTCTCAAATCCGTCCATCGCCGGCATCACGGCATCCATCAGGATGAGATCGGGCGTGATATGCACCAGTAGATTCATTGCCGCCGCTCCGGAGGTGGCGATGAGAACCGTAATGCCGGCCGCCTCCAGCGCGGCACTCATCAGACGCAGCGAGTCACGCTCGTCATCGACGATCAATATCGTGTTCTGGTGGTTAGACGCGCCGTTCATCGCAAAGGTTTTCCAGTATCTGGGCGAGTGCGGAGAGATCGAAATGGTCGAGGCAGTCATAGAGCCGCGCGACGACGGCATCAGCGCCCGGCGCGGCGACCGCCAATTTCTTGATTTCCGCCTCGATCCCCCGAATATGGCCGATGCGGATGAGGTCGCGCAGGCGCTCGACATGCACCAGCGCGGCTTCCGGGAGCGTCGACGACCCGTCAGGCGCCGGGTCGCCCGGGGACGCTCTTTCGTCTGGCGTATCGCGGATCCAGTCCAGATCGAGCTGAACTCCGATCGCGTCGATCACCGTGTCGATTTCGAACGGCTTGGCGATGAACAGGTCGTGCACCGGCGCGCCGACATCCGCCTGGCGACATTCCTGGACATTGGCGGAGAGCATGATGATGCGGAACGCCGGTCCCCATTGCGACCGCAAGCGTCGGGCGGTTTCCCAACCCGACAGGCCCGGCATCGAAATGTCCAGAATCGCAAGGTCGAACGGGGCCGTTTCACACAGGTCGATCGCGGTTTCGCCGCTCGGTGCAACCGCAATTTCGAAGCCAAGCGATTCGAGCAGGTGACGCATGAGCGCCAGTTGCTGGATGTCGTCATCGACGACGAGGATCGAGCGACGTTCCCCGGCATAGCCGATCACGCGACAGGCGGGCACCACTTCCAGCATTTGACCGGCGACATGGCTCAACATCATGACCACGCGAAAGCGGGTGCCGCCGCCGACCTCGCTCTCCATTTCTAGATTGCCGCCAAGTATCTGGACAAGGGCCCTGGTTATCGACAGCCCCAGGCCGAAACCCGGCTGGATATGTGCCCTGGCGTCCCCGCCCCGCTCGAAGCGACCGAAGACGGCATCGCGATCTTCCGGGGCAATCCCGGGGCCGGTGTCGACGATTTCGAACGCGGCGACCTGCGCGGCATAGGAAACCCGCAGCGTTACCGAACCGGCAGCGGTGAACTTGATGGCATTGGATAGCAGATTGATCAGCACCTGCCGCAACCGCTTCTGGTCCATGCGAACGAACTCGGGCAACCGGCCCGACAATTCATAGTTGAACTTCAACCCTTTGGCTGCCGCGCTCGGGCGAAACATGCTGGCAATCTGATCGAGGAACGCGACCAGGCGAACGGTCTCGTTTTTGAGGCTCACCACGCCATTTTCCACCAGCGAGATATCGAGCAGTCCTTCGACTAGGCTGGTAAGATGCTCGGTGCTTCTCCGGATGACGCGGGCGGCTTCCCTGGGGCTTACCCCATCGCCGCGTTCCACCAGCTGGGCGTAGCCATATATCGCATTGAGCGGCGACAATATCTCGTGACTGACACTCACCAGATGGCGGCTCTTGGCGGCATTGGCGGCCTCGGCGGATTCCTTCTCGCGCAGCAATTGCATGACCGGCGCGAGGTCGCTGAACGCCGGTTCGGCCGCCACGCCACGTGGCGCCCCGCGCTCCCGCAACCGATGCGCCGCGACCGAGACCACCGCAATCGCCAACAGCGCGACGGCCGCGGCGAAATGCAACGGCGTATCGCTATCCGAGGAATTTTCAGCGGCGACCACCAGCACCATGGCGGCCGTCGAGAGACCGCATATCAGCGCGGGCAGGGCCAGCGGCGGCAACCCTTCAGGCGCCAGTTTCAGCCCGGGTAGACGCGCGCCCCATGGCACTCGCGACAAGTGCTGAACGGACCCGGTATGCGCGTTCACCGTGCGCTCATCCGGTTTGAGAGCGCGCGCAAATTGCAAAAATACAATGGGCCATCGCTTGAAGCGCCGGACCCATTACCGTCGCGATCCGTCATGGTCTTTTTTTGCCCCTGGCAACGCACGACTCGTGATCCCGCGCTGCCCGTGGATTGTGCGTTGCAACAATTCGAAGCGCAAGCCCTTTGACAGGGCTACCATGACGCTTTGACCTCCCTGCCGTTTGCGATCGTTGCGCTTCAGTGCCTCATCAATAAAGCACCATAATGGTGGAGAAATATATTATATTATAATATGTTAAATACATCCATTTTGGTTGTTCCTGCACGTTTCGCGGACTTGTCGGGCATTAGGCCAAGGCAAATCCAACTATTTTTTGATCAAAATGAGACCGCGGAACGTAAGATTCCGAAAGCCCCGCTTTTGCCCGGCACCCTGGCCGGCGGCTTTTATCTTGCAACGCAACAAAAGGCTGTGAATTTCGAACCTTATCCCAAATGGCGGTGTGCGACGTCTCGACGGGCGACATTTACCGGACGCCGCTCGATGGCAGCGAAAGTTCGGGAATACGCCAAACAGCGTATCGACGCGTCGCTGGCGGCAACCACCAATGGCATTTCAAGCAAGGCAACGTCCTCGGCCGGACGGGTACCCATTGCGATGGGGCTGGTGCGCGCCGTTCGGGGAAGTGGCCGATATGGGGGCGCCGCGCATGAGAAGCTGGTTATGACGGGCAGCATCGTTCCGCCGATGAGCAAGCGCGATCTTCTCGCGCTCATCGGCAAGACCGCCGGGGCTTCGGCCATGTATATGGCGATGAACAGCTTTGGTCAGGCACAGGCATCGACCTTCAAGGCGCCCGTCAAACTCGACGGCGATCCCAAGGGTGCGACCGTCCTGATTCTCGGCGCGGGCGTCGCCGGCGCGACCGCGGCGCTGGAACTCAGTCGCGCGGGCTACAAGGTGCAGGTGCTCGAATATAACGACCATGTCGGCGGCCGGTCCTGGACGCTGAAGGGCGGCGACACCTTTACCGAGCTTGGCGGCGCGACGCAGCACTGCCAGTTCGCGCCCGGCAACTACATCAATCCCGGCCCGTGGCGCATCCCGTGGCACCATCACGGCCTCATCCACTACTGCCATGAACTGGGCGTCGGGCTCGAACCGTTCATGCAGGTCAATTACAATGCCTATGTCCATGACACCAAGAAGTTCGGCGGCAAGCCACAGCGCTATCGTCATATCCAGGCCGACTATTATGGTCATGTCGGGGAATTGCTGGCCAAGGCGGTCAACAAGGGCGCGCTGACCGATACGCTTGCCAAGGAAGATGGCGAGATCCTGCTCGAGTCGCTGAGAAGCTGGGGCGCGCTCGACAAGAACTTCCGTTATGTGAAGGGCCGCGATTCGAGCAACCGTCGCGGCTGGGACAAGGAGCCCGGTGGCGGGCTGAGCGCGGTGCCGATCCCGTCCGACCCGATGTCGGTGGAGACGGTACTCCAATCCGGCATGTGGCGCGCGATTGGCGGCAATCTTCAGTGGGATCACGAATTCACCATCTTCCAGCCGGTCGGGGGCATGATCCAGGTCGGCAAGGGCTTCGAGCGGGCGATCGGCCATCTCGTGCGGTTCAACAGCAAGGTGACCGCGATCAAGCAAAGCGAAAAGGGCGTCACGGTCGACTATCTCGACACGAAGAGCGGCGCCAGGATGACAGCCAGCGCCGACTATTGCATCTGCACCATCCCGCTGCCGGTCCTTGCCCAGATCGACATGAATGTCGGCCCCAACCTGGCTGCGGCGATCCGCGCCGTGCCCTATTCGACCAGCGTCAAGGTCGGGCTGGAGTTCAAGCGGCGGTTCTGGGAACAGGACGAGCAGATCTATGGCGGCATTACCGCCACCGACCTGCCGATCGGCTCGATCAGCTATCCCAGTTCCCGGTATGGCGACAAGGGGCCTGGCGTGCTGTTGGGCGCCTATACCGGCGGCGCGGCGGGCTTCGAGTTGACCGCGCTGCCACCGGAAGAGCGCGTGGCGCGGGCACTCGAATGGGGCTCGCAGATCCACCCGCAATATAAAGAGGAGTTCATGAACGGCGTCGCGGTCGGCTGGCATCGCGTGCCGTGGGTGCTCGGCTGCTTCGGCACCTGGACCGAGGCAAGCCGCGCGCAGCATTACACCAACCTGTGTACGATGGACGGGCGGATCATGCTGGCCGGTGAACATGCCTCTTATTATGGCGGCTGGCAGGAGGGCGGCATCACCTCCGCGATCGACGCGATCACCCGGCTCCACCAACACGTTCAGGCGAGCTAAAGCGATGAAGAACCATATCCTCCTGTTCGTGGCGACCGCCGGCGTGGCGCTCGGCGCGGTAACCGCCGCCGCCCAGTCACCCGCGCTGCCCGCGGCAGCCCAATTGCCCCAGGTACCCGCCGTCGATCCGGACGGGGCCTTTTCAGGGCGCGGTCAGTTCGGCGAACCGACCGGCGAAAAAATGTTCCGGCGCGTGTGCGCCGGCTGTCACATGCCCGACGCGAAGGGCGCGGTAGGCGCCGGCGCCTACCCGGCGCTCGCCGGTAACAAGAAGCTCGCGGCCAGCGGCTATCCCGCCTTTGTGGTCGTGAAAGGGCTCAACGGCATGCCGCCGATCGGTGCCATGATGACCGACCAGCAGGTTGCCGATGTGGTCAACTATGTGCGGACCCATTTCGGCAACAAATACAAGGATTCCCTGACCGCGGCCGACATCAAGCCGCTGCGCTGACGAAGTCGAACGCGTTCAGGAGCGATCGTCAGGGGAGGTGCCGGCGATGGCGCGAAAGACGCCCTTGGCCTCGAGGCAGCGCTGGTCGATGAACGCGCACCGCGCCGGGAGTGGCTAAACCCTGGCCTCGTGGTGCCGCTTGTCGATCGCCGCGACGGTATGACGAGCGGACAGGATCGCGCCTTCCTGCCAGCCGGAATGGGTGAGCCAGTCATTCGCGAAATAGAAGGGGCCGTCGGCCTTGTTCATGATGTTGTAGAGCTGGTCGTCCGGGGTCAGATAGGCCTTGTTGCCGAGATTATAGGGGATTTTGCCCCAGTTGACGACCACCGGCTTGCCGAGTTCCTTGCCATGCCCCGGGAAGATCGCGTCGATTTCGCGCTGTGCGTAGAGATGCTGCTCGGCCAATGGGCGCGACGTCACGGCCTCGCCGCCCATATAGATGTAATAGACGGTAATGCCCTTCTCCTTATGAAAGCCGCCGCTGGGGTGCCAGATCGTGGCGCCCGGATCCTTGGTGAAGGAGAGGCCGCCATAGATCCGATACTCCCGCTCCCAGAACCGGCGGGATTCGAAACCGATCTTGACCGCGTTGCCGTAATAAACGTCGCCAATCGCCTTTCTTATCGGGTCGGAGAAATCGGCGGGAATTTTGGCCAGGACCGGCAGGGGAATCGTGCAGATGACATAATCCGCGGTGATTTCATGCGTTTTGCCGGTCGTGCGATCGAGGTAGACGATGCGTGCGCCCGTTGCGGTCCGCCGGATTTCCTTGACCTCGCTCATCAGCCTGAAGACCGCGGGGCCGATCTTTTTCGCGATGGCCTTCGGAATCATGTCCATGCCGCCGACGGGCTGCAACATCGTCGCCTGATCGTCGATCGAATCGTCGAACACCACGTCGTTCCACATGTCGAGGTCGAGCAAGGTGCCCATGTCTAGGGGATCGTTCTGGACGCCGGCGACGTCTGCGGCGCCAGGCAGGTCTTTCCAGCCGGAGCGCTTCGACCCCTTGTAGAACAGGTCAGGGGACAGATCGCCATATTGTTTGAGAAACGCGACCATGCGCTCCTTGTCCGCCGGGCTCATGTCTCTATCCAGCGCGCCCTGATTGATCGCCTTGGCGAGCAATTCCGAGACATGGCCACGGGTATCGTTGATCGCCCGCCGAAACTCGATCGGCGCCCCGCCATTGGCCTTGGCATTGCGCAGGAACGCCGACCGGCTCGAATTCACCTCGACTTCGAGCTCGATGCCCAACTCCCTGCAATAGCCCAACACCGCCTGGTGATGGGTGGGCAGACGGGCCGGCCCGGTGTTGAAATATTGACCGTCCTCATAACCGCATGTCTGTATCGAGCCATCGGTCGATTCAACCTTGTCGCCATTGCGCACGGTCCAGTTATGGCCGCCGACGCGGTCGCGCGCTTCCAGGATGGTGACATCGTAGCCCGCCTTCAGCAGCTCGTCGGCCGAAGCCAGTCCGGCCATGCCGGCGCCGAGAATGACGACCTTCACGCCTTTCCCGGAGTCTGGCGGCAGGTTCAACGATGCCGCATTCGCAAAGGTCGGCAGCAGCCCCATGCCCTGCATCGCCAAATAGGCCGCGCTATAGCCGCCGGCACGCCCGACCGCTTGGATGAAGTCCCGGCGGGTCGTTCTCATTGTGCCTACGCCCCCATTTGATCCGCTCGCCGCAGCGAGACCCTGGTTTGAAATAACTGCCTGCAACGCCAGGATATTGCTGAAATCCGTTGCTTCGAGATTTGGGCATCGGCGCACGCGCCACCCACCTTACACCGCTCCTAAGGAAGGCTGTCGTGATCGCCATACGACAAAATGCGTATGTCAATGCTGACGGCCAGCGAGGTATGATCTAGCGTGGAATGATATAATAATACCGTCGATTAAATTTGATACGTCGATCAAAAGTATATGTCGATATGCGGCACCAATTTCATATCTATATGATAGAGTAAATCATGAAATGTCGCGTGCGAAACTATTCGATTATTACATATATCGCCATTTTCTTAACGCTTGTGGCGCCGGAACCGATTCTTGCCCAGGGCGATGGCGGCGATTACCAAACAGCCAGACACATTCTTGCCGCGCGGTGCAGCTTTTGTCATACGGCGCTTCCGCAAGAGGACGGGCTCAACGCCACATCACAACCCCCCGCCGGCGTTACGTTCGACACGGCTGCGGATATTCGCAAATTCGCACCGCGCATTCTCCTGCTGGCCGTGAAATCCAGGCTGATGCCGCCCGATAATGCGACGCATATGTCGAACGAGGAGCGTGCGCTGCTGGGAAAATGGATCGAGGCCGGCGCGAGAACCCCGTAAGGCAGTGCGCCTTCGACGCTCTTCAATGATATTGCGGAATATCCGCCATGGTGTGGCGATCGATGCCCGCTGAAACGGCCACGGTTCACGTCACGACCACCCCATCGTTCGGGATCGGGGAAGAGCTTCCGCGTGATGACGCATTGGACCGCACAAGTCTGTTGGTCGTAATCCGCACAGCCCGCCGCCCGTCAATGCGTAGTTTATCGTATCCCCTCGCCGGAGGTTGCATGCTCTGAAACCGGTGGCTGTCCAGCCAGTTTCGGAGTGACCCATGGAACAACCAATTCCCTCGCGTCGCCAATTCGTGGCGGCCATAGGCAACTTGGCCAGCGCGGGCTGGATCGCCATGAACTGGCCGCAGATCGCGGCCGCCGCCGGGCATGCCGCCCATGACATGCATGACATGCAAGATATGGCCGCGCCGCCCAGCACGCTCACCACGCTGAGCGCCACCGAAGCCGCCGAGGTCGATGCCATCGCGAACCTGATCGTGCCGGGCGGCGCCACGCCAGGCGCGCGCGACGCCCATGTCATCTATTTCATCGACAATGCGCTCGGCAGTTTCTTCGCGGCGCAGCTGCCATCCTTCCGCAAGGGCCTGGCCGATTTCGAGAGCGCCTATGCCGCGCGCCATGGCGCCGGCAAGCCCTTCTCCGCGGCGCCCGAGGCGGAGCAGGTCGCCTGGCTGCAAGAGGTCGACAAGACACCTTTCTTCACGGCGGTGCGGCGACTGACCGTGCTCGGCCTCATCGCCTTGCCGAAATACGGCGGCAACCATGACAATCTCGGCTGGAAGCTGCTCGGCGTGGAGGACAGCCACGTCTGGGAGCCGCCCTTCGGCTATTACGACAAGGATTACGCGGGGTTCGAGCCCTATCCCGGTACCAAACCCTACACCGCCTGACGGAGCCGCCCCATGCCGCGCAAGACATATAAGATCAGTGAAACTGTCGATTTCATCGTCGTCGGCTCTGGCGCCGCGGGTGGCATCATGGCGCGGGAACTGTCGCGCGCCGGCAACAGCGTCATCGTGATGGAGCAGGGCCCGCGCATGGCGCCCGAGGACTTCGAGCACGACGAGCTGAAGTACCGCAACCTTTCGGGGATCACCAACAACCCGGCGACCAATCCGCAGACCTTCCGCCGCGATCCGAGCCAGAAGGCCGAGCGGGTGCAGGGCAGGAACCCGCTGACCTATGCGCGTATCGTCGGTGGCAGCAGCGCGCACTTCAACGCGAACTTCTGGCGCCTGCACGAGATCGACTTCATCGAGGGTAGCCGGCTTGGACCCATTGCGGGTGCGAGCCTGGTCGACTGGCCGATTACCTACGCGGAACTGGAGCCCTATTACACCAAGGTGGAATGGGAAGTCGGCGTCTCGGGGCTTGCGGGGTCGAGTCCCTTCGATCCGCCGCGCAGCAAGCCCTATCCGATGCCCCCGCTGCCGGTGAAGTCCTCCGGCGTGCTGTTCGAGCGCGGTGCGCGCAAGCTGGGCCTGCACCCCTACCCGGCACCGATGGCGATCAATTCGGTGTTCTACAAGAACCGCCCACCCTGCGCGCAGTGCGGCCTGTGCGGCGGCTTTGGCTGCGAGGTGATGGCCAAATCGTCGTCGGTATGGACCGTCATCCCCGAGGCCGAAGCCACCGGCCGCTGCGAGGTGCGCCCCGAAAGCTATGTGTTCCGCATCGGCATGAATAAAGCCGGTCGCGCCACCGGCGTGCATTACTTCGATCGCGACCGCAAGGAGCAGTTCCAGAAGGCGCGCGCCGTGGTGGTGTGCGCCAACGGCTCCGAGACCCCGAAGC
>Ga0207703_10005125_pt1 | contig 10604 bp, 7 predicted proteins | sample KBSSwiS12_FD_184304 | JGI IMG/M metagenome (GOLD analysis project Ga0207703, IMG submission 184304) | Switchgrass rhizosphere microbial communities from Kellogg Biological Station, Michigan, USA - KBS Switchgrass S1-2 (SPAdes) (version 2) | ecosystem: Host-associated > Plants > Roots >... | reverse complement strand
GCCTTCGTGGCCGAAAGCAGTGTGCTCCTGGAATCGTTTGGCTCGGCGGGTTTAACGCTGCTGGCCGACGCCTCCGACGTGAAATTTATCGACAGCACGGGCGTCGGCGCCTTGATCCGCCTGCGCCAGCAGTTGCGCGCCAAGGATGCGGAATTGATCCTGGTGGCGCCTTCCGCGGCCGTTCAGCGCGGGTTGGAGATGATGAAATTGACCAAGCTTTTCGTCACGGCGTCCGACTGGGTGGAGGCCCGCCGGTTGCCCATGAAAGACACCCCGGTCCACGCGCACCGCGGGGGAGACGAAGCGCAGATCGACTGGAGCGGCGAGGTTACGGCCGCGACCGTCGAGGCCGTGTGGGATCGCACGGCGTTGCTGCTCAATGCGCGCGACTCGGAGGACGAGGAAATGGCGATCGATCTGAAGCACGTGCGCTTCATGGACAGCGCCGGCCTCGGCTTCATGCTGCGCCTCCGGCGCATGTCCCGGATGCATGGAGTGGGCGTCCGCTTCGTGAATCCCAGTGAACCGGTGCGGAAGGTCGTGCGCCTGGCCCGGCTGGAAGAATTTTTGCTCGGAGCCGCCGCATGAAAGTAGGCCTGAGCACCAGCGTCATCCAGCGGGGCAAGACGGGCATCGCCCAATACGTTTTCGCCCTCACGCGGGCTTTGCTCGATCTCCCGGATGGCCCGGAGCTCACCCTTTTCGTGCTGGAGGAAGACCGTCCGCTCTTCGCCTTTGCCGAAGGCCGCGCGCAGATCGAAATCGTCAGCGAAAAGTATCGCCCGGCGGTGCGCAACATCCTGTGGCACCAGCTGGCCTTGCCGCGCCGGGTGCGGGCGCTGGGCCTCGACGTCCTGCACGTGCCGAGCTACCGGCGCATGCTCTGGTCGCGGCCCTGTCCGCTGGTCGCCACCATCCACGATCTCGCCCCGTTTCATGTCACCGGAAAGTACGACTGGAAGCGGATGTTCTATGGCCGGGTGATCGTCCGCCGGCTGGCGGCGCGGCAGGATGAGATCATCGCCATCAGCCACAATACGGCGGCGGACATCACGCGTTTCTTCCAGGTTGAAGCAGGTAATATGGAAGTGGTGCACAACGGTCTCGATCACGAGCGCTTTTGTCCGGGCGAAGCGGTTTCGCAACCGCAAGTGGACCATCGTTACTTTCTCTACGTCTCGCGCCTGGAGCATCCGGGAAAAAACCACGTGCGCCTCATCGAAGCCTTCAATCAGTTCAAGACCGCGACGCATTCCCCGTGGTTGCTGGTGCTTGGGGGCAGCGACTGGCACGGCGCGGAGGCCATTCATGAAGCGGCGGCGCGTTCCCCGTTTGCGAGCGACATCCGTTTCCTCGGGTTCGTGGCCGATGAGAAACTGCCGGCCCTCTACCGCTCGGCCGGCGCCGTTGTTTACCCCTCTCTCTACGAAGGCTTTGGCTTCCCTCCGCTCGAAGCGATGGCTTGCGGCTGCCCGGTGCTGACGACCCACCGCGGCGCGCTGGCCGAGGTGGTGGGCGACGCGGCGTCGATCGTCGACCCGGAAAATATCGGCGAGATGGCCGTGGAACTGGAACGTCTCGCGACCGACGAACGCTGGCGCGCGCGCTTGATCGAAGCCGGCACCCAAAATGCCGCGCGCTTTGCCTGGCGCACTTGCGCGGAAGCGACGCACCAAATCTATCGGCAGGCGATGGCCGAGGGGCAATCGGTCATGGATGAAAGTCGCAGAAAGGAGTCGCCCGCATGGATCTCCTGACCTACTGGCAGCTCCGGGAACGTCCCTTCGAGACCGTTTGGGATTCCCGCTTTTTCTTCCCGAGCCGCGCCCACGAGGAGGCGCTGAACCGCCTTTGTTACCTGGCCTCGGAGCAGTCGATGAACATCGGGCTGCTGACCGGCGACATCGGCTGCGGCAAAACGCTCACGTGTTCGGTCTTCCGCGAGCAACTCGATCCCGCGCGCTATTGCGTCGCTTACTTCGACCACGTGCGCTTCGATTTCGAGGACATCGTCATGGGGCTGCTCTCGGCCCTGGACAGCCCCGTGCCCCCGGGCATCGGGCGCTTTGCGCTCTGGCAATGCCTGGTCATGGCGCTCGACCGTCTCGAGCAGAGCGGGCGCCATTGCATCGCGATCTTCGACGAAGCGCAGGACTTCGATGCGAACACCCTGCGCGAGCTGAAGGCCCTCACCAACCTCAACGGCCGGGGCCGCGCGCCGATCACCCTCATTTTCACCGGCCAGCCGGAATTGCAGCGGCACATCGCCACCGTGCCCAGCCTCTGGCAGCGCATCGGCTTGCGCTTCCACTTGCGGGCGCTCTCTCGCGAGGAGAGCGATGCTTATCTGGCGCACCGCTTGCGGGTCGCCGGCCATGGAGATGGCGGCGTTTTTACCGAGGAAGCGCTGAGCTATTTCTTCTGGCAATCGCACGGCGTGCCCCGGGAACTGAACCGCCTGGCCAAGCTGGCCATCGAGCACGCGTGGGTCAGCGAACACGATCGCGTCACTTTCGATGCGGTCGATGCCATTTTTAATGACGAGGAACGCCATCGCCTCGTCCCCGCCTTATGAATACCACCGAAGGACTCAGCTTTCGGGCCATGAATGAGAAACGCGGCAGCACCGCCGCGCCCGCGGTGGCCGCCGTAACACCTGCCGCCACCCTGGCGCGCGAAGACGCTCCGGCCCAGGAACCGGCGCCGGCGCCGACACCGGCGGGTTCGAGCCTGCCTTTCGACCCGTGGCGCCTTGCCGCCGCCCTACTCCGGAATACGCGCTGGGTCATCCTCTGCGGTATTCTTTGCGCGGCGCTCGGCTTCGGCCTCGGGCTGCTGCGCTTTCACAATCTCTACGTCGGCTCCGCCAGCCTCATCCGGCAGGAATTGCCGAATTCTTTTCAAGTCAGCGAGACAGGCGAATCCTTCAAGCCGAAGCAACTTACCGTGGGCACGCTCGTCTCGGTGTTGCACTCACCAGCCCTGCTGAAAAAGGTCAGCGAGCAGACCCATGGGGCGGTTACGCCCGGGATGCTCGCGCTGAAGATGACGGTGACCCCGGAGCGAAATACCGACGTGATCCGCCTCGATTACGAGGGCTGGAGCTCGGCGGAGGCGACGGCGAATGTGCTGGGCATCTACAGCGAGGCCGTGGTGCAACTGACCCGCGATCTCCAGGCGGAGGAGGCGGTCCAGGTCAGCCGCGTCCTCACCCAACAACTGCAAGCCATCGACGTCGATTTGACGCGGATCGGCCGGCAGATGCTGGACTATTCCCGCGAGGCGCAACTGGTCAGCGCCGACAAGGAGACCGACGCCTATTTGCATCAGCTCGGCGACTTGAGCCTCAAGTACGAGACGATGCGCATCGATTTTGAAACGAGCGATCTCAAGCTCGCTTCGCTGGAGACGGAACTGGCGCGGCACAACCCGGTGGCCGCCAAGTTGCAGGAAGCCCGCGCCGAGCTGAACAACATGCTGGTGCGCTACACCGAGGCGAACCCGGCCGTCGCCGAGCAGCGGGGCAAGGTGGAATCGATCGAGAAGGAGATGGAAGAAGCCGTGGCGCATCCCGGCGACGATTCGCAACTGGCCAACAGTACCGCGGGCACCAGCCTTTATCTCGAGATCGTGGAGTTGAAGGCGCAAAAACAAACGCTCTCCCGGCAATTGGAAAAGCTCGGCAAGGTGCGCGATGACTTGCAGGCCAAGCTGACGGCGCTGCCGGAAAAGAGCGTCCAGCTCGCCAAGATGAAAGCGCGGCAGCAATCGCTCGAAACAGCGCAGACCATTCTCGGCAGCCGGCAGCGCGAGGCGCAGATGTTCGCCGAAAATGCACCCGGCCTGTTGCGTGTCTTCGCCGTGCCGACCGCACTGGATGTGAGCATCAAGAGCCGCTGGACCAAGGTGCTGCTGGTGGCTTTCGCCCTCGGCGCGCTCGGCGCTTTCGGGGCGACGGGCCTCATCCTGGCCCGCGAGCTTCTTGATGAACGCATCAAGACGGCCCATGACTTTTCCCGCATCTCCAAATTGCCGGTCGTCCTGCGCGTGCCGCCGCTGGCGGAAATCGCACCGGCCGAGGCGCAGCAATGGGCCTTCCGGGCCTGGACCTCGCTGTCTTCCAGCCTGCGCGTGGGGCCGGGTGGGGCCTTGGTGCTGGGCGTGCTGGCGGATGGACGTGGCGGCGGATGCTCGACGCTCCTCTATCAACTCGCGGGTGCGGCCGCGCAGCGCGGGCACAACGTCGTCGTCGTGGCCAATCGCGAACCGTTGACGGGGGAAATGCCGCAGGCGGTGGTCCGCCATGCGCTCGGTGAAGCGCTGGGCGATCCGCGCCGTGTCTTCGCCGCTCACGATCCGGTCGGGACGGGCATTCATTTGCTGGCGGTCGACGCGGCCTGGCGGTGGACAGCCGAATTGCGCCGGCAATGGGCGGCGACGCTGGCCGCCTGGCGCTCGGTGCGGTCGCTGGTGGTGCTGTTCGAGATGCCGGCCGGCGCCGATCCGGAGGCGCTCCTGCTGGCCGAGACCATTCCGAATTTGTTGTGTGTCGGCAGCGAGGCTTCCAGCGCATCCGCATTGCGGGTGCAACTGGCCACCCTGCGGGAAAGCCATTGCAATCTGGTTGGTGCGGCGTTCAACCAGCGCCAGTCACTGCCGGGCCTCGCCTGGCTCGGGAAATGGGCGGTGGTGCTGGCGATCGGCGCGCTCAGCCTCGCGCAGGCGGGGGCGGCGGAAGCACCGCAAGCCTCCTGGCAGCAGCGGCTCACGCTCGGCGCCGGCGACACGGTGAATCTTTCTTTCTTCGGGCACGCCGAATGGGCGCGCACCGACGTGCCCATCGGACCGGATGGCAATATCAGTTACCTCGAGGCCCACGACATTCCCGCCGCCGGGCACACGATCGATGAAATCCGCGCCTCCCTCGATGCGGCCCTCGGCAAGCTCTATCACAATGCGCGCACCATCGTGACGCCCGGGCTGATCCAGAGCAAACGCTACTACATCCTCGGCAAGGTCGTGGACAAGGGTGTCTTCACGCTCGACCGGCCGATGACCATCCTCGAAGCCGTGGCGAAATCGCGTGGCCTGGAGACCGGTCTCTTCGAGAAAAACACCGTCGAGCTGGCCGATTTGCCGCGGGCCTTCCTGAGCCGGCGCGGGCAACGGATGCCGGTCGATTTCGAACGCCTCTTCCAGCAAGGCGATATGTCCCAAAATCTGCCGTTGGAGCCGGAAGACTACATTTACTTTCCGTCGTCGAACACGAACGAAGTCTATGTGCTGGGCGATGTGAAGTCGCCGGGAGTGCAAGGCTTCACGCCGAACGCGACCGTCATCAGCATGGCGACCGTGCGCGGTGGTTTTACCGAAAAGGCTTATCTCGACCGCGTCCTGGTGATTCGCGGTTCCCTCAATCATCCGCAGACTTTTGTGGTCGATGTGCGCAAGGTCCTCAAAGGGCGCGGCGTCGACTTTGCGTTGCAACCGAAAGACATCGTCTTCGTCGCCGACCGGCCGTGGGCGCGGGCGGAAGAACTCGTGGACGTCGCGTTGCGCACCTTCGTCCAGGCCGCGGCCGCCGGGTGGGCGACCGGCAACGTGGGACCGCTGATCAACACGCCCCTCCTTCCCAATATCCGATGAAAACCAACGCACTCACTCCTCTCTGCCTTTGTGCCGCGCTGTCCTTGCTCACGGCCTGCCAATCGACCGCTCCGCAATTCAAGGCGGGCTCTGGAGCAAAAACGGCCGAGGGATTCACCAAAACCTCGACCGGAGAGGCGATCAACCCCGCCTGGCGCAACGCGCCGAAAGACGCCTTCCGGCTTGGGCCGGGCGACGCCCTCGAACTGGAAATCATCGGCGATGGCACCACGCGCGCCACGACCACCGTGGGCGCCGACGGCAAGATTTACTATTACCTGCTGCCCGGCCTGAATGTGAGCGGCCTGACGCTCGCGGAAACCAAGGCGCTGCTCGACAAGCAACTGCTCACTTATGTCCGCAAGCCGGATGTCGCGATTACCTTGCGCAGTGTCGGCAGCAAGCGCGTGTGGGTGCTGGGCCGCTTGAACAGCCCGGGGATATTCCCCCTGAGTTCGCCGATGACGGTCGTGGAAGCCATCTCCCGCGCCGGCGGCCTGTTCACCTCGCGTTTCTCGGGCACCACCGAGGAGCTGGCCGATCTCCATCACAGCTTCCTCATCCGCGGCGGGAAACCGATCGCCGTGGATTTTAACCGCCTTCTGCGCGAGGGCGACATGTCACAGAACATCTATCTCCAGCCCGACGACTACATTTACCTGCCCTCGGCGCTCTCCAAGGAAGTGCAGGTCCTCGGCGCGGTGAAGGCGCCAAAGTCGGTCGGCTTCATGGACCAGGTCACGCTCGTCTCGGCAGTAAGCAGCGCCGGCGGCCCGGATGTGGGTGCGCAGCTTTCGAAAGTGGCCATCGTGCGCGGTTCGCTCACCCAGCCGGAAATCGCCATCGTCGATTTCAATGCGATCCTGGGCGGCAAACAGCCCGACATCAAACTCGAGCCGCGCGACATCGTGTATGTCCCGAAATCCTCGTTCGAATCGCTCTCGAAATACGCGGGCATGATTGCCGAGACATTCATCCGCACGGTATCCGCGAACGAAGGCGGCCGCGCCGTCTCTTCGACCTCCGCCCCGGTGCGGGTCAATGTTGGGTTGCAGTAGGGTGGGGGGGAGTTGGGAGAGTTCTTGGTTCTTGGTTCTTGGTTCCTAGTGCTCAGTCGCGGACGCGAGTCCGCTTTAACTAAGAACGAAAAACGAAGAACGAAAAAACGAAGAACTAAGAACCAAGAACCAAGAACAACCCGCTTTAAGCGGGATGCCAGTGCAGCGGGCGGCCGGCCAGGAGGTTGGCGATGTTGTTGCCCGCGACCACGGCGATGACCACGGCTGTCCAAAGCCACATCAGACCGGCCACGGGCCACGCCTGCTTGCGCCAACGCGCCAGCGCGGGGCTGCACAGGAGCATCGTGGAAATCAGCAGAAGCAGGGAGAGTTCTCCGCCGAGCAGGGGATAGAAAGTGTCGTGCACCAGCTCCCGCAGCCAGACCGGCCAGCCGCCGGCGTTGCGCCAAAACATCGGGTCTTCCCGGAGCAGCGCAAAGGGAGTCATCACCATTAACATCCCACCGTTGGCCACCACCAGGCTGGCGGCGCGAACCATTCCAGTGGAATCGTTCGTGTCCTGTTCCCCCGGTCCTCCGGTCCTCCTGTAAAACGAATCTGTCGTCATCATCCATCCAATAGAGCAGATGCCGTGCGCTGGCTAGGACGGATGATTGTGTAGCTGGACGTGGCGGAAAGCTGCGGGAAAACCCGCGCCACAAATAGTGGATATATCCCAGCGTTTTCAGGCCTGCTGGGCACGCCCTGCGCTTATTCAAGGAATCGTGAACGACGATCTCCACACCAGGACCAGGCGCCCGGCCGGCGGCGACCGCGCTCCCTCGTGCGCCCGGGTGGCCATCCTCCCGGCGACGGTCCCACTCGGGGTGTTGATCCGGTTCAAGAATTCCGCCAGCACGTTGCCGGCCGTCCTGGCTGCGCTGCGGGCCCAGACCAAGCAGCCCGACTACATTCTCGGCATCGACTCCGGCAGCACCGACGCCTCGCCCGGATTGCTCGTCGAGGCCGGCGCCCAGGTGGTCCGCTGGTGGGAGTCCTATCACCATTCCCGCGTGCTCAATTTCGGGCTGGCGCAATGCCCGGCGGAGCGGGTGCTGGTCTTGAGTTCTCACACCGTTCTCGAATCGCCCGACGCACTGGCCAAGCTCAACGCGGCGCTCGACGATCCGCGCGTGGCCTGCGCGAGCAGCCCGTGGGACGACGATCCTTTCTACAGCGATGCGATCACCTGGAACGAATTGCGCCGCAAGGGCCTCAAGCTCGGCTCGATCTATTCGAACAGCTTTGGCTTGTTGCGACGGAAACTGTGGGAACAGATGCCCTTCGACGAAAGCCTGCCCACCATGGAGGACTATGCGTGGGCCATCGAGCAAGTCCGCCGGGGTCATGTCTGCCGGCGGGTCAGCTTTGCCTTTGGCTATCAGCGGCAGGCCAACCAGCGGGACTTCATCTTCACCGCGTGTGCGTTTCGACTGGCGGCCCGTCACGGTTTGCCGGTGCGCTGGCTGGGCCGGAAGGCCAGCGCGAAGGAACTCCTTCGCCATTCCATGGCCTGGTTTTCAGGAAAATTGTCGCCCCCCGATCGGGCGTTATGGGAATTGCACCGCGCCCGTCTGCTGGCCTCGCTTTTCTGGCGCTTTCATCGCACGAGCACGGACAATCCGGCGGGCAACCGCGGGTAATCCCGGCAGCTCGGGTGAGGGCCAAAGGCCCGCAGACAAGCCAGCCCAGGGCAAAGCGAACCGAGTGGAACGAGATGCCTTCCGCAGGAAGCCCGCAGGGCAGCGCTGGCGAGCGCTGGCAACCACGAGCGTCGCCCTGGGTAATCCATCCCACGAGCGATTAGCCCTGTAGGGGCGGAACAAAATTCGTCGCGTTGTCCTTTGATGGCAGCCTCTGCGGCCTCTGCGCCTCTCTCTTTGTCCTCTGCGTTTAAATGCCTTTGGGTGCGTGTCAGGGCGGCTGGTTCCAGTTTAACTTGAGCCGCTCAAATGCCCACCGTCAGGCCCCGTTTCCGAGCCTCGGCAACGCTCGCGTCAGGATCTGTTCGACAACTTCGGATTTCGCTCGCGCGTAGGCATTCATGTCCGGCCAATCCTGACTGGACAGCTTCCGCTTCACTGATTCGTAAAGAAGCCGGTCTTCCACGTTGCTCCGAAGACGGTCGCGAAACGCGAGATGGCGGGTGACCTCGACGCAACCCGGGGAGAAAATGTGCACATGGACATCCAACTGCGGAGTCCGGAACATCCGGTGCTGGTGCCAGTCCGGCTCCCGCACGCGCAGGATATACCCAGCCTGCACGAGGGAGGGGAGATAGGCCGCTTCCTCGCTGGAATCCTCGACGACGACGTCGATATCGATGATCGGCTTGGCCGCCAGGCCCGGCACCGAAGTCGACCCCACATGCTCGATGGCGAGCGCCTTGCCGCCCAAGGCCAGTGAAAGGATCCCGGCGTGCTGCTGAAACTGCTCGGGCCAACGCGGGTCGTAGTCCACGATGACGATCTGTCGCTTCTCGATTCCACCGATCAATACTTCATCCATAGACGGCCAAGGTTGGCGGACGAGTCTTTGGCGGTGTTCGATTTGGGGCGGGGCATGATCCTGCGAGTCGGTGAGCGAGCGTCTCTTGCCTCCAGCGGGTGGAAGTACGGCCGCCAGCCCAAGAGAAAATGACCTGCCGCGATTTTTGGCAATCTCAGAACGAGTGCGTTTCGCCCGGGCTTTTCTCGTTTCCATGCGCATTCCCTAGGGGGCGTAAAATGGAAACGAGCGTGCCGCACGTTGGGACGGGGAAGTTGAGAGTGGAAAGTGGATAGTTGAGACTGGAGGCTTTGCGACAGGTCCGTGGTGCCGTGGGGACAATCCTCCACGTCGCCGCTTTCTGGCGCCGCTCCGCGCCGGTTGGTTTTCGACAAATGCACCGCAGTAGACGTATGCTTGGCGACAAGTCCATCGAACGAGCCCCTCTGCTTCGGTAAAGAAACACCATTTCGTTAGTTGCTGGCGGCAAATCCCTAGGGTTTTGCTGCCTGCAACTAACGCGGGGCGTCGGCTGGCGCGCAACTGGCCCGCGGAGAGAGAGAAGGGTGGAGCCTGCCCTGAGCGAAGTCGAAGGGGTGTCCAGCCGAAACGAACTTTGGCCCGCGCCGTGGTGACAGGGCGCTGTAGCCGGCCTCAGTGAGCTGATCTTTACCCACAAGTTGACGTGTGTGGATGAGAGAAGGAATGGAGCTTGTACGAAGCGGTGAGTTGTGGCTGAAAGTGTGGGTGCGAGCGAAAGAACAACCAGCCGGATGGGTGAAAGAAGAGTTTAGGCAATCGACGTTGAAAGATCCTCGACAGATCCGGCGGCTGGAGAAGATTGCGGCTGACTTCATGAAAGAGCCGCAGGGTTCCATCAATGCCGCCAGTGGGGACTGGGCGGCGAGCAAAGCAGCCTATCGATTTTTTGCCTCGGAGATTGAGGCTGACGCGGTCCTCAGTGGCCATCGGCAGAAGACCATTGAGCGGATGGGAGAGCGCGCGGTGGTGCTGGCGGTGCAGGATACCACCGCGCTGAATTTCACCACCCAGCGAGCCAAGCAGGGGCTGGGCAGCATCGGGACCCGCCAGGGTGGAGCCAGAGGCTTCTTTTGCCATGCCACGCTGGCCGTGGATGCCGAGGGTTGCGCGCTGGGAGTGCTCGATGTGCAGAGTTACCCGCGGGCCGCCGAACGGGTCAAACGGCAGCGTACCGGGCAGGCCCGGGAGCGAGAAAGCGTGCGCTGGCTCCATAGCCTGGCCAGTTGCCAGCGCGCCGCCGAAAGGTGCGGAGCGGCCACGCAGATCATCTCCGTGGCGGATCGCGAGGCTGACTTCTATGATCTCTTTGCTTATGCCGCAGAGGAGGCGCCTGCGGTGGCGGTGTTGGTCCGGGCGCAACACGATCGCGAA
>Ga0207703_10005123_pt1 | contig 10606 bp, 10 predicted proteins | sample KBSSwiS12_FD_184304 | JGI IMG/M metagenome (GOLD analysis project Ga0207703, IMG submission 184304) | Switchgrass rhizosphere microbial communities from Kellogg Biological Station, Michigan, USA - KBS Switchgrass S1-2 (SPAdes) (version 2) | ecosystem: Host-associated > Plants > Roots >... | reverse complement strand
TTCTCGAAGCCGCGGACGCGCTTGGGAACGGGGGTGCTCATCGGTTGGCGGCGGGCGCATCCGGTGCGACGGGGCCGGTGCCGAAGCGCGCGCGCCAGCCCGCTGCGTCGACCGGCGCGCCATCGAACTCCAGCGCCTGAAGCGCGAGCGTGCCGCCGCCGCCGCATTGCGCGACGATCCGCTCGCCGTCGCTGCCGATCGCCGGCGCCGCTGCCGGTGCACCGGCGTCGAGGACGCGCGTGCGCAGCACGCACAATCGCCGGCCGCGGACGAAAGCAAACGCCCCGGGATAGGGCGGCGCAACGGCGCGGACGAGGTTGTGTACCGCGGCCGCCGTGGCCGTCCAGTCGATGCGGCCGTCGGCCGCCGTGCGACCGCCGAAGTACGAGCCCCGCGCAAGGTCCTGGGGTTGCCTTGGGGCGGTGCCGGCGACGAGTGCCGGCAGCGCGGTGTCGAGGACGATCTCGGCGGCGACGGTGACCTTGTCGAACACGTCGCGCGCGGTGTCGTCGGGGAGGATCGGCACGGCCTGCTGGCCAACGATGTCGCCGGCGTCGGGCTTGGCCGCCATGTAATGAAGCGTCGCGCCCGTATGCGTCTCGCCGTGCAGCACCGCCCAGTTGACGGGCGCCCGCCCGCGATACTGCGGCAGCAGCGATCCGTGCATGTTGAGTGCGCCCCGCGGCGGGAGCGCCAGCAGCGACCCGCCGAGCATCCTGCGGTAATAGAAGCTGAACAGAAAATCCGGCGTGCACGCAGCGACGCGCGCGACGACGTCGGCCGCGTTGGCGTCGTGCGGCGCGATCGTCGGCACGCCGTAGCTTTGCGCGACGTCCGCGACGCGCTCGAACCACAGCGTCTCGCCCGGATCGTCGCCGTGCGTGACGACGAGACGCACGTCGATTCCGTGCGCGAGCAGCACGCGCAGACAGCGCGCGCCTACATCGTGGTAAGCGAAGACGACTGCCGCGGTCATGGGCCGGCGCGCGGGCTCGCCGGCGCTCCGGGGGCGTTGCGCTCGAGCACCGCCTGGACCGTGTAGCGCGGTCGCGCGCGCACCTGCTGATAGATGCGCCCGACGTATTCGCCGACGAGGCCGAGGCCGAACAGCAGCATGCCGATGAGGAAGAAGGCGAGGAGATCGCGGTCCCACAGCGTCGCCCAGCCTTCGCGCCAGCCGGAGAACACCAGCCGCTCGACGATGACGACGAGGTACGCGAACACCGACGCTATCGATACCACCATGCCGAAGATCGAGAACATCTGCAGCGGCACCAGCGAAAAGCCGGTCACGAGGTCGAAATTGAGGCGGATGAGCTTGTAGAGCGAATACTTGGATTCGCCGGCCGCACGCGACTCGTGCGCGACGGCGACTTCCACCGGGCGGTGGGCGTAGGTGTACGCAAGCGCCGGGATGAACGTGCTGACTTCGCGGCTCGCGACGACAGCGTCCACGATGTCGCGGCTGTACGCACGGAGCATGCAGCCCTGGTCGGTCATCCGGATGCGCGTAATGCGCTCGCGCAGGCGGTTCATCACCCGCGAGGCCGCGCGCCGCCACCAACTGTCCTCGCGCTCGGCCCGCACGCCGCCGACGTAGTCGGCGCCGTCGTCCATCGCCGCCAGCAGCTTGCCGATTTCCTCGGGCGGGTTCTGCAGGTCGGCGTCGAGCGTGACAATGCGCTGTCCGCGCGCGCGCTCGAATCCGGCGACGATCGCCAGGTGCTGGCCGTAGTTGCCGTTGAGCAGCACGACGCGCGTCACGTCGGGCCGCGCCGCGAACTGGTCGCGCAGGAGCGCCGCCGAGCGGTCGCGGCTGCCGTCGTTGACGAAGATCGCCTCGTAGGGCTCGGCGAGTGCATCGAGGGCCGGATAGAGGCGGGCGAAGAGTGCAGCAAGACCCGCCTCCTCGTTGTAGACCGGGACGACGACGGACAGGCGCGGCGGGATCATCGACGGTGCGCGGCGAGGAGGTCGGCGCAGGCGTCGGCGACGCGGTCGACGTCGGTCTCGGTCATGGCGGCGGTAAGCGGCAGCGTCACGGTGGCGTCCGCGATCTGTTCGGTGTTCGGCAGGTCGCCGCGATGATAGCCGAAGCGCCGGCCCAGCGTGGACAGGTGCAGCGCCTCGTACGACACGCCCGTGGCAATGCCCCGGGCCATCAGCGCATCACGGAACGCTTTTCGCGTGAGCGTCAGCTCCGGGAGCGGCAGCAGCACGCTGAACATGTTCCACGACTGCCCGTCGCCGGACTGCGGCTGCGGCGGCAGTACGCAGGGCGGATTCGCACGCCAGCGCGCGAAGTAGCGCTCCACCAGCGCGCGCCGCCGCGCGAGGAATTCCGGCAGCCGCGCCAGTTGCGCGACGCCGATCCGCGCGTTGACGTCGGGCAGGTTGAACTTGCCGCCGGGAAACGCCACGTCGCGCGTGCCGTCCGGCAGGCGCACGATGCCATGGAAGCGCAGCGCATCGACGCGCTGCGCCTCGGCGGCGCTGTCCAGAACCAGCGCGCCGCCTTCGATCGACGTGATGTTCTTGTTCGGATGGAAGCTGAACGTGACGAGATCGCCGATCGCACCGACGTTGCGTCCCTGGTACTGCGAGCCGAGGACCAGCGCGGCGTCCTCGATGACGCGCAGGCCGCGCGAGCGCGCGAGCGCGTAGAGGCGCTCCATGTCGGCGAGGCTGCCCGGCCAGTGCGTCGGGATGATCGCGCGCGTGCGCGGGCCGATGCGTGCCTCGACCTGCCCGAGGTCGATGTTGCGCGTGACGAGGTCGCAGTCGACGAAGACTGGCGTCGCGCCGACCTTGACGATCATGTTGAGGACGGTGAAAAAGCTCTGCGCGCAGGTGATCACCTCGTCACCGGGGCCGATGCCGGCGATCTGCAGCGCCACCTCGACCGCGGCCGTCGCGGATGTCAGCACGCGGACGTGGCGGCCAGCGCAGAACGTGGAGAGCTCGCGCTCGAAGCGCTCGACCCAGGGCCCGCTCGTGACATGGCCCGAGCGCAGCACGTCGGCGACCGCGGCGATCGTGGCCTCATCGATCACGGGGCCGGCGAACTTGAGCACGGGAGTGTCGGCCATGGGCTTCTAGCTCCGCGCCACGAGCCAGACGCCGAGGATGATGAAGCCGATGCCGAGCCAGCGCGTCACCGTCACCGCTTCGCCGAAGAGGTAGTGCGCGGCGATGGCGTTGACGACGTAGCCGAGCGACAGCATCGGATAGGCGACGGAGACCGGCACGCGCGACAGGCCGACGATCCACGCTATCAGGCTGACGCCGTAGAACACCACGCCGGTGACGAAGTAGCCCTGCGTTGCCATCGCCGTCAGCGTCTGCAGCCAGCTGTCGCGGGTGAGCGAGATCACGCCGAGCGCGTTGGTGCCGGCCTTCAGCAGCAGTTGCGCGGCAGCGTTGAGGAGAACGCCGGTCATCAGGAAGGCGAAGGCGGTCAGGGTCATCGAGGCACGCTCAGCGTCTTGCGATCATCACGCGTCGCGCGTCGTGCGCATTGACGCGAAACGGCACGCCGGCCTTCTGGAGCTCGAGCAGCGTCTCGACCTGGAGGACGGCGTAGCCCTGCGGCAGCGCACGCCAGCGCGCCTCCCAGTCGGCCAGTGTCGCAATCGCCTTGTCGGGCTCGGCGTCGATGCCAAGCGCCAGTTCGTCGCGATAGGCGACGACGGTCGTCGGGTGGCCGAGGTAGAACGGCAGCGTCTGGTCGTAGAGGCCCACCTGGAATACCGGCGCCGTCAGGTTGAACGGCGGGTCGGCGTCGGCGCGAAGCTGCGCGACGAGTGCGGCGCCCGAGCGCGTCGGACTGAAGGCGTCGCTCGCCGTGAAGCCGCACTGGAGGCTGACGATCGACGTCAGCGAAACCGTGGCGATCGTCGCGAGGCGCGCGGAGGGCGTGTCGCGACGTCCGAGCAGCAGCGCGACGACGCCGCCGACCGTGCCGACGGCAAAGGCCGCCACGACCCACGGTTCGGCGTTGCGATAGAGGGTCGCCGGCGTGAGGGTGTCCGCCAGGCGGGTCACGACCGCATCGAACCCGAAGACGGTGCAGGCGAGGAGTGTCGCAGCGACGAGCACCAGCGGCAGCGACAGGCCGAAGAGCGTGCGGGTGGGCAGGCGCTCGAGTTGCCCCGCGATCGGCAGCGCCAGCGCGGGGAACAGCGGCAGGATGTACGACGGCAGCTTCGAGCCGGACGCGCTGAAGAACAGGAACACGAACGCGGCCCAGGCAAAGCAGAAGCGCTGCCACGAGAAGCCCTGCGCGTCGGGCGTTGCCTGGCGCCACGACGCGACGGCCGTCCACGCGAACACGCCGAGCCAGGGCAGCAGGCCGGCCGCGAGCACCGGCACGAAGTACCACCACGCGCCGGCACGATTGTGCTCGGTGGTGAGGAAGCGCTCGACGTGCTCGTGGATGAAGAAGAACTGCGCGAACTCGGGATTGCGCGCCGCCACGACAACGAACCACGGTGCCGCCAGCACGATGCTCAACGCCAGCCCGGCGAGAAGATGCAGTCGCTTCCACAGCGCGACGTCGCGCGTCGCGAGTGTGTAGAGCACGAGCGCGCCGGCGGGAATCGCCAGGGCGACGAACCCCTTGGTGAGCAGCGCCGCGGTGACGGCCGTCCACGCGACCAGCATGAAGCCGCGGCGCTCGCGCACCGACGCGCCCGCGCGCTGTGCGACGAGGAACGCCGCGAGCGCGACCGCAAGTGCAGACGACAGGACCGCGTCCAGCGTGACGAAATGCGCGAGGCCGAACCACCAGAACGTGCCCGCGAGCACCAGCCACGCATAGATGCCGAGCGTCGGCCCGCCGAGCTTCCAGCCCGCGTAGCCGATGGCGAAGAGCGCGACAAAGCCCGCAGCCGCCGGCACCAGCCGTGCCGCGCCTTCGCGCACGCCGAAGGCGTTGAAGCTTGCCGCCATGAGCCAGTACTGCAACGGCGGCTTCTCGAAGTACTTGAGGTCGTTCAACCGCGGCGTGACCCAGTCGCCGGTGAACGCCATCTCGCGGCCGATTTCCGCGTAGCGCCCTTCGTCCGGATGCTGGAGCCGCCGGCCGTCCAGGTTCGCGAACCAGGCCAGCGTGAACAGCGCGAGGAGGACGAGAAGGGTGGCGCGGGGCAGGGCGGCGGGCATGCGGGGCGGGAAGTAGCGACCGTGTATTCTATCGTGCCCTCCCGCTCCCGCCCCGTTCGCGACCCGCTGCGCCGATGATTCCGCTTTCGCTGTACGACAACTACACCCGCAGCCTGCGCGAATTCGCTCCGCTCGATCCGGAACGCCCCGTCGGGCTGTACACGTGCGGTCCGACGGTCTACGACTACCAGCACATCGGCAACTACCGCACGTTCATGTTCGAGGACACGTTGAAGCGCGTGCTCGAGTGGAACGGCCATCGCGTCAACCACGTGATGAACATCACCGACGTCGGCCATCTCACGTCGGACGCCGACACCGGCGAGGACAAGATGGAGAAGGGCGCGCGGCGCACCGGCCGCAGCGCGTGGGACATCGCCGAGCTTTACACGCAGGCGTTCATCGCCGACATGAAGCTGCTGAACATCGAGTTTCCGAACGTCCTCTGCCGCGCGACCGACCACATCGCCGAGCAGATTGCGTTCATTGCCGACATCGAGAAGAACGGCTTCGCGTATCGCACGGCGGATGGCGTGTACTTCGACACGTCGAGGCAGCCCGACTACGGCCACCTGGCGCGGCTCGATGTCCACGGCCTCGAAGCAGGCAAGCGGGTCGAGCAAGGCGACAAGCGCAGCGCGACGGACTTCGCGCTGTGGAAGTTCTCGCCGGCGGGCGAACAGCGGCAGATGGAATGGGACAGCCCGTGGGGCCGCGGCTTCCCCGGCTGGCACATCGAGTGCTCGGCGATGGCGCAGAAATACCTTGGCGACTACTTCGACATCCATTGCGGCGGCGAGGATCACCTGCCCGTGCACCATACGAATGAAATCGCGCAGACCGAGGCGCGGGTCGGCACACGGCTGGCGAATTTCTGGCTGCACGGTTATTTCCTGGTGCAGAACGACGCGAAAATGGCGAAATCCGCCGGCGAGTTCCTGCGCGTCGCCTCGCTGATCGACCGCGGTTACGATCCGCTCGCCTATCGCTACCTGTGTCTCACCGGCCACTACCGGACGCAGCTCAACTTCACCTGGGAGGCGCTGGACGCGGCAGCGACGGGCCTCGCCCGCATGCGGCAGGGATTCCATGCGCTGCCCAGCGGCGCCGGCGTTGCGCCCGATGCGGACGCGATGCTGCGCTTTACGGCATCCGTCAACGACGACCTCAACGTGCCGCGCGCGCTGGCCGTCGCATGGGACGTGCTGCGCGGCGATCTCCCGGCACCGGTCAAGCGCGCGACGCTGGCGCGCTTCGACCGCGTGTTCGGACTCGGCCTCGAAGCGTGGAGTCCCCAGGAGGCCGATGCGCCCGCCGCGATTCGCGCGCTGGCCGATGCGCGCTTCGCCGCACGGCAGGCGAAGCAATGGGCGGAGGCGGACCGACTGCGCGCGGAGCTCACCGCCGCCGGCTGGGAGGTGGAAGACCGCGCGGAGGGCTACGGGCTGAAACGGAAGTCCTGAGGCGCAAGCGCCCCGACGGTCCTGCCGGATCAGTACATCCGCTCGATCGCGCCCGAGTAGAGCACCGGTCCCGTCGGCAGCCCGGTGGGCGATCCGCCGGCGGGCTCGAGGCTGACGGCAAGCGCCGGGATGCCGGCCAGCACCGCATCGGACGGGGCCGCGAGCGGCAGCCGGACCACCGCTCCCGCCGGCAGCACCCCCAGCGAGCGCGGCGGCTGGCCCTGCGGCAGCATCCACAGCTCGAGGGCCTTGCCGGGGTCCACGGGCGCGGCGCCGACCGACTTGACCAGCAGAAAGGCGTCGCGCCGCGCGGCGCTGGCGATCAGCGCCGGCTTGCCGTCCGGACCGGCCAGGACGGCGACCAGCGGCGGCTCGGCGACCGGCCGCTGCGAATAGAGCGCAACGCCGAGCGCCAGCGCGGCGGCAAAACCCGCCGCCGTGAGCGAGCGCCAGATCGAGACGCGGTCCCACCACGAGGCGATGGGCGCCGGCGGGGCGAGCCCCAGCCGCGCGACGATGCGCGTCCACACGCGCGGCGGCGGCGCCACGCCCGGCACGGCAGCGGCGAGCGACGCGAGCCGCTGCTCCCATTCGGCGATCGCCTGGGCGACCGGCGGATCGCGACGAGCCACCTTGGCGAGGCGCGCCCGCACGCGCGCCGGCAGCGAACCAAGGGCGTACTGGGCGGCGAGTTGCTCCAGGCGTTCGCGGCGATCGGGCCGGGCGAGGTTCATCGCCGAGTCACCGCGCGTAACCGGCGCCGTCGAGACAGCGTTTCAATCGTTCGAGTCCGCGGCGGACCCAGGACTTCACCGTCCCGAGCGGCTCGTGCATGTGGTCGGCCAGCTCGGCGTGCGACAACCCTTGGAAGAACGCCAGCGCAATCGCCTGCTTCGGTCCGGCATCCAGCGTGTCGACGCAATCGCGCACCGACTGCGCCTCGGCGCCGGCGAGCAGCAGCTCGGTCGGCGACGGGCCGTCCGCCGGCGGATCGAACGCCGGCTCGTCGTCCGCATCGCTGGTCATCGTGACGGTGTCCACCTCGCGCCGGCGGAGCTGGTCGAGGCAGCGATTGCGCACGATCGACGTCAGCCACGTGAGCGGCTGGCTCTTGGCGGCGACATACGTTCCTGCGTGGTGCCAGACGCTGACATAGGCTTCCTGGAGGAGCTCTTCCGCGGCGGCGGACTCCCTGAGGATACGCAGCGCGACCCCGTATAGATGCGGCGACGTCTGCCGGTACAGCTCGGCGAATGCCTGCTGGTCGGCGAGCGCCACGCGCGCCAGCAGCGCCGCCAGGCGCGCGCTGCGTTCGGTGGGGACGGTCTCCGCCATCGGTGCGGGCGTCAGTCGCCCGCAGTGGGCGCGCCGCGGTCGCGCCGCCACAGGACGTCCGGAACGCCGGCCTCGCGGTTGAGCGTGCGTGCCAGCACGAACAGCAGATCGGACAGGCGGTTCACGTACTTGCGCGCCGGCGCGCCGACCGGTTCGCTGCCGGCCAGCGCCACCAGCGCGCGTTCGGCGCGGCGACAAACGGTACGGCCGACGTGCGCCAGCGCCGCCGGCCGGGTGCCGCCGGGGAGGATGAATTCCTTGAGCGGCGCGAGCGCAGCGTTGAACGTCTCCACCGCTTCTTCCAGTCCCTCAACCTGCGCATCGGTGACGGCGGCCGTTCCCGGAATGGCCAGCTCGCCGCCCAAGTCGAAGAGGTCATGCTGGACGGCGACCAGGCACCGCCGGACCGGGTCGGGCAGCGTCTCCGCCAGCAGCATGCCGAGCGTCGAATTGAGCTCGTCGACGGCGCCGATCGCCTCGATCCGGGGCGCGTCCTTGGCCACCCGCGAGCCGTCGCCGAGGCCGGTCGTGCCGGCGTCGCCGGTGCGCGTGACGATGCGGGAAAGGCGGTGGCCCATGGCCGCGAGCATACCGCAGCGCGACCGGTGCAGCCGCTGGACGGCGCGTCGCCCGATCGAGCCGCCCGCCTGATAGGATGGCCATCCGCTTTCGCCGGTGAAGTCATGACGATGCCTTCGATCTACGACCGCGATCTCGATCGCAACGCGGCCAATTACGCGGTGCTGACGCCGGTGTCGCTGATCGCGCGCACGGCCGAGGTCTGGCCCGGCCATCCGTCGGTGATCCACGGCGAGCGGCGCTACACGTGGAGCGAGACGTACGCGCGTGCACGCCGCCTCGCGTCGGCGCTTTCGCGCCACGGGGTCGGACGCGGCGACACGGTTGCAGTGATGCTCGCCAATACGCCCGAAATGGTCGAGTGCCACTTCGGCGTGCCCATGACAGGGGGCGTGCTCAACACGCTCAACACGCGCCTCGATGACGAGTCCATCGCCTTCATGCTCGACCATGGCGAGGCGAAAGTGCTCATCACCGACACCGAGTTCGCACCGACGATCGCCGGGGCGCTGGCGCGCGCGAAAGCGAAGCCGCTTGTCATCGACGTCGACGATCCGCTCGGCCCGGGAGGCGCGCGGCTCGGCGGGACCGCGTACGAGGCGTTCATCGCGGCCGGCGATCCGGCGTTCGACTGGAAGCCGCCCGCCGACGAGTGGGATGCGATCAGCCTCAACTACACGTCGGGCACGACCGGCAATCCCAAGGGCGTCGTCTACCATCATCGCGGCGCGTACCTGAACGCGCTGTCCAACATCATCGACTGGGGCATGCCGCGCCACGCCGTCTATCTGTGGACGCTGCCGATGTTCCACTGCAACGGCTGGTGCTTTCCCTGGACGATGGCCGCCAACGCCGGCACCAACGTCTGCCTGCGCCGCGTTGAGGCGAAGCCGATCCTCGACGCGATCCGGCTGCACAAGGTGACGCACTACTGCGGCGCGCCGATCGTCCATGCGCTGCTGATCAACGCGCCCGACGCGATGAAGGCAGGCATCGCGCACAAAGTCAGCGCGCTCGTGGCCGCGGCGGCACCGCCGGCGTCCGTGATCGAGGGGATGGAGCGGATCGGCTTCGACATCACGCACGTGTACGGGCTGACGGAGACTTACGGCCCTGCCGCCATATGCGCCAAGCATGCCGAATGGGACGTGCTCGACATCGGCGGCCGCACGGAACGCAACGGCCGCCAGGGCGTCCGCTACATCTGCGAGGAAGGCATGACGGTGATGGACCCGGCGACGATGCAGAAAGTGTCCGCCGACGGCGAAACGATGGGCGAGATCATGTTTCGCGGCAACATCACGATGCGCGGCTATCTCAAGAATCCGAAGGCGACCGCGGAAGCGTTCGCAGGCGGCTGGTTCCACTCGGGCGACCTCGCGGTTCTCCAGCCCGACGAGTACGTCAAGATCAAGGACCGCTCGAAGGACGTCATCATTTCGGGGGGCGAGAACATCAGCTCGCTCGAAGTCGAGGACGTGCTGTACCGCCATCCGGCAGTGCTTGCCGCGGCTGTCGTCGCGCAGCCGGATGAGAAGTGGGGCGAGACGCCCTGCGCGTTCGTCGAGATCCATCCGGGTGCCACCGTCAGCGAAGCCGACCTGATCGAGCATTGCCGGGCTCACCTCGCGCGCTTCAAGGCGCCGAAAAAGGTGGTTTTCTGCGAGCTGCCGAAAACGTCCACCGGCAAGATCCAGAAATTCATGCTGCGCGAGCGCGCGCGGTCGGCGTCGGCGATCGAGTGATGGGATTGGCACACATGGCTGTGGGTCGCGGCGGACGGGTTGCCTGCCGCGGGCTTCGGTGTCGCCCAACGCGGGGGCGGGCGCGCGGTACGGCAAGTAATCTAACGTCGCTTCGCGACGATCGGTACTCGCCGCGCGCACCGGGCCCGAACGGCGACATAGGCGCCCGCCGCAGGCAACCCGTCCGCCGCCCGCACGTGCGGTGGCATGCGAGGAGCTCGATGCATCGCGGCGTCGGCGCCAGCGCGCTGTTTGGACCCTCGCAAGACTCCGGCTCGCGATCGCTGGCCGGGCGCGGCGCGCGGGGGCTTGCGCGGGCGC
>Ga0207703_10005119_pt1 | contig 10609 bp, 7 predicted proteins | sample KBSSwiS12_FD_184304 | JGI IMG/M metagenome (GOLD analysis project Ga0207703, IMG submission 184304) | Switchgrass rhizosphere microbial communities from Kellogg Biological Station, Michigan, USA - KBS Switchgrass S1-2 (SPAdes) (version 2) | ecosystem: Host-associated > Plants > Roots >... | reverse complement strand
CGGTCCCAAGATGAAAAAGCCGCTGCCCAACAAAAGAAGCCAACTCCGCCAGGGCAATTCACCAAGCTTGGAGGCAGAAGGCGGCGCGGTCTCGTTAGAATCAGGTACCGCTACGGAATTCGTATTCAAAATGGGTCGAGGCCGACTGGCGACGGCCTGGCTTCAAGGATTGGGGGCCAACACCTGTAATTCGGCTTGAGCCAGAATATATTCGCAATAATCCTTTTGGCCGGTCGCCAGGCATTTGTGGAAATAATCGATCGCGGTCGCTTTGTCTCCCGCCAATAAGCGTTTCATTCCTGCAAAATACCAGACTTCGCAGTGCTGTCCTGCATCTTTCTTGGCATCAGAAGAATCTGCGGAGGCTATCAGGTCGGCTTCCGTTTCGGTACCGAGCAGAAACTGGGCGATTTTCGTAACCAGATCATTCGGTCCGAGACTCCAGTTATTCTGGAGGGCATCGCTCAGGTCAATGTTCGCTGTTCCCGTGGGATTCTGCGCCATGGTAATCAACCACAGGTAAAGCCGGGCGTGATCCGCATAGGGATCTTTTGAAGCGAGCTTGCAGAACTGCAATAGGTCGGCCTTGGCTCCGTCCAAACCACCTTTCACCAGCTTGGCAAAGCCTCGATTGTAATATGCCTGCGCCTGCTTCGGATCCATATCGAGGGCACGGGAACTGTCGGAAATCGCGCCATCGAGGTCATTCAACTGCTCTTTGATCAAGCCGCGCCCGTAATAGGCGGTGCCTATTTTGGGATCGATTGCCAAGGCTCGGTTATAATCGTCGAGGGCCCCTTTGAGATCACCCTTGGCTTGCCGGACTAACGCCCGATCGGTAAGAGCGGGGACAAGATTCGGATCGAGAGTCAGGGCCTGATTATAGTCGGCCATGGCTCCATCCAGGTCGTTCTTGGTATTTTTGGCGATGCCACGGCTGTAGTAGCCGCGTGTCATTTTGGGATCAAGATCCAGGGCTTTGTTGAAATCGGCTACTGCCCCGTCGAGATCGGCCTTCTCGTACTTCGCCAATCCCCGATTGTAATAGGCTTCCACAATCTTCGGATTTACGGCGAGTGCCTGGGTGAAATCCGCAATGGCGCCGTCTAAATCATGCTGGGCTTTTTTGATGTATCCCCGGTTGCTAAAGGCACTGGCGCTCGTGGGATCAAGCTCGATGTTCTGCGAAAAATCCGCGAGGGCGCCTTCAAAGTCGCCCTTCAACGTGCGGATAGTCCCGCGCTTATAGAAGGCCGCCGCCATCTTGGGATCGAGAGTGATCGCCTGGCTGAAATCGGCCACCGCACCATCGAGATCCTTTTGCGTCGTTTTAGCTATGCCACGATTAAAATAGGCTTCGGCCAGTTTTGGATCGAGCGATATGGCTTGGCTGAAATCGGCGATGGCTCCCTCCAAGTCTCCCTTGGAGGCACGCGCCATACCACGATTGCTATAAGCAACGATCTGCTTGGGATCCATGGCCAACACCTGATTGTAATCGACGATGGCCCCATCCCAGTCCTGTTTTTCAAACTTGGTTTTACCGTCCTCGAAGTAGGTTTCCAGTACGGTGCTGGATATCGATGCACCCAAGTCCGTCGGAGGTGACGCGCTCCCCGGTTCCTCAGGGAATTTAAACGCGAAGTTGAGCTCGACCTGGTTGAGCTTCCAGTTGGCCCCCGCATAGACCATGTCCAATTTGGCGGCATCAAGATCAACGACAAAGCGATTGTACGCGACCATGGTTTGCGATTTTACAGGCAGAGTGTTGAGCTTAGAAAGGATGGCCGCCGCACGGGCTGGGGTTATCCTTTGGTTCATTTCATCGGAGGGAAGTGAACTCGGATTCTTTATTAAATCCGAAATTGCCTGGGGGGTGACATAGTAATCGACCGATTTTTTGATCATCTCCTGGCCGGCAGCACGGCTGGCCGTGTCTTGCGATCCTGTCTTGGCCACTTGTGCTGTCATTTGCTCTACTAACGATTTTTGGACATATGGAAAATCGATAACTGCTTTCAATTTGGCCTGATCACCGCTTTTTAAAGCTTCAAGTAGGAATGCGGCAGCCTGATGAGACGATTGAACGTAGAAATAGCCGAGACAGGAAAGGCCCGCGACCAGAACAAGCCCACCAATGGCCGCAAGCGCAATGCCCGGAAGTCCGCCTTTTTTCTTCACAAAAGGCTGCTCTTTCCTGAGCCTCTCACGAATATCTTCTTCGTCGGATGCTGCTTTTTCGTCCTCTTCCGGAGGGGCTGGCGGCAATGTTTTTAATCCCAGGAGAGATTTCGGTTCTTCCAAGGGCGTGCTTTTTTTAGCAACTGGCTTCTCCTTGATCTGGGGCTTCTCTTGGATCTCTATTTTCTTCTCCTCAACTACCGCCTTCTTTTCCGGAAGCACTACCGTTTCAGCCGCTTGCTTAACCTCCTCAGTCGGCGGCTCTGGCTCGACTGGAGGGACTGTCTCCGTTGCCTCACTGGAGCGGAAGAGCATTCCAATTTTTTCGCCGAGAGACTTAAAGAAAGACGGCTTCGGATCACCGTACTCTTCTTCGCTTGAGCCTTCCGGTAAATGAGTAGTCGAGGGAGGTTTGATTTCCGCATCCTTCGCGGTGGGAGAAGCCGTACTTTCGTCCGGCTTTTTCTCCAAAACCCTCACCAAGGAAGAGAGCTTGCCGGTCGTTCGATTGAGCGATTTATTGGAAAAAACAACCTCGGGTGAAACTGGAGGTGCTTTATTGACCGCCCCAGGTGCCAGAGGAGCATTATCGGCAACAAACCGCACAGCCTCCGCAGGCGACGTCTCCTGCACTTTTGCCGCTGATTTGGCTGCTGGTTTGGCCGGTATCGCTTCCGCAGTAGTCTTGGTCTCCGGTTCTTTTTTCTTCGGCAACGCCCTTACCGGCGCCATCGGAGACGTCATCAGCGTTTGTGGCAATTTTGCAGACTGAAACGAAGCTTCGTTGGCTGTAGGCGGAATGGGAGCTTCAACGGCTTTTTCTGCTTTGGCGGCAGGTTCCGTTTTTCTAGGCGGAAGCTTTGGCATGGCCGACAGAAGAGTCGTCCTTTTGAGATCAGGTTCCTGCGGAAGCGGAGCAGAGCCAAACTTGGGCAACGGTCTCGTCGTGCCCGCTTCAGGAGGAGAGGTCGAGTTGATATCTGATTTTTTTGAGATAGCCCGCACCACAGACATAGGCATGGTCCGGGTTTCCGCCGACTTCGGAAAAGCAATTGGCACGGTGGATGGCGAAGAGGCTTTTATCTCGGGTGCGGCTGGTGCCGGTGAAGGAGTTGGCGCTTCCGCATCCGGCTTCTTGGTGAGAATTTTGACTGCCGTCAGGAGGGAAGTCCGGGCTTTTTCTGAAGCTTTTGCCGCGGATGGCGTTGGGGGAGCTGACGGTTGTGGAACAGCTTGGATGGCTTTTTTGACAAGCGTGGTTTGCTGCGCCACCGATTTGTTCAACTGGGGAATCGGGACCCGTATCGTGTCTTTCGACAAGGGCTTGGGAATGGGAAGCAAAGAAGTCGTGATTCCCGCTGTCTTACGGAGCGAAGTTTTTGGGAGTGGCATCGTGCTTGTCGCGACGGGAGAGTGTGGCGGAGCCGAAATTGGTTCCGGTGCTTTGGGTGGCTCCACTGGAATAGGCGCTGCCGCAGGACGCCCCTTCAGCACTTCATCTACCGTTTGCCAAGCTTCCACCCCATCGAATCGGGCCGGGTCTTCCGACGACAATAAGCCTTCCTGAAGATAATCCCGGACTTGCTTCTCGGAATAGGGCCCAAGCTGGACACCGGCTAGTTGGATGTGGATTTCCATCTTCGTTCCAATTTAGCTGACCGAGTCTCTTTGGGGTATTATTAAAACAACCACGTTCACATTTATTTTCGTGGATGAGATCGTTTCATGTTTCGGCATGTAGGCAACATCATAATGTTATATTCCCGCACTTAAGTCGAGGGCAACACGGCATCTTATAGGCCAAGGCTAATTGGCGGGACAGTTTGCTTTCCAGAATCGCTCATACAACTTAAACTCGTCAGGATGTCGCAATGCGGGATTGATTCCAGAATTCAGCCGATGAATTGCCTCTTGAGCGATGCCCGCCGTTTCTAATGGTCATTCTATTTATAACCAGCGGGCTTGAGCCAGGCCGAGATGGGGTAGGCGATTATACCCGGCTGCTTGCTGCGGAATGTATCCGCCAAGGTCACTCCAGCCTCCTGATGTCGCTGAATGATCCGTATGTTTCCCAGCCAACAGAATCTCTCGAACGCATTGACGAGGTCTCGATCCCGACTTTGCGAATACCTGAGATTTTTTCGTGGGAAAGAAAAACCGCCCTGGCGGTGGAGTTCCGGGCACGCTACTCCATTGATTGGATCAGCCTGCAATTCGTTCTCTACGGCTTTCATTTCAAGGGGATCGTCCGAAACAAAGCTCCTTATTTTGAGCAAATAATCGGTGAGTACCCGCTCCATGTCATGTTTCACGAAACATGGATCGGAACGGGTAAAAAACCTCCGCTCAAGCATCGCATCGTCGGACCCATTCAACGTTATTACATCCAAAAATTGTTTCGGCGGCTCAAGCCCCGACTGGTCACCACTTCAAATTTATTTTATGTTTCGCATCTTCAAGGGATTGGATTTTCGGCAGTAGAAACTCCCCTTTTCAGCAATATCACGCCGACTCCGATGGATGGCGACCGGGACATTCCCCCGACGCTGATCCAGGCAAAAATCTGCGATGAACAGGGCCATCATCCCGATTACTATGTGGGTCTTTTTTTTGGTGCACTTTATCCGGAATGGAAAGCAGAACCGTTCATGAGCCTATTCGCTTCAGCGCTGAAAAAAAGCGGCAGACGCCCTTGCCTCATCAGTGCTGGCCGACCGGGAGGCCATGGAACGGCCGTACTGAAGGAGTTGCAGGCGCAGTATGGCGATGCCGTCAAATTTATCGTCCTCGGAGAATGCACGTCCCGGCAGGTTTCGTCATTGATGCATATGGCCGATTTCGGCTTGGCCGCCACACCATGGTATCTCCTCGGGAAAAGTAGCACGACGGCTACAATGCTTGATCACGGGCTACCCGTGGTTGTAACAAACTATGATTTTCAGCCGGTCACGGCAAACTCCCGCCCGGATGACCCGCTACTCCATCGTTGCGACGCATCGCTTGAGGACAAACTTTGGGCTGGTCTTCCGCGACGCCCGGTCCGGCGAAGCATTGATGCCTTGGCGAAGAAGTTAACAGGACTTTTCGCCGAGTCGGCGCCGACGACTCAAATCTGAAAAAATACTTAAGCGCGGAAATCGGGTCGTCGCCCTATTTCACGTGCTGGATTTCCCGCCACCACCGCCCTGGCGGGAACGTCGTGGGTCACTACCGCGCAGGCGCCGACAATCGCCCCTTCTCCCACCACGATGCCGGGCATAACGAAGGCCCGCGCACCGACAAAGGCATCTGCCCCAATCATGATCTTGGCAACGCGCAGATGGAGGGCCTGATCAGAAAAATCGTGCGTTCCCGTACAGAGATAGGCCTCTTGGGCAATGGTCGATCTTTCACCCAATTCGATTTCACCAAGGCTATAGGCATTGGCCCCGTCACCGAGACAACTCCGATCGCGAAGCGTGAGGTTCCATGGGATATGGATCCGGGCTTTGGGGTGCACAAAGGGGCGCCCCTCAACGGTGGCACCAAAGGATTTCAGCCAGAAAAGTCGCCAAAAATTGCATGGTTTCGGCGTCCATGAGCAGAATGCAGCCCAGACCAATTCCCATGCGGCTCTCCCCACTTTTTCGTTAAACGAAAACGGAGAAACGTAAGCCGATTCCTGTTGGTAAGTTTTGAAGTCGTTCATCCTTCGTACTGGCTCATGGATAGCCCCTTCCCCGGCACTTCACAAGCACGGGACGCTGCCACAGTTGCATCAAGGCCTACTCCGCTTGATCTATTGGCTCGATTCTGTTTCAGTGCAATAATATGTCCTCCTCTGCAGCTCGTTCCTCCCGCCCTAATCCCTGGGCACACGCCGCACGGGTTCGTTTCTTCTGGCTGCTTGTCCTCTTGATTGGATTTATCCTCGCTGCTCCCGCAATTCCGCCATCATCCCGCGGCCAGTGGGAAATCACCCTTCTGGGCTTAATCATTTTCTTCGCGTCCATTTTTGTTTCACAAGGGCTCGCCCGAATATGGGGAATGGTTTTTTTGGCCGGTGCGTTGGTTGTTACAAGCGGCTTCTACATTTTCGATGGCGATCCTGCCTCATTGCTTCTTGTAATTTTGACCATTCTCTTGGTCACCGTGCTCTACACAGCGTCCTGCGTCCTCTCCTTCGTTCTGGATGAGGGGGCTGTGGGAATCGAACATATCTTCGGCGCCATTTGCGCCTACATCCTGATTGCCATGTTTTTTGCCACGCTCTACTTCATTCTGGAGCTGACGAATCCCGGGTCATTTAGCGGCGTGAAAGCAACCGCGATCGGTGAACGTCCTTGGTGGCAGTTTTTCTATTTTAGTTTCAGCACGCTTTCCACCGTCGGGTACGGAGATATCGTGCCAGCCACAATGCGGGCCCGTTCTTTTGCCATCATCGAACAGTTGGTGGCCGTCTTCTATGTGGCGATCCTGATCTCCCGCCTTACCGGAATGTACACTCCGGCGAGCAAGTCCCGCTAGTTGCCCTGCGCCTTGATATCGACGGTGAAGTCGTCGAAAAGAAACGTGTTCGCCGATGAGCGAATGGCAAACCGGGTCGGGGAAAGCGTCGAGGGAGGGAGCATGTCCGAGGCGGTAAACGTCCACTTGCCATCGATGGTCAGGGTCATGTTGATCGCGCCATTGCTATTCACCATCGAGATCATCGCCGTATGCTTGGCCGTATCATTCAGACTGAAAGCCGTGGTGCTTTGCCCGATCACATTGCTGTCCTGACCGCTTAAGACTTTCTGGCCGGGACCACCTGACTCCTTCACCAAGGACGCCGGGATGGGGTAGGGCCCCGTGCTGATGTTCCAGCGATAACCTGTTCCAGCGGCAAAAAACCAGGGATCGTTTCGATCGCCACCCTCGAAAAATCCGAGCTTGAATCCGTGATCCGTAGTCGTGATCGGCCCCGCCAACCGGAAGCTAAAGTTGACCGTAATGCTGTCCCCAGGCCCACTCAAGGTGGCGAATGGAAGAATTCCGACAATCTGCCGGCCTTTGAAAGCTTTTCCGCTCGCGAGCACGGGATCATCCACCACCTGAATATTTCCCGTGGTCGAGGAAGACCATGAAACCTTCTTACCCTGCCCGTTGGACTGGGTCATGTTCGTTTGATCAAACGTCTCTGTCACCAGGCGCGTTCCATCGGCATGAGCCAGTAGAGGAATAAGAAAAACCAACCAAAAACATGATTTCATTGGGAATACTCAGACTTCTCTTTTGGAGGGGCGGCCCATCCGTGATACGAATTATCGCTGCTCGAATCATCGACGGACCTTCGGGAGTAGTTCAAATCATCGTCCGAGGTGGCGCAACCTGAGGGACCCAGAACAAAAACGCAAAGCAGAACGAGCTTTAGAATTTTAAATGCAGAATCCATATTTCGAGGCAAGGCCACAGTAAAGCGCATTTTATTGCTTTTGAATAGCCCAAGCGCGCTTGACCGTCATTCAGATGCGGACGCAACTATAAATATTTTGGCAGAAAAGCCTTCCCGTTTGAATACGGAGCGATACTTATTAAGAGAACGTCTACTCCATAAATTTTGACGCCCAACCTGCCCCCCAAGGAAAGTCATGACCAAGAAAACCAAAAGCAACGCAAAGGCAAAGTCTCACGGTAAAACCATTTATCTCGTGGCCAGTGGCGATCTCCGACTAAGCGCAAATCAGGTTTGCCAGCCAGCCCAGACGGAACTGGAGAAAAAAGTCACGGCTTGCATTGAAGCTGAAGGGTTCAAGGTCAAGCGGGCTCACGCCTTTGATCGTGCCAAGCAACATGGCTTCATCGACAGCCAGCATTTGGGCATGGAAGTCTTTCGCGGAATTCCCAAGGACGCGCCCGTTGTGGTAGCGGAAGCGGTCTGGCAATACAGCCATCATGTGCTGGCGGGCCTTTTCGCACACCACGGTCCGATTCTAACGGTGGCGAACTGGAGTGGAACGTGGCCCGGACTCGTCGGCATGTTGAATCTCAATGGCTCCCTGACCAAGGCAGGCATACCTTACAGTACCCTCTGGAGCGAGGAGTTTACCGATGCCTATTTCCTGAAGGGCCTTCGCAGTTGGCTGACCACCGGGACCATCAAACACAACCTTTCTCACGTGAAGGCTTGGAGAAAAGTGAAAGCCCCCAAGGCCGCCGTCGATTTCGGCGCTCGTTTTGCCCGGGAGTTTCGCGAAAAACAGCAAATCATGGGCATCTTCGATGAGGGATGCATGGGCATGTATAATGCCATTATCCCGGACGAATTGCTGCACGAGACGGGACTCTTCAAGGAGCGCCTCAGCCAGTCTGCGCTCTACGCCAAGACCCGCACTGTCAGCGATGGAGAAGCGCGCTTGGTTTACCAGTGGTATCTCGACCAGGGCCTCACGTTTAAATTTGGAACCGTGGGCGAGATTGATCTGACCACGGATCAGGTCCTGGAACAGTGCAAGATGTATATCGCGGCCGTCCGCATTGCAGACGAATTCGGCTGCGCCGCGATCGGCATTCAATACCAGCAGGGCTTGAAGGATCTTCTTCCCGCCTCGGACTTGGTGGAGGGGACGCTCAACAACGTCAAGCGCCCCCCGGTTTATCGCGAAGGAACCAAAATTGAGCTCTTCAAAGGCGAAGCGCTGCCGCATTTCAATGAGGTGGACGAGTGCGCGGGCTTGGATGGCCTGGTCACTTACCAACTCTGGCGCAAGCTCGGCTTTGCTCCGGAAAATACGCTCCATGATTTGCGTTGGGCGCGTCACTACAAGAGCACAAAACTTGATGCTTATGTCTGGGTCTTTGAAATCTCAGGAGCGGTTCCCCCGGCACACTTTGCCAATGGTTGGAAAGGTGCCTCCAGTGAACGCCAACCGCCGATGTATTTTCGCCTTGGCGGCGGAACGATCAAAGGTGTCAGCAAACCCGGTTGGGTTGTCTGGAGCCGTGTGTTTGTCGCGAACGATGCCCTTCATTATGACACCGGTCTCGCCGAAGTCGTCGCCCTTCCCCCAGAGGAAACGGAAGAGCGCCTTCGTTTGACCACATCCCAGTGGCCGATCATGCATGCGGTGCTGCAAGGAATCAGCCGCGACCAGATGATGGCACGGCACAAGGCCAATCATATTCAAGTGGTTTACGCTCCGAATCGCGTTGCGGCGATCAAGGGCCTCTATGCGAAGGCATCTGCAATGAACGAACTGGGCCTGAATGTTTCTCTTTGTGGCGACATTGCCTAGATAACCTCGTCAGGTATGCGGGAGAAATGACGGCGGATGCTTGGCAGAGGCAAAAGACGGATCAACGCGACCGGCTATGACGGTAACCGGCGTGCCCGAAGGCGTGTGATCGTAGAGTTGCTTCGCCATTTCAAAGGGTAACCGGATGCAACCGTGGGATGCGGCATATCCCGGCAGAATGCCCGCGTGAAACCCGACCCCGTCGTCCGTTAGCCGCATAAAGTAAGGCATCGGTGCGTTGTTATACTTGTTGGAGAAATGATCGATGTGTTTTTGGCTGACTCGAAAAGTACCCAGCGGTGTGTCATTGCCCGCCTTCCCGGTGGAGACATTGCTCCAGGCAACGATTTGTCCATCGTGATAGGCGTAAAGCCTCTGTTCCGCGATTGAGAGAACGATATGGTCGATCTTTTCCCCATTACATTGCTTCGAGCTTTCCGACGAGCAGATGAAATAGAATTTCTCGTTGTCCTTGGGAGAGTCTCGCTTCGTGGGAATGGGACGCGGGTTGCCCATTTTGCTGTTCTGGGAGTTGGTAACCGAGGCGGTGGCGTTGAAGGAAGTGACAGTGAACAATACAATGGCGAGTGCGCCGATGTGGCGAGCCCTAATCATGACATGATTTCCCATTCAAATCCTCCTCCAGAGGTAGAGACCGACCCAGCTTAGAGACCCGGACTGCTCTGCATGATACCGCCGTCGGCGAAGATAGTCGTCGCGGTAATATACGCGGCACCAGGACCTGCGAGGAAAGCAACGACGCTGCCAATTTCCTCCGGCTGAGCCATGCGGCCCAACGGGATGGCGGCATTGAGCTTGGCCATGAGAACAGGATCATTCATCGTGGAAAGATTGATTGGGGTCGCCACTGCGCCGGGGCCAACGCCAATAACGCGAATGTTATGGGGAGCCAGTTCGACGCCTGCGGTGCGGGTGAGCATACGTACACCGCCCTTGGAAAGACAGTAAGCGGTGTTGCCGGGCATGGGCCAATCTTCATGCACTGAAGTGATATTGATAATCGATCCGCCACCACCCTGCTTGATCATCTGCTGGGCCGCGAGCTGCGTGCCGAAAAATGCGCTCTTGAGATTGATCCAGAGCACCTTCTCGTACTGGTCTTCCGTTGTATCCAGAACCGAGGTCCGGGTTTCAACTCCTGCATTATTCACCAT
>Ga0207703_10005116_pt1 | contig 10610 bp, 11 predicted proteins | sample KBSSwiS12_FD_184304 | JGI IMG/M metagenome (GOLD analysis project Ga0207703, IMG submission 184304) | Switchgrass rhizosphere microbial communities from Kellogg Biological Station, Michigan, USA - KBS Switchgrass S1-2 (SPAdes) (version 2) | ecosystem: Host-associated > Plants > Roots >... | reverse complement strand
GCAATAGCACACCTTGTCCCAGCCGAGACCACTCCAGCCGACGCCAAGGACGCCGTCCACAGGAGCTTGCATCACCGCCCGCGAGATACTGTCGGACAGAGGGGCGTCGAAGAAGCCGCCGTTCACGCAAGCGGCGTACCCCGGATCGATGGCGATCGGCTCGCCCTTGTCGCTGCGCGCCGCCCAGGCCGGGTTCGCGGTGATCGCTTCTCGCGTCAGCGGCTTGACCGTCACGCTGGCCAGCACCCCCAGGCCCGCGGCGCGCGCCGCTTGAGCCAGCGTCGTCAGCCGGCGAAGCCCTTCGGCCCCGTCACCCGCGGGGAGGACGACTCCCTGGACCGAGGATCTGTGCCATTGGTCGGTCCACCAAGTCGCATCTGCGACGGCGCTATCGGCGAGGTTGACGTAGCACCACGTCCTGGCCGCGCGCCAAGCCGCAGCCTCGTTCGAAGGAGAAGCCCCCTGCATATGGAATCAGGTCCCCTTGAACTCGGGAGCGCGGCGCTCGAGCATTGCCCGCAAGGCTTCCTCGTGATCGGCCGTCGCATGGGCGAGAGCCTGCATGGCCGCCGAGGTCTCCAGGGTCCCCGCCAGGCCTGAAGCGCTCGCCTGTCTCAACAGGCGCTTGGTCATGCGGACGGCATGCGGTGGGTTAGCAGCGATTTTCCCGGCAATCTCGAGCGCGGTCTCCAACAGTTGGGGGTCCGGCACGACGCGCGAGACCAGCCCCCACGCCAGCGCCTGCTGCGCATCAATCGTTTCGCCGGTCAGTGCCAGCTCGGAGGCTCGAGCGAAACCGACGACGCGCGGCAGAAGCCACGCTCCGCCATCACCCGGCACGATGCCCACCTTGACGAAACTCTCGGCAAAACGCGCACTCTCTGCCGCAATCCGGATATCACACATGCAGGCAAGGTCGCAGCCGGCGCCGATCGCCGGACCGTTGATGGCGGCCACGACAGGGACATCGAGCGCTTCGAACATCAGAGGCAAGCGCTGAATACCGTTTTTGTAGTTGCGGCGCGTCTGAGCAGGCAGCGCATCGCGCATCCCACCGCCTGCCGCCATCTTCTTGATGTCGCCACCCGAGGAAAATGCCGTACCCGCTCCTGTCAGGATCACCGCACGCACACCTATGTCACGGTCGGCGGATTGGAGAGCCGCAACGAGCGCCTCGACCATGTCATCATCGGAAATCGGGTTGCGCTTCTCGGGGAGGTTGAGTGTCAGAATGAGGACGCAGCCCCGTTGCTCGCGCAGAATGAGCTGGGTCATCAATTCGACCCGGTGCGCAATTGCTCGAGCTCCTGCGCGCTCAGCTGCACATTCACCGCCTTGAGACTGTCCGCAAGCTGCTGCGGCGAGCTTGCCCCGATGATGGGAACGGTCAGCAGTGGCTGCGATAGCAGATAAGCCAGCACGATCTCGTTCACCGACACAGCATGTCGCGCTGCCAGCGCCTGAACGGCCCTGGCACGCTTGCGATTGGTCTCATTGAGATACATCGCAGCCAGATGATCCGGCAGGCTTTTCTCGCCACCGCTGGCGAGCTTCGAGAAAAATCCACGGCTTTGCCCCGCGTAGGGAATCATTGTCAGCCCGGACGCATGCACGGATGCGAAACCGTCTTCGTAGTAGGGACCATAGCCCTGCGCTTTCGCCCCATCGGCGTTGGGTACCGCCAGGCCCCAGAAGGGCTGAATGGCCACGAACCCATCGTGCTCGATCGATTTTGCATAGCGTTGTGCCTCCTGGATGCGCGCAGGCGACCAGTTCGAGGCGCCGAAATAGCGGATGCGGCCCGCCTGTTGTTCGCGGATCAAGCTATCGATGATCACCTCGACGGGCTGGCTCGGATCATCGGTGTGCAGCCACCACAGGTCGATTTGATCTAACTGAAGATGTCCGAGGCTTTCTGCGATGTCGGTGGCAATGCATTGCGGATTGACCCGCGGGGCATAGGTGCCGGCCCGAAGATCGAAGTGTGCACCCTTGGTCGCTATAACCAATCCTGCCCGTGAGCGGCGCGCGAGCCACGCCCCGATTGTTCGCTCGCTTGCGCCAGGCGGTATGCCGGGAATCCAATCGCCATACGAGCGCGCAGTGTCGATGAAGTTACCGCCGGCCGCTACAAACGTATCGAGTAACTCGTTGGCCTGCTCCTGGTGGAAGACAGTGCCGAACATGTTGGTACCGAGGCAGAGCCGACTGACGGACAACTGGGTTTTATCGAGGGTGACCTTGGCAAGCATGTCAGGCTGCTCGGGGGTTGTGGGACGGCAGGCCCTTGATGGTGTAGAAACCGGAGGCGCGGGCCTGGAAGTCGCGCGCCTGCGCGCGTTCGTTGTAGAACTGGCGGTACCAGGTGCGCACCTTGTCATACGGACCGTCGCTCTGGACGGCGAGCGGGTTGATGCAGGGACGCTTGTTGGCCCAGATCTCAAAATCCTGAGCGAAGGCAGCGAGGCTGCCGGCCTGCGCGGCGCGGGCATTCTCGATATCTTGCGCGGTTGGCTGCGCGTTGGGCGACCGGGTCAACAGACCGTGCCACGCCTTCACCGAGCCGTCATCCACGGGGGTGTGGGCGATGTACATGATCGCCGCCCCACCATTGAAATACGACAGCAGAATCCCGGGGCCCGTGTAGAAGGTATCGGTTTCCAACATGACGCCGACCTGGAGGCTGCGGTGCGGGGCCCCCTGCCTCTGACGCACTACCACGCCTTCGATCTCGTTGTGGAAATAAACCGGCGAGCCTCCGTGTGTGGGGCCCAGATGGGCCACGTCGGCCATGTTGTCCACCAGCTCGATCGGATGGGAGGGCAGGACACCCAGCTGATCAATCTGCCAATGCACGTAGTGCGTGTCGTCCCACTCGGGAATGGCCGGCAGCGCGAAATCCGGCTCGCCGCCCTCGATGTCGTGCCAGGTGTACAGGCACCCGTAACGTTCCTCCAGGAGCCAGGTTTTCAACTTCGCCGCGCTCGGGATTTTCCCATCGTGGTAGGGAATCTGGTTGCAGCGGCCATCGGGCCCGAAACGCCAGGCATGATACGGACAGCGGATGGAATCACCTTCGACGTGGATCTTGTCCCGCACCACGTACGAAGTCGTGTTTTTCGCCAGGTGGGTGCCCATGTGCGGACAGTAGGCATCTACCAGGTAGGCCCGGCCACTGGCACCGCGGTACAGCACCAGGTCCTGGCCGAAGTACCGGACCGCCAGGGGCACCGAGGTGACTTCTGACGAGGCGGCGACCATGAACCAGCCCCGCGGAAATGCATTCGGTCCCAGTCGATAATCGGCCGTAACTGCCATGATTGCCCCTCATCCGGCTGCCTTGCCGGCGCGCAGCTTTACTGCGCGAAACGATAACGCTTTAGCGCGTAAATGTCAGCATGCGTAATGGAGCTGCGTCAAAAAAACGCATCACGCGCCCGAACCCGGACTCTCAGCCTTCCGCGCGGCGCTTCCGGGCCGGCAATGCCTTGGGGCGGGGAGCCGCAGGCGTCACCTCAGCCTTGGTGCGGCTGCGCGCCCTGGAGCCCGAGGTGATGCGTGCCATGCCGAAGTTGTATTTGAAGTTTTGTACCGAGACGGACGTTTCAACACTGCGGACGCCCCGAAGCGTCAGAATCTTCGAGCGAATCAAGCGATTGACGTCCATGAGGGAGGTGAACAGGCCGGTCGCCAACAGATTGTAACGGCCCAGGAGCACGACCACGGCCCCGATCTCCGGCATCCGGGCGAGCTCCTGAGCGAGCACCGGGACCCGGCCCGGCTCGGCATGGATCCCCATCATCACCAGGTTGGGAGAGCCGGCGAGCTTGTAATCCTTCACGACCGTAAACTGGATCAGGTGCTGGTCCTGCAGTGACTTTATCCGGGTCCGGATGGTGCCTTCGGTTACCCCCAGCTCGCTGGCGATCTGCCGGTTGGACTCCCTCGCATCGCGGCCGAGCAGCTCGATGATGCGGTAGTCGAGGTCATCCAGAAGGGACTCGCTCACAGCGGCGCCACATTGAATTCGAATTTGACGATGTCGGCGGCAATGCCGGCGCTCAGGTCGAAAACTCCGGGAATCCGGGCGACGTGATCCGTCAAGAACACGTTGATCTCCTCGAATTCCCGCAGGCCGACCAGCAGCTCGAGATCGAAAGGCCCGTGCATGAGCTGCACGCTCAACACCTCCGGAAGCTTGGCCAGATCGCGAGCCACGGCGGCTGCATCCCGGCCGAACACCTTGACGCCCACCGCGATGAGCATGTGGTAGCCGTGAGCGGCAAAATCGGCGACCGCCACGACGCGAATGGAATTCGATTCCTCCAGACGGCGCAAGCGTGAGGAGATGGTTGCCGCGGAGACAGACAACCTTTCGGCGATCTCCTGGTTGGTCGCGCGGCCGTCGGACCGTAGAATCTCGATGATTCCCGAATCCAGCTGATCCAGTTCGACGGGCTCGTGGTCGATGGAGTCGATTTTCATTCGAATTCGGTCGTTCTCACAGATGACTGGCGCTGAACCCTACCGAATTATGCACCCAACCGCGAGCCCGGGGGCGTGTCGGCCCCGCCGGGCTTCGGTGGATGCGTCCCGCCCAGTGATTCAAGCCAGCATCTGCACGACTTCCGCCAGGTGACCCTCGGGATCCTTCAGAAATGCGACACGGACACCGTGCTGAGGCATGTCGCGAGGGGCCTCGATGACCTGGCCGCCAGCGGCCAGCGCGCGTTGCACCAAGGCAGCGATGTCGGCGGTGATGAATCCGAGAATGACCTCACCCCGGGGAGGGGCGGCCCGCGCGGTGAACTTGAGTATGACCAACGACTCGGACGACAACTGCTCCCCCGGCCCCAGCATGCACTCGCTGATCGGCTCGCCGGCGATTTCCGAGTTGACGCGGGCCAGGGCATTCAAGCCGAACACCGTGGTGTAGTAAGTGACCATCTTCTCGACATCATCGACAATCAGCTTGGTGAATCCAAAGACCGCTTTGCGCACTTCCGCCATGGAGCCTCTCCCCTCACTGTGAATGAATGCTGGCCGCGGCCTGGGCCGCACTTCGAATCGCTCCTTCGATATAGCCAACTCCGCCGGCATCGCCGATCACGCGAACGTGATGGCCGGCTGTCCGCAGTTGGTCGGCGAAGGTAGTGTCACCGCGTGCGCCTTTGGCGAGGATGACATCGTCAGTCGGCAGCCTTTGCGCTTCTCCCGCACGATCCGTAAAGGTCACAGCCTCGGGCGTAATGACAATGTCCCGCGCGTCGGGATGAAGAGCGACACCGTGTTCGCGCAGCTCCGGGAGCAGCCGCATTCTACGCACCAGTGTCAGGCCTCGCCCGAGGTGTTTAATGTCGTCAACTACTGCGACGGTCCGGCCGCGCTCACTCAGGAATTCCGCCAGCTCGAGTCCGACTAACTCGCCACCGATGAGCACGACTCGTTTCCCGAACGGCATCCAGCGGTGCGTGGCTTTGCGAATGAGCTCCAGGTTACCGCTCAGGCCGCTCACGGCCCCGAGCTGGGCTGCGAGCCGGGCGCCAAAGCCGATCTTGCGCCGCAGAATGCTGTCCGACTCACCCAACATGAGGCTGCGCAGCTCATCTCCTGTGAAAACATGATCGAGCTGCGCACCCGGGATGCTCAGGGTGTCCCGGACCGCGCCCGTTGCGACAATTACGATGTCCGGTCGCATCGCATCCACTAGCCCGGTCGTAGCGGGTGTGTTCAAACGGACGTCTACATCTGAATGCGCAAGTTGATCGCAGAGCCAACTGAGCAGAGGCGCATTCGCTGCATACGCCAGCGCTGCAAAGCGCAACGTACCCCCTAACACATCGCCCTTCTCGAGCAGAATCACCTCGTGCCCCATCCTGGACAGGCGGCGTGCCGCCTCCATCCCCGCAGGGCCCCCTCCCACCACAACCACGCGTCGGGCAGGGCCCGTATTGGTTTCTTGCAGCGGGCGCAAATGTTCGTAACCCGTTTCTGGATTCACGGCGCAGCGAATTTGTTCGCGCACGTAGGCGGCGCTGACACACGTGTAGCAGTAGATGCAGGGCCGGATTTCCTCGGACTGTTGCGCGATGAGCTTGCGAGGCAGGTCGGGATCGGCCAACAGCTTGCGTCCGAGCGCGAGAAAGTCGAAAGCCCCCGCCTCCAGCTTCCGTGCTGCAGAGGTCGGGCTGATCCGTCCGGAGGCAATGATGGGCACGCGGACCACCGCTTTGATGGCCTCGGCGGCCGGGATGTTGAATTCCGGCTCATGCGGGATGTTGGATTGCGAATGCAGTTTGCCCTGGCCGACATCGTGATACGCGCTGACCGCAATCGCATCGATGCCGGCCTGCTCGAGAAGGGTAGCCGTGCGGCACGCATCCTCGAGGGTGATTCCGTGCTCCTTGCCCACTTCTCGGGAATCGAGCTTGCACCACACCGGAAAATCCGGCCCCACCGCGCGTCTGATGGCAGCCACGACCTCCAATGTCAACCTGGCTCGATTCTCCAGGGTTCCTCCGTACCCGTCCGCGCGCTGGTTGGTGGCCGGCGACAAAAATGACGAGAGCAGGTAACCATGTCCCGCGTGGATCTCGACGCCGTCAAACCCAGCGCTTTTGGCGCGCGCAGCGGCCTGTGCGAATTGGCTGACGACAATTTCAATGTCGGATGGAGTCAGAACTTTGAGCTCGGGCTGCGTGGCACTGGCAAAGGCCGCCAGTTCCTCTGGGAGGAAGGCTTGCGCGAAGTCACCCTCGAGCGGTTTCGGCACGGACGGTGCCCACAATGGATGCCCCCATTGGGACGCATAGGATGCGACCAATCCCCCGTGATGAAGTTGTGCGGCGATCTTCGCCCCGTGGGCATGCACGGCGTCAGCGAGTCGTCGTAGCCCCGGAAGGAGGCGATCTTCGGAGATCGCGCATTGGTTGGGCATCACAGCCCCTACGGGCCATGCGACGCCAGTTACACCCGTGACGATGAGCGCGACTCCGCCCTTGGCTTGCGCTGCGTGATATGCAATCAGCCGGTCTCCACATGTGCCGTCTTCCTCCGCCAAACTGACACCCATCGCAGCGACGACCAATCGGTTACGCAACTGCATTCGGCCGATGAGGCCGGGTGCCAGCAGTTGGGATTGAGTCGAAGTTCTGCGCATCCGATCGCTCACCGGCGGATCCCCCTTTCAGACCGTGCCCTGTCGCTAGCCGCGTTGGGATGTGATGTTTCCACCATCGATGACGATCTCGGCTGCGGTCAGGTAGCTCGCCTCCCCCGACAGGAGAAAACGCACGCCGCGGCCGATCTCTTCGGCACGGCCGATGCGACCGAGTTGGATACGACGCGCAAACTGTTCGCGGGGTATCACCTTGAAAGTCGGTTCCACAATGGGTGTGTCGATGACACCAGGGGAGATTGCATTGATGCGGATGTCATGGTGCCCGAGCTCATCGGCCATGGATCGAACCAGGCCCAGCACTCCCGCCTTCGCGGCGGTATAGATCGGAATGCTGCCCGCCCCGAGCGTGGCATTGATGGAGGCAATGGCAACGATGGCGGAACCCGCATTCGCTTTCAGGTCGGGCAACACGGCTTGCACCAGCAACAGGAGCGCGCGCAAGTGAAGATTGATTCCCGCGTCCCAGTTATCCGGGGTGACCCCTTCGATTCCGGTTACCTCAACGGTGCCAGCCGCATGCACCACACCGCCGATAGTACGCAGAGCCTCGCGGCTACGTTGCGCAGCAGTTGCAATCGCCGACGGATCGCGCAGATCCACGTGCAGGCCGACGGCTGCCGCCGGGTAGGTTTTCCTCAGCTCAGCCGCCGCCGCGACGGCGCCTGATTCGTTGATGTCCCAGATTGCTACCGGTCGACCTACAGCCGCCAGCGCGTGCGCGGAGGCCAGGCCGATTCCTGAGGCTCCACCTGTAATGATCACTCCTGTGTTGGGCAAATCCAGGCGCGGCGTGAATGTTGACTCGTTCACGCGAAAGCGATGCTGGCGGAGCCCACACCCGCGAGCTCGAGTTTGAAACGGTCTCCCGGTGCAGCCGGCTCGAGCGGCACCAGCGATCCTGACAGGATGATTTCGCCGGGCTCGAGGGCTACGTCATAGCGCCCGAGCGTATTCGCCAACCAGGCCACGGATGCGAGCGGCGAGCCCTGGACGGCTGACCCGAGACCGCTGGACAGGGGTTGACCATTTTTCCAGACCTGCACGTGCAGCGCCGCCAGATCGTGGGCTTTGGGACTGCTGCGCGCGGCACCGAGAACAAACACTCCGCAGGAGGCGTTGTCGGCGACCGTGTCAATGATGCGGATATCCCAGTTGGCGATCCGCGAATCGACGATTTCAAAGCATGGCGCGATCGATTCGGTGGCTGCCAACACATCGGCCGGGGTGACCCCCGGACCCTTCAGTGCCGAGCCGAGAATGAGCGCGATTTCGGCTTCGGCACGCGGCTGGATCATCGTATCGGCGATCCGCACGGTGGCGCCATCTTCCACCTGCATGCGATTGGTGAGGAAGCCGAAATCCGGTTGATGCACGCCGAGCATGTTCTGGACGGCGGGGCTGGTAACGCCGATTTTTTTGCCGATCACCCGCTCGCCATCCCGCAGGCGGCGCTGTAACAGCCCGAGGGAGATGGCGTACGCATCATCTATCTGCAGATCCAGCCCGCGGGAGCGTAAAGGCGGTACTGTGCGCCGCTCGATGAGGGCGCGGTACAGTTCATCGGAAAGCGACTCGCACACCGCCCGCCGCTTCGGAGTCTCAGTGTTGGAGGAAGTCGATGACATAACGGTTGAAATCTCCGGCACGCTCGATCATCGCCCAGTGACCGCAACGTGAGTACAGAATAAAGCGACTGTCCGCGACCGCCTTCAGGATCTTCGCGTGGCCGCTCGCGGGACAGAACTGATCTTCGATGCCCCAGAATCCCAACACCGGGCAGCGCACCTGCGAAAGTTGCGGCGAGAGGTCCGGGATCTTCATGCGCGCCAGCACGTCTTTGGGCTGGGTTCGCAGGATGTGCAGCCGTTCATCGACGAGCTCGTCGGTGACGCAGCGCGGGTCGAAGGCTAACAGCTCGAGCAAGCGGCGCAGGCCGGCTCGATCGAACCCCTCGCCCACGAAGCTGGAGACCATTTTCTGGATACCCGGCATCCGGAAGTAATCCTCCCGCGACTCGATGCCGCCGGGTCCCATGAGGACCAGCTTCGTGACCCGTTCGGGCTGATCCATCGCGAGCTTCAATGCGATGGCGCCGCCGAGCGAGTTCCCAACCAACACACAGCGCTGCACATCGGCCACATCGAGAAGCTCGCTCAATGTGCTCGTGAACAGATCGAGCGTGTAGTCGATGCCCGTCGGTTTCGAGGAGTATCCGTAGCCGACCAGGTCGGGCAGGATGGCCCGATAGCCCGCCGAGGCAATCACCGGATAGTTAGGAAAGAAATTGCTGTGCGCATTGACCCCGGGACCACTGCCGTGCACAAACACTACAGCGGGACCCGTGCCCTGCTCGCGCACATGCATGTCATACCCAGAGGGTAGCCTCTGCAACCGGCCGAACGGGGGACGGCGCTCCGTGTTGGATTGATCAGTCATGCGACACTCACCGTGAGGGGGGCGGAGGTGACCAGCGATGCCCCCAGAGATCTGACACCAGGCTGTAGGTGGGAACCCAGGTGCTCCAGTCCGGTTGCAGTCCGTGACAGCCGAACTCGAGGTCGAATCCTCCGGGGGTCTGCACGTAGAACGAGAGCATGAAGTCGTTGGAGTGCTTGCCGAAGGAGGAGGAAATATGGGCACCGTCAGCGACGCAACGATCCAACGCACGGCCGACGTCATCGAGCGTCTGCGCCTCCAGCATGATGTGCACACACCCGGAAGGGGCGGGCCCGCCCATCAGCGCGAGGCTGTGATGGCGGCGATTCTGGGCGTGCATGAAATAGATTCCGAGGCGCGGATCGGCAGGATTGCCGGTCATGTCCAGCCACATCTCATCAGTGTCGGCAAGACCGAGATGCTTCTGATAAAACGCCCGCGCGCGCTCCAGTTGCGGCGCCGGCAGCACGACGTGACCCATGCCCTGCTCGCTGGCAACAAAGCCGGACAATCCGCGGGACGATGCAAAGGGGGCGTAGTCGTTTGCGCGGCCGACATACAACTCCAACTGATTGCCGCACGGGTCGCAGCAGAAGACGACCTGTTTGACGAGCCGATTGGCAGCGTCCGCAGCCGAACCTGTGCGCACCGCGACATCGGCGGCTTTCAGGCTTCGCACGCAGGCATCCAGTGCCTGTGCATCCTGGAACTCCCAGCCACAACTGACAAAACGATCCGCCTTGCCGGGAACGATGGCCAGCCGGAACGGTCGTTCGTCAATGCGCAGTCGCAGGCTGCCATCCCCTCCGGAGGGACCCTCCATCAGGCCGAGCGTAGTGATCGCAAACCGCCGCCAACGTTCGAGGTCGGTTGATTCGATGATCACATAGCCGAGGGAGCGCACTGTCATGGTCGAGCCTCGAGGGCGGTGGAAACGCGAAGCAATGGGCGCCAAAAATTTAGTCCTAAATACGCAAAGCGTCAATGCTAAAAG
>Ga0207703_10005115_pt1 | contig 10612 bp, 11 predicted proteins | sample KBSSwiS12_FD_184304 | JGI IMG/M metagenome (GOLD analysis project Ga0207703, IMG submission 184304) | Switchgrass rhizosphere microbial communities from Kellogg Biological Station, Michigan, USA - KBS Switchgrass S1-2 (SPAdes) (version 2) | ecosystem: Host-associated > Plants > Roots >... | reverse complement strand
CTCTGCGTTAATCGTTGGTTTGTCGTTTTGCAGTGTGCTCTTAGTATTCTCGGCGAGCTCTGCGAACTCTGCGGTAAAACGTTGTAGTTTCTTCACAGACTCCGAAGGTGGTCATGGGTGGACTTCAGCGCGAACTGACGCCCGCCGCGCACGCGCGGATCCGCCGGCAACTGGTGTTGCTTCCGGCCTGCGTCTTTCTCGTCTACGGATGGGCGACCCTGCTGGCGCGGCTGCCCCACGATGTGCCGGTGCACGACTTCGCGCACTTCTATGTGCTGGGGACAATCGCGAACAGCGGGGACGCGCACGCGCTCTACGACATGGACGCCCAGGCGGCGGTGGTGCAGCGGGTGATTCCGGGCTTCTACCCGCCTTTTCCGCCCCCTTACGGCCCGCAAGTGTCGCTTTTCTTCAGTCCTTTTGCCAGGCTGTCATACACCAACGCCCTGCGCCTGTGGCTCTTCTCGACCCTCGTGGCGTACGCGGGCTGCAGCTATGCGCTGTGGAGGGTGTGCCCGCATCTGCACGATCGCCCGTGGAGCACGGTCCTGCTGCTCGCGGCCTCGCCCGCACTTCACTTTGCGCTGGGGTTCGAGCAGGCCTCGGCCATCGCCCTCCTCTCGGTGACAGCGGCGTTCCTCGCGCTGCGCGCGAACCGGTTGTTCCTCGCGGGCATGGCGATCGGATTGCTCGCCTACAAGCCGCCCCTCGGTCTGGCCGCCGCGTTCGTGTTCGTCCTGGCGCGTGAGTGGCGAATCGTGATCGGGGCGATTACTTCCGTCGCGGCTCAATTCGCCGCTGGTGGTCTCTATTGGGGGCCGGCGATGCTTCTCCGGTACATCGAGACGCTGCGCCTTTACGTCAGCGGCGTGCTCGATCGGGCGCCGGGCATGGAGCCCAACAAATTCCAGATGCACTCGTGGCGCGCGTTCTTCGATCTGCTCGGCCTCCCGAGTCACGTCGCGCTCACGGTGTCGCTCGTCGCCTCGCTGCTCACCGTCATCGTGGCGCTCAAATGCTGGCGCGCGCGCGGCCCGCTCGCGCTGCGCTACGCGGTGTTTCTGCTCGCGACGATCCTGATCGACCCGCACCTGTACGCCTACGATCTCGTCCTGCTGACTCCGGCGTTCGTCCTGCTGTGGGACTGGGGGCTCGCCGAACCGGTGGAGCGGAGCCCGGTCAACCGCCGGTTCCTGTGGCTCCTGTACTTCTGCTATTTTTCGCCGCTCTTCGCCCCGCTGGCCCTCGTCGCGCGCGTTCAGGTGTCGGTGCTCGCGTTGAGCCTCCTCGGCGTGGTGCTGGCCCTGGTAATTTCGGCGCCACGACCTCCCGTTCGCACCGTCACACCGGTTTGAACAGGCCCCACGCCCCGGAAAGTGTATCAGAATAGAGACATCGGTATCGCTCCACGCCTTCCTGGAATTGACTGAGACGAAAGTCTCAGCTAAAGTTCGGACCTCAGGTCGAGGTGAGACGTGAACGTCGATGTCGTTGGTTGTCCTCTCGTGTCATGAAATGACGTTTTCCATTGAGGCGGTTCCGGGACGGTGGTAGGAAATGGAGAGCACCATGAAGAACCTGTTTCGATGTTTCGTAATTGGTACAGAGGGCCAGGATCTGATCGAGTACGCGTTGCTCGCGGCGACGATCTCCATCGGCCTTGTGGTCGCCATGCAGCTCGTCAAGACGGCGCTGAGCAGCGAGTTCTCCACCATCGCTGCAAGCGTGACGGCCTCGTAGCGCGCGAGGTGACGCGTTCGGATAGTCCGCATGCGTAATTCTAGGGAGTGGTGATGAAGCATCTGTTGATGAAATTCCTGAAGGATACCGAAGGTCAGGACCTCATTGAATACGCGCTCCTCGCCGCGACGATTGCCATTGCCCTTATAGCGGCGATGGATCTCGTCAAGACGGCAATCAGCAGCGAGTTTTCGACCATTGCGGCAAGCGTGACGGCCTCGTAGGACGGGGTTAGCGGCGCGTTCGGATGACCCGGCGCGCAATTGAGGGAGTAGTGTGATGAAGAATCTGTTGACGAAGTTCGTGAAAGACACCGAAGGCCAGGACCTGATCGAGTACGCGTTGCTCGCAGCGACGATCGCAATCGCGCTCGTGGCAGCGATGACGCTTGTCAAGACGGCACTGAGCAGCGAGTTCTCGACGATCGCGGCGTCGGTCACCGCGTCGTAAAAGCGCCAGAACTAACCCCTGGACGCGGGCCGGCGCCTCATGGGCCGGTCCGCGTCCCTCTATCGCAGGCAGCCTCACCGGCCGACAACCCCTATGACTCTACGAAGATCGCTTCGGGCGCTTCGGCCGTCTCAAGAGATAGGTTCGCATGTTCCGCGCATTAGACACCAGTCAGGTCATCGTGTTGATCCTGGCAGCCCTCGCCTGTTGGTTTGATCTGCGGACGAGGCACATTCCGAACCTTCTGACCTTCGGCGGCGCCGCCCTCGCTCTTATCTACTCCCTCTTCTCCCATGGTGCCGCGGGATTGTTCATCAGCCTGGGCGGCTGGCTGACCGGCGTGGCTCTCTTCCTTCCGTTCTTGCTGCTCGGCGGAATGGGCGCCGGCGATGTCAAGCTCATCGGTTGTATTGGTGCATGGCTCGGTCCGGAAGCCGCATTCTGGGTGGCGCTCTACTCTATGATAGCCGGCGGTGTGATGGCGCTGGCGCTGGCGCTCGCAACAGGATACCTTGGTGAGGCCTTGCTCAATGTTTTCATGTTGCTCGGACACTGGCGCAAAGCCGGGTTGAAGCCGCTCCCTGCGTTGACGCTCGCAGGGACCTCCCGCGGTCCCCGTTTACCATACGCGTTGCCGATCGCCGCCGGTACGCTCGCGGTTATCTGGCTTCGATAAGGACCCCTGATGGATCGCAACACACGCACGCTGATCGTTGTCCTCGTCGCGCTGGTGGCTGCCAGTGCGGCCAGTTACGGAGTGTACCGGGCCATCGGGCGCCCGACGGTGAAAGAGGTCGAGGTCGCGCACACCTTTGTGGTTGTCGCCGCCCGCACCATTCCCGTCGGCGTGCGCGTCGCGGCCGCCGATCTCAAGGTCATCCCCTGGCCGGAGAAGGCCCCCGTGCCGGGGTCGTTTCCAAAAATCGACCCGATCGTTGGCCGCGGCGCCGTCACGCAAATCCTCGAGAACGAGCCGGTCACCGAGACCAAGCTGGCGTCACTCGAAGGGGGTGCCGGCCTGCCGGTGACGATTCCGCAAGGCATGCGCGCGATCTCGGTGCGTGTCAACGAGGTCGTCGGCGTCGCCGGCTTCGTGATCCCCGGCACCCGCGTCGACGTGTTCGTGACGCTCAGGCAGCAGAACGAATCCGTGACTCGCGTGGTCGTCAGCAACGTGCAGGTCCTGACGGCCGGCACGCGCTACGACCAGGACAAGACGAAAACCGGCGAGCCGATTCCCTCGTCAGTCGTGACGCTGCTCCTCACGCCGGAAGATGCCGGGCGCGTGGTGCTCGCGTCGAGCGATGGACAGCTGATGCTGGCGCTGCGCAACCCGCTGGACGTCGCGCCCACCGCGACGGCGGGCACGCGCACGGGCAACCTGTTCAGCACCGGGACTCCAGTGCCTGTCGCCGAAGCCGGCCCCGGCGGGTCTCCCAAGCCGAGGGTCGTCCGCCCCAGGCCGGTCGCCGTGGAAGTCGAGCGTCAGCCTCCACCTCCGCCGCCCCCCAAGCCGTACACGGTCGAGGCCATTCGAGGAGCGAAGCGCAGCGAGGAGACGATTCGATGAAAACCGAAGGAACCATCACATGCTGAAGACTACGCAGTCGCTCGCGGCTGCCGTGATGCTTGCTGCGGTCACGCTGTTTCCCGCCGCCACGTCGGCCGCGGGGCAGGCCGCGGGCCAGCAGCAGGAGACACCAACTGTTCCCCGCATCGGCTTGACGGCGGGGCGCTCGACCGTGTTGACGACCGATTTCGACGTGACGCGCATCGCCATCACCAACCCCGTGGTGGCCGACGCGACCGTCGTCGCGCCCCGCGAAGTGCTGATCGACGGGAAAGCGCCGGGAACAGTCAGTCTGATCCTGTGGGGCGCCGACCGCCGCGTTCAGTACGACATCGCCATCGATCAGGGTGTGACGGCGCTCCAGCAGCAACTCCGCGCGTTGTTTCCGGGCGAAGACATCACCGTCACGGTCAACGACGAGGCCACGACGCTGTCGGGACATGTCTCGAACACGTCAATCAGTCTGAGAGCGGGCGAAATCGTCGAGAAGACCTCGTCGAAGACGAAGCTGATCAACCTGCTCGAAGTCCCAGGCGGCGTCCAGAGCCAGCAAGTGATGCTGCAGGTGCGATTCGCGGAAATCAATCGTCAGGCGCTGAGCGAAGTGGGCGTCTCGTTCTTCACCGGCGCTAACGGCTACAAGGATTGGGTGGCGCGGACCACAACGCAGCAGTTCTCCGCGCCCAGTTTCGACCAGACCCAGCTCACGTTCAGCGATTTCCTGAACCTGTTCGTGTTCAACACCAAGTACAATGTCGGCGGTCTTCTGAAGGCGCTCCAGCAGAAGGGGCTGCTTCAGAGTCTCGCCGAACCCAATCTGATCGCCTACAACACCAAGGAGGCGAGCTTCCTGGCCGGCGGCGAGATTCCGATTCCCATTGTTCAGGGAGGGGCGAACGCCGCGGTCAGCCTGCAGTTCAAGGAGTTCGGCATCCGCCTGAGCTTCACGCCGACGATTGCCGGCGACATCATCAGGCTGAAGGTCAAGCCCGAAGTGAGCACGCTCGACTTCGCCAACGGCGTGTCGCTGGGCGGCTTCCGGGTGCCGGCGCTCACCACACGGCGGGCCGAGACCGAAGTGGAATTGCGCGACGGGCAATCGTTTGCGATCGCGGGGCTGTTGAACAACGTTGCGCAGGACACTCGAGAGGCGATTCCGCTTCTGAGCAGCCTGCCCATTATCGGCAACCTTTTCAAGAGCAAGGCCGAGCGAATGGAGCGGACCGAGCTGCTGGTGTTGATTACGCCCCATCTGGTCCGGCCGCTCGATCCAGACGAAGTGCCGCCGCTGCCGACCGACCCGAGCAAATTCTTTCCGACCGACGGCGCGATCGGAACCGAGTTGCAGGGTGGCGGGGGAACGGTCGATGGACCGCCGGTCGCTCCAGGGGCGGCACCGGCCAAGAAACCGTGACGATGTCCGGAAGGCGGGAACGATCATGACAGGCACGATTGCCATCATCGGCAGCAAGGATCGACAGATCGAGGACTTCGTCCGGGCGGCCGGCATGAAGACGATGACGTTGCAGACCGACGAGCTCACGTCGCCGGTGCGTCCGCTGACCACTACGCCGGACGTCATCGTCGTCGACGTGCGGACCGATCGGCGGCTGCTCTCGTCCATCAGCAGCATCAAGCGCCGCTATCCCTCGATGGGTGTCGCCATCGTCGTCCCGTCGCTCGATCCGGAGCTGATGCTCGAAGCGATGCGGGCGGGTGTGACCGAGTGCGTCTCGGAGCCGCTGACGCAGGGGGCGCTCGAAGCGGCGATCAGCCGTGTGATGATGCAGCGCGCGGCGCCGGTCGAAGGACGTGTGTTCGCCGTCATCGGCGCCAAAGGGGGCGTCGGCGCGACGACGATCGCCGTCAACACCGCCGAGGCGATCGCGCAGGCCGTCGGCGACGCGCTGCTCATCGACCTGCACGTGGAAACGGGTGACACGGCGGTCTTTCTGGGCGCCGAGCCCAAGTTCAGCATCGTCGAGGCGCTGGAAAACACGCACCGGCTGGATGAAGCGTTCTTCCGCGGACTGGTCGTCCACACCAAATCCGGCCTGGATCTCCTCGCCTCGTCCGGACGGATCGCGTCGAGCCAGCTCGATCCGCAGCGCGTCCGCACGTTGATCGACTTCGCCGTGCGCTACTATCGCGCGGTCGTCCTCGACGTGCCTCGCGAGAATCCGGCGGCGCTCGACGCGCTCGAGACGGCGTCGAAGATCTTCGTCGTCGTGAATCATGAGCTGCCCACGTTGCGGAGCGGCTACCGGCTGGTCGCGCGGCTCCGGCAGCGCTACGGCAGCGATCGCATCGAGTTGCTCGTCAACCGGTCCGATCAGCAGTCGGAGATCTCGCTGGCCGACATCGAAAAGGCGGTCAACGCGAAGGTCAAGCACGTCTTTCCGAGCGATTACAAACCAGCTATCACCGCCGCGAATCAGGGGCAACCGCTCGCGCGTTCGACGCAAGGGCGCCTGCCGGCCTCGTTTCATTCCTTTGTCCGCGTGCTCACGGGGCGCGAGAAGGCGGCGCCGGAGCCGGCGTCGGGCCGCTTGTTCGGCTGGATGGCACCACGCCGGTCGACCGCCGAGTAGTCAGCAGGAGGATCGGATCTGATGGACAAACTTTTTTCTCTCCGGGCAGCGACGTCGATCGACACCCGCCGCCCTGATTACCAGGACCTGAAAAGCCGGGTGCACCAGGGGCTGCTCGATCGCCTCGACCTCGATCGCCTCGCCTACGTCAAGCGCGAGGAGGCCGAGCCGGAGATCCGCCGGCTGATCATCGCGATGCTCGAGCGCGAGACCGAGAACACCCCCCTCACGCTGGCCGAGCGCGAGGGGCTGACGAGCGATGTTCTCAACGAGCTGTTCGGTCTGGGTCCGCTCGAGGTGCTGCTCCGCGACCAGGCCATTTCCGATATCCTCGTGAACCGCTTCGACCAGGTCTACATCGAGCGCGACGGCGTGCTCGAGCTCACCGACATCGTCTTCAAGGACGACCGCCATCTCGTGCGGATCATCGAGCGCATCGTCAGCGCCGTGGGGCGGCGCATCGACGAATCGAGTCCGATGGTCGACGCGCGGCTCATCGACGGTTCGCGCGTGAACGCGATCATTCCGCCGATTTCGCTGGACGGCCCGACGCTGTCGATCAGGCGGTTCCGCACGGAGAAGATGGCGGCGAGCGATCTCGTCGACCGCGAGTCGCTCACCCAGCCGATGCTCGAGTTCCTGCAGGCGGCAGTGGCCTGCCGGCTCAACGTGATCGTCTCGGGCGGCACCGGCGCGGGAAAAACGACGCTCTTGAACGTGCTGTCCGGTTTCATCTCGGATCGCGAACGGATCGTGACGATTGAGGACGCGGCGGAACTGGTGCTCCGTCAGCGTCACGTGGTCCGGCTCGAGACGCGCCCCGCGAACATCGAGGGCAAGGGATCGGTCCGTCAGCGCGACCTGGTCATGAACGCCCTGCGAATGCGGCCCGACCGCATCATCCTCGGGGAGGTCCGCGGCGAGGAAGCGCTCGACATGCTGCAGGCGATGAATACGGGCCACGACGGCGGTCTCACGACGATTCACGCCAACGGGGCGCGCGACGCGTTGAACCGGCTCGACACCATGGTGGCGATGGCCAGCGCCAACCTGCCCGAGCGCGCCATCCGGCATCAGATCGCCTCGGCGATCGACCTCCTGGTCCACGTCAGCCGCCTCTCGGACGGCCGGCGGCGTGTGACCACGATTGCGGAGATTACTGGCATGGAGGGCGAAGTCATCACGGCGCAGGACATCTTCCTGTTCGAGAAAACCGGGGTCAGCGAGGACGGCAAGGTCCGTGGGCGCTTCCGCGCCACCGGGATTCGCCCCAAATGTGCCGACCGCATCGCCGCGTCCGGCAAGATTCTGGCGGCGGAGATGTTCGAGCACGTGAAAGCAGTCGCGTAGTCGCGCGGGACAACAGCCATGTTGATGATCGCGGGCATCTTCGTCGGCGTTCTGGCGCTGGTGGTCGGCTCGTACTGGGCGGTCGTCGTCGTCCCGGAAAGTCGCGGGCAGACGGTGGTGCGCGAGCGCCTCAAATGGAACGACCCCGTGACGGCGAGCCTGCGCCTGCTGAAAAAGCAGGAGGTGCTGAGCGGCATCGGCGTGCTCAACGCGGTTCTGGAAAGCCTTGGGGGCTTTTCCGGCCGGTTGAAGGAAAAGCTCGATTCAGCCGGCATCAAGATGACGGTCGGCACGTTCATTCTGCTCACGACCTTCCTGTTTTTCGCCGGCGCCGTGGTCGTGAACTTCTACACCGGGCTGTGGTGGCTGGGCCTTCTCGCCGGCCTCGGTGGGGCGCTGACGCCAACGCTTGTCGTTGGCCAGATCAAATCGCGGCGGGTTCACAAGTTCGAGGAACAGTTTCCGGAAGCCGTCGATTTGATCGCCCGCGCCATGCGCGCGGGCCACGCGTTCCCGACGGGCCTGAAGATGGCCGCCGATGAACTGCTCCCCCCGGCGGGTGCGGAGTTCAGGCTGCTCTACGAGAAGCAGAATTTCGGTGCCCAGCTGCCGGATGCGCTTCGGAGCTTCGCGGAGCGGATTCCGTCGCTCGACGCGCGTTTCTTCGTGACCGCCGTCCTCACGCAGCGGGAGGCCGGGGGCAACCTGGCGGAGGTGCTCGACCGGCTCGCGGCGGTGATGCGCGAGCGCTTCCGCATCAAGCGCGAGGTCCGGACCCGGTCCGCGCACGGACGAATCACGGCATTCATCCTCGCCGGGCTGCCACCGGCGCTCGCACTGATCATGATGTCGAGCCAGCCCGAGAACTTCAAGTTGATGATCACCGACCCGTTGGGGATCCGGATGCTCATCTTCGCCGTTGTGATGCAGATTATCGGTGTATTGATCGTGCGGAAGCTCGTCGACATCGAATACTGACAGGGGATTCATTGTGACACCCTTGATGATCGTGACGCTCGGTGGGGTCTTCGTCGCAGTTGCGCTCGGAGCGGGCCTCGCAGCGATGTCGCTGGTTTCGTTGACGTCCGCGGAGCGGAAGCGGCTCCGAAAGGTGACGACCACGCCGGATGTCCTGGTACTGCCGGAGATCCTGAGCCTTTCGAACGATGCTCCGGCCGACGGGTGGCAGACCGCCGCGCAACTGCTCGGGCACTCCCGCAAGGAGATCGGCCGGCTCCGCACGAGGCTGATGCGAGCGGGGTTCAGTCACCCGGGCGCCCCGCTGCTCTACACGTTCCTGGAGCGGATCGGACCGATCGTCGCGGGCGTCCTGCCGCTCGTCCTGCTCCCGCCTGGTCCGAAGACGTGGCTGGCCGCCGCCGCGGCGGCAGTGCTGATGTTCTTCGCGCCGGGTTTCGTGGTGGAGCAGCGGTTGGCGCGCCGCCGGCGGGAAATCGAGAACGGTCTGCCGGACGCCCTCGATCTGCTCGTCGTCTGCATCGAGGCCGGCTGCGGTCTCGACCAGGCCATCGTCAAGACGAGCGACGAACTGACCATCGCCTACCCGAGGCTCGGTGAGGAACTGCGCCTCCTGACCTCCGAGATCCGCGCCGGTAAACCGCGAATCGAGGCGTTCAAGAGCCTCGCACAGCGCACCAAGGTCGACGATGTCAGGGCGCTGGTCGCAATGCTGATTCAAACCGACAGGTTCGGGACGAGCATCGGACAGGCGTTGAGAACGCACGCGGACACGTCGCGCAGCAAGCGGCAACAGCGGGCCGAAGAGCGCGCCCAGAAAATCGGCGTCAAGCTGGTGTTCCCGCTGGTGCTGTGCTTCTTTCCGGCGTTCTATATCGTGATCCTCGGTCCGGCGGTGATTCAGTTCATGCACACGTTCATGAAATAGCAGCGGCGACTAGGCGACAACTGGAGCATTTGAATGGATACGTCGACAATTGCAATGGGTGCGGCCGCCCTGGTGCTTCTCGTACTGTATCTGATGCGGCGACGAAGCCGTCTTCACAAAGACGATTAATACGCGATTCAAGAGCGGAGTGTTGATGACGGCGGCTCGGACATCTCTCGCGCTGCGCGCGGGCGTATGTGTGTGTGTGTCGGCGATTCTTGGCGGATGCACCACCCATCGGGCCCGTACGGCTGAGCGCGGGGTCGCGCCGCTCGAGAATTTCGTCGAACAGGTGCGTCAGCTCTCCTCCGTCGCCAGGCCGCGCCGGGCAAACGAGGCCGAGACGATCGAGCGGAGCGACGCGGAGCTGGCGGAAGCGCGCCTGCTCCTGGCGGCGGCGCCCACGGCCGGGAATCACCGGCGGGTCGCGCAGGCGTACGCACGCGTCGGCGTGCCCGACGCCGCCTACGATCACTTCACCGCCGCGCTCCGCCTCGAGCCGCGCGACGCGACGTCACTCGACGGTCTCGCGCGCGTCTGGCGCGATTGGGGCCTCCCGCACCTGGGGTTGACTCATGCCTATCGCGCGATCTATTACGCGCCGGGCTCGCCGGTGGCGCGCAACACGCTCGGCACGCTGCTGCTGAAGATGGGCCGCAACGCCGACGCGCGCGCCGCGTTCGAGCTGGCGCTCGCGATGGATCCCCACGCCGCCTACGCGCTCAACAACCTGTGTTTCGCGGCGTTGCTGCAGGGCGACAGCCTGCACGCGATCGAGGCGTGCCGCGGCGCGATTCGAGAACAGCCCGGCCTGGCGTCGGCGCGCAACAACCTTGCGCTCGCCTACGCCGCCTCTGGCGATCTGGCGGCGGCCGCCAGCGAGTTCTCGCGCGCGAGCCAGCCCGGGGCGGCGCGGTACAACATGGGCGTCGCGTTGTGGGCGACCCGGCATTTCGTGGACGCCGCGCACGCGTTCGACGAAGCCTCGGCCCTGCGCCCCTCGCT
>Ga0207703_10005112_pt1 | contig 10615 bp, 9 predicted proteins | sample KBSSwiS12_FD_184304 | JGI IMG/M metagenome (GOLD analysis project Ga0207703, IMG submission 184304) | Switchgrass rhizosphere microbial communities from Kellogg Biological Station, Michigan, USA - KBS Switchgrass S1-2 (SPAdes) (version 2) | ecosystem: Host-associated > Plants > Roots >... | reverse complement strand
GCTTCCGCTCAACCTCTACCAGATCCAGGCGAAGTTCCGCGACGAGATCAGGCCGCGCTTCGGGGTGATGCGCGGGCGCGAGTTCCTGATGAAGGACGCCTACTCGTTCGACGTCGACCGCGACGCCCTGATGCGTTCCTACCGCGCGATGTACGACGCGTACGCACGGATCTTCACGCGCCTCGGACTGAAGTTCAGGGCGGTGGACGCCGACACCGGCGCGATCGGCGGCTTCGCGTCGCACGAGTTCCAGGTGCTGGCGGACTCGGGCGAGGACGCGATCGCATACAGTGACGGCTCCGACTATGCGGCGAACGTCGAGCAGGCCGAAGCGCTGGCACCCGCGAAAGGTCGCCCGGCGCCGGCAGAGCCGATGCAGCGGGTTCCCACGCCGGGCCAAGCGACGTGCGAGGACGTGGCAAAACTGCTCGGCCTCCCGCTCGAACGGACGGTCAAGTGCCTGCTCGTACACGCCCACGATCGCGTGCAGATGCTGCTCGTCCGCGGCGATCACATGGGCAACGAGATCAAGATCGGCAAGGTCGGCGGGCTCGACGGATGGCGCTGGGCGACCGAAACGGAGATCGTCGACGCCACGGGCTGCCGGCCCGGCTACCTTGGCCCCGTCGGGATTCCGGCGGACATGCCGCTGATCGTGGACCGCCAGGTCGCCGCGATGAGCGACTTCGTCTGCGGCGCGAACGAGGCGGACTACCACCTGCGCGGCGTCAATTTCGGACGCGATTGTCGCGAGCCGGACACCATTGCTGATATCCGCAGTGTCGTGGCAGGCGACCCGTCGCCGGACGGCAAGGGGACCCTGGCGATCGTGCGCGGCATCGAGGTCGGCCACGTCTTCGCCCTGGGTGATGTGTACTCTACAGCGATGGGCGCAACCTATCTCGACGCCGCCGGTCAGTCGCACGTCATCCAGATGGGGTGCTACGGCATCGGCGTCACCCGCGTCGTCGCCGCGGCGATCGAGCAGAATCACGATGAGCGGGGTATCGCCTGGCCGGCGGCGATGGCACCATTTGCCGTGGCGATCGCGCCGATCGGCTACGACCGCAGCGATGGGGTCCGGCAATGCGCGGATGGCCTGCACGAGGCGTTGACCGCTGCCGGGGTCGAGGTCTTGCTCGACGACCGAAGCGAGCGGCCTGGCGTGATGTTTGCTGATCTGGAGCTGATCGGAATCCCGCATCGGGTGACGATCGGCGACCGCGGGCTGAAGGAAGGTATCGTCGAATACCAGGCACGGCGCGAAACTCAGGCCACGAAAGTGGCGCTCGCGGATATCCTCTCGTTCATTAGGCAGCGCATAGCAACGACATGATGCGGTACGGATTACGACAACGCGCGATCGCCGCGGCTTTCGTGGGTCTCGCGGCGTGCCTCATCGGCGCGCGGCCGGCGCATGCCGGCGCGCAGGCCGAAGAGCACCTCGCGGCGTCCGTCGTGTCGGGCCTGCAGCGCGCGATCGGCGACAACCCCGTGCCCCGCGATTACGCCGAGCGACCGGCCGTACGCTCGTGGCTCGCCGAGATGTCCCGCGTGCTCACGCCGCGCCTCCCCGACGACACGGGTCGCAGCGAATTTCTCGCGACCGTCCATTACGAGGCGACGCGCGCCGGCCTCGACCCGCAACTCGTGCTGGGCGTCATCCACCACGAAAGCAATTTCCGCAAGTACGCGGTGTCGGTCGCCGACGCACGCGGCTTCATGCAGGTGATGCCGTTCTGGGTGAAGCTGATAGGCACGCCGGACCAGAACCTGTTCCAGCTCCGCACGAACCTGCGCTACGGCTGCACGATCCTGCGGCATTACCTCGATGTGGAAAAAGGCGACGTCTATCGCGCGCTCGGCCGCTACAACGGCAGCCTCGGGCGGCCGGAATACCCGACGGCGGTGATGAGCGCCGCGCAGCGCTACCAGACGCGCCCGTCGGTGCTTGCCGTCCAGACGGTGTCCACCGCCTCGCTTCGCTGAGTTCGCGTTGTCGACGAAGGCGTGCGCCTGTTATCGCGGGCGGTTTGCGCCATCTCCTTCCGGCCCGCTGCACTTCGGATCGCTTGTCGCGGCCGTTGCGAGCCATGCCGACGCGCGTGCGGTCGATGGCGAATGGCTGCTGCGCATCGAGGACGTCGATACGCCGCGTACGCGGCCCGGTGCCGCCGATGCAATGCTGGCGACGCTCGAGCGACTTGGCTTCGAGTGGGACGGCCCGGTGTGGCATCAGTCGCAGCGCACGGCGAGCTATGAGGAAGCCCTCGGGCGCTTGCGTGAGCTCGACCGGGTTTATCCGTGTGCGTGCTCGCGCGCCGAGCGCGCGGATGACCCTGTGTCGTCCATCGGCGAACGGGTCTATCCCGGTGTGTGCCGTCATGGCATCGACGCCGGCGCCGCAGCGCGGAAGCGGCGCGCGCTGCGCGTGCGGGTCGACGCATCGCCGATCGAGTTCACCGATCGCCTGTACGGCGCACAGCAGCAACGGCTCAGTGTGGATGTCGGCGACTGCGTCCTGCGCCGCAGCGACGGCCTCTACGCGTATCAACTCGCCGTCGTCGTCGACGACGCCGCGCAGGGGATCACCGATGTCGTGCGCGGCGCCGACCTGCTCGCGTCAACGCCGCGCCAGATCTTCCTGCAGCGGTTGCTCGGCATGCCGACGCCGCGTTACCTGCACGTGCCGGTGGCCGCCGACTCCGCCGGACGCAAGCTGTCGAAGGCCACCGGTGCCGCGGCGCTGCCGTCGGCGCCTTTGCCGGGGTTGATGGCCGCATGGAAGTTCCTCGAGCAGCCCGCACCTGCCGAACCGCCGGCGTCGGTCGCCGAGTTCTGGACGTGGGCACGCGCGAACTGGCAGCCGCTCCAACTGCCTCGCGTCGCGATGCGGCCTGCACCGCCGCGTATAATCGATGCCGCATGACCACACTCGTCGTCGTTCGCAAAGGCGACTCCGTCGCCATCGCCGCTGATTCCTTGACGACTTTCGGCGATACCAAGCTGGCCGCGCAGCACGACCGGACTTACGACAAGATCGTCCGGCACCGCGACACCTACATCGGCCTCTGCGGATCGGCGGCGCACCAGCTCGTCTTCGAAAGCCTGCTCGCCAAGCACGGCGACTTCGATTTCTCGCACAAGGCGGGGATCTTCGAGACGTTCCGGAAGCTGCATCCGATCCTGAAGGAGCAGCATTACCTGAATCCGAAGGAAGAGGAAGACGATCCGTACGAGTCGACGCAGATCACCGCGCTGATCGCCAACGCGAACGGCATCTTCGGCGTGTTCTCGATGCGCGAAGTGTTCGAGTACACGCAGTTCTGGGCCGCCGGATCGGGCGCCGAGTTCGCGCTTGGCGCAATGCAGGCCCGCTACGGACAGCTGAAGACGGCCGAAGCGGTCGCGCGCGTCGGCGTCGACATTGGCGCCACGTTCGACAAGAATTCGGCGCTGCCGATGACGATCTACACACTGCCTCTGGCGCGGTGATGCAGCGAGAAGCCGCAGCAACCCGCAGCACCGACGCGCTGATGCCGTTTGTGTTCGAGCATGCGAACGTCCGCGGCGCGCTGGTGAGCCTCGAAGCGACGAGCGGCGACATTCTCGGCAGCCACGACTATCCGCCGCCGCTCGCGCGCGCGCTTGCCGAGCTGCTTGCGGCCGCCGCGCTGCTGGCGTCGTCGCTGAAGCTCGACGGCAGCCTGATCGTGCAACTGTCGGGGGACGGTCCCGTGCGCCTGATCGTCGTCGAGTGCAACGACGCGCTGCAGCTTCGTGCAACCGCGCAGTGGGACGCGGGCCGCGTGGCTGCGCTTTCTGCCGACGCGTCGCTGGCCGACCTCGCCGGCGGCAGCACGCACGGACGGCTTGCGCTGACCCTCGACCCGCGTGACGCCGGCACGTTGTACCAGGGGATCGTCAGCCTCGATTCGACGTCGATCGCCGCATCGATCGAGCACTATCTCGCGACGTCGGAGCAGCTGCAAAGCCGCCTGTGGTTGCGGCCGGATGCACACAACGTACGCGGCCTGCTGCTGCAGCGGCTGCCAGGCGCCGATGCAGCCGACGATGCGACGTGGGCGCGTCTGGGTCGCGAGGCCGACGCGGCGTCGCAACGCGCGCTGGGAGAATCGACGCTTCCCGACGTCCTGCAAGCGATGTTCGTACACGACGACCTGCGGATCTTCGACGTGCGTCCGGTGACGTTCCGCTGCAAGTGCTCGGTCGCGCGCGTCGCGAACGCGTTGCGCATAGCCGGCCGGGACGAAATCGAGGCGGCGCTCGCCGAGCGCGGTGTCGTCGAGGTGACATGCGAATTCTGCAATCGCCGCTACTCGTTCGCCGCCGATGACGCGCGCGCGCTTCTCGCCGGCGCGGCGCCGGATGCAAGTGCGGCGACAGGTGTCGTTCGATGAGCGTTTACACACCGGAACATTTCAGGATGGACGACCGCGCGGCAATCGCGCGGCTGATGCACGATCATCCGTTCGCGACGCTGCTGACGCCGTCGATGCCGGAGCCGATGCTGTCGCACGTGCCGCTGCTGCTCGTGCCCGACGCGGAGCCGAACGGTACGCTGATCGGGCACGTGGCGCGCGCGAACCCGCACTGGCAGCACGCGACGGGCGCCGAATCGGTGGCGATATTCCACGGGCCGCACGCGTACGTTTCGCCATCGTGGTTCGCCGAGCCGTCGAAGGGCGTGCCGACATGGAACTACGCCGTCGTGCACGCGTACGGGATGCTCGACGTCATCGACGAGCCGGTCGAGAAGCGCCGCGTGCTGGACGCGCTCGTACACCGCTTCGAAGCGGATCGTGCGGCGCCATGGACCTTCGCGATGGCCGAGCGGCAACGCGATGCGCTGGTCGGCGCGATCGTCGCGTTCCGCATGCGCGTTCGGCACCTGACCGGCAAGTTCAAGCTGTCGCAGAATCGGCCGGTGGGCGATCAGCAGCGGATCGCCGAGGCGCTCGACAGCGAGACCTATGCCGATGCCGCCGCCGTTGCCGCGTGGATGCGCACGTACGGCGCCGCGGACCGACAATGATCGCGGAAACCGCGGATTCCGGAACGAGCGGACGCATCCGCCTCGACAAGTGGCTGTGGGCCGCGCGCTTCTACCGCACGCGCAGCCTGTCCGCGCAGGCGATCGACGCGGGGCAGGTCCGCGTCGACGGCGAACGCGTCAAGGCTGCGCATCCGATACGCGCCGGCATGCGCGTGAGCGTGCGCAAGCAGGCGCTGACATGGAGCGTGGACGTCGTGGGCATCGCGCAGCGGCGCGGTTCTGCAACCGATGCAGCCGCGCTGTATCGCGAAACGGCGGACAGCGCAGCGCTCCGCGAGAAGACGACAGCCGAGCAGAAGGCTGCGCGCGCACAGGCGCAGGCGCTGCCGGCGGGTCGGCCGACGAAACGCGACCGGCGCAGGCTGGAGGACTTCCTGAATGAGCCGTAAGGCGGTGCCGCTACGCAGCGACGGACATCACCGGGGGACGTTCCGCGCAAAGGCGCATGCCGGCCAAGTCGAGCATCAGGTCGGGTTGCCGGTACGACGCGAAGATGAACCACGCGACAGCCGCCGCAAGCAGCAGCGCGATCGCGTGCCACACGAATCGCCGGCCGCTGGTTGCGCCACCGGACGGTTCGGCCAGGTCGCCGGGCGTAGTTGGACGCGGGTTCACCCCGCCGAATTTACGCCGATTGCGAGGCGTCCGGCAAATCGGCGACGCGCGTGAGCGGCGCGGCAGGCAGCACACCCCGTGCGCGCAGCGTGGACATCACGGAATTGAAATCGGCGGCGACCTGAACGTTCTCGATCGGCTTCGCGAGCAGGTTGACCGCGCGTCCACTGACGATCAACGGCACGTCCTGCGGCAATGCACGACGCAGGCAGCGAATCTCCTGGCCCGCGATCTTGCCGGAAATGCCGCGGTCGAACAGCAGCACGACCAGCGCTGCGTGATACGCTTCCGATGCGCTCGCGATTTCCTGTGCCGGCACGCCGGTACCGAGCGTCAGGCAGTTGATGCCTTCGGTGAACAGCAGCAATTCGAGAATCGCCAGGCCCAGCTGATTCGGATCGTTCGGCGGCGTGGCGAGCAGGATCTGGCGCGCGTCGCGCGTCGGCCGGACCAGCCTCGTCACGTCGCGCAGCAGTCGTTGCGTGAGGTCGGTGAACCGCAATTCCTGGTACGTCTGCATCTCGCCGCGCACGACACGCTCGTGCACCGCTTCGTTGAGCGGAATCAGCGTCTGCTCGAGGAATTTGCGCAGCCCCTGACCGACAAGGAGCTTGGACAGATGATTCTGCATTTCGCCGATCCGGTGCTCGCCGAGCAGCTTGACCGCCTGCGATATTTCGGCCGGCAGCGGCGCGGGTTCCGCGACCGCGAGGCCCACCATCGATTGCAGCGCCGTATCGGCGAGCGGCACGACTGCGCCTGCGCGCCAGCCTTCCGACAGCAATTGCTTGATCAGCTTGAGCCGCGCGACCTGATCGGCCGGATAGACGCGGTCGCCGAACGTATCGCGAAGCGGCGCCGGAAAGCCGTACCGTCGTTGCCACATGTAGAGCTGCTCACGGCGAAGTCCGGTAATCCGAACGACTTCGCGGATGTGCAGCGCGCCGGCAGGCTCACCGGCGGGCGCCGCCGCGGGGGCGTTGGCCGGCATTCCTACGGCGTCCTGGCGCCTGGACGGCGCCTCGATAAGGATTCCCATGGGTTTTATCCCCTGCTCTCTTCTATTCGACTGTGCAATCTGTCTGGCACAAGTATAGCGGCGTGCTCCGGCATGCCCTGCGCGCCGCGGATCAATCTGATCGATGCGAGTTGTGATGCACGGTGCGAGCCTATGCAGGATGCGTGCCATCGTCCGGAGCGCCCGGACGGACGTGGCCCTCCGATCCGACGAACGTCGGTCCGGAACTTGCAACCGCTATCAAACGGAAACCCCTCGCGCGGCGGGGGCGGCGTCCTTCGCTCTGAAGGGCCGCCGACCGCACCGCAGACAACACGCCGTTTCTAAGCGGCACGTGACGCTGGGCGACGCACGATGTTCGGTTTTGGCAAGTCGAGCAAGGATCCGCTGTCGGATATCAAGGCAGCCGAGCGCTGGCTGGCAACGCTCCCCGGCGCGGATACGCTCGCGGTCCATTCGAACGTCATCGGCGAGCTCGAACGCGCGACGGGCGCTGGCGCGAACCGGACGCCGCAACGGCTTCGGGCCGTCTTTCACGTCGACGCCCAGACGGGCGCGCAGCGCCGCGCGCTGATCGGCCAGTACATCGAGCACGCGAGCCGCAGCTCGAAAATCGAAAACCAGCTTTGGACCGCGCTGTTCGGGCTGACGCAGGGCTTCCTCCAGACCTACCAGTCGTTCGCGCGCGAGATCGTCGAGCGGCCGCAAAGCGGTCGCTGGCAGGAGCTGATGCCCGAGCTCATCTGTCGCCAACTCGTCCACCTGGCGCTCGATGCACGTGTGCGGCTCTTCCGATACGAGCAGTGGATCCCCGCGAAATGGGCGGAATTACACGGCCTGATGTCGCTCGCGTGCTCGCAGCAGGTCGAGCGCCAGCTTGTCTCGCTGACCGAATCGAGCACGACCAGCATCGAGCATGAATACCTGCGCGCGCTGGTTCTGCACCTGATGAACGCCGGCAGCCTGACCGCGTCGCAGGTGGAGTTCATCTGGGGCGAGCTCGACGACTGGTGCTCGCCGCTGCGCCTGACACTCGAGCAGTCGGCGGCCAATGCGTTCTTCGTCGATCTCGGCGGACGGGAAGGCCTGCGGCGCCGCAAGACAGGTGCGCTCGAGGGCCGCGTGCTGTTCCTCGACACTCGGCCACTGCACGCCGTGATGGTCCAGCATGCCGTCACGCTCGAACAGAAGATCAAGGCCGAACCGCTGTCGAACCGGACCCCGCGCCGCAGCGAGCAGCTGACGCTGTTCACGAAGCTCGCCGCCCAGGTCGATCCCGAGTTCAGGCCGTTCGCTCGCCGCGGCGAGCGGGTGAGCACGACCGGAAACGTCGACGCAATCGTCGGCTTCCAGAAGATCGCCAGCTACTTCAAGGAAGAGGCCCACGAGCCCATTCCGTTGGCCGACACGACCGGCGAGAGCTTCGACAGCACGATGGACATCGCCGTCTTCGGTCGCATCCGCGACGAGCCAACGCGGCGCAACGAGCTTGCGCGGCGGCGCATCGGTGCCCACGCGGCGGCCGGAGGACCGTGGGAGGCAAAAGACGTCTCGCAAACGGGCTTCAAGCTGATCGCGCCGATCCAGGTGGCCAACGCCGTTACGCTCGGCACGCTCGTGGCGATCCACCCGCACGGCCAGCCGCGCTGGACGCTCGGCATCATCCGCCGGATGAAGCGGACGGCCGCCGATCGCGCGGAGATCGGCTTGCAGATCGTCGCCGATACGATCTCCTCCGTCGACCTCGTCGAGCAGCGCAAGCGCGGTGCCGATGAATATTCGATCGACGGCGAAGGTACGACGATCAACGGGCGCCGGTTCGGCGCGCTGTTGCTGGCGCTGCGTGCGCGCGACGCCGAGCCGATGGTGCAATCGCTGATCGTCCCCGCCGTCGAGTACCAGCCGGTCAAGCGCTATCGGCTATCGACGTCGAAGACCGACTACACGATCCGCTTCGGCCGGTTGATCGAGCAACAACCCGACTGGATCTGGACCGCGATCGAGCCGCTGCAGCCGGGAACGAAAACGACGTCCCAGCGCGTTTCTCCAGGGTCTACGCTGCAGTAGGACGGAGAACGGGCCGCTCGTCCCGCAACTATCTCTGCGGCGAGCCGCGCCGCGCGCCGGCGCTGGCGTTTGGCGTCGGTTGAGCGATACTTGGGCCGTCACTGCCATGAGCGCGAACAGGCCCTAGCCGAATGCCCGCCGTCGACCGTTATGCGGAGATCTGCGCCGCGCATCGCTGGGACGTTCCGTCCGATTTCAATCTTGCCGAAGCCTGCTGCGGTCGCTGGGCGGCCGACCGGACGCGCTTCGCGCTGTACTGGGAGGACGAGGACGGGACACGCGCAGCGCTGACGTTCTGGGACCTGCAGCAGCAGGCGAATCGGCTGTCGAATGCGCTGACGAGTGCAGGCATCCGGCGCGGCGATCGTATCGCCCTGATCCTGCCGCAGCGTCCCGAAACGATCGTCGCGCACCTCGCGTGCCATCAGGTGGGCGCGGTTGCCGTGCCGCTCTCGTTCCTGTTCGGTCCCGAGGCACTGGAGTACCGGTTGCAGAACAGCGCCGCGAAGATCGCGTTCGTCGATCCGCAATCGCTGCCCAATCTCCAGCCGATCCGCGACCACTGCGGAACGCTGCGGCACGTCGTTGGTGTCGCCGGCGCGACCGGGCCCGGCATCGACAGCTGGGAATCGCTGCAAACGGCGCCCCGGCAGTTCACGCGCGTGGCCACGCACGCGACCGACGCCGCGCTGCTGATCTACACCAGCGGCACGACGGGGCCGCCGAAGGGCGCGCTGATGCCGCAGCAGTGCCTGCTCGGCAACCTGCCCGGCTTCATTCACTCGCACGACGGGTTCCCGCAGCCGGGTGACCTGTTCTGGTCGCCGGCCGATTGGGCGTGGACCGGTGGCCTGATGGATGCGCTGTTGCCCACGCTCTACTTCGGACAGCCGATCGTCGGCTATCGCGGCCGCTTCGACGCCGAGCGCGCGCTACGGCTGATCGAGCGCTACCAGATCCGCAACACGTTCCTGTTCCCGACGGCGCTGAAGCTGATGATGAAGGCGTTTCCGAAGCCGCGCGACGCGTTCGACATCAACCTGCGCAGCATCATGAGCGCCGGCGAAGCGGTCGGCACGACGGTGTTCGAATGGGCGCGAGAGGCGCTCGGCGTGACGATCAACGAGATGTTCGGCCAGACGGAGATGAACTACATCGTGGGCAACTCGCAGTCGCAGTGGCCGGCCAAGCCGGGCTCGATGGGGCGTCCGTACCCGGGCCACCGGATTGCGATCATCGACGACGACGGCCGCGAACGCCCACGCGGCGAAGCGGGCGAAGTGGCGATCCATCGCCGTGCGCCCGACGGCACGCTCGACCCGGTGTTCTTCCTCGAGTACTTCGCAAACCCCGACGGCACGCGCGCGAAGTTCACCGGCGAATGGTGTCGCACCGGCGACGTCGCCATCGCGGACGACGACGGTTACCTGTGGTACCAGGGCCGCGCCGACGACATGTTCAAGGCGGCCGGCTACCGGATCGGGCCGTCGGAAATCGAAAACTGCCTCGTCAAGCACCCCGCCGTCGCGAACGCAGCCGTGGTGCCGTCGCCGGACGAGACGCGCGGCAACGTCGTCAAGGCGTTCATCGTGCTCGCGCCCGGGCACGCGGCGTCGCCCGAGCTGGAGGCCGACATCGCGCAACACGTTCGCAAGCATCTCGCGCCGTACGAATACCCGAAGGAAATCGAGTTCATCGACGCGCTGCCGATGACGACGACCGGCAAGGTGCAACGCAAGGTGCTGCGCGACCGCGAAGCGGCGCGCAAGCGCGCATTGCCATGAGCGTGCAACAGATGGCCGATCCGCTTTCGCGGTAATTTTGTTCCGGCCAAACCG
>Ga0207703_10005109_pt1 | contig 10616 bp, 9 predicted proteins | sample KBSSwiS12_FD_184304 | JGI IMG/M metagenome (GOLD analysis project Ga0207703, IMG submission 184304) | Switchgrass rhizosphere microbial communities from Kellogg Biological Station, Michigan, USA - KBS Switchgrass S1-2 (SPAdes) (version 2) | ecosystem: Host-associated > Plants > Roots >... | reverse complement strand
GGACCATCCGTGACCTTCACAATGCGCCGTCAGGATGCGCCAACCGGAGAACTTCTTCGAGCTTCGCACGAAGTACAGTTCGCCCGTCTTCGGGTCGAAGGCGGCGTGTGACTCGAACAACTCGCTGGACACCCCGTGGGGAGTCCAGCGCTCGACTTGATCGGCAGCGGGCGCGGTATTGACCACGCCCACTGCGCTGACGGCCACCAGGATGTTGAGCTTCAATTGCATTACTGCGTCCCGGCATCCTTAAGGTTTGGCAGGGCCACCCACCGGCGCCGGTGGCGTGCCCGCCCCTGCCCAGGCAGGGCCTGAGAATTCCGACTCGATCGAGAACTCAACAGCGTCACTGACCCCCATGGTCGAACCCGGCTGTGGAATACCGAACGCGATGCCGAAGTCCGAGCGCTTGAGCGTCCCGTGTGCCGAGAAACCGATGCGCGCATGCGGATCCATTGGGTGGCCGACGTAGCCTCCATTGTAAGTCGCGTCGAGCACGACGGGATGCGTCACTCCATGCAAGGTCAGTTCGCCGGTAATGCGCATCCCATTCTGTCCTACAGGCTCGACTCGCGTCGAGCGGTAGGTGATCTTGGGAAACTGTCCCGCGTTGAGCCACTGCGCGCCACGCAGGGCTGCCACGAATCCCGGTGGAGGATTGTCGGGCGTGATGGATGCGGGATCGATGGTCACTGTCACCTGGGATGCCGCGGGCTTCGCCGGATCGAACTGCAGTTGCGCGTCGAATTGCGTGAAGCGTGCGGTCCAGTGCGAAAATCCTAGGTGGTTGACGCGGAAGATCAGACTCGCGTGCGGCTTGTCGAGGCCGTAGCTGCCGGCCGGCACACTTCCCGTGCCAGCTTGCGGAACGGCATCCGCGCCGTATGTCAAATGAGGGGCCGCGCAGAAGCCAGCGGTCAGAACAAGAATCAGAGCCTTCTTCATGAGCGAATCTCCGTTTTGGGTGCTCCCAGGACGCCCGCAGATGGCGCTCTCCGACACGGGAGAGGAAAGATTTCAAGGAAGCTCGGCCGGACCTTTCCATGCAACCGGCGCCGATCGCTGCGACAATACCCGTTCAGCATTCGAAGCAGGACGGCCGCCCGATGGGATACCAAGAACGCGCCAGCCTCCGCGTCGCGCAACCCTTACTGGACTTTGTAGAACACGAAGCCTTACCGGGCACCGGTGTCGAGGCCGGCACTTTCTGGCAGGGCCTGGCCGCGCTCGTCGGAGCACTTGCGCCGCGAAACAAGGAGCTGCTGGCCAAACGCGACGCACTGCAGGCGAAAATCGATGCGTGGTACAGCGCTCAGCCGCTGGACGTACCGGCGCAGATCGCGTTGCTGCGCGACATCGGCTATCTGACACCCGAGCCCAGCCCCTTCAAGATTGACAGCCGCAATGTCGACCTGGAATTGAGCGCCATTCCCGGACCCCAGCTGGTTGTCCCGGTCACCAATGCACGATATGTACTCAATGCCGCGAATGCGCGCTGGGGAAGTGTCTACGACGCCCTCTATGGGACCGACGCCATCCCGGAAGAGGACGGCGCAACGCGAGCGGGCAAGTACAACCCCGTGCGGGGTCAGAAGGTTATTGCCCGGGGTAAGCAGATTCTGGATACGGCCGCGGCTCTTGCGCGCGGCCGGCACGATCAGGCGGTCGGCTACCGTGTAACCGCCGGCCGGCTGGCAGTCACGCTGCCGGGTGAGACCGTCGGCCTCGCGCAGCCGGAGAAGTTTGTTGGTTACACGGGCCCGGCCGATTCACCGACGGCCATTCTCCTGCGCAATCATGGCTTGCACATCGAGATTCGTTTCGATCGCGCTCACGCCGTCGGACGCACAGATCCAGCGGGCATTGCCGACATCGTGCTCGAGTCGGCAATCAGCACAATTGTGGATTTCGAGGACTCGGTCGCGACCGTCGATGCCGATGACAAGACGGCCGCCTACAGGACCTGGCTGGGACTGATGCGCGGCACGCTGACCGCCGAATTCGAGAAGAGCGGGCGGCCGATGACACGCCAGCTCAACCCGGATCGCCAGTTTGTGACCGCGGACGGGCGGACCGGAGCCGCTGGCACGCTGACCCTTCCCGGGCGCTCGCTGTTACTGGTCCGCAATGTTGGACTTCACATGTACACCGACGCGGTCCTCGATGCGCGCGGTCAGCAAATTCCGGAAGGCATGTTGGATGCCGCCATTACGACGCTGATTGCCCTGCACGACCTGCGTGGCAGCGCGGCGGTGAAAAACAGCCGCACCGGTTCGATCTACATCGTCAAACCGAAGCTGCACGGCCCGGAGGAAGTGACCTTCGCCGTGCAGATCATGGAAGAGGTGGAGAAAATCCTCGGGCTCGCGCGCAACACCGTGAAAATCGGGCTCATGGACGAAGAGCGCCGCACGAGCGCGAATCTTGCGGCCTGCATTCATGCGGCCCGCGAGCGGCTGGTATTCATCAACACCGGTTTCCTGGATCGCACGGGAGACGAGATACACACGGCCATGAAGGCAGGCCCCGTCGTACGCAAGGCGGAAATGCGCACCTCGGCGTGGCTGCCAGCGTACGAGCTGCGAAACGTCCGCATCGGCCTCGAGTGCGGCCTGCACCGCAGGGCACAGATCGGCAAGGGGATGTGGGCGGCGCCGGATCGGATGGCGGCCATGCTGGAACAGAAGATTGCGCATCCCCAGAGCGGAGCAAACACCGCGTGGGTGCCCTCTCCCACGGCCGCCACTCTGCATGCCCTGCACTATCACGAGGTCGATGTGTTCGCACGCCAGGCGCAGCTCCTGGAAAGCCGCGGCGGGGACGGTCTGTTGGAGCTGTTGACGCCGCCGATTGCGACGCAACCCTACTCGCCCGCACAGATCCGCGAAGAGTTGGAAAACAACGTGCAAGGCATCCTGGGCTACGTGGTCAGATGGATCGACCAGGGTGTGGGATGCTCCAAGGTTCCCGATATTCACGATGTGGGATTGATGGAGGATCGCGCCACCCTGCGGATCTCGTCGCAACACATCGCCAACTGGCTGCGGCACGGCGTGGTTACCGATGCGCAAGTGAAGAGCACTCTCGAACGGATGGCCAATGTGGTTGACCGGCAGAACAGCAACGATCCGGCCTATCAGGGCATGGCACCGAGCTTCGCCGGAGCCGCATTTACAGCCGCGAGCGCACTGATCTTCGAGGGCGAGGCACAGCCGAACGGTTACACGGAATACGCCCTGACCTCATTTCGTTGCAAGGTCAAGCGCACGGCGTAAGCCGGCGCTTGGCATGACGGAATACACGTATAATCCGTGGCTTCCACGGTCTGGACAGACGCATGAACCGCTACGTTGTTTCCCGCCGACAGGTGTTGCAGGGCCTGGCTGCCACCGTACCTTTGAGCATGCTCGGATGCGCTGCCCAGAAATCCAATTCATTGATTGTGGGTGGGCTACCGGTCACCTGTAATCTCACATTGCCGGTCGCTTGTGTAGGCAAGGCCACCGCTAACGGCACAGCGCCCGCCACCGCACCTAAGTACGAATACGAGTACAACAAGTACAACGGCTGGCCGGAGATCAAGGAGTCGCTCATGAGCGGTCGCATCCAGGCGGCCTACATGCTGGCACCGCTCGTGATGGACCTGGCGGACAAGGGCATTCCGGTAAGAATCGTGTCGCTGGGCCACAGGTCCGGCGCGGTCATCATGGTCCGCACCGAGTCTCCCTATCAGCACTTCCGGCAGCTGGCCGGGAAGCGGATCGCCATTCCGAGCCGCTTCGCGGTGGATTTCCTGTTCCTGCGCCGCATGCTCGCGCAGGAACAAATGCGGGTCGAAGAGCTCGAGATCATCGAAATGGCACCGCCGGACATGCCGGCCGCCCTCTACGCAAATGCGGTAGACGCCTACTGCACGGGCGAGCCCTTCGGCGCCGCCGCCCAGGCCGCCGGCTATGCAAGGCCGCTGCGGATGACCCGTGACGAGTGGCCCAAGTACATCTGCTGCGTGCTGACGGTGCGCGAAGAGCTGATCAGGGAAAACCCGGCGATGGTGCAGGACCTGGTGAACCACATCCTGGGCGCGGGTACCTGGCTGGATCGGCAGCCGGAAAACCGCGAAAAGGCCGTGCAGATCGCCGCCGGGCAGAAATTCTTCAACCAGGACCCGAAAATCATCCGCTTCGTGATGCAGAATCCCACGGATCGGGTGACCTATGGCGACCTCAGGATGGTGCGCACCGAGTTCGACGACCTGATGAAGCTCTCGATGGAGGCGGGAACCATCAAGCATCCAATACCCTACGAGAAGTACGTGGACGAGCAGTTCGCGCGAAACTCGCACCCCGCTGTCATACCGCTGTGAGATTCAACTTGACCGCCCGGCTCAATCCACTACGCACACTGGCGGCGACCGCATTCGCGCTGCTGTTGGCCGCAGCGGCAGCTGCGAGCCCCCCGGCGATGAAGGCGGGAGTCTTCGACCCACCCCGGCAGGCGCCCGATTTCTCCTTGAGCAGCTCTACCGGCCACGAGCTGAAGATCAGTCAGTACCGCGGCAAAGTCGTGCTGCTCGCCTTTGGCTTCACTTCCTGTACGGAGGTGTGCCCGACAACTCTCAACACGTTTGCGGTGGCCCGCCGCAAACTGGGTCCCCAGGCCGCAGATGTTCAGGTCGTGTATATCACGGTCGATCCACACCGCGATGTCCCCGCACGGCTGGCGAAATATCTGGGTAGCTTTGACCCCACCTTCGTTGGCGGAACCGGCACCGAGGATCAACTGGCGGCCGTGCGCAGCAGCTATGGGATCTCGGCCGAGAAGAAAATCATCGGCAACGACTACACTTACGCACACTCCTCGTTTGCATACCTCATCGATCGCACTGGCCGGATTCGGGGACTGATGCCCTATGGCCACAGTCCCGATGACTACGCCAACGATCTGACGATCCTGTTGAGAGAGTAGATTGTGCGTGCGCGATCGGTGACGCTGTTGGGAATCGCAGCCGCAGTCGCAGCGGCACTCGGCATTGGCCTCGTGCCCATACAAACCGGCTCGCACGATCAGATCTTCGAGATTCCCAAGGGAACCTGGGCGCGGCGCATGTCCGGCGACAAGGTCGAGATCCTCCCCGACCACATCCGCCTGACACTGGGCCTGCGTGATATTCTCGTACTGCGCAACCACGACGATGTGCCGCAGATTTTCGGTCCGACGCTGATGATGCCGGGACAGAGTTTCCGCCTGCCCTTCGAGCGGGCGGCACAGTACCAGTTCGCCTGCACGGCGCACGCCAGCGGCCAGATGACGATCGTCGTGGAGCCCAACCCGGCGACGCCCTGGGCACGCATAGCGTGGCGCGCACGCGAGCTGCTGCACTAATCCGTTAGCTTTCCCGGCAGATAACCATTGATGGCACGAATCAAGGAAATATTACCCGCGCTCGCGCTGATCACTGCGCTCATTGCAACGTGGTGGGGTGCGGTCATCGCAACACACAGTATGATCTTCCCAACTCCGTGGGCGGTCATCACCGGTACGTTCGAGTTGCTCGAGAACGGCACCTTGTGGCGGCATATCGGCGCATCACTGCTGCGGGTGGGCCTGGGATTCGGACTGGCGGTATGCGTGGCGGTCCCCCTTGGATTGTGGATGGGCTGGGTTGCCGGTGCGTATCGCACCTTGAACCCGATATTCCAGATCCTGCGGCCGATCTCGCCGATTGCGTGGATTCCCATCGCCATCCTTTGGTTTGGGGTTGGCGACGCCTCGCCCATCTACCTGATTTTCATCTCGTCGGTGTTCCCCATGGTCGTACAGACGACCGTAGGAGTTCACACCATCGAGAAGCGCTACCTGCGTGCTGCTGAGAACTTCGGTGTCTCGCGCCGCACGCTCTTCCGGCAGGTCGTCATTCCGGCCGTGTTGCCCCAGGTCATTGTTGGCATGCGCATTGGACTCGGTGTCGCCTGGCTGGTGGTCGTGGCCGCGGAAATGATCGCGCTGCACTCCGGGCTCGGCTACATGATCATGGATTCACGCAACGCGGGGAACCGCTACGATCTCGTGATCGCCGGCATGATCATCATCGGCCTGATCGGCCTGTCGCTGGATACGACTATGCGAATACTGGAGGGCACCAAGTGGGCCCGGTGGCGCTATGCGCACTAAGATCGAAGTCCGCGATCTGAAGAAGAGCTTTGCATCCGACAAGGGCCCCCTGGCCGTCGTCGACAATGTGAGCCTCACGGTCCAGGAGGGCGAGTTCGTCGCCCTGGTGGGTCCCTCAGGCTGCGGCAAGTCCACGCTGATGAGCATGATCGCAGGGTTTCTGCAACCCGATGCGGGATCCGTCGTCATCGACGAGACGCTGCGCACCCGCCCCGACTCCAAGGGCATCTTGATTTCCCAGCAGGGGTCGGTCTTCCCCTGGCTCACCGTCCGCGAGAACCTGATGTTTGGTCTCAACGGACACGCACCATCCGACAAGAGAACTGTCGCCGAGCGCTATGCCGACATTGTCGGCTTGAAAGGCTTCGAGGACAGCTATCCGCACGAGCTGTCGGGCGGAATGTTAAAACGCACCGAGCTGGCCCGTGCACTGGCGGTCAAGCCCGACATACTCTATATGGACGAGCCGTTCTCCGCCCTCGACGCTCTCATGAGTTTGCGTTTGCGCAACGAGCTGCTGCAGATCCTGGCCAAAGAGCGCCACACGACCCTGTTGATCACACACGACGTCGAAGAAGCGATTCACCTGGCCGATCGCATCGTGGTCCTTTCGCCCCGGCCGACGCGCGTCCAGACGATATTCCCGGTGCCGTTCGGGCATCCGCGCAAGGTGGCGGGCCGCGAGGCGCAGGAATTGCGTGTCAGAATCCTGAGCGAGTTGGGAGTTGATCGGGAGGAGATTGGATGAAGGTCGTCACCTACAACGTCAACGGCATCGGTGCGCGGCTTCCCAGCCTGTTGCGCTGGCTGGGCGAGACCACGCCGGATATTGTTTGTCTGCAGGAATTGAAGGCGCCGCAGGAAAAGTTTCCCGAGAGTGCGATCCGCGACGCCGGCTATGGCGTGATCTGGCACGGCCAGAAAAGCTGGAATGGCGTTGCCATACTGTCCCGCGGCTCGGATCCAGTAGAGATCAGGCGAGTACTGCCGGGTGATCCGGAGGACATCCATAGCCGCTATATCGAGGCAACCGTCAAGGGCCTGGTGGTTGGCTGCCTGTATCTGCCCAATGGCAACCCCGCTCCAGGACCGAAATTCGACTACAAGTTGCGGTGGTTGGAGCGTTTCATTGCCCACGCAGCCGAGCTCGTCAACAGCACGTCCCCAGTGGTACTCGCAGGTGACTACAACGTCATACCTACCGAGCGCGATGTCTACAAACCCGAACGATGGGTCGATGATGCCCTCTTCCGAGTTGAAGTTCGCGATGCTTTCGAGCGCCTGAAGAAACAGGGATGGACTGACTCGATCCGGACACTCCATCCCGATGCGCAGATCTATACGTTCTGGGACTATTTTCGCAATGCGTATGCGCGGGATGCTGGCCTGCGGATTGACCATCTGATGCTCAATCCGGCAGTCGCCGGCCGCCTCGTGGCGGCGAATGTAGATCGGACCGTGCGCGGGTGGGAAAAAGCCAGCGACCATGCGCCGACGTGGGTGGAGCTGCGCGACTAGTTCTGCAGCGGAAACGGCGAAGCGGACGAGTAGTGCCGGGACTCGTACTTGGCCTCGTAATTGCCGGGCCGCACGGGCCTGCGCAAAAACGTCTCCTGGGTTCTCATCCTCCATGAATACTCATCGAGGATAGCCACCTCCGCCGCGTTTCGCGGGATCGTGATGACAATCTCGCCGCTTGCGCGCTGCCCTTCCACGATCCAGCCCAACTTCGAGAGCTCCAGGCGATAGTCGGATACCTCCACGGGCAAGGGCTCCTGCGAGGCGCTCCAGAACCGGTCGCCGGCCGGATGCATGAAAGCCAGGACCAACGACCGCAGTCCCCAGTGGCAACTGCCGGTGCCCGAGTACTCATCCAGCAAGCGCGGATCCGCCTTGAAATACCCCTGTGTGAGTGCGCCATCGCGCAAGCTGTCGTGCGCAACGAAATACCGCCACACGACATCCAACCCGCGCACCGCGCGGCCGACCGGGAGTGCGCTCGAGTCCAGGAACGTCGCCGCGACCAGCGGCACGGGAACGGCCGTTCGATAGCAAACGCTGCGCCCCATGATAGGAATCCCCTGGGGGCTGATCAGGTACTGCGTCAGCTCTGCGGACTTTTCCAGGGCTCCGACAATGAAGTCCGGCTCGAAGGCCGGATCGACAGCGTGAACCCAGAACAGATCGTAGGTGATGCTCCAGGCGTTGTAGAAGTCGACACCATGCGGGCGATCGTAGAACCAACCGTGGTCGAGGTAATACTGTTTGTAGTCTGTGAAAATCTCATGGGCGCGTTGCAGCACAGGTGAGCTCGCTTCCGGGCGCAAACTCGCCAGGACTACGTCGATGACGACCGGAAATAACATCCAGTTGCTATGCGGCGTCCGCGCACCGGCTGCTGCAAGCAGCCACGCACTGATCATCTGCTGTTGTCCCGCGCTCAACTTAACCCAGATGCTCGCTCGGGTCAGCCATAGAACGCGCGCCACATCGGCGGCTTCGACAATCCGTTGATCCTCAGCCTGGATATCGCCCCAATACTGGCTCGAGTGGGGATCGACGCCGCTGAGAATTCCCGCCCGCAACATCCCGAGCCACTCGCTGGGTCGCCCGTCTCGGAGTCCGCCGGCCGGAGCATCACGTCCGGAGTAGATCCAGGCTGCCAACAAGGGCGCCGTACGGGCAAAGCCTTCCAACCCATCCACCGCGTAGCTGTTCCAGCTACCCAGCCCTGCATACTGCACGCGTGCGTAACCGGGAACCGCATGGCGGACGAAGCCCTTCGAGAAATACTCGAACAAGCCCGCAAACCGAGTTTCGATCGGCTGGTTGCCGAGAAACCGTTGGCGAACGCGCGCTTCCTCGGGCCCGATGGGCGCGGGGACCTGGTACTGACCCCATCCCCGCGCTGCCAGGCGCTTCACTTTGGGCGCACCGAGAAGAGCTGTAGCGCCGATCGCCACGGCAAGGCAACTCAGAACGTACCTGGAAGAGAGTCTGGCGACGATCGCGGGCATAATGCTCTTGTGGTGTAGCCCCCGAGAGTCATCATGCCCGATAAGGTCGATGCGATCATCATTGGTGGCGGACATAACGGCCTCGTCTGTGCGGCATACCTGGCCAAACACGGCCTGAAGCCGCTGGTTCTCGAGCGCCGCGGCGTCGTCGGCGGCGCCGCCGTTACCCAGGAGATCGCCCCGGGTTTTCGCGCCTCGACATTTTCATATCTCATGAGTCTCCTGCATCCACGCATCCAGGCCGAGCTGGACCTGAAACGGCATGGACTGCAGATCATGCCTTGCAGTGACATGCTGGCGCCGCTGGATGACGGCAACTACATCGTCTTTTCCGATAGCGTCGAACGTACTCAGGCGAGCTTCGCCCGCTTCAATGAGGCGGATGCGCGGATCTATCCCGAGTTCGACCGGTTCCTGAACGAAAACGCGCGCTTGTTCCGCAGGCTGCTGTGGGAAACCCCTTTCGATCCCACCGGGCGCGATTGGCGGACGTTCAAACAGGCCGCGGGCTTCGCCTATCGCAACTGGCGTATCGGCGGCAAGCTGTTCCGCGTGCTCGACATGTTGTCGATGAGTGCGTACGACTTCCTGTCCGAATGGTTCAGGGATGATCGCATCAAGGCAGTGTTGGCGTACTACGCCTCCATCGGAACGTTTGCCGGGCCGAAAACACCCGGCTCTGCCTACGTCATCATGCATCACGTCATGGGAGAGAATGCCGGCGCGGGCGGCTGGGGCTTTGTCCGGGGCGGAATGGGCTCGATCACACAATCACTCGCAGCGGCCGCGCGCGAGCTGGGAGCCGACATCCAAACGGACAGTCCGATTGCCGAAGTCAGAGTGGGCGACAATGGAGTGACGGGTGTTCTCACGGAGGACGGGCGCAACTACGAGTCGAATCTCGTCATTTCGAATGTCGATGCCAAGACGCTTTATATGAAGCTGGTTGGTCAGCGGCATCTGCCCTCTGAAGTTGTACGCGATATCAGCACCTACCGTACATTCAGTACGGCTTTCAAGATGAATATCGCCTGTGAGCGGCCACCCCAATACACGTGCCTGGAGCGTGCCATCCGGGAAGATGCGCTGGCGGGCTGGTCATATCCAACCTATGTCCACATCGGGCCTGACATCGACTACCTGGAGAGAGCCTACGACGATGCAAAATACGGCTCTTATTCGAAGAGCCCGTTCATCACGCCAGTGTGCCCAACCATCGTGGATACGACCCTTGCGCCTGAGGGCAAACACGTCGTCAATCTGTTCGGAGGCCACGCGCCATATCAGTTGAAGGACGCGCACTGGAGCGAGGAGAAAGCCCGATTCGAGAAGATCGTGTTGCAGACGGTGGAGCGCTTCGCGCCGGGCTTCTCCAACGATGTGATTGCGAACCAGTTTCTCACCGCCCCGGACATCGAGCAGATCGTC
>Ga0207703_10005108_pt1 | contig 10616 bp, 14 predicted proteins | sample KBSSwiS12_FD_184304 | JGI IMG/M metagenome (GOLD analysis project Ga0207703, IMG submission 184304) | Switchgrass rhizosphere microbial communities from Kellogg Biological Station, Michigan, USA - KBS Switchgrass S1-2 (SPAdes) (version 2) | ecosystem: Host-associated > Plants > Roots >... | reverse complement strand
CGATGCAATGGGCGTCCTCCTCGTCGGCACGAGGGCCGGTGGGGGAACCGGTGGGTGACATCAGCGATGATGCCCGCGAGGTATTCCTGGATCATCTGCGCGACGGCGTCGCCGCGGCTGCGGCCGGCGATGCCGAATTTGTGCTCGATCTCGCGCGCGTCGAGCATATCTCGACCGGCGCGCTGATGGCGTTGACGATCGCCCGCAAGGAGGCGATCACCCGCAATGTGAAGATCATCCTCGCCCGGCCGCAGCCCGCGGTCCGCGAGGTTCTCGAGATTAGCCGTTATCAATTGATCTTCGACATTGTCGACGAACTTGACCACAAAGGAGGTCGTGGGGGGTAGCTTATGCTGGTGCGCTTCTGGGGAACGAGGGGGTCCTTGCCGGTCGCTCCCCGCGCCGCGGCGATCGAGGACAAGCTGGTCAATGCGCTGATGCGCGCGCAGGGCCGCACCTTTGCCGATGCCGCCGCCGCCCGCGCCTTCGTCAACCAGGAGCTCGACTTCGCCGAGGGCCATACCTATGGCGGCGCCACCACCTGCCTCGAGATCGAGGGGGCGGACGAAAGTTTCTTCGTGTGCGACATGGGCTCCGGCCTGCGCGAGTTCGGCGCCGATGCCGCCCGGCGCATCGGCCAGGGCCATGGCCGCACGTTCAACTTCTTCATGTCCCATCTCCATTGGGATCATATCATGGGCTTTCCCTTTTTCGGGCCCGCCTTCGATCCCGAGACGCGCATCATCGTCCATTCGGGCCATGCCGATGCCGAAAGGGCGCTGCGGCGCCAGCAGGAGGAGATCAGCTTCCCGGTCTCGTTCGACTGGCTGCGCGCGAACATCGAATTCCGGGTGCTGACGCCGGGCGAGGTTCACCATGTCGACGGCATCGACGTCGAGCTGATGCCGCAGGACCACAGCCATGTTTCCTATGCCTGGAAATTCCGGCGCGACGGCAGGACGCTGGTCTTCTCGACCGACGCCGAGCACCGCGCCGAGGACCTTGACGACAAGACCGCCTTCGAAGCCTTTTTCCGGGCTGCCGATCTGGTGATCTGCGACACGATGTACTCGCTCGCCGAAAGCGTCACGCTGAAGGCGGACTGGGGCCATTCGAGCAACGTCATGGCGGTCAATCTCTGCCACGGCGCGGGCGCCAAGAGGCTCGCCCTGTTCCATCACGAGCCGACGAGCACCGATGCCCAGATCCAGCGCCTGTACGACGAGACGATCCGCTACGAGTTGCTGACCCGCAAGGACAGCCCGCCGCTGGCGATCGTCTGTTCCTATGACAGCCTGGAGCTGGAAGTGTGAGGCGGCGGGCCAGGGTCTCCGAGGGCTAGCATGCTTCGACGGCGACGGGCGGCGACGATGATTTTCCTCAGCGAGAGGAAAGCGCGCGCTGCCACGCGGCCGGCGGTGCGCCGAACTCGCGCTTGAAGGCCCGGCTGAACGCTGCCTCGGAATTGAAGCCGACGCTGTAAGCGACGCTGCAGGCATTTTGACGGTTGTTGCGCAGCATGTCCGCGGCAACGTGCATCCGCCATCTGGCACAATATTGCATCGGCGATTCGCCGATGAGCGTGCGGAACCGCTCTCCCAGAACGGTCTTGGAGACTCCGGCCTCGCGCGCCAGCACGTCCAAACTCAGCGCATCGGCGAAGCGGCGATGGATCAGCGCGATCGTCCGTCCGACGGCGGGGTCCTTCAGCCCCGCGAGCCATCCGGTCTGCCCGTCTGGCAAGGCATCGACATATCGGCGTACCGCTTCGGCGAAGAGTGCCTCGGCCAGCTTTCCGACGAGTTGCGGCGAATCCCGGCTTGCGCCTGTGACCGCAAATTCGAGCGAGCGCTTGATCCATGCGCTTTCCGCGGCATCGTCGACCGCGATCACCATCACACTCGGCAATAGTCGAAGCAGCATGTTCTCGGGCGTCGTGCTGCCCAGAAACCCGCAATAGATCTTTGTCTTCTCACCGTCCGTGCCGAGCCGGATGCGAAACAGGCCGTCCTCGTCGGCCGGGCCGATCAGGTCATGCCCATCGACCGGTGCGCAGCGCAGCGGTCCATGCAGGTAATGGGGGTCGTTGCGGGTTAGGATGACGATCTCGCCCGCGCGAACCGTCACCGGCGGCTCCTCGTCGACCTCGCAGGTGAGCCAGCCCGAGCGGACGAAGTGATAGGCGATGATCACCGACGGCACCTCGAAATAGGCAGCGCAGTCTTCGGGGGCGATCTGCGAGCGGATCGACCAGGGCGCGCACATCTCACCGTCGAGGAACACGCCTCCTGAAAGCCGCATCGAGGAAAGCAGATCGGAAAGCATGTTCACGACAGCGTCCTTTCCGAAAATCCGGTGCTTCGATCAATCAATCCGCCAGACCGGTCATATCGGCCTGCAAGCTCGGCCGGTACATCGAAGTTCGAGAGCGCTTGAAGCGGCTGACGCCCCGTCGGTGGCCGACCCCGCGCTCCACCCTATCGGGACCCACTGCCTCGGGCAAGAACAGGAGGAACGCATGTTTCACGGCTTTACATATCCGGCGGTCCTTGCCGCATCGAACCGGGCGGCGTGGCAGGTTGAGGATGTTCTGCCCGACGGCACCATGCTCGATTTCAGCCGGCCGTTCCTGCCGCAAGCGCTCGCGCCCACGCCTGGGATCGGCCTCAGCGATGGCGAGGCGCTGATACTCAACCAGATCCGGGGGCACGAATATCTGTCGATCTTCGGGCTGGTCGAGGAATTCATTCTGCCATTCGTGCTCGACCAGCTTCGCGAAGACGTTGGGCGCGACGACCACCGCGCCCGCGCTCTGCTTCAGTTCGCCGGCGAGGAAGCCAAGCACATCCACCTGTTCAAACGCTTCCATGCCGCGTTCACCGGAGGCTTCGCTACCGAGTGCCCGGTGATCGGACCGCCCGAAGCCATCGCGGCCGAAGTGCTGCGCCATCACCCGCTCGCAGTGGCATTGGCCATTCTCCACATCGAGTGGATGACGCAGCGCCACTATCTGGACAGCGTGCGCGACGACAGCGGTATCGATCCGCTGTTCGCCAGCTTGCTGCGCCATCATTGGATGGAGGAGGCTCAGCACGCGAAGCTCGATACGCTGATCGTCGAGGCGCTGGCCGCGCGGCTGTCGCCGGCCGAAATCGCGACCGCCATCGAGGAATATCTGGAGATCGGGATGTTTCTCGACGCGGGGCTGAAGACGCAGGCGGAGCTGAACCTGGATGCCTTGGAGCAGGCGGCGGGGCGGCACTTACCGTCAGCCGTGCACGAGGAGCTTCTGGCGCAGCAACATCAAGCGCTGCGCTGGACCTACCTCGGCAGCGGTATGACCCATCCGAACTTTACGCAGACGCTGGGCGCGATTTCGCCGGCCGGCCGCCAGCGGGTGGCCGCAGTCGCACCAGCCTTCTGCTGATCCCCATTCAATCGAAGCAAGCGAGGAGTATAAAGTGATGAACGAAGTCATTTCACGCAATGTCGTCAACGGCCTCGATCTCGATGCGCTGAACACGACAGTCGCCGAGATCCAACGCGATAGCTCGAAGGGGCTTGTCCGCTTCGCCGTGTCGACGCGCTGGACCGGCCAGACGGGCAGCCGCAGCACCGTCAGCGGCTACGATCTCGGCGGCGAACATATTGAGCGGCGCTTCGTGGTCGACGCCGATGAGCCGCACGAGCTGCTGGGCGCCAATATGGCGCCAAACCCTCAGGAGCTGCTGATGTCGGCGATCAACGCCTGCATGACGGTCGGATATGTCGCCGGTGCTGCGATCCGCGGCATAACGCTCGATCGTCTCGAGATCGAGACCACAGGCCAGCTCGATCTGCGCGGGTTCCTCGGGCTCGATGACGCGGTCCCGCCGGGCTACGAAACCGTTGAATATACCGTGCGCATCGAGGGCGATGGAACCCCCGAGCAATTCGACGAGATCCACCGCGCGGTCATGCAGACGTCGCCCAACTATTTCAACATGGCCCGCCCGATCCGCATGCAGGGCCGGCTTCAGGTCGGCTGACATCGCAAGGCGATGGCTCTTCCTCCACTGGAAGAGCCATCGTCGGATGTATGCCGACACAAGGGGAACAAAGAAATGCGCAGCCAATCCTTGGCTGGCGCGCGCTGGATCGCAAATACGACGCGCGAGGTTTACATCAGACGAGGCCAGTGGCAGCTTTCCGGCGTCATAACACGGTTATGAAGGTTCAGATCGAACCTTAGCGTCCATAAAAAGGTGAGGGTATGCCTGGGAAAGACATGGTCGTACTGGAGAGCTATCGAGACAAATATGAAAATGCGAGCCTCGAACGTCGCGATGGTATTCTGCAGATACAATTGCATAGCGGGGGCGGCGAATTCTGTAACAGTGCGACGGCTCACACAGAGCTCGTCGATTTGTTCAGCAATGTTGCTGCCGATCATGGAAATCGCGTCGTCATCCTCACCGGCACCGGAAATGCATTCGGCGACAAGATAGAGGGCGCGGCCTTTGGCGGCGATGGCGATGACGTCGCGCGCGTCCACTATGAGGGCCGCAAGATCATGGAGAACGTCCTGGCCGTGGAAGCACCGATGATCGCGGCCATCAATGGGCCGATGACGATGCTCCCCCCCTTTGCCCTGACGTGCGATATCACGCTCTGCTCCGACAACGCGACCTTCTCCGATGTCGTGCACTTCAAGATGAACAATGTCGTGCCCGGTGACGGGGTGCAGACTGTTTGGGAAGAGTTGCTCGGCGTAAACCGCGCACGCTATTTCCTTCTGACCGGTCAGGAGTTGGATGCGGAGGCTGCGTTGACCCTCGGCGTCGTCAACGAAGTGCTCCCCCGCGAGCAACTCCTGGCGCGGGCATGGGAATTGGCCGAGGATTTAAACAAGCGGGCGCACCGCATATTACGCTATTCGCGCCTCGTCCTTACCGACCGCTATCGACGCGCGATGCGGGATTCGGCCGCGTTCGGCTACGGCATACAGTGGCTCGGTATCAAGACAGGCTAGGGCATGATGCCGTTTTTGACCCGCTCATCCTGAGCTGGGCTGAGCGTGTCGAAGCCCGTGTCGAAGGACGTCCTTCGACACGCTCAATGGCAACTCAGCATGAGCGGTCAGGTGCGATTTCCGAAAAACGGCACTCTGCTCTAACCGCATGCCGAAGATGGGGCATGTGTTAACGCCGTTCCCCTCTGGCTTCATCGGCTGCAGCAAAATGCGCCAGCTGATCGGCATGAGCCTTTCTGAACGCGGGGCGGTCAGTCACGCGCGCGACATAAGCTTCGGTCGCCGGACGGTCGCCATAGGAACGGACTTTAGGCACCCGCAGTACATCGGCCATGAGCAGATCGGCCGCGGTGAAGCGATCGGCGGCCAGCCATTCCCGGTCGTGCAGGACTGTTTCCAGATGGTCGAGGCGGCTTCGCACCCAACCGTCGAGACCATTATCCGTTGCCCCCGACAGCCCGAGAAACCACCATGGCACGGTCGCCATCTCGATCGAGTTCAATGCGGCGATGATCCATTGCACCGTCTCCGTCTCTCCAGCCGGATCGTGGGGCATCAACTTTTCGCTCTTCCGGGCGAGATGGAGCAGCCCCGCACCGCTCTCGAATATCTTCAGCTCGCCATCGTCGAGATAGGGGACCTGGCCGAAAGGCTGGCGCGAGAGGTGATTGGTTTCCCGGTCGTCGAACGGGATGGTCCGAACCGAGTACGCCAGCCCCGCTTCTTCGCACGCCCATCTCAGCCTTAAATCGCGAACAAAGCCACGCGGGCCTTCGGGTACCCAATCCAATGTCCAGATGATCATTTCGTTCATATGCTCGCGTTGCCTAGCCTCAGCCATCCTCTCCAAGCCCCTTTTGTATCGCCGCCTCTGCTTCCGCATGAAGCGCCCAGAAGTTTGGGACACCGTCGCCCCGGATGCGGCGTGCAAGCGCGGCAAGGTGTGCATGCCAGCCGGATCCGAAATTCTCCGCATCGCCGCGTCCACGCAGGCCCGAATGCGTCAGCACCAGGCGCGTTTTGCCATTTTCGTCGGCAAGCGCGATCGTGACCTCGCCGGCTTTCCCTTCATCCCAGGTGAAGGACAGCAAATGTGGCGCTTCGATGCGGGTGATGCGCTCAGCCCAGCTCGCCCCCACATGCGAGCGAAAGCGCTCGGGGACGGGCACGTCGTCATCGGACAGCCGGTCATGGCTCATGGTGAAGCCGAGCTTGCCTCCCACGACAGCTTCGGTCGGCCCGCCCATGAACCAGCGCGCGCGCAACTCGGGCTCGATCAGAAAGCGCCAGACCTTCTCGATCGGCGCATCGAGCAGGCGCTCGAACCGCAGTTCCTGAAAGGTTATCTTGTCCGAATCTGTCATCTGTCGCCATCCTTCAATGCAGCCTCCAGCGCGTCGAGGCGTGAATTCCAGAACCGCTCCCACTGCCCCAGCCAGTCGCTGGCTTCCCTGAGGCGGTCGGGGTTGAGACGGCAGAGCTGCTGCCGGCCGACTTTGCGGCGCTCGATGAGACCGGCCCGCTCCAGCACGCCGACATGCTTCGCGGCTCCCGCCAGGCTCATCGGGTAAGGCGCGGCGAGTTCGCTGATCGGCTTTTCACCACGAGCCAACGCAGCCAGCATCCCGCGCCGCGTCGGGTCGGCCAACGCCGAGAAAGCGGCATCGAGTCTATGATCAACCATGTGGTTTACCATTGTCGGCCGAAGACCAATTGTCAACCGTTGGGTTGAGTATCCCGAAGGCTGTCCTCCATTCGGTTTGCGCGCGCCAGCCAGGCGAAAGCCAGCGCGAACAGGAGATGGATGATCAGAAAGATCGCCGCGATGTCGCGCGCCTCGCCGGTCGCCACGCCCCATATATCGTTGAGGGCGACCGCGCCGAATCCGGTCAGGTTCGCGATCAGGATAGTGCCCAGCATCGAGGCTTCCCGGCTGCGCGACAACCAGTTGAGCGCTGCGATACCAAGAAATGGTCCGCCGAGCAGGCGAAGCAGAGAAATCAACTCAGGCGAAGCGTCGGGCGGCACGGCACCCACGCCGAAAGCCAGCGGGAAAAATGTCAGTCCGATGCCGACGGCCGTGAGATAGAGAGCCGACAATGTCAGCGTGGTTTTGAGCATCCCGCATCTCCTGCATGCGTTTTGATCAGCTGGCCGACGACGCATTGAACACGTCCAGCTGAGCTGCGAAGGCGCGCTTGAAGGGCGCCCGCGCTTCGCCACGGGCTACATATGCTGAGAGGTTCGGATATCCGTCGAGCAGGCCTGACGGCTTCAACCGTTGCAACGTATGAACCATCATCAGATCGCCCGCGCTGAATGCGCCTTCGAGCCAATCCGCGCCGCCCAGGCGCGCTGAAAGCGGTTTCAGCCGGGCATGCACGCGATCCATGACCAGCGGCAGGCGCTCCTTGCTCCAAGGCTTGAGCGTCTCGAGCAGCATGGCGTTCGCGAATTCGAGGATCGGCGGCTCTACCGTACTCAGTGCGGCGAACATCCAGCCGATCGCGCGCGCGCGTTCATTGGCCTCCTCCGGCAGCAGCCCCGCATGACGCTCCGCGATATGAAGCACGATCGCCCCGGTCTCGAACAGGACGAGACCATCTTCCTCATAGGTCGGAATCTGCCCGAATGGATGCCGCGCTAAATGCGCGGGCTCCTTCATCTCGGCGAAAGAAAGCAGACGGACGTCATACGGCTGGCCAACCTCTTCGAGCGCCCAGCGCACGCGCATGTCACGCGCGAGCCCCTGCCCACGATCGGGGGAAACTGCAAAGGCTGTGATGGTGGGCGACATGGAGACCTCCAGTTCAATGCTCGATCGCGTCGACCCCGAGCCGTTGGATTTCCGCAAGATGATCCTTCATTTCCTGGAGACTTGCACGAATGGCCCTTCCATTCCGCCACCGCTGCCCGCTTTCCGGAAGGCGCGATATGGCGGCAAAGAAGGGCATCTGCTTATCGCCCCTTGGGAACGAGGATGAAAATGCGGCCTGGCGCTATTGGTTGATGTCCGGTGTTACGAGCCGGATCAGCTTGTCGAGTGAATCCTGCCAACCGAGATAGCAAGCCTCCGGCGGGATCATGTCCGGTATGCCTTCCTGCACGACGGTCATTTCGGTCCCGACCGAAACGGCTTTCAGTTCTACCGTCACCTTCATCTCGCCGGGCATGTTGGGGTCGTCGAAAATGTCCGTGTAGACGAGCTTCCTTCCGGGCACGAGTTCGAGATAGGTGCCGCCGAAGCTATGTGCGTCGCCAGTCGTGAAATTGCGGAACGACATTCTATGCTTGCCGCCAGCCTGCGCATCCAATTCATGGACGGTGCAGAGAAAGCCGTAGGGCGGAAGCCAACTCGCAACAGCGTCGGGTTCGACGAAAGCGCGATAGACTTTCTCTGGCTGGGTCGCGAGGACGCGATACAGTTTAACGGTGTTGGGCATGAGATGATCCTTCGTTTCGACTTCAGTGGGTAATCTGTTGAGCCGGGCTGAGCTTGTCGAAGCCCGTATCGAAGGACGTCCTTCGATACGCCATTCCGACAAGCTCAATGGTTATTCGGGATGAGCGGTCGGTGCGATTCCGAAAAAAACGTCACTCTGCTCTAAGCGGCTATGTTGAAGCGAGTCCGGCGGATTGAGCCCCAGCGTTACGGGCTGGGGATAGCTTGGGCATCCGGGCTGGCGTTCTTCATATGTTCCATTGTGCGCTTATTGTCGCTATATAGCAGCGAATGAGCAGGACGAGCGGAGCTGGTGCGCGTGGGATCGCAGGGGCGGGGCGGCCTACCGCATGTCGGAAGCCGCCGCATTTGCTCCCCTCGCAAAGGCGTCGCTGCCGCCGGCCGGACGGAAAAAACAAAAAAACGCACGAACAACCCCATGCACCCGGAAAATCGATCGCGCCCCGCGCCTTTCGCGTCGCTCCCGCGCGCTGCCCTGCGAGCGCGCCGCCGTCCTCGACACGGCCGGCCCGCACCCGCTACAGCGCGCGGCCATGCATGGCTGGATCATCATCGACAAGCCGGTCGGGCCGGGCTCGACCCCGATCGTCTCGGCGGTCAAGCGCGCGCTCAGGACGGGCGGCTATGGCAGGTACAAGGTCGGCCATGGCGGCACGCTCGACCCGCTGGCGTCGGGGGTGCTGCCGGTCGCGATCGGCGAGGCGACCAAATTGTCCGGCCGGATGCTCGATGCCGACAAGGCCTATGACTTCACGATCGGCTTCGGCGTCGAAACCGATACGCTCGATGCCGAGGGCAGCGCGGTGGCGACCAGCGCGGCGCGGCCGACCCGCGCGGCGTTGCAGGCGGTGCTCGGCCGCTTCACCGGGGCGATCGAACAGGCGCCACCCGCTTATTCGGCGCTCAGGATCGACGGCGTCCGCGCCTATGACCGCGCGCGCGCCGGCGAAAGCTTCGAGATGAAGCTACGCGGCGTGACGATCCATCGGCTGTCGGTCGCGGCGGTTGCGGCGGTCGGCGAGGGCGACCAGTTGGCCGAGGCGACGCTGTCGTGCACCGTCTCCAAGGGTACCTATATCAGGAGCCTGGCGCGCGACATCGCGAGGGCCCTCGACACGGTCGGTCATGTCACGATGCTCCGCCGCATCAAGGCGGGTCCGTTCACCCTCGCGCCCGCGATTTCGCTGGACAAGCTGGAAGAACTCGCTAAGGCCCGGCAGCTTGAAAAAGCGATCTTGCCGCTGACGGCGGGGCTGGACGACATCCCGGCTCTTTCCGTCACCCCCGATCAGGCAAGGGCGCTCCGCGAGGGGCGCAGGGTGATCGGGATCGCCGCACCTGCTGGCCTCAATCTTGCGATCGAAGGCGATATGCCCGTTGCGCTGGTCGAGGTCGATGATCGTGAGATCAGGGTGGTGCGGGGCTTCAACATGATGTCGAAGGAAGTGCCATGACCGTTACCGCCGAACGCAAGACCGCGATCATCGCCGACAACGCCCGCAGCAGCGGCGACACCGGCAGCCCCGAGGTCCAGATCGCGATCCTCACCGAGCGGATCACCAACCTGACCGAGCATTTCAAGACCCACGCGAAGGATAATCACTCGCGCCGCGGTCTGCTGATGCTGGTCAACAAGCGCCGCAGCCTGCTCGATTATCTGAAGAAGAAGGACGCGGAGCGTTACGCAGCACTGATCGGAAAGCTCGGCTTGCGCAAATAAGCAGTTCAGGAACGGCCCCGCCAAGATGGGGCCGTTCGCATATTTCCGCCCGGAGCAATCCGGCATCGGGCGGGACGGCGGGCAGAAGATCCCGCCACGGCGGGCCGATCGATGGCCTGCCCCATCAGGCGGCCAGCGGGCTCGGATAGCCCGGCCGCCGGCATAGGCCCCGGTCGCATAGGGCGTCCGGAGACAAGGAAAACAGATGTTCGATATCAAGAAAGTGGAAGTCCAGTGGGGCGGGCAGACCCTCACGCTGGAAACGGGGCGGGTTGCCCGCCAGGCCGATGGCGCGGTGCTCGCGACCCTCGGCGAGACGGTCGTCCTCTGCGCCGTCACCGCGGCGCGCAGCGTCAAGGAAGGCCAGGATTTCTTCCCGCTGACCGTCCATTATCAGGAGAAATATTTCTCCTGATAATGGA
>Ga0207703_10005100_pt1 | contig 10622 bp, 8 predicted proteins | sample KBSSwiS12_FD_184304 | JGI IMG/M metagenome (GOLD analysis project Ga0207703, IMG submission 184304) | Switchgrass rhizosphere microbial communities from Kellogg Biological Station, Michigan, USA - KBS Switchgrass S1-2 (SPAdes) (version 2) | ecosystem: Host-associated > Plants > Roots >... | reverse complement strand
CGATCGGCGCGGCGTTGCTGCTGTTCGGCGTATTCATGGCGTTGACCGGCCGCAACCCGCTGGCGGTCTATCGCGAGATGTTCCGCGGTTCGTTCGGCACGTGGTTCTCGTTCCAGAACACGCTGCAGCGGGCCGCGCCGCTGATGCTGACGGCGCTGGCGACCGCGCTGCCGCTGCGCCTGGGACTGGTGGTGCTCGGCGGCGAGGGCGCGATGGTGCTGGGCGGCTTGGCGGCGGCCGCGGTGGGGATCCACCTGCACGCCCCGCTGTCGATCAAGGTCGCGATGCTGGTGACGGGCGCGCTCGTCGGCGGCGGGTGGATCGCGGTAGCCGGGGCCCTGCGTGCGTTCCGCGGCGTGAACGAGACCATCAGCACCTTGTTACTCAACTACATCGCGATCGCGCTCTTGAACCACCTGGTCGAGGGGCCGTTGCGCGATCCTGCCAGCCTGAACAAGCCGTCGACCCTGCCGATCGGCGACGACAACATGCTCGGTCCGCTGCCGGGCCTCGACGTCCACTGGGGGCTGGTGTGGGGGCTGGGCGCGTGTCTGCTTTTCTGGGTCCTCATGCAGCGGACCACGTTCGGGTTCGCCGCGCGGATGGTGGGCGGCAACGTGCGCGCCGCGCTGCTGAACGGGCTGGCGGTACGACGGCTGATCGTCGTCGTGACGTTCCTGGGGGGACTGGCCGCGGGCGTCGCGGGCGCGATCGAGGTGTCCGCGATTCACGGCACGGCGAACGCGTCGCTGGTGACCGGATACGGCTACACCGGCGTGCTGGTCGCGTTCATCGCGCGCGCAAACCCGATTGCCATCGTTCCGGTCGCGATCCTGCTGGGCGGCATCGGCGCCAGCGGCGGCCTGCTGCAACGCGTGTTCGAGCTGCCTGACGCGACGGTGAACGTGCTGCAAGGGATCCTTTTCCTGGCGATCCTTCTGTCGGACACGTTTTATGGGCGGCGGTGGCTGCCGCTGCGAAAGGCGGCCGCGTGAGCGCCGCAAGCGGCGTCCTCCTCGGCGTCGTCGGCGGCGCGATCCGCATCAGCACGCCGTTCCTGTTCGTCAGCCTGGGCGAATGTCTGACCGAGAAGAGCGGGCGCGTGAATCTGGGCCTGGAGGGGACGCTGGTGATGGGCGCGATGTCCGCGTACGGCGTCTCGTATGTCAGCGGGTCACCGTGGCTGGGCGTGTTGACCGCGGGCATCGCGGGCGTCGTCCTGGGCGCGCTGCACGCCTCGCTGTGCGCCCGCCCGCGCGTCAACGATGTCGCCGTCGGCATCGCGCTGATGCTGTTCGGCGTCGGACTGGCGTTCTTCCTGGGCAAGCCGCTGATCGGGCCGAGCGCGCCGCACCTGCCGTCGGTCTCGGCCGGCTGGTGGTCCGCGTCGGACCAGGTGCGGTCCGCGCTGCAGATCAATGCGCTGTTCGTGATCGGGCTGGCGATGACGGTCGCGGTGCGCTTCGTCCTGTTGCGGACGCGCTGGGGCCTGGTGATCCGCACCGTGGGTGAGAGCGCCGACGCCGCGCGCGCGATGGGCTACGACGTGGCACGCGTCCGCCTGTTGGCGACCATGGCGGGCGGCTTCCTCGCGGGCGTGGGCGGGTCGTTCCTGTCGTTGTTCTACCCGGGCAGCTGGAACGAAGGGCTGTCGAGCGGCCAGGGACTGATGGCGGTCGCGCTGGTGATCTTCGCGCGCTGGAATCCGGTGCGCTGTCTCGCCGCCTCGCTGCTGTTCGGCGGCGCGAGCGCGCTCGGCCCCGCGCTGCAGTCGGTCGGCGTGATGTCCGGCTACTACCTGTTCAACGCCGCACCGTACGTGCTGACGCTGGCCATCATCATCGCGACCAGCTCGCGTGATCGGGCGCTGCACGGACAGCCCGCCGAGCTGCGGGTGGCGAAGTGAGCGTCGCAGGGACCGACAGCGATTCGGTCGAGACGGTTTCGCTGCGCCCACCGCCCGCGCTGGAAGCGACCGGCCTCTCCAAGTCTTTCGGATCGTTGCACGCGCTGCAGGACGTGTCGCTCGTGCTGCAACACGGGACCGTGCACGCGCTGCTGGGCGAGAATGGCGCCGGTAAGAGCACCCTGGTCAAGTGCATCATGGGCTACTACCGGGCCGACACAGGCCGCGTGAACGTCAACGGCGTCGAGGCGCGCATTGACAGCCCGCGCGACGCCGCCGCGCAGGGCATCGGCATGGTCTACCAGCACTTCACGCTCGTCGAAGCGATGACGGTCGCCGAGAACCTGGTGCTGGCGCGGCAGCACCTGCCGTTCGTGTTCGACTGGGCGGCGGAGCGCGCGTCGGTCGCCAAGTTCATGGCGACGATGCCCTTCCGCCTCGATCCGTCGCGCCCGGTGCACACGCTGGCCGCGGGCGAGAAGCAGAAGCTGGAGATCCTGAAGCAGCTCTACCTCGGCAGCACGATCGTCATCCTCGACGAGCCGACGTCGGTGCTGACGCCCTCGGAGGCCGACGAGGTGCTGGGCCTTCTCCGCGGGATGGTGAAGGAAGGCCGCCTGACGGTGCTGATGATCTCGCACAAGTTCCGCGAGGTGATGCAATTCGCCGACGAGGTGACGGTGTTGCGCCGGGGACGCCTCGCGGGCCGCGGGCGGGTCGCCGATCTGACCCCCGACGCGATGGCGCGCATGATGGTCGGCGACGAGCCGCCGCGTGCTACCGGCACCCGCGCGGCGCGCGCGGCCGGCGACGTCGTGTTGCGCATCGATTCGCTGACCGCTGACGACGACCTGGGTATTCCCGCGGTCTCCGAGCTTCGCCTGGAAGTGCGGGCGGGCGAGATCCTGGGCATTGCGGGCGTATCCGGTAACGGTCAGGAGGAGCTGGTCGAGGTGCTCGCCGGGCAACGCGAGGCGCGCGGTGGGCAGATTCACATCTCTGGCCGCGGTTATGTGGCCGAGCGCTCCCAGATGCGCGCGCTCATGGTCCGCTGCCTTCCCGACGAGCCACTGCGCAACGCGTGCGTCGGCACGATGTCGGTCGCCGAGAACATCGGCTTCCGGCGCTTCGATCGGCCGCCGTTCAGCTGGGCGGGCGCGCTCGTCAGCGCGGGCGCTCTCCGCCGTCACGCGCGCGGGCTGATCAAGGATTACGGCATCCGCACGCCTGGACCGGACGTCGCGATCTCGTCGCTCTCGGGGGGCAATGTGCAGCGCGCGGTGCTCGCGCGCGAGCTGTCGGAGGACGTGTCGCTGCTTGTCGCGTCGAATCCGTGCTTCGGCCTCGACTTCGCCGCGGTCGCCGAGATTCGCACGCGGATCATGGAGGCGCGCAACCGCGGCACCGCCGTGCTGCTGATCAGCGCTGATCTCGACGAGATCTTCGCGCTCGCCGATCGCGTCGTCGTCATGAGCGACGGCCGCGCGGTTCACGAGACACCGATCGAGAGCGCCGACCTGGCCGTCATCGGTCGTCACATGGCCGGCCACGCCTGAACCGGGGACGGCGTCTACAGCGTGCTGTGCGGGTCGACGTCGATGGCGAACCGGAGATCGCCGGTGGCGCTGACCGCGTCCGACGCGGCGCGGGCGGCAGCGGCGACGGCGGCGCGATCGCGCGAGGCCAGCCAGACCTGCCAGCGCACGCGCCCGCGCAGCATCGCCAGCGGCGCCTCCGCCGGACCGCGCACGGTGACGGCGGCGCCGGCGCGCTTCGCCGCGTCCGCGGCCGTGGTCGCGGCGGCGCGGGCGCGCGCCCCGTCGCGCGCATCGATGCGCAGCGCGATCATGCGCGTGAACGGCGGGTAGGCGGTCTCCTCGCGCGCCGCCAGCTCGGTGTGCGCGAAGCCTTCGTAATCGTGCGTCGCGGCGGCGACAATGGCCGGGTGATCGGGCGCGTAGGTCTGGATGATCACGCGCCCCGGACGATCGCCGCGGCCGGCGCGCCCCGCCACCTGTTCGATCAACTGGAAGGTCCGCTCGGCGGCGCGAAAATCGGGGAGGTTCATCGTCTGATCGGGCTTGAGCACACCCACCAGCGTCACGCCCGGGAAGTCGTGGCCCTTGGTGACCATCTGCGTGCCGACCAGGACGTCGATCTCTCCCGCGTGCATGCGCGCCAGGATCGCGTCCAGGCCGCTGCCCGGGGCGGCCCGTTCGCCGGCGGTGTCGCGGTCGAGCCGCGCGACGCGCGCGTCGGGAAAGCGATCGCGCACGATCGATTCGACGTGCTCGGTGCCGATCCCCATGCGTTCCATCCGCGTCGACCCGCACGAAGGGCAGCGCTCCGGCACGTGCTGCAGGCGGCCGCAGTAGTGACAGACCAGGCGTGATCGCCCGCGGTGGTAGGTCATCGACACCGCGCAGTTGGGACAGCGCACGACGTGGCCGCAGGCGTGACACAGCAGCAGCGTCGAGAACCCGCGGCGGTTGAGGAACAGGATGCTCTGCTCGCCCGCCGCCAGCGCCGCGCCCAGCGCGTCGGCCAGCGGCGCCGACAGCAGCCCGTCGGGGCCGGGCGGATGCCGGCGCAGATCGATGACCGTCACCTCGGGCAGCGGCCGCGGCGTCGCGCGCTCAGGCAGCAGCAGGCGGGTGAAGCGGCCGCGCGTCACGTTGAACGTGCTCTCCAGCGACGGCGTGGCTGACCCGAGGATCGCGATCGCCCCGGCGCGCTGCGCGCGCACGACCGCCAGATCGCGCCCGTGGTAGCGGACGCCCTCCTCCTGCTTGAACGACGGGTCGTGCTCCTCGTCGACGACCACGACGCCCAGCGCGCGCACCGGCGCGAACACCGCGGAGCGCGCGCCCAGCGCGATGCCGACCTCGCCGGCGCGGAGCCGCCGCCACGCCGCCAGCCGCTCGCGCGGCGGCAGCGCGCTGTGCAGCACGGCGACGTCCTCGCCGAAGCGCGCGCGGAAGCGCGCCGCGAGCTGCGGCGTCAGCGCGATCTCCGGCACCAGCACCAGCGCGCCGCGCCCGGCCGCGCGGGCCGCGGCGATGACGCGCAGGTAGACCTCGGTCTTGCCCGAGCCGGTGACGCCCTGGAGCAGGAAGCTCGCGAAGCCCCCCGTCAGCGCCGTCGTCAGCGTGTCGACCGCCTGCGTCTGCGCCGCGTTCAACGTGATCCCGGCGGGCGCCACGCCCGCGCGCACGTCGGGCGCCGGTCGCACCACCTCGCGGTGCTCGACGCGCGCGAGGCCGGCCGCCACCAGCGACCGCAGCGTCGCGCGCTCGGCGGCCGACAGCGCCGACACGACCAGCCCATCGGCGGCGGTCGCGAGCTTGCCCGCCAGCGCCCGCTTCGCACCCGCGCGCCGCGGTAGCGTATCGGGCGAGACGCCCGTCGCGCGCGCGTACGCGACGGTCGGCGGCGGACGGCGGGCCTGCACCTCGTCGCCCACCTCGACCAGCCCCGCGTCGACCATCCGGGACAGCTGCCGCGCGGCGGGCGGTACGGTCCGCACCAGCCGCCTCAACGGCAGCTCACCGCCCGCCGCCGCGAGCGCGGCGAGGATCGCATCACGCGGCGAAGCGGGCGTCGCGTCCGGAACCAGCTTCGGCTGGCGCTCCTGCGCCTGCAGCGCCTGCCGACCGGCGTCGGTCAGGCGGACCGCGCGCGTCGCGCTCGCCTGCTCGCCCTGTGGCAGCGCGGCGCGCAGCACCTCGCCGAGCGGCGCCTGGTAGTAGTCGGCGACCCAGCGGCCGAAGCCGATCATCTGCTCGTCGAACGCGGGTTCGCCCGCGACGATCTCTTCTATGTCGCGCGCTGTGAGCCTTTCGCCCGCGCCCGCTGCGGTCGCGCGCGCGACGACGAAGCCGGTCACCGTGCGCGCGCCGAATGGGACGACCACCTGCGCGCCGATCGGCGCCGCGACACCCGGCCGCGGATCGCGGTACGTGAAGGTGCCCTGGACGGGCAGCGCGACCGCGACCTCGAGGAAGTTGCCCCCCGCTTCCTCCAACGTCAGTTCACTTCTTCGCCGGGTTCTCCGCCAGCAGGCGCGCCACGCCCGCGCGCACGTCGTCGGCGATGTCGGCGCGCTTGAGCGCGTAGTGCACCATCGCGACGACGTAACCGGCGCGATCGCCGACGTCGTCGCGCCGTCCCTCCACTTCCAGTCCGGCCAGCCCGTGGCGGTCGCACAGCGTCACCAGCCCGTCGGTCAGCTGGATCTCGCCGCCCTTGCCGGGCTTCGTCTCGGCGAGGATCGGAAAGATCTCGGGCGGCAGCACGTAGCGCCCGATGATCGCCTTCCGCGACGGCGCGGTCCCGGGCGCCGGCTTCTCGATCAGCTTGCGGATCGCGTACTGGCGCGGTCCGGCCGGCTCGCCGTCGACGATCCCGTACATGTGTTCGTGCCCGGCCGGCACCTCTTTCAGAGCGATCACGCCGGTCCCGGTCTTCTCGTAGACGTCGATCAGCTGGCGCACACCAGGCACCTTCGCGTCCAGCAGGTCGTCACCCAGCACTACGGCGAACGGCTCGTCGCCGACGGCGTCGCGCGCGCACAGCACCGCGTGGCCGAGGCCGCGCGCCTCCGCCTGCCGGACCGAAACGTAACGGGCCATCTCCGTCGGCCGGCGCACGCGCGAGAGATCGTCGGTCTTGCCGCGCTTCTCGAGCAGCGCCTCCAGCTCGCCGGCGCGATCGAAGTGATCTTCGATGGACGACTTGCCGCGCGCGGAGACGAAGATGATCTCCTCGATGCCGGACCCGACGCATTCCTCGACGATCAGCTGGATGCTGGGCGTATCGACCAGCGGCAGCATCTCCTTCGGCACCGCCTTCGTCGCCGGCAAAAACCGCGTCCCCAGCCCCGCCACCGGCAACACCGCCTTGCGCACTTTCTTCATGGACCCGCCATTCTAGCCGCTCCCGCGCGAAGCGCGGGGGTGCGGCTACTTTTTTTGATCGTCATGCGCGCCGCCACCCAGCGCCAGTGGGACGTGACGACGTCGAGGACGGGGACGGCGACGAGGACGAGGACGAGGACGAGGACGACATCGCGTACACCGCCCTCAAGATCTCCGCCACCGCCTCGTACAGCGCCGCCGGTATCTCGGCGCCCTCCGGCAGGTCGCGGAGCGACCGGGCCAGCGTCACGTCGCGAAAGATCGGCACGCCCGCCTCGCGCGCCGCCTGCTTGATCCGTTCGGCCAGCAAGCGCTCGCCGCGCGCGACCACGATCGGCGCGGCTTCGCCGTCGCGGTCGTAGCGCAGGGCGACGGCGATGTGATCGGGGTTGACCACGACGAAGTCTGCTTTTCGGACCTCGGCGACCATTCGTTGCTCCAGCAGCTCACGGTGCAGCCGCTGGCGCTCGGCACGGTGGCTGGGATCGCCTTCCGATTCCTTGTACTCGCGCTTGACCTCCTCGCGCGTCATCCGCAGCCGATCCAGGTGCCGGCGCCGCACCAGCAGGTAATCGGCAGCGCCCAGCGCCAGCGCGACCAGCGCGACCCGCTCGGCGAGCCGCGCCGACACGACGCCCATCGCGCCCGCCAGCTTGGGGATCGGCGCGCCTGCCAGCCCCGCCAGCCCGGCCAGCAACGGCCGCACGGTCAGCCAGGCCAGCAACGCGACCAGCGTCGCCTTCAGCACGCCCTTGCCCACCTGCAACGCCGCCTGCCCGCCGAACGCCCGCGCCAGCCCCGCCGCCGGCGACAGCCGCGCCAGGTCCGGGCGCAGGGCGCCCAGCGCCAGCAGGCCGCGCGTCTGCAGCAGCCCCGTGCCCAGGGCCACCAGCGCCGCCGCCGCGAGCGGCACAGCCAGCGCTTGCGCCATCGCGGCCACGCCCGCAGCCAGCGCGGACGACGCGCTGCCGCCGGCCGCCGCGGCCGCGAACGCCCCCTTCCAATACGCAAGCAGACGCGCGGTCAGCGTCGGCCCTTGCAACACCAGGACAGCGATGGCAGCCGTCACCGCCGCCGCGGACATGGCATCGCGGCTGACCGCGACCTCGCCCCGGCGGCGCGACTCCTCGAGCCGCTTGGGTGTCGGCTCCTCGGTGCGCTCGGAAGCCATGCGGCGTCCCGCGCTGCGCTACTTCTTCGGCGCTGCTGGCGGCGGTGCCGGCGCCGGAGCCGGCGGCGCTGGTTTCGCGCCCGGTTTCGCGCCCCCGCCCGCGCCCGGCCCGGCGGCGCCCATCATCTGCTGCATCAGCGCCGCCTGATCGAACGGCTTGGCCGGCTTCGTGATGACCTGCTTGGCGTCCTTGCCCAGCCCGGTCAGCTCCAGCTTCATCTTGCCCTGGATCTGCGGGTTGTTCTTCTGGTCGACCTCCAGCTTCACCAGGCCGAAGGGCGGCACCGTGTCGCTGACCCAGTAGTCGACCTTCTCCCCCTGCGGTGTCTTGTCGCGATAGTGCTTGGTCTTGTACGACCCGCCCGCGACCTTCACGGTCTCCGGTCCGACCAGACCCTTGGCGCTGGGCTTGGTGAATGGCTTGCTGCCCGACAGCTCCGCCGGCATCTCCATCGGATCCGTGGCGCCGAGCTGCATGACGACCTTCTTCACCGTCCCGTCGACGCCCGGTCCGACGGTCATCTGAACGACCATCTTGCCCGCGGAGGCCATCATCCCGCCCTCCAGCGTCGTCTCGGTGACGTTCGCCTCGGCGCTCTTGTTGACCAGCGCAATGCGCATCTTCATGGCCGGCAGCTGGCCCATCACCATGTTGTATTCGGCCCAGCTCCCGACCGGAACCTTCGCCAGGTCCATCGCCATCGGCATGGGCGGCCCCTGGCCGGGCTGCTGGGCGAACGCGACGGCAGAACTGCCGACGGACAGGATCAAACCAAACGCGACACCGAAACGCACCATGAACTCTCCCTTCGAGGTGCGCGCAGTGTACCAGAGCCGGCGCTCTAGTCGCTCCGCGCCGCAGGCGCGGTGTGCGACTACTGTTTTTTCTGGTAGCCGCGATCCCGCGCTTCGCGCGGGGGCGGCTAGGCCTTGGGCGCGTGCGGGCGCAAGCCGCGTGCGAACACGCCCAGACCGGCGACGATCAGCCCGAACATCACGATCGTTCCCCACAGCGTCGTGGGACGGAAGTACACGTCCAGGTTCATCAGCACGCCCACCAGAATCAGAGCTATCCCCGAGACGGTGAGCAGCCAGCCCAGCACCGACCGCCCGTTGAAGAACAGCACGCCGATCCCGCCCAGCAGCGGCAGCAACGTCAAGCCGAAGCTGGTTCCCGGCGTTCCGAAGAAGCGCCAGAACGACGTGTGGACCGTGACGTGATCGAACACGATGTACACGCCGACGGCGATCATCAGCAGGCCGACGAGAACTTCGACCGCGCCTCCCGGCGTGCCGCCAGGGCCTTCGAACTTCTTGCGTCCCGCGAAGCTGGATCCGGTCTCCGTCATCGTGTCGGCCTCCAGGCGGCCAATCTTACTTCAGATCCGGGCACGGCCTTTTCGGCTGATTGGCCGCCTGCTGGACGCGCACTAGATCCCGATGCCGAGCTTGAAGGACCAGGTGTCGACGTACACGCTGGTGAACTGCTGGCGCTTCGCGAAGCCGTTGATGGGCCGCAAGTAACCGAGGGCGAGGCTGAGATAGCCGACGCGCGCGACGTAGATCTCCATCCCGGCGTCGACGCCGAACTGCCAGAACGCCGTCGGGATCGTGCGATCGAACTGCACCCGGCGCATGTAGCCGACGCCGCCGAACCCTTCGATGAACGGCACGACGCGGCCCAGGTCCTTGTACTGCAGTCCCAGCGACACCGTCTGCGTGGCGAAGTAGTCGCCGTCCGACAGCCACGTTCCTGACTGCCAGCCGAACGCCGACGTCAGCCCGATCCGGACCAGCCGCGACACCGGGTAGACGTCGACCGAGAAGTTGTTGAATGACTCCGGGGCGGCGACGCCGGAGGGCGAGTTCGAGGCGCCGATCTGAACGAACTGGAACCGCCGCAGCCCCAGCTTCAGGCGCGGCAGCGTTGGCTCGAACCGCGCCTCCTCGGGCGGCGTGTAGGGCCGCTCGACCGCGGGGATGTCAGCGGCTTCGATCGGCGCGGGCGCCGGCGCGGGCGTCGGCGTAGGCGCTCGGACGGGCACGGGCGCGGGTGGCGGTACCGGACGCCGCGAGACCTTGGGATCGTCGATCGCCTCCTCGTCCGCCCGCGGCGCGGGTGGCGCTTGAGGCCGCTGCGATGGCGCCGGCGCCTGCGCCGTACGCGGCGGCGGCGCCGGGGCCGGCGGCTGCGCCGTACGCGGCGGTGGCGCAGCGCGCGGTGGCGCCGGCGGCGGAACGGTGATTCGCGCGCCCAGACGCCGCGAGACCTTCGGATCGTCGATCGCCTCCTCGTCCGCTGCTGGCGCGGGTGGCGCCTGAGTCCGCTGCGATGGCGCCGGCGCCGGGGCTGGCTGCGCCGTGCGCGGCGGCTGCGCCGTACGCGGCGGCGGCGCCGGAGCCGGTGGTGGCGGCGCCGGTGCCGGCGGCGGCGCGGGGACCGCCCGCGCCGGCGGCGCGTCGAACGGCGGCGGCTGCAGCTGCGCGCGCGCGAGCGGGACGCCGACGACCGTCGAGACGACGAAGCCCAGCGCCGCTGCCTTCGTTCCCGCCGTCATTTCGCCCTGAAGCTGCTGATGATCTGACCGATCATGATGTCGTCGGTGATCTCTTTCTTGGCCGTGAAGTG
>Ga0207703_10005097_pt1 | contig 10627 bp, 4 predicted proteins | sample KBSSwiS12_FD_184304 | JGI IMG/M metagenome (GOLD analysis project Ga0207703, IMG submission 184304) | Switchgrass rhizosphere microbial communities from Kellogg Biological Station, Michigan, USA - KBS Switchgrass S1-2 (SPAdes) (version 2) | ecosystem: Host-associated > Plants > Roots >... | reverse complement strand
TGATTAAATATCACTCTGAATACACGCCCGGTTTCGGTGAACGCCGAGGGATTTTGGATCAGGTGGTTTCGCCTACATTGAACGAGGTCTACTCTACACTTTCCGCCCACGTGCACGGTCAATCCAAATATGCAGTACCCGTGGCGGGCAGATTGAAGGATCTTGTTTGGAGTGAGCGCCGCCTCCGTGAGATTGCAGACCTGCAGCAACAGACTGCCCAGGCCCTCTCATTTTTCCTACTCGCTGTTCACGGAAATGAGTGGCGTGACCTTCCTCAGAAGCTCGTCAATGAAGCCCGCGCTGTCTTAAAGCCCGCGCAAGAAACCGTGTTTTTCGCATAGTGCCCAGACCTCAACTCGATTGGGGTGGCCTTCACCGAACTCATTTCCGCGTTGCGTGCCGCGGCCCGAACCACTTTCGAACGGACGGGGTAACTCTTGACACTTGACGTCGACGCGTGAACCCCTTCGTCGCCGTAGTTCACCCTACAACGCGATCGATTTGATGACCTGCAACTCATCCGCGAAAAGCAGGCTCACCTTCTTGCCCTCACTTTCGATGCTCAGCGGACGCCGGGTCTGGAACCATTCCCACTGCGGCTCACCGCTGCGAGTGCTCAATTTGTAGAGCTTGAACCGGGTCTGCGGAGCCTTGCTGCGGTCGAAGACCTGGTTGACCACGTCCTCGCCGTTGCGCGTTTCCCGGGACGCGTAAAGGTTGCCGCCCGAGACAAAGCAGTTTTCATATTTTTCCAGCTTCCACGCGATGCGCCCGGTGCGCGCGTCGACCTTCATCGTCACCGGCTCGGTATTGCCGCCGTAACCGTGCAAGCTTTCCGCCGTCCCATTGCTCGAGAGGATGTAGATCGTCCCGCTGCCGTCGAGTTGCACCTTGCGGATCCCGATACTCGGGATGCGCCACAGCAGCTTGCCGGTGGCCCGCTCGAAGGTGTTGAGAAACGCCCGGTCGAAAAGATACAGCCGGTCGCTGTCCTCCAGGCACGGCACCGCCGTCGTCGCCGTGAGCGCATTGGGGGCACGCTCCTCCTCGAACTCGTCGCCAAAGGAAATCGGTTGGGCCAGCTTGCTCTCCCACAGTTTCTTGTTCGCATGGTCAAAGGCGATGAGCGTCTGCCCGGCGATCACCAGGTCCAGGGTCGCCGTGGAGAAGATCTCCGGCCGCCCCTGCACCCGCACCGGCGCTGAAGCCGTGGAGCCGGTGATAAAGGGCCGCCGCAGCATCACTTCGTAAGTGCTCTCGTCGATGCGCTCCTTCCCCCCTGTTGCCTCCCGCACCGCATCCTTGGCCAGGGCCTGGCTGAAAATGGCCGCGTCGCTCGCCGAGCCACCCGTGGTCTTCTTGTCCGCCTCTTCCATATCCGACACCGCATCGCCGCTCATAATCTGCCGTTCCGTCACCTTCCTCTCCAGCAACCGGATGTCCGCCTGCACCAGTTCGCTGCGCGCCGCGCGATATTCCGTCCGCAAAGGCTGGAGATTCGGCTCGGCAGGCCGCCCCGGTTCGCCTCCTGCGAAACGCGAGTGCGCCGCCGGGCCGGCGGCAGGCAGCACGCGGATGTCCGTCGTCGTCAGCCGCGCGATCTGGCGTCCGCCGTCCGGAGTGGTGGCGGCCACATACAGGCAATCGGCGCCAAAATAGGCATCCGCAAAGTCACCCACCAGCGGCACGTCCTTCACGATGCGGCCCGTGCCGCGGTCGAGGGCAAAGGCGTGGCTGCCCTGCAAAATCCAGACCGTGGCGCCATCGGCCAGGATGCAGGATTTCCGATGCCACTCCTCGTCAAAATCCTCGCGCTGTCGGGTAAATGCCTCCACCTCTGGCACCGGCGCCGTGGCCGGGATCGCCATCGCCGAAAGTTCCGGCCTGTGCAAAGGCGCCGCCTCCGCGCGGGCCTCAGCCAGTTCGGCATGATACTTCGCTGCCTCGACGTTAAACGCCTCGACCTGCAGCGGTGTCTTGAGCGTCGCCCGCTTTTGATTGAGCTTCGCCGCCCACGTTTGCAGCTTCGCAAAGCGTCGTTCCACGCGCTTGGCCAGCAACGGGTCGGTCTTCTCCTCGGTTGCCGCCGCTACTGCCGGTGGAGATGCGGGCGCGGAGGCAGCCGTCACTTTTGCACCCGCCTTGACTGCGGAAGCAGCAGCCGGCTTGGCCGCCGGCACCGGAGCAGGCTTGGCCGCGGGAGCCGGAGTGGCCTTCGCCACGGGAGCAGCAGGCGCAGCGGCGGTCGCATGGAGATCGGCCGTCCACTTCGACGCCCCACTGGCCACGTCGTAAAGCGTGGCCTTCGTTCCCAGCAACAGCAGCACCTCTCCCGGGCCGATCAATTGCGCAACGGGTTCGCCGCTCTTTTCCGTAAACCTGGTCGAGAGCGCTAGCTTCGGCTTTCGCCCGAGCGTGTAGTACCAAAACACCGTCGCCATAGTGAGGACGAACAAAGCGACGACGGTCTTGATCAGGGTTTCGATGGCCTTGGTGCTCACGTGGAATCAGGGACGGGGGTTGAGAAGGGTCGTGCCGGGCGGCAACGGGAAATCACGCGACGCCTGCGGAGGGAACGCCTCCACCGAGCCGTCCACGAAGAGCACGTTGCCTCCATAGCGGCGATGCTTGTTGCCGGGCGCCTTGCCGTCGGCGGAAAAAATCGCCTCCCCCGTTTGCTTCGCCCCATTGGTCGCCTGTCCGTCGGAAACGAGCGCCGTCTGGTGCACCGCATCGCTTCTCAGCCCCATATAATACGCATAGCTGATCCGCCGCGCCGCAAACGGCTCCGCACCAGGCAGCGCTGCATCCTTGCTCCCGGGACAGATGAAAAGGCTCGTGTCGGTCGTATACAGCGGCACCAACTGGCTCAGCGGCGCCTCCGAGGTCGTCGCCTCGGCCACCGCCGGAAAAGCGCCCCCATGCTCCGCGGCGAATAGCACCAGACATTGGTGCATCTGCCGCAGTTGCTCCGCACACCGCGCCTTGCTGCGCGACTGCCCCGAAGCCGAACCCGGCCCCAGCATCATCACATAGAGCACCCCCACAATGGCCGTGCAGACCAGCAACTCGATATAACTAAAGCCAGCAGAACGCGCACGCATGGTGTCCCCCATCCAAGCAGCTTCGGTGCCCCCTTCCCGACCACCTTCCCGTGAATGATTTCGCCCACCTTGCTCACTCTCGGTACGCAAAGCGCTTTGGGAATTGCCGCAACCGCCACGCCGGCGTAAAAAATTTTCGTCTACGCATAAACCCCTAAGGTTGAGGGATCTATTTTTACCTATTGCTCGCTAAACGCCTGCAAACAACCTGTTTACCCTCGGATGGTGGCAGGGTTGCTGCTAGGGGACGACGCAAAAATGCTACAAGCATTATATTTACCATTCGTTCCGATTTTGCCATAAACCACTCCACCTCGACCAAAATACGAACTGCATGGCTGAAGTAAGTGTCATCTTCTCCGGCACCGCCAGACTACCGTCGCGGCCCACCGGATCTCTGCCGACCGCCAATGAAATCTGGCGTGAGGAGGAGTTTCGCGACTGGCCACCGCTGGAGTGGCCGGCCGAGCCCATCCGTCCCTCGGAGCCGTCCCGCAAAACGGTGTGGCAGGTCCGTATCCTTGCGCTCTTGGGCACGGCTGGAATGGTGCTGTTTTTTCTATGGCTTCTCACCCCCGACATTCGCGGAGAGGCGTGGTTCTTTTGGCCCGTCTTCGCATCAATGGCTTACCGCGCCCTGTGGTGGGTCGTTGAGTGGCTGAATTACTGCCGGCCGAAATTCCAACCCCACGTGGAACCCAGGCAACCGTGGACGGTGGACGTCATGACGACCGCCTGCCCAGGCGAACCCCGCGGGATGATCCTGCGAACGCTGCTCGCGATGAAGGCGATTCGCTATCCGCATACCGACTACCTCTGCGACGAAGGCGACGACCCCGTCCTGCGCGAGGCGTGTGAAGCCCTCGGCATCCGGCACGTCACGCGCACGGTGAAGAAAGACGCCAAAGCCGGAAACATCAACAACGCCCTCGAACTCGCCACCGGCGAAATCGTCGTCGTGCTCGATCCGGATCACGAGCCATCCCCCTATCTGCTCGATCGCGTGCTCGGTTATTTCGATGACCCGAAGATCGCCTTCGTGCAATCGGTTCAGGCTTACCGCAACCAAAGCGACAGCCTTGTCGCCGATGGTGCCGCGAAGCAGACGTACTTATTTTATGGCCCCGTGATGATCGGGATGAACGCTTACGGCACCACCCAAGCCATCGGCGCCAATTGCGTCTTCCGCCGCGACGCGCTGGACTCCATCGGCGGCCACGCCGCCGGTCTCTCCGAGGACATGCATACCACCATGCGGCTCTATGCCGAAGGCTGGCGCTCGGTCTACGTACCGGAAATCCTCACCCGCGGCCTCGTCCCCTCCACGCTCTCCGCCTATTGCAAACAGCAACTCAAGTGGGCCTGCGGGTCCATGGAATTGTTGCTCCACGAATATCCCAAGCTCTTTCGCGGGATGACCTGGTGGCAGCGGCTGCACTACTTCGTCGCGCCACTCTATTTCCTGCGCGGTCTTTTCGGCGCCGTCGACATCGCCATTCCCATTTTCTGCCTGCTCTACGGGGGCATTCCGCTGCGCATGAACCTGGTCGAATTCCTCGCCATGTATTTGCCCATGGTGAGCATCGCCACCGTGCTCCGCCAGCGGACCCAATCCTGGGCCATCGAGAAGCGGGAACGCGGCACCCATTTCATCGGCGGTCTGCTCGGCGCCGGTTGCTGGTGGCCGTTCCTCCGCGGCGTCATGTGCGCCTTTCTTCGCATCCGGCTGCCCTACATTCCCACGCCCAAGGAAAATGAAGCGCACGATTGCTGGCCGCTCGTCGTCCCCAATCTCATCGCCTCCGCCGCCAGCATCGGCGCAGTGATTTATGGCCTACACCGGGACTGGACTCCGTACTCCTGGATGATGGCCGCCTTTGCCGGAGGAAATGCCGCCCAACTCCTGTGGGTTTCCGCGCTCGGCCAGCAGCGCACCTTGCAACGGCTGCAGTATTTCTTCGTCCAGCGCGACTGGATCGCCTCGATCGTCGCGCCCTTGGAAAAGGCGCGCTTTTACACCCACTGCGCCCTGCTTTATTTTCTGCGGGAAAAGCCCATGTGGGCCGCGAGCTTGATCCTGCTCGTCACGGTCATCCTCCAGGTCCGGCTGAACTCCGATGCCTGGCGGCCGGAGGCTGAACCTGAATTCAAGGACACCGGCGGATTCTACGTCGGTGCGCATTTCACGGAAGCGGACCGCGGCGCCTTTCCCGTCCACTTCGACCGCGTCGCCCACGACCTCGGCACCTCCATGGGGCTCCTCCCACTCGCCCAGAAATGGGGGCCATTGGAGACCACTCCGTTCCCTTACGAATTGCTCCGCGCCGCACGTTTGAAAGGAGCGGTGCCCCTGTTGCGTTGGGAACCGCGCTCCAGCACTTTTCCGCGCCTGGCCAAAAACCCGAAGCTGAAAACCGACCGCCGCGTCTTCAGCGCCGTGCTCGACGGCAGCTTCGACGATTACCTCGTCGCCTACGCGACCAAAATGCGCGACTTCGGCGATCCAGTCCTCATCTGCCTCGCGCCCGGCGCGGACGGCCCCGAGCAGCCTTGGTCCGGTCCCGGCGGCGACTCCGGCGAGGATTTCACGGAAGCTTGGGATTACATCGTCGCCGTCTTCAATCAAGTCGGCGCCACCAATGTCGGCTGGGTCTGGCAACCCGCTTCGGTGCATGGCTTCGACACCCATTTCCCCTCGCCCACCAACGTGGATTGGATCGGTGTCTCGACGCTCAACACCGGCCGGCTCGGTGGAGGCAACTGGAACAGCTTCGCCGACCTGTACGAGCCCTACCACAAGAAGGCCGGGCCTCTTCATTTACCCGTCCTCCTGAACGAATTTGGCACTTCGGAGAACGGCGGTGACGCCGCCACCTGGCTGCGCGCCGCCTTCGCCGGCATCGGCGGCGATTTCCCCGAAATCCGCGGCCTCGTGCTCCCCCGCCCCGGCAGTTGGTACGCACCACAAAGCCAGGAGTCCAGAGAGGCTCTCGCCGAGGGCCTCGCCGATCCGAACCTGGCCCCACCTCCGTCCATCGTCGCGAATAATGAACTTTGGGCGGAGCATTCGCGGCCCATCGTCCGGTCACCGTCCGTCCGCGGCTCCGTGGGTCACTACGAACTGGTCGTCAATGGAGCGCCTTTTTACGTGCGCGGCGTCGCCTACAATCCCGGCCACGATTGGCGGGATGGTTTCATGCCGCTCACCCGCCGCGAACTCGACGCTGATCTCGGTCGCCTGTGCGCCATGGGTGCCAACACCATTCGGCGCTACGGCACCAACTGGTACGACCACAATATCCTCAATGTCGCCCGCGAAAAAGATCTCAAGGTCCTGTTCGGCTTCTGGTTCGACCAAAAGGTCAATTACCTCACCGACGAACGAAAGCGCGCGGCCTATCGCGCCCAGGTGAACGACACCGTGCGGGCCCGGCGCAACGAACCCGCGCTGCTCGGCTGGTCTCTCGGCAATGAAGTCTGGGGCCTGCTCAAGCACCAATACGCCCAGCCGTATCTCACCGAAATCCGCCACGCCCACGTCGATTTCGTCGAGCAACTCGCCCGCGACATTCATGCGCTCGACCCCGCTCATCCCGTCTTCGTCGCTCACGAGCATTCCCCGCAGATCGCGGGCACCCTGTCCGACTTTGCCCGTGGTGCTCCCTCGCTCGATATCACCGCGGTCAATTCCTATTACGAAGAGCGCATTTCGCATCTGCACGAGTTGATGACTCACCTCGATCCTTCCCGGCCCTATCTCGTCTCGGAATTCGGACCCGATGGCTATTGGGAAACGCGACCTGCCCAACGCACGACCTACGGCGCCGTCCTCGAGCCATCCTCCGAGGAAAAAGTCCGCGGCTACGAACGCGCCTGGACCGTCCACACCGAGCCGTTCCGCGGCTCGAATATCGGTGGCGTCGCCTACTGCTGGCGCGACCGCTACGAGGCCACCGCCACTTGGTTTGGGCTCACCGATTCCGAGGGCCGCCTTAAGCCCGCTGGTCTCGCCATGCAGAAGCTCTGGACGGGCCGGACGATTACATCCTACCCGCAGATCACCGATCTCGACGTACCCGCCGGCCCAGTACTACCCGGCAGCACCATCCATGTGCGGGCCAACGTGGATGTTCCGCCGGGGGACCGGGTCGCCTATCACTGGCGCGTAGGCTCGGAAAACTTCAGTTTCAAGGGCGCGAAAATCGTTGCCGACGCGACCAGTCCCAGCGCGACGATTACTCTGCCCAGCAAGCCTGGCGTCTATCGCGTCTATTTCGCCGCCGCAAATTCCCAGGTCGCGGACGAGGCGAACTTCCCGATCCAGGTCGATCGCGAATCCTCCGCCGGGCGCGTCAATCCCATCCGTTGCGCTTCGTTTCCGTTGCACGGGGTTCTCGCCGGCCCCTAGTCTCCCCGTTCATGCGCTCGCGTTCCATCCTGCTGCTCTGTTTGTTCCTGGCGCCTATCGCCGGGCGCGCAACAGCGCCAACCGTTTCCGTGGCCGAGGCCATCGAGCAGGGTTATCATTCCACCGATCCCACCGCCCTCAATCACGCGGCGGATATCATCGAGCAACAGCTTCGCGCGGAACCCGGCAACGCGGAACTCCAGCGCGCGCTCGCCATCCTCCTTCTCGATCGCCTGCACGACCCCGCGCGCGCCGTCCCTTATCTGCAAAAAGTGGTGGAAGCATCGCCGGAAGACAGCGGCTGGCATCAGTCGCTCGCCCGCGCTTTCCGGGCGACCGGCCAGGTCGATCTCGCCGCCATGCAATTCAGCAAGGCCGCCGAACTCCAACCTGGCGACGCCTGGGTCCGCTACGAACTTGGCAATACCCTGTCCGGCGCCGGGCACTACCCGGAGGCGGCCGAAGCCTATCGCGCTGCACTCGCGATTGACGGCAAGAATACCGACACACGGCTGGCCCTCGCCAAGACTCTCTGGGCCGCAGGCCAGCCCGCGGAAGCCAGCGCCGCCGCGCGCGCGGTCCTAGATTACGATCCGTTGAATCCCGCCGCCCGGTCGCTCTTGCTCGCCGCGGAGCTGCGCTCGCCACCACCACCGCCCAAACCTGTCACCCCCGCACCAGCCGTCGCTCCGCCGAAACCCGTGCATCCCGCGGATGCCGCAGTCGCCAAGGCCTACACCTCCGGCGGCGCCGCCGATTTCGAACAGGCCGCCAAAGTCCTGGAAGCCACCCTGCAAAAATCTCCGCGCGATCTCCCACGGCGCAAGACACTCGCCTACCTCTATCTCGAAAAACTGCATCGTCCGTCCGACGCCGTTGCCCATTTCAAGAAAGTCGTGGAGCTGTCCCCCACCGATGGCGCATGGTGGGACATGCTGGCCAAGGCTCAGGATGCCGCCGGAGATCTTGACGGTGCGGCGGCGAGTTACCGCCACGCCGCACAGTTTGCCCCCCGCGACGTCTGGTCTCGCTACCATCTCGCTTGCACCCTGCGCCGTCTCGGTCGGCGCTCTGAGGCCGAGTCCGCTTTCCGCGACGCCCTCACCGTCGACCCAAAAAACCGCTATGTGCGCCGCGACCTCGCCCGCTGTGCTTACGATTCCGGTAACAAAAAAGAAGCCGCCGCCCTCGCCCACGCGCTCGTCCAGGAAGATCCGAACGACGCCGACGCCCACGCCTTGCTTGGGGACATCGCGCGCTCCCAATTGAATTTCGCCGCCGCCGGCCAGGAATACCAGGCGGCACTCGCCGCCCAGCCCGCCCATGCCATCGCCCTCTCCGGCATCCAGGAAATCCGCCGCCAGGAACGCCCCGAACTCAAGCTCGCCTTTTACACGTTCGACGATACCGACCACTTCCGACAGAGCGGCATCTTCTCCTACACCAGCATGCTGCTCACCGGACGCTTGAAAGCATCGGTCTCCATCAACGAACGCTTCTTCTCCCAGAATCCCTCTCCGCAGATCGACCGCTTCGAGACCGCCGTGGGCCTGGATTACCACTTCTTCACCGGTCTGCAGCTTTCCGCCGGGGCCGGCCAATTCTTGACTGACGGGCACAACGCGAAGTTCGGCGGCAACGTCGCCCTCTACTACCAGCCGGTGAAATTCGCCGACGTTTGGGCCGCCTATCGCTCCGCCGATCCCGTGAACGACAGCTACACCACCGCCAGCCTCGCCTTCAGCCAGAGCGTCGTCTCCGCGGGCCTGAATCTGCGCCCCTGCAAAACCGTCGCCTTCAGCGCAACCGGCAGCCAGGCCCGCTACTCTGATGGCAACACCCGCCGCGCCGCCCTCCTCAGCGGCAGTTGGTACATTCCTCTTCCCGCTTCCCCCGTTGCCCGGGTTGAGTACGAATGGCTCGACTACGACCATCACACCTCCGCCTATTCGTCCCCGCACGATTACGCCCGCCTGCGCCCCGTGCTCGAACTCTCCCCCAGGCTCACCGATTGGCTCAAGGTCGAGCTCCACGGCGAACTCTCCTACGTCTTCGACGAACAGCAGTGGGGCTACGGCTTCACGACTGGCCTGCGCGCAAACAAAGGCGACTCCCTCGAACTCGGCGCCAGCTACATGAAGTACGAAATCCCGGGTGGCCAGACCATCTGGTCCGGCAGCGGTTTCAAAGTCGATTGCGTGGCCCGTTTTTAGGACGGAGCGTAGACATCCCCACTTTGTCCATGGGCTGCCGCTGCGCGTAGTACGCCGCGGCAGGAAAGGCGGTCATGCGCGGCATTCCCATGAACGCCAGCGTCGAGCCTGGGCAGGGTCCCCGGCTCTCAAAGCAATATGTGTGTCGCTTGCGCCAATATCCGTGCAGCCGAATTCCTGCCGCAGAGCGAGCCTTGGGCAGATGAAGAAAGAACGAATGATGCGAAAAACAACCGCCTGAGTTCGCCGCTGGAAGCTGCGGACCGAGTTCGCAGGCCAAGTCCGTGCACAGCGCTCCAGGCAGACGCCCGAGGACATTTTTATGAACACGGAAATCGAAGTCCAAATCCCGGCCACTGATCCAAACCCGCCGGACAAGACAGCGGCGCAGCCAGAGCCGGGCAACACCGTGACGGGCTACAGCGAACGGGACTGGGATAAGCTGCTCAACCGGGTCATGGAAGGAGGCGTCGTTCCCGTGATCGGCCCCCAGGTGCTCCGCGTCGAGCGGGATTCGCAGATGGAATTCCTCTACGATACCTGGGGACGCGAGTTGGCGGAGCAGGCCGGGGCCGCACTACCGACCTGCAATGGAGCGCCCCTTCTCTACCGGGTCTCAAATCAACTCAGTCTCGATCCGACACGGGCGGCGGAATTGGCGAGCGATATCGATTACGTCATTCGACGTGAGACGTGGCCAGTGCCGGCCACGCTGACGAAGTTGGCCCAGATCGAGAACCTGTCGCTCTTCATCACGACGACGCTGGATCATCTGATGGAGCGCGCTTTGCAAGCAGAGCGTCCGCACGCCGCTCACCCGGTCCGCGGCATTGCCTTCCGGCCTGGTGGAAATCGCAAGGAGATCGACTTGCCGGAACAATTCACCCCGGGAAGGGAAGCGG
>Ga0207703_10005090_pt1 | contig 10633 bp, 7 predicted proteins | sample KBSSwiS12_FD_184304 | JGI IMG/M metagenome (GOLD analysis project Ga0207703, IMG submission 184304) | Switchgrass rhizosphere microbial communities from Kellogg Biological Station, Michigan, USA - KBS Switchgrass S1-2 (SPAdes) (version 2) | ecosystem: Host-associated > Plants > Roots >... | reverse complement strand
CTTCTCACGCATGCCGACCGCCACGAACGGCGCGCCGAGCATGCTCACGACCACGAGCGATCCGTACCACAGGAGGCCCGCGGTCGTTGCCACGGCCGAGCTGACGCCGAGGCCGTCAGTGCAACTCAACTTAATCGTGTACGTGCGGCCGGTTCCCGTACCAAGCCGCGACGCGCGAAGCCGAACGGACAGGAAGTAATCAATTGACACGTCGAGATCCGGCCCTGTCGCTGGCCCTTCGGGATTGATCACGCTGCTGATGCGACAGATTGGACTGGGATCGTATTCGTCCGTCACGTGCGGATCGACGGAGACCATCACCATGCGATTGTCCGGTGGCACCAGCACCGGCACATCGACCGTCGGCGCCGCCGCTGGGCCGCCGAATTCGCGTTCGACGGGCGTCAGCAACACCGTGCCGTACTTTGTGCCGTTGTAATTATTGTAGCCGGCGATGATCTGCCCCATGTTGTTGATGGCGCTCGCCGCCACGATGCCGTACTGCAGCCGCTCCGCAGTCGTGATTCGGTATCGCAGGTCAACCATGCCACCAGCGTCGGTGTACAGAAACGGCGTCCAGCCCGAAGACGAATCTGCGCCGCCGACCACGTCGCCCCCATCGTTCAGTGCTGACGCCGAGGCGACGCCGCCGAACGAGCCATACGGGAGAAGGCCGAGATCCCGCATCGGCTGTCCGGGCGCGGCGCGAAAGGCACGCGCCGGAATGTTCCACCCCGACCAGCCGGTCACGACGCCGTCGCGGTTGATGGCCGACGCGCCGCTCCAGTCACCGTACAGCGTTCCGAGCTCGACGAGGCCGGTGCCTTCGGAGAATCGAAACGCATGTCGCGGCTCGGTCATCGAGCCGTCGCGCCACACAACACCGGCGACCTCGCCGTTGTCGTTGATGCCAGCGGCAAAGCTGAAATTCGTCGTCAACTCCTGGAACGTGCCGTCCGGTTGCGTCCTGAACGCATGCCACTCCCACGTGTTTCCGGTGAGACGCCCGTCGTTGCTGATGCCGCGTATCGTCTCAATCTTCGGGTAAATCGGGCTGAGGTCGATCAACCCGCCGCCGCGAGGGGCGATGAATGCGCCATTGCCTGAATTCGGATAGCTCTTGCCGACCACGTCGCCGCGGTCGTTAATCGCGGTCGCGTAGCCTGGCACACCGGCCTGGCTGAGATCTTCGATGCCGCCAGTCGGCGTCCAACGAATCGCGTGAAGCAGGCCATCGGGGCCGACCGCCATGCCGGCAACCTCGCCGTTCACATTCATCGCGTTGCCGACGAGATAGTCACTCCCCGGCAGAAACCCGAGATCCTGCGCCTGGTAAACGCGGATCGTGTCGGCAGACAGCGACGCCACGCCGCCCGCGAGCAATGTGCAACAGACAACAACGGCAAAGCGGTGACGTCCCATGGCAGACGCAGGCGCAAGCTCCGTACCGCGAGTCAGCGCAGCGAATCCCGGCGATTACGACGTGCGGGCGGTTCGCGCGGAGGCGTGAGTCACAGATTCGTCGCGATCGGATCAGGAACGTGTACCGGGCGGTTGCATTCGACGGTCGCCGCCGTGCCGTCTCGCGGCCATCTTCGCTCGCGATCCCAGACGAGAATGTCCACCGCAGCGCGCAGCGCGACTTGAAAGACTAGAGCCAGCGGCGAACGCGTTGCCGATACGCGAGGTAATCAGCGCCGAATCGCCGTTCGAGATACCGCTCCTCCGGCGCAATGACGAACCAACGCACCACCAGGCGATTCTATGAGTCCCTAACTCGCGAGCACTTCGCGAACCTTCATTCCGAGCGCTTCGGAGGTGAAGGGTTTATTGAGGAACGCGACACCGCGCTTGATCACCCCTTGCTGGGCACTCGACTCCTCCGTGTAGCCGGACATGTAGATCACGCGGAGCCCTGGTCGTTGCTCGATCAGCTGTCTCGTCAACTCCGGTCCGCTGGCGCCCGGCATGATGACGTCGGTCAGGAGCACGTCGATCGAGGGATTCTCCTCGAACAGCCGGAGCGCCTCCTTCGCGTCATGAGCGACCAGGACGGTGTAGCCATGCCGCTGAAGCAGTCGTTTGGAAAGGTCGCGAAGCCCCTCTTCATCCTCAACCACGAGCACGGTCGGTGTCCCGGCATGCGCCAGGCGTGGTGACGCAGGCTTGTCGACTGCCGTCGCCACCGCATCCGCCTGCGGAAAATACACCTTGAAGGCCGTGCCCTTGCCGATTTCACTGTACACGCCGACGCTCCCGCCGCTGCGCATGACGATGCCGTAGACCGTCGCCATGCCGAGTCCGGTGCCTTTGCCGGACTCCTTCGTCGTGAAGAACGGTTCGAACAGGCGGGCCCGCACCTGCGGCGTCATCCCGGTCCCGGTGTCCGTGATGGTCAGGCCGACGTAGGCACCCGGCTTCACCTCCGCATGCACCTTGGCGTAGTGCTCGTCCAGTTCGACGTTGGCGGTCTCAATCGTCAACGTCCCGCCATCCGGCATGGCGTCGCGCGCGTTCAGCGCGAGATTCATGACCACCTGGTCGATCTGCCCGCGATCCGCGAGGATGAGTGCGAGATCCGGCCGCAGGGCGACGACAATCTTTACGTCTTTACCGATGAGAGGTCCGAGCATCGCCTGCATGGCGACGACGACGACGTTCAGGTCGAGACGCGTGGGCTCGATGATCTGCTGGCGGCTGAAGGCCAGCAGTTGGCGCGTGAGGCCTGCGCCACGAGCGCCTGCTTTCTGAATCTCCACGATGTCGGCGCGCCGCGCATCGTCCGGGCTCAGATCGGCCAGCACCAGCTCACAGAAACCCACAATCACCGTCAGCACGTTATTGAAATCGTGGGCCACGCCGCTGGCCAGCCGTCCGACGGCTTCCATCTTCTGCAATTGCTGATTCTGCGCCTCCAGCGTGCGCCGTTCGCTGATGTCCTGATAGATTCCGACGCCGCGCACGGCTTCGCCGTGTTCGCCGAGAAGAATACGGCCGGCGCCGCTCAACCACCGGATCGTGCCGTCAGGCAGAATCGCCCGGTGCGCATATGAGAAATCGCTGCCCGACTGAATGGCTTGCGTCATCGTCGTGCGCACCATCTCGCGATCGTCGGGGTGGACGAGATCGACGAACGCCTGAAGGGTCCCGCCAAACGTCCCCGGCTGCAAACCGAACTGCGATTCGAGAATCCCGGACCATCCGACGATACCTGTGGCGAAGTCCACGTCCCAGATGCCGACGTTGGCGTTCTGCAGGGCGAACCGCATCCGCTCGTCGGTGTCGCGCAGCGCCTCAACGGCGACCGTCCGTTCCGTGACGTCCGTGCCGGAACTCAACGAGCCGGCGATGCCGCCGGTTTCGTCGCGGACGACGGTGTTCCGCCACTCGATGAGCCGCTGCACGCCGGAGCGGGTGACGATCGGCGTTTCGTATAACGGCAGCTCTCCGCCGATCAGGTCGCGGAATTTGTCCTTGACCGCGCCCCATATCTGCGCCGGAACAAATGTCTCGATCCAGTCGCGTCCCAACAGCTCTTCGGCGGTCCAGCCGAGAGTCGAGCACGCGTAACGGTTCACCAAGGTGATCCGTCCCTCCTTGTCGAGCGCCATCAGGATGACCCCGGCCGTGTCGAGGTAACGCTGCGCCCGGTCGCGCTCTTCGCGCAAATCGGCCGTTCGCGCGATCAACTCCCCTTGAAGCATGTGGCTGTAGTGGTCGTGATCGTCGCCAAACGCTTTCAGACGCAGCAGGTTCCGCACTCGTGTACACAGCTCGCCGCGATTGATTGGTTTGCTGAGGAAGTCTTCGGCCCCCGCGCTCAGGCCGAACATCCTCGAGTTGCGATCGTCCAGGGCGGTGATCATGATCACCGGGATATTTGACGTCGCGCGATTGCTCTTGATCCGGGCGGCGACCTGGTAGCCGTCGAGTCCCGGCATCATGATGTCGAGCAGGATGAGGTCCGGCGGCGCCTTCGCCACCATCTCGAGCGCCTCCTCGCCGCTGGTTGCGGTGTCGAGGAGGAAGCCTTCCGGCGTGAGCATCACTTCCAGCAGCTGTCTGTTGTGCAGTTCGTCGTCCACGATCAGCACGCGCGGAGGAGCGTGGACGACAGCAGGGCTCGCGTTCATCTTCGTCCTCGGTGCGCTCTCGTCACAACAGTCCTCGTCGCGACACGCGACCGTCGTGGGACCGATCGCTCGGGCTCGCGGTCAGATGCGCCCCGATGACCGCCAGAAAATCCTTGTAGGCCAGCGGTTTGGCAATGTAGCCGTCGCAGCCGGCGGCGCGAATGCGCTCCTCATCGCCTTTCATGGCGAGCGCGGTCAGCGCGATCACCGGAATGCCGCGCGTCGCGTCGCCCTGCTTCAGCAGCCGAGTCGCTTCGAGACCGTCCATGCCGGGTAACTGGATATCCATCAGGATCAATTGCGGCTGTTGGTCGCGTGCGAGTGTCAGGCCCGCCTCCGCATCCGTCGCAGTGATCACGGAATGGCCGGCCGACTCGAGCAGGAAGATGGCGAGCCTCATGTTCGCGGCGTTGTCTTCGACGATCAGAACCTTGGCCATGTCAGACCGCCGATAAACGCCCGGACATGGCTCGGCGGACCTCCGCAATGAAGCCGTCAGCGTCGAACCCGTTCTTTTCCATGATGGCCGAGACAGACCCGCTCAACCTCGGGCGGTCCTCCGGCGTGATCTGCATGGCGGTCACGACCACGATCGGGATGCGCGCCGTGTCGGGCCGGCCCCGCAGGGCCTCCACGACGTCGAACCCGTTGACGTCCGGCATCATCAGATCGAGCACGATGAGATCGGGGCATTCCTGGCGCGCGGCCTCGATCGCCTCGCGGCCGCCGTACGCGCGCAGCACCGTCGCGGCGAGACCCTCGACGCGGAGCGCGACAAGTTCCACTGCCGCGGGATCGTCGTCGACGACCAGCATTTTGAGCGTGCGCTGTCTGGAAACGGGAGACAGGCCGAGATTCACCAGGGCGCCGTATAACTCTTCGCGCGAGATCGGCTTTTGCATCACCGCCGCGGCGCCGAGCGCGAAGCCCTTGTTGCGCTCGGCCACAATTGAAATGATGACGACCGGGATGACCGCGAGCGCCGGCACTTGCTTGATCCTGCCGAGGAATTCCCATCCGTCCATGTTCGGCAGCATGATGTCGAGCGTGATCAGCACCAGCGGCTGCTGCACCGCGAGCACCAGCGCGGCCTCGGCGGACGCGGCGTGCAGTACCGTGAAACCCTCGGCCTCGAGCTGCACGCGGATCAGCTCCGCCGACTTGACGTCGTCTTCCACGACGAGTGCAACGCGCGCGCCCGTGCGCGCGCCGACGCGCTGAAACTCGGGCCCGCTGGCCCGGACGGCCGCCTGCTCCGGCGTCCGCAGCGGCAACCACACGGTGAAACAGGAACCCTGTCCCGCCGCACTCTCGGCAGCCACCGATCCGCCGTGTAACTCGGCGAGCTGCTTCACCATGGCCAGACCGAGGCCGGTCCCTTCGAACTTGCGCGACAGGCCGCTGTCAATCTGACTGAACGGACGGAACAGCTGCAGAAGTGCGTCGGGCAGGATACCGATCCCGCTGTCGGTGACGCGAATCTCGAGAAAGTCCGCGAAGGTATCGTCGGCGTACGGAAAATACCGCCCGGCCCATGGACCGGATGCCTGTCCGACTGCGGCGCGCGGCACACGCCTGGCGCGCAGGGTGACGCGACCGCCTTCGGGCGTGAATTTCATCGCGTTCGAGAGCAGGTTGTACAGGATCTGTTTGACCTTGCGAGGGTCCACCTGGATCGCCCCCTGGTCCTCGTCTCCGAGATCGAGATCGAGGCGAATCCGGCGGCTCGCGGCCTTCTCCCTGATGATCGACAGGCTGTTGACGAACATCGAGCCAACCGGCATCGACTCGAGGTCGAGCGTCATCTTGCCGGCTTCCACCTTGGACAGGTCGAGGATGTCGTTGATCAGCGACAGGAGATGCTTGCCGCTGCCAAAAATGTCGCCGATGAAGGCGCGCTGTTTCTCCGTCAGGTCGCCCATCAGGCCGTCGCGAAGCACCTCGGAAAAGCCGATGATCGCATTGAGCGGCGTCCGCAGCTCGTGCGACATGTTGGCGAGAAATTCTGATTTCATCCGGCTGGCGTCTTCGAGCTCCGCGTTCTTCTGCACCAGCGTTTGTTCGAAGCGCTTCAACTCGGTCACGTCGCGGGCCGCGGCGAACACGCCTTGCAGACTGCGATCGCGGTCGTGGAAGGTGGTCGCGTTGTAGGACACCACGGTTTCCTTGCCGTCCCTGGCGCGCGCGGTGAGCTCGTAGTTGGTGACTTTACCTTCACTGAGCACACGCTTGATGCCGGCCTCGGCCCGGGCGGGATCGGTGAAGTAGTTCTTGAAGGGCGCGCCAATCAGCTCGTCGCGCGTGCATCCGGTCAGCGTCTCTGTCTGCTTGTTGATGTCCGTGATGATGCCGCGTGGGTCGCAGGTCATCAGGGCGTCGATATTGGATTCGATCAGCGAACGCGTGTAGAAATGCTGGTCGCGCAGTCGCTGGTCGAGCTTCTTCCGCTCCTCTTCGACCTGCTGCCGCGCGGTGTTGTCCGTGCCGATGAGGAGATAACCGATGATGACGTCTTGCGCGTCTCTCAGCGCCGTCACCGACACGACCGCCGGGAACCGGCTCCCGTCCTTGCGGATGTAAGTCAGCTCGTAGATGTCTTCGATCCCTCGAGAGGCCTTGAACACCAGGGCTTCGAAGCCCGGCGTAATCGGCGTCCCGAGCTCGACACTGAGTGCGGTGGCGCGCGCAATGACTTCCTGCGGGTCGGAGATGTCGGCCGGCGTGATGGTATTCATCACTTCGGCGGCGGTATACCCCAGCATCCGCTCCGCGCCGACGTTGAAGATCTGGATGACACCGTTCGCGTCGGTGGCAATGCTCGAGAAGTTGGCGCTGTTGAAAATAGCTTTCTGCAACGCTCCGGTTTTCAGCAACGTTTCTTCGGACGGCGACGTGCCGGTTGCAAGAAGAGCCGTCGGAGGGAGGCCGCCGGAACCGCCCTGGGGACTCTTAGGACCGATGTTGTGTGCAGTCGGCATATGTCAGCACTTCTTCCGTCCTGCGGCTCTCTCGCGTAGTGCCGTCAGCAGCAGGTGTGACAAATGGCTTACAGCATTTGTGAGCGGCTCGCTGACAGCCAGCAGACAACAATCGAAAACCAGCGTAGGACACCGAACTTAACGGCGCTGTCTCCTTTTGCACAGTGAGGAAGGCCGAGGTGGTCATTTCGTCCGCTGTTGGGTTTGATGTGGGTCGCGGCTTGCACGTGGCGTCAAGGACGAACTGAGGAGCTCGACAATGTCAGCCAGCCCACGAGCCGATAGCGGAGCGAGCGGACCGTTCGCCGATCGCCGCGAGGCAGGGAAAGAGTTGGCCGCCCGGCTCGCCGCGTATGGCGGCCGGCCGGACATCGTCGTGCTGGCGCTCCCTCGCGGCGGCGTGCCTGTGGCCTACGAGATTGCCAAAGCACTCGACGCGCCCCTCGATATTTTCCTGGTGCGGAAGATCGGCATGCCCGGTCACGCGGAATACGCGATCGGCGCGATCGCGTCCGGAGGCGTTCGTGTGCTCAGCGACGATGTCATCCGGTGGCACGGCATTCCAGACAGTCAAATCGAGACGATTGCCCGGCAGGAGCTCGCCGAATTGCAGCGGCGCGAGCGGGAGTACCGACAGGGCCGCGCGCTGACCGACCTCCGCGGCCGGACTGTGATTCTGGTCGACGACGGCCTGGCCACCGGCTCGACGATGCGCGCCGCCGTCCAGGCCGTCCGCAGCCACTCGCCCTCTCGCGTCGTCGTCGCCGTCCCTGTCGGCGCCCCGTCCACCTGTGCGGAGCTCGCGGCCCTCGCGGACGAAACAGTGTGCGCCCGGATGCCGGAGCCCTTCTCTGCCGTCGGGTTGTGGTACCGCGATTTTTCCCAGACCACGGATGAGGAAGTGCGGATGTTGTTACGTGAGCACGCCAGAGACGTCAAGGCCGGCGGTGCGGTTGACGAGTGATCCACACGCGCGTGCTGCGCTCCGCACGGGATTGACGTTCGTTACCGTCGACAAGCTGCCGCACACGTTCCATCGGCGCTGTGCGCCCACGTCACGGCGCAGTCGTGCGATCACGTTTGCGCAGGAGCGAGCGCAACGCCCCGAACCCAATCCACACCAGCGCAGCCGTCACGAAGTCTCGCGCCCCGGCTCGCCCCGGTCCCAGCAGCTTTCTGTCTGACGCTGGTACAAGGTGATGGCGCGGTGACGACATCTCGATCTTCTCGGAACGCGCGCCTTCCGTCACCCGTGATCCGTGACTGTGTGCGTAGAGCCAGGTGAACTCAGCGCCCAACAGGAAGATCTGCGCCGAATAGAAGACCCATACCAGCAGAACGACGAGTGATCCGGCGGCACCGAAGCTCGATGCCACACCGGCCTTACCCAGGTACAGGCCAATCAGGAACTTTCCCACGGTGAAGAGCACGGCCGTGGCGAACGCCCCCCGCCACACGTCGCGCCAGGTCACACGGACGCTCGGCAGGATGCAGTACATCATCGCGAACAACGCCGTCACGAAGGCCACGCTCACGACCTGGTTCACGATTTCCATCGTGATCACCCAGCCGGGGAACCACGCGCCATACCACTTGCCGAATGCGGCAAGGCCTGCACTGACGACGAGCGACACGAGGAGCAAAAAGCCGATCGATACAATCAGACCGAACGAGAGCAGACGCGTCCGCAGCATGCCCCAGATCCCCGACGGCCTGACGGCCGCCGGCGCGCGCCAGATGCGATCCAGATCGCTTTGCAGCTCGGCGAAGATCGACGTCGCGCCGACGACCAGCGTGACGATGCTGATTGCCGACGCCATGATGCTCTGTGCCGGATGGTTCGCATTGTTGAGCAGCGCTTCGACTGCCGCCGCGCCTTCCGGACCGATCAGTCCTCCAAGCTGCGCGACAACCTGGCTGCGTGCGGCATCCGCATCGAAGAGAAGGCCAGCCGTCGAGATGACGAGCAAGAGCAACGGCGCCAGCGAGAACAGGGTGAAGTACGCGAGCGCGGCACCCATGCTCGGGGCGTAGTCGTCGATCCAGGCCGTGACCGACTTTCTGGCAAGCTCCACCATAGTGGCAGCACGCCCATCACGGTTCAGTTCGTCTTTTGTCGGCCCGCCGCCGTCCGGCCTGTCATCCATCGCGACCCTCGAATGGAATCATCGTTTCGCAAAGGCGTGCCGGCTCGCTTCGCTCGCGTGCGACCGCTGTTCGCAGATGAGGGCGCGGCGACGCCTGGAGTCATGACCGATCTGTCTCGCAAGCCACGTGCCGGGCGCCTGGGTTGCAACGCGCGCGTGCGGATGTCTAAAGCGCTTCCCAGGAGACGCCTGCCTCGGTCAACACCCTCCGGGCCATCGCCTGCCCCATGGACGCTTGCCGGGCGCGCGCGTACGCGATCAGCTGACGCAGAATGTCCTCGGGCACCGTTCGCGCCGCCAGCTGTTTCGTCAACGTCTGGCGATAGTCCGGATCCTCGACGAGGGCGCGCGCGATTTCAGGAAACGAGGCTGGCACGGTCATCGGCTGGAGTGTCCGATCGCATGGCCGGACCCGCGCCTGCTGGAGGCAGCAGGCGCGGATCCCATCGGAACGGCAGCATCAACGATCGCTCGAGCGTGACGTCCTCGCGTTCGGGAAAACCCGGAACGCCGATCGTGATCTCCGTCTGCGGGACGTCCAGCCTCAAGCTGCGGTGAACCCGGTCCCAACACGACAGCAGGCTTGAATAGTTCGAGTCGGTTTCGGCCGGACGCGTCGAATGGTGGATGCCGTGCATCCGTGGCGTCACGAAGACGGTGTTCAGCCCCTGCTCCACCTCGATAGGCAGCTCCAGGTTGCTATGGTGGAACACGACGGAAACGAGGAGCATCTGCTGCCACAAACGGAGCGTTTCGCGATCGACGCCGAGCAGCAGCACCTGCAGCGCGCGGAAACCGGACGCCATCGCCAGCTCGCCGAAATGGAAGCGCACACCGGTCGTCGAATCGAGATCGAGATCGACGTGATGAACCGCGTGGAAGCGCCACAGGAACGGCGCGTGGTGATTCAGGCGGTGCCAGAGGTACAGCGTGTAGTCGAGCAGCAGAAATCCAAGGGCGACGCGCAGCGCGCGCGGCATGGGAAGCCGCCGGAGCAGTCCCAGCCGTCGCCGCTCGGCCAATCGCTGCACCGGGGCCACGATGGGCATTTCCGCGGCCGCCGTCGTCGCGGCGGCGAGCAGGCCGATCGTCAGGTTGCGTCCAACGCGCTCGGGCCCGGGCTCCGCCTGACGGCGCAACGGACGCCGCCGTTCGGCGACAAAGAGCGCCCCCAAAGCCGCGCCGAACGCGAGCCACTTCAGCGACCGTTTCAACCGAATCCCTAAGTCCTAAGCCCTCAGCCCTTAGCCCTACGCAATCACAGCTTAGGGACCATCCACGGCACGACGTAGGCCTGGAGCATCGCGACGACACCCATCAATGCCGTGAGAATCAGGCTGTGGAGGATCACTTTGGCGAGAATCTCGCCTTCGCG
>Ga0207703_10005073_pt1 | contig 10657 bp, 9 predicted proteins | sample KBSSwiS12_FD_184304 | JGI IMG/M metagenome (GOLD analysis project Ga0207703, IMG submission 184304) | Switchgrass rhizosphere microbial communities from Kellogg Biological Station, Michigan, USA - KBS Switchgrass S1-2 (SPAdes) (version 2) | ecosystem: Host-associated > Plants > Roots >... | reverse complement strand
GCGGTGGCCGGATCTAAGCGCGGGTCACACTTGGCGTTGTCGATTGCGCGGCTGGAGGCGCTGGCGGAGGGGCGAGTTCAGAAGATTGGGTTGTCGGCGACGGTGAGTCCCATCGAAGAGGTGGGACGGTTCTTGAGCGATCGCGCGCAGATCATTCAAGTGGGGCGGCGGCGGGATATGGATGTCGCGGTGGAAGTGCCGCGCGATGAACTGGGGGCGGTGGCGTCCAACGAAATGTGGTCGGAGATTTACGACCGCACGGCGGCGCTCATCGGGGAGCATCGCACGACGCTGGTCTTCGTCAACACGCGCCGGCAGGCGGAACGCATCGCTCACGCGCTGGGCGAACGAATGGGAGAGGGCGCGGTGCTGCCGCATCACGGGAGCTTGTCGCGGCGGCTGCGTCTCGAAGCGGAGCAGCGGCTGAAGCGCGGCGAGTTGCGGGCGGTGGTGGCAACGGCATCCCTGGAATTGGGGATCGACATCGGAACGGTCGACCTGGTGTGCCAGATGGGTTCGCCGCGTTCGATATCGGTAGCGCTGCAGCGCATTGGGCGTGCGGGGCATTGGGTGGGAGCGAAACCCAAAGGCAGAATCTTCGCGACCACTCGGGATGAGTTGATCGAGAGTGCGGCGGTGGTTCGTTCGATTAAGAGAGCCGAGCTGGATCGTCTGGAGATTCCGCCCGCTCCCTTGGATATCCTGGCGCAGCAGATCGTCGCCATGGCGGCTTGCGATGACTGGGATGAAGATGCGCTGTTCAAATTTGTGCGCAGCGCTTATCCTTATCGGCAGCTTGCCCGGCGCGACTTCGACGCCGTGGTCGAGATGCTGTCCGAAGGCATGGCGACGTCGCGCGGTCGTCGCGGGGCGTTCCTGCATCGGGATCAGGTGAATCACCGCGTGCGCGGGCGTCGCGGGGCGCGGCTGATGGCGATCACGAACGGCGGCGCGATCCCGGATAGCGCTCAATATCAGGTGGTGGCGGAGCCGGAGGGAACCGTCGTCGGTACCATCGACGAAGATTTCGCGGTGGAGAGCCTGGCGGGCGATGTCTTTCTGTTGGGCACGACGTCGTGGCGCATCAAGCGTGTGGAAACCGGACGCGTTCGGGTCGAGGATGCGCACGGCGCTGCACCGTCGATTCCCTTTTGGCGCGGCGAGGCGCCGGGCCGGACGCGAGAACTGTCGCATACAGTGTCTGAGTTGCAGATTGAGGTGGCGGAGCGCACCGATGCGCTCGACATGCTGATGTCGGAATGCGGCTTGGATCGGCTGGGTGCGGAGCAAGCGGTGGAGTACGTCCGCGCAGGCGCACGATCGCTGGGTGCGGTGCCGAGCGAAGACACGGTGGTGGCGGAACGATTCTTCGACGAGGCCGGCGGCATGCAGATGGTGGTGCACGCTCCGTTCGGATCGCGCATCAATCGGGCGTGGGGGCTGGCTCTGCGCAAACGCTTCTGCCGGGCCTTCAACTTTGAGTTGCAGGCGGCGGCGACGGACAACGGACTGGTGCTGTCGTTGAGCGATCAACATTCTTTCCCGTTGGAAGTCATCTTCAGTTACCTGCGGCCGGATACGGTGACGCACGTTCTGACGCAGGCGATGCTGGCGGCTCCCATGTTCGGGGCGCGCTGGAAATGGAATGCATCGCGGGCGCTGGCGGTGCCGCGTTTTATGGGCGGGCGCAAGGTGCCGCCTCCGATTCAGCGGATGCGCGCTGATGATTTGCTGGCCGCTGTGTTCCCGGATCAGGCGGCGTGCGCTGAGAACCTGACGGGCGAAATCCGCATTCCGGATCATCCGCTGATCAACGAGACTATCGATAACTGCCTGCACGAGGCGATGGATCTGGATGGGCTGATCGCGATCCTGGAACGCATGGAGGAAGGGACGATCAAGACAGTGGCGGTCGACACGCCGGAGCCGTCGCCTTTCTGCCACGAGATTCTCAACGCGAATCCGTATGCGTTTCTGGATGACGCGCCACTGGAGGAGCGCCGCACGCGTGCCGTGCAACTTCGGCGCAGCCTGCCGCCGGCGGATGCGGCCGGCCTGGGGGCACTCGACCCGGCTGCGATCGCTGAAGTGGCCGAGCAATCCTGGCCCGTGGTTCGCGATGCCGACGAATTGCATGACGCGCTGCTGACACTGGTGATTTTGCCTCCCGTCGAAGAATGGCGCGGCTACTATGACGAACTGGCGCGGGCGGGACGCGCGTCGACAGTCGACGGACGTTGTGTGGCGACAGAACGGCTGGATCGCAAGGACGATACGCTCGCGATCCTGCGTGGATGGGCGGATTCGATTGGCCCGTTTACCGCGGCGGCGCTGGCGGCGCGACTGAGCTTGCCGGTAAGCGATGTCGAAATCGCGCTGGCGCAGCTCGAAGGCGAAGGCTTGATCCTGCGTGGGAATTTCACTGGCGTGGATCACGAATTCTGTCATCGGCGCATTCTGGCGCGGATCCACCGCCAGACGCTGGGACGATTGCGGCGCGAGATTGAACCGGTATCGTCCGCCGACTTCATGCGCTTCCTGTGCCGCTGGCAGCACTTGACTCCGGGCGCAAGACTGCATGGTGTCGACGGCCTCTACCAGGTCTTAAAACAGCTTCAGGGTTACGAAGTTTCCGCCGCTGCATGGGAATCGACGGTGCTGCCGGGTCGTGTACACAAGTATGATCCCGAGTGGCTGGATCGCTTGTGCCTGGCGGGCGAAGTCATGTGGGGACGGCTGTCGCCGCATCCGTCGCTCGAGTCGCAAGGGAGTCGCAAGGTGCGGCCGACCCGCGTGGCTCCACTGGGAATTTTTCTGCGCGAAGACGCCGCGCGGTTGCTGCCAGCGGCGAATGAGGTGCAGCAAAACTGGTCGCACCCAGCGAAGGATGTTCTGGCGGCGCTTGAACAGCGCGGGGCCTCCTTCTTCCATGACCTGGTGCGCGCCACCGGGCGTTTGGCGAGCGAGGTCGAGGACGGATTGTGGGAATTGGTGGCCGGCGGGCGCGTCACCGCCGACGGCTTCGAGAATCTGCGGGCGTTGATCGATCCCAAACGGCGGCGCGGCGAGGGGCGCGGACGAATGTCACGTCCACGGCATGCGACGGGGCGGTGGGCGATTTTGGAAACGGGCGTTTCGGGAAGCGACGTCGAGTTCTACGCGCGGATGCTGCTCGACCGCTGGGGCGTGGTGTTCCGCGATGTGCTGGCGCGGGAAACGCTGGCGCCGCCGTGGCGCAACCTGCTGGTGCTGCTGCGCCAATGGGAGGCGCGGGGCGAAGTGCGCGGCGGACGGTTCATCTCCGGATTCTCGGGCGAACAATTCGCGCGGCCGGAAGCTGTGGAACTGCTGCGCGAACTACGGCGCAACGGGAAACAGGGCGAGGAAATCGAAATCGCTCTCGCCGATCCGCTGAATCTGACCGGCGTGATTCTGCCCGGCCCGCGCACCAGCGCGCTCGCGCAAGGCGTGCTGCGATTGCGCGATGGCGTGCAGCAGGAAGAGCCGTCGCCGATGCCGGGGCTGCAGGTATCGGCGTAGGGCATGCGTATCGCGCTTGCGAACATCCGGCATCCGGCGAATCCCGACGCGTCGGTCAGGTTAGCCGAAGACGCAATCGCGCAAGCAGCGGTCGAACGCGCCGACATCATCTGCTTTCCGGAGTGCTTCGTTCCCGGCTACCGGGGATTGGGCAAAGTGGTGCCGCCCCCAGACGCGGCGTTCCTCGAATACGCATGGTCGGTCATCGCCGCGGCTGCTGCGGAGGCAAATATAGCAGTGGTTCTCGGCACTGAACGCATCGATAGTGATGCGTTGTTCGCCACTGCGCTGGTCATCAACGCCGATGGAACCATCGCCGGTTTCCAGGACAAAGTCCAGATCGATCCTTCAGAAGAAGGAACCTATTCGTACGGGTCCGGCAGGCGGGTATTCCAAGCCGGTCCGCTGACGTTTGGCGTCGCGATTTGCCATGAAGGCTGGCGTTACCCGGAGACGGTCCGCTGGGCCGTGCGGCACGGCGCGCACATCGTATTCCACCCGCACTTCCATCTGGCGGAACCCGGGAGTTACGTGCCGACGACTTTCGCCGATCCCGCGAACACCTTCCACGAAAAAGCAGCCTTGTGCCGCGCCGCTGAAAATACCTGTTATTTCGCAACCGTCAACTTCGCCAGCGCGGGATCGCCGACCACCTCGGCGGTGGTTCGTCCCGACGGAACGCTGCTCTGCTACCAGCCCTACGGCAAAGAAGGTTTGCTGATCGCGGACATCGACATCAATGAGGCCACCGGCCTCCTCGCGTCGCGCTGCAGGTCCTAAGCCGCTCGCGAAATCTCTTCCACTACCTTGGCTGTAGCCGCGGGCTGCTCGATGCGAGTGGCGACGTCGGCTTGGGCAATAATGCCGGCGAGGCGCCCCTCGTGGTCCACAACCGGGATGCGCCGCAACTGGTGCTTCGCCATGGCGTCGAGCGCCATCTGCCAACTGTCGTCGGTCTTGCACGATATCATATTGCGCGACATTACATCCTCAACTCTGGTTTTGCGCGCGTCGCGGTTTTCCGCCACAACTTTGAGGGCCAGGTCGCGATCCGTCACGATTCCGATCAGCCGTTTCTTGTCGTGGCTGTCGATCACCGGCATGGCGCCCACGTCCTCGGATTTCATGGATTGCGCCACCACGTGGACGGTGTCGTCGGGGAGGCAACAGGTCAGATCGCTGGTCATTACGTCGCTGCATTTGTTTCCGAGCATGAAAATTAAATCTCCTACTCGAATGCTTAGCACGCGGAGCACCGCTGTCTTTGGCGGGCTTTGGCAGCGGCCGGCCGCGGCCCGGTAACGCTATTCCGTCAAGATGACCAAGCGTGGTCGATAGGATGGTCCACACCACGGCTGCGGCGCATGCGAAGATGGACCCAGGATTGCACCGGCTCAAATATGGAATGGAAACCAGGCGGGGTCAGCGACGACGTTGAAGATCGCCGCGATGAAGGTGGCGGTGGTGGAGGCGGCGGATTCTCCGGCATGGGTTTCGGAGCGCCGCACCTCGGAATCGGCGGGATGCTGCTGCTCCTGGTGCTTAGCCTGGTGTTCCATCGCAATCTATTCACCCTCTTTTTAGGCGATCCTGGAACGGATCGGCCGGCTGCCAGTTATGCTCCCGCCAGCGGCGGCGATCAAAGCACGCAGGTGCAATTCGTATCATTTGTGCTCGACGACACGCAGTCGACCTGGCAGAATTTACTACCCGATCAAGCCGGCAAACAGTACCGCCATGCCAAGCTTGTGCTGTTTCGCGACTCGATCGATTCGGGCTGCGGAGAGGCTCAGAGTGCGACCGGTCCGTTCTACTGTCCGGGCGATGAAAAGGTGTACCTGGACCTGGGCTTTTTCGACGAACTAAAGAGCCGGTTCGGTGCGCCGGGAGAATTCGCGCAGGCCTACGTGATCGCGCACGAGATCGGTCATCACGTGCAGAAAGTGCTGGGGATCGAGGGCAAAATCCAGCGCCTGCGGCAGAGCGATCCGGCGCAGGCGAACCCGCTGTCGGTGCGCCTGGAGTTGCAAGCCGATTGTTTTGCGGGAGTCTGGGCGAAATCCACTGAGCAGCGGAAAATAGTCGACCAGAGCGATATCGCGGCGGGCTTGCGCGCGGCGGCGGCAGTGGGCGACGACCGTCTGCAGAAGATGGCCACCGGACACGTCAGCCCGGAGAGCTTCACGCATGGTTCGTCGCGGCAGCGCATGCAGTGGTTTCAGAGTGGCTTGGATGCCGGCCAGATTTCGGCCTGCGATACGTTCGCGGCTGCTCAATAGCTGCACCCACATCTCCTTGAATTCCACGGCCATCCTCAGCTACGCTGGCTGGGGGACGCGAAAATTCAACAGGAGAACGATTCATGCGCTATACGAAAGTACTGCTGACGGCTGTGATGACGGCGGCGCTGCTCGCGTCGGCCGTAACCGCTAGCGCCCAGGACAAGGGCAAGAAAAAGGGCGGATTTCAGCTTCCGCCGATGATTCACATCAGCATCGCGGATTTTGCCGACGGCGGCCGCATCCCCAACAAGTACACTTGCGCCGCGAGCCCTACCAGTCCTTCGCCGGCGATGACGTGGTCCGGCGCGCCGGCCACTACGCAGAGCTATGTGGTAATCCTGCATGATCCCGACCCGGTGCTGGGCGGCTCCGCCACCAATGACGTGCTGCACTGGGCCATTTTCGATATTCCGGGCGACGCCAAAGGCTTGCCGGAGGGAGTGAAGGCCGGTGAACAGCCGGATGGTGCGCGGCAGATCAACAATATTGCCGGGAACCCGGTTTACATGGGGCCGTGCGCGCCTCCGGGGCATGGCGATCATCACTACACCTTCGAAGTTTACGCGCTGAGCATCAAGCTGGGTCTGCCGGCTTCGACTTCGCGCGCCGATTTGATGAACGCCATGAACGGGAGAGTGATCGCCAAGGGCGTTTATATTGGGATCTTCGGGCAGAAGTAGGCGGGCGTTTTCGGCGAGCCTTGGCCGCGCGGCGCGAGGCGCGCGTCGCTACAAGCTGGCGCCGTGGGCTTCTAAAAAATCCACCATCGCCTGCTGCCCCTTGGTAAGCGCGAGATCGAGCGGACGCTGCTGATTTTCGGCGCGCACGCTGACATCGGCTCCGGCTTCAGCGAGGACACGCGCGAATTCCACATCGCCGCTCTGGGCGACGGAATGTAACGGCGTCCATCCACCGCTTTGGCGCGCATTCACATCGGCTCCGGCGTCGAGCAACAGCTTCGCCACGGCCGGTGCGCGACCGGCGGCGGCTGCGTGCAGCGCGGTGTTGCGCATCGCATTGGTGGAGGGCGCATCCGCCTTCGCACCTTTATTTAGAAGCGTGCGCACGGCGTCCACATGCCCGAAATGAGCTGCCAAGTGCAGCGGCAGCCAGCCATCGGGACTCACCGCGTTCACCAGCGAACGGTTGCCGGCCAGCAGGCTTTCGATTTCCCCGGCGTCGCCGAATATCGCCGCCGCAAAAATGGCGAGTGTGGGGTCGTCGGCGACGTGCGCTGTCGCGCTCGCGCGGTCGCCGGCTCGAAAGGCTTCGTAGATTTTCTGCATAGCGGTTGCACCCTTTTATGCCGCGGGCGCGAACACGTCTTCGGCTTTGGACACTTCCCAGGCCAGATGATTGATATAGAATAGCAGCGCCGCGGGCGGATATTTGTCGTGAAATTTATCCCACGCGGTCTGCTGCCAGCCTGGCTTGAGATAGGTGCTGACGTCGGTGTCCTTAGCAAAAAAACCGTCTTCGTGAGGCACGCCCAGCTCGTCGAGAACCGCCTTGATCATGTCCATGTGCGAAATCAGGATGGCTTGGGCCAAATCTGTGGCTAGATCCGCATTGCCCTCTTCCTGCAGGCGCGCGAATTGCCTGGGCGCGCACTTGCGCAAGGCTTCGGTGTTCAATTTGTGCAGGTGCAGGCGGGTCTTGAAGGGCTCGAACATCTGAAACGTTTTTAGGCGGCCGAGCGAGATGGAGCGCAGGAGCTGCTCGAATTGTTCCGGGCCCATGCGGAGAAAAATATCAGAAAGCTGCATCACCGTTATTGTAGCGGGGTGGTTGGAGATTGTATTGAGGGTAGCGCGTCAGACGCGGCGCGTGGGATGGCAAGCTGATTGCTGGAGATATTGTGGAAGGAGGCAGTCATGTTGTCCACCGAACTGCTGGATTGCAAGAGTCTTATCCCCGGATCGATGATCGACGTCGAGACCAAGAGCCGCCATTATCACATTGAATACCTGGGCGGTAATTCCATCCGAGTGTCGGGTCATCCGGAATATTGTCCCGATCCGGTGCCCGCCAGTTTGCATGGCGCACTCGATCAGGATGGCTGCCTCGAACTGGGTTTTATCGCGTGCGGGATGAAATTAATTTTTGTGCTGGGCGGCGACCAGCCGATTACGACCTCGCGCGTGCTGCATGTGAGCTTCGAACAGCCGGATCGTATTCAGTAAATTCAAGCCCCCAACTTCGTCGCCAGGTCTCCGATATCGTTCGATACAACGTCGAACTCGCCCGTTTTTGCGTGGTCGGCTTTACCGCCGGGACCGCGCTCATTGGGACGGTGGATGAACCCGGTTCGCAATCCAAAGCTTGCGGCCGCACGCAGATCCCCCGAGTGCGCCGCGGCCATCATCACTTCTCCCGGTTTCAATCCCAGGAGGTCCACTGCGGTCAGATATGCTTCTCGATCCGGCTTGTAATGCTTGGCCAGCTCGGCCGAGAGGATCAAGTCCCACGGCAGGCCGGCGTTCTTCGCCATTTCGGTAAGCAGAGATACATTGCCGTTCGAGAGCGGGGCGATAATGTACTTTTTCTTCAGGCGTGTGAGACCAGCTACTGCGTCCGGCCACGGCTTCAGCCGGTGCCACACCTTATTCCAATGATCGATCTCAGCCTCGCTCAGCCCGCTCATGCCGAATTCCTTCAGCAGATCGTTCAGCAGCATGCGATGGAGGTCGTCGAGCTTGGTCCAGGGCAGTTCGCCCTTGCGGACTCGTTCCATGGCGGGTGCGTAGCCGTCGCGCCAGCGGTCTGCGAAACGCGCCCAGTCGATGGGCGAACCCTTGGCGCCGCTTCGTGCCGCGCTCCACGCCTGACCTTCGGCGATAATCGATCCGCGCCAATCGACCACTGTTCCAAAGGTGTCGAAGACCAGTGCCTTCACCGGCATTTGCGATTGTGCGCGCAGCGGGGGCGTCGCCACTTGCGCCATGGCGGCGCCGATACTCACGGTCTTGGCGAAGTTTCTGCGTGTCATGATCATCCTCCTGTCTCGGCTAACAACTCCACAGCATACGCCGCTCCGGCGGGCGTGTCTTCATGCTTGAAAAAGACGAACACGTCGCGGCCGGCTCCCAACTGTTGCCGCACCCGCTCGGCGATCTGCTGGCGGTCTTCGGGCGAATACTCTTCTTTGCGCAGGCGCGCGTAAACGAAGGGAGCCGTCACCACCTGCGGCACCTCGAATTTATCCGATTCGGCCAGGCACAGGGCGACATGATGCTGCTCCAATAAACGATATACCTCATCGGTCAGCCACGTCGCGTTGCGAAATTCGAACGTAGTGCGGATGTCCTCTGGCAGTTTCGCCAGAAACGCGCCCAGCACCGCCACGTCCAGCTTGAAATTCGGCGGCAACTGAAACAGCACCGGACCCAGCCTGCGCGACGCCCGCAGGGGTTCCAACGCCTTGAAGAACAATTCGTTGAACTCGGATTCCTTCAAGCGGTTGATATGCGTGATCCGCATGTGCGCTTTGCAGGCGAACAGGAACCCGTCGGGCGTCGCCGACACCCAATTCTCGAGCGTCGCGGCCTTGGGCAACTGGCGGAAGGTGTAGTTGATCTCCACCGCGTTCAGCTTCGTCGCGTAGTGCTTCAGGAAGTCCTTGGCCGGCAGTTTTTGCGGATAAAATTCCGGTTTCCAGGTGGCGTAGGCGAATCCTGAGGTCCCTGCGTAAAGCCGCTGCATCCTCTCAGGCTACACTGAAGTTATAGTGCATCCCCACTCCGCCGAACGATCGCCCTCGGCCAAACATTCGCGAGACAAGGCCGTAACCCCTAAGCGCAAACAGTCCGAGCGCATTCGCGAAATCTGGCCTGACCTGCGCGAGATGATCCTGCCGCGCCGCAAATTGCTGGCGCTGGGGTTGGCTCTGATGATCATCAACCGCTTGAGCGGAATGGTGCTGCCGTATTCCACGCGGTACCTTATCGATAACGTGGTCGGCAAGCACCAGATTGCGCTGCTGACGCCGCTGGTGCTCACGGTGCTGGGCGCGACTTTGATTCAGGGCATCACGTCGTTCACGCTCACGCAGCTGCTCTCGAAAGCCGGACAGCGCCTGATCGCGGAGCTGCGCCAGAAGGTTCAGCAGCACATCGGACGTCTGTCAGTGGGCTATTACGATGCCAATAAAAGCGGAGTGTTAGTCTCGCGCATCATGACGGATGTCGAAGGCGTGCGCAACCTGATCGGCACCGGACTGGTCGAGTTCGTGGGCGGCGTCATGACGGCTGTCATCGCTTTGGTAGTGCTGCTGCGGATCAGCGCGGTGATGACCGGGCTCACCGCCCTGTTCGTCGCGGCATTTGCTTTGGCCTTATCGAAAGCCTTCACCAAAATCCGTCCGATCTTTCGCGAGCGCGGCAAGATCAACGCGGAGGTCACCGGCCGCCTGACTGAATCGCTGGGCGGCGTGCGTGTCGTTAAGGGATACCATGCCGAGGAACGCGAGGCTGCCGTGTTCGCGGGCGGAGTCAAACGCCTGCTGATGAATGTGGAGCAGTCGCTTACCGCGATGTCGTTCATGAGTCTCTCGGCCACGGTGCTGATGGGCATCGTGGGCGCGGTAGTGATGTATGTCGGCACGCGGCAGATCTTCGCGGGCACGCTGACGCTGGGCGGATTCGTCACTTTCACCGCGTTCCTGGCGTTCCTGGTCGCGCCGGTTTTCGGAGTCGTCGGCATCGGCACGCAGATCACGGAGGCGCTGGCCGGACTCGACCGCACGCACGAAGTGCTGAAAGAGCGTCCCGAGGACCGCGATCCGCGGCGCACGGTTGCGCTCGGCCCGATTCGCGGCGAAGTGGTTTTTGAAAATG
>Ga0207703_10005068_pt1 | contig 10664 bp, 9 predicted proteins | sample KBSSwiS12_FD_184304 | JGI IMG/M metagenome (GOLD analysis project Ga0207703, IMG submission 184304) | Switchgrass rhizosphere microbial communities from Kellogg Biological Station, Michigan, USA - KBS Switchgrass S1-2 (SPAdes) (version 2) | ecosystem: Host-associated > Plants > Roots >... | reverse complement strand
TGAACGTCGTCTATGCATTCGCAGTCGCGCCGTCGATCCCGTGGGCGGTGATCCCGCTCATGATCTACGGCATCGGCTTCGCGATGGCGATGCCGTCGGTCTCGCTCATCACGCTGGATCTCTTTCCCACGCGCCGCGGCATGGCGGCATCCCTGCAGGGCTTCGTGTCCGGGATGATCAACGTCCTCACCTCCGGCGTGGTCTCGCCGTTGCTGTGGAACTCGCCACGCGGGCTCGCGATGGGCATGATCTCGATGATGCTGATCGGGTTCGCCTGCTGGCGCCTCTATTTGGTCTCCGCGGAGCGGCGGGAGCCGCCGCCGGCGCTGGCGGAGCCATGACATGGCCATCGCGTCCGGCGTGAACGAGGCGTTCCGCGAATTGCAGGCCGGCCGGGCCGATCGGGCGCTCGCCCTCGCGCGCTCGGTGGCGTCGACGCATCCGGCAGCGGCGCGCGCGCGGCTGGCCGAAGGGATCGCGCTTCGGATGCTCTCGCGCCTGAAGGAAGCGGAGGAGGCGCTCGGCCGGGCATCACAACTCGACGCCCGCGACCACGCGATCGCCTACGAGACCGGTGTCGTTCGCCAGCTGCGCGGTGACCTCGACGGCGCGCTGGCGCAGTTCGAGCGCGCGCGCGAGCTGAATCCGGGCTTCTTCGCCGCGCAGTTCTCGGCCGGATCGCTGTGGCTCGACCGGCGCGAATGGGCCGTCGCCGCGGAGCGTTTCCAGGCCGCGCTGCAGCTGCAGCCGCGCCAGCCGGACGCGATGCGGCTCCTCGGGCGCTCGCTCGTGAGCGCCGGGCGCCACGAGGAGGCCGAAGAGCTCTTCGTCCACGCGCTCGCGCGCGATCCGCACGACTACACGGTTCTGCGCACCTTCGGGCAGTACGCCGCCTCGCGCGGCAACTTCAAGCGCGCGGCCACCCTCTTCGCCGAGGCGTTGCGGATCCGGCCCGACGGCGACGGGCTGCCGATCTTCATCGCGCAGGTCGAGCTCTTGCTGGGTCATTGGGATCGCGCATGGAAGGCCTATGGCCAGCGCGAGCCGCGCCGCTTGCTCGCGCAGTTCATGGCGGAACGTGGCGGCGTGTACCGCGTGCCCACGCGGGCGGAGCTCGCGGGGCGCGAGGTCTGCCTCATCGCCGAGCAAGGCTACGGCGACGTGCTCTTCTTCCTGCGCTGGGCGCCGCTCGTGGCGCAGGCGGGCGCGACGCTGACATTCCTCGGGCAGAAGGGGATTCACTCGCTCGTCGACCGCACGGGACTGTTCGAGTCGCTGCACGAGTTCGGCGATCCGCGCGCGCCAGGCAGCGCCGTGCCGCTGCTCATCGGCGACCTGCCCGCGGTGTTCGCCGATCGCGACCCGCTCTCGGTGCCTTCGCTGCGCATCGCGCCGCGCCCCGAGCGGCTGACTCACTGGCGACACTTGCTGGGCCAGGCGGGACCACGCCCGTGGATCGGCGTCACGTGGCGCGCGGGCCTCGGTCCCGACCAGCAGCCCAACGGCCTCTACAAGGCGATTCCCTCGGATCTCCTCCTCACGCGCCTTGCGCCGCACGCGGGAACGGTGGTCGCCTTGCAGCGCGCGCCGATGCCCGGCGAGATCGAGGCGGCGAGCCACCTCCTCGATCGTCCGCTGCACGACTTCTCGCGAATGAACGACGACCTCGACGATGCGATCGCGCTGGTGGCGCTGCTCGATCGGCACGTGGGCGTGAGCAATACCAACATGCACCTGGCGGCGGCCGCAGGAGCGACCGCCGACGTGCTGGTGCCGTTTCCTCCCGAGTGGCGCTGGCGGCTCGAGGGTGACTCGCCCTGGTTCGAAGGTTTCCGCGTGCACCGCCAGACCGTCGAGGGCGACTGGGGGCCGGCGCTCGCGAGCCTCGTCAGCGCGCCTGCCGGCAACCGGTTTCCCGCGTGAACGCGAGCAGCACGAGCGCGGCCGCGGTCCACGCGAGCATCAGGCTGAACGCCGCGCGGTAGCCCTCGAAGTCGTAGACGCGCGCGCCGCCCGAGAGCGCGCCCAGCCAGTGACGGTCGAGGACGAAGCCCACGAGCGGCTGCATGAGCATGCCGCCCAGCATCACGCCCATGTTGGCCACGCCGGAGACGGTGCCGCCGAGGCGCGCCGGAACCGATTCCTTCGCGAACGCGAAGTTGAGGACGAAGGCGCCCGCGGCGATCGCGACACCCGCGAGGATCGCCAGCAGCAGCGCGGGCGGAAGATTCGGCACGAACACCACGATCGCCCAGAGCACCAACTCCACGACGAGGCCCGCGAAATAGAGCGGCTTGCGCCGGCCGATGCGCTGCGAGAGCGGCCCGTAGGCGACGCTCGAGAGCGACCACACCACCAGCATCCCCGAAGTCGTGAGCGCCGCCTGGTGCGGCGTGAAGCCGTACTGCGTTTGCAGGAACGGCACGCCCCACAATCCGGCGAACGTCAGCGCTACGCCCGACAGGCCGCCGGGCACGAGGAGCAGCAGCCACGTGTTGCGATAGGACGCGACCTCCCGCAGCTGCGAAAGCATCGAGACGTGGGCCACGTGCGCGTCGGGCGGATAGTAGCTGGTGTATCCGCGCTCGGAAGGGTCGTCGCGCACCACGAGCCATATCCCCAGCGCGATCGCCGCCGTGATCCCGGACGCCACGCCCATCACCGCGCGCCATCCGAAGGCCTCCACCGCCACGCGCAGCGGCGCACCGGCGAGGGTGGCGCCCGTCACGCCCACGACCAGCGCCACGCCGCTCACGAACGCGAACTGGCGCGCCGGCATCCAATGGGAGGCGAGCTTGAGCATGCAGACGAACGCCACGCCGACGCTGGCGCCGATCACCAGGCGGCCGGCGCTCGCCCACGCGAGCGAGGGCGCGAGCGCGAACGCGAGCGTTCCGAGCGCGGTGAGCGCGGCACCGATGGCGAGCAACCGCCGCGGCCCCCAGCGGTCGGCGGCAAGGCCCGTGGGGATCTGCACCGCGACATAGCTATAGAAGTAGAAAGCCGAGAGGTTGCCAAGCGCCGCCCCCGTGAGCGAGAAGTCCAGCGACAGCTCGCGCGTGATGACCGCGGGGGCCACGCGCTGGAAGAAGGCGACGAGATAGAGCGAGGCTGCGAGGCCCCACACGAGCCACGCCGCGGAAGGAGGAGGAAGGCCCCTTCCCTTCGCTAGTACTGTTCCCACGGAAGCCCGTCCACCCGCCAGCCGTTGCGCGAGTTGCGATGGTGCTTCTCGTCGAGCTCTCCTTCGAATCCGTGGAGCACGTTGACCACCTGCCTGAACCCCGCGGCCTCGAGCGCCTCGCCGGCTTCGAGGGTGCGATTGCCGCTGCGGCAGATGAGGACGATGGGCCGCTTCTCGAAGTTGGCCCCGGCGAGCTTCTTCACCTGGCCCACGAAGTGCGGGTTCTTCTCCCACTCGGCGCCGTCGTACCACGGCACCATCATCGCGCCCACCGGGTGGCCCACGAACATGTACTCCATCTCGCTGCGGCAGTCGATGAACACCGCGTCCGGATGGTCCTTGAGATACTTCTGCGCCGCCTTGGGTTCTAAGTGGTCCATAATTGGGGTCAGACTCCAATTAAGGTAATTCTATTGGTAGTCTGCTCAATTCGCTTAATTGGAGTCCGACCCCAATTATGAATGCACCCGACACCCCCTTCCCGTTCGACGCGGCCATCTCGGCGGCGGTCGACAAGGTCGAGCCGCGCGTCGTCGCCTGGCGCCGCGACTTCCACCAGAACCCCGAGCTCGGCAACCGCGAGGTGCGCACGTCGCACATCGTGGCCGAGCACCTGCGCGCCCTGGGCTTCGACCAGGTGCAGGAAAAGGTTGCGCATACCGGCGTGGTCGGCGTGCTGAAGGGCGGCAAGCCCGGCCCGGTCGTGGCGCTGCGCGCCGACATGGACGCGCTGCCCGTGAAGGAAGAGGTGGACCTCCCCTTCAAGAGCCAGGTGAAGACCGAGTGGAACGGCCAGCACTGCGGCGTGATGCACGCGTGCGGCCACGACGCGCACACCGCGATGCTGATGGGTGTCGCCGAAGTCCTTGCCGGCATGCGCGATCGCATCCCCGGCACGGTGAAATTCCTGTTCCAGCCCGCCGAGGAGACCCCACCCATCGGCGAGAACGGCGGCGCCAAGATGATGGTGCAGGAAGGCTGCATGAAGAGCCCGGACGTGGACGCCGTCTTCGGCCTGCACGTGACCTCGATCTTCCCCACCGGGATGATCGGCTACCGCTCGGGGCCGCTGATGGCCTCGGCCGACGATTTCCGCATCTTCATCCGCGGCACGCAGACGCACGCGGCGATGCCGTGGCGCGGCGTGGATCCGATCGTGGTGAGCTCGCAAGTCGTGCTGGGCCTGCAGACGATCGTGTCGCGGCGCATGAACATCACGCGCGAGCCCTCGGTCGTGACCGTGGGCGTCTTCCATGGCGGCGTGCGCCACAACATCATTCCCGACGAGGTGAAGCTCGAGGGCACCATCCGCACCTTCGACGAGGAGCAGCGCAACGAGATCCACGAGCACGTCACCCGCATCACCGAGATGATCGCCAAGTCGGGCGGGGCGACGGCCAACGTGCACATCCACCGCTGGTACGACGTCACCATCAACCATCCGGGCCTCACCGACTGGTCGATCCCGACGCTCTCGCGCATCGCCGGCGACGAGAACGTAAAGGTGATCGACAAGGTCTGCGGCGCCGAGGACTTCTCCTTCTTCCAGAAGGAGGTGCCGGGATTCTTCTTCTTCATCGGCTGCACCGCGCCGGAGAAGGATCCCTCCACCGCGGCGCCGAACCACAGCCCGCGGTTCTTCGTCGACGAGAAGTGCCTGAAGCTGGGCGTGCGTTCGCTCGCGGGGCTCGCCCTCGACTGGCTCGCGGCGAACGCCCGCTAGCTTGGAGTTCCCGCACCTCGGGCTCTACGTCGTCGCCTCGCTGGCGCTGATCGCCACGCCGGGGCAGGACATGGTCTACGTGATCACGCGCTCGCTCGCACAGGGGCGCCGGGCCGGGATCGCGTCCGCCGTCGGCGTCTGCATCGGGATCCTCGTGCACACGGCGCTCGCCGCGCTCGGCGTCGGCGCCCTGCTGGCGGCGAACGAGGCGCTATTCACCGCCGTGAAGATCGCGGGCGTGATCTACCTCGCCTACCTGGGCCTGCGCATGCTGTTGGTTCCCCGGCTCGCGGCGCCACGCGCGATCGCCGAATCAACGTCGAGCGTGGCGTCGGTGCTTGGCCAGGGCATCCTCTCGAACGTCACCAACCCGAAGATCCTCGTGTTCTTCGTGGCCTTCCTGCCGCAGTTCGTCGATCGGGCGAGCGCGCATCCGACACGCGACCTCGCCACGCTCGGCGTGCTCTACGCCGCGCTGGCGTTGCCGATCAAGGCGGGCGTGGCGATCGCCGCGAGCTCGCTCGCCGGACCGCTGCGCAGCTCCCGCGCGCGTGCCGCGCTCGATCGCGCCTGCGGCACCGTGATGCTCCTTCTCGCCGCGCGCCTCGCCCTGCAGGAACGGTAGATGGACGCCGGGCGACGCGCCGGCCACGAGCAGGCGATGGCCGAGGCCGCGAAGCTCTACGGCGCGGGCCGTGCGGACGAAGCCCGGAAACTCTGTGAAGCGATCCTGCGGGACGACCCGCGTCATTTCTGGGCGCTGCACCTCGCATCCGCCATCGCGCTGCGAGACCGTGACTTCGCAAGCTGCATCGCGCTCGCCACGCGCGCGCTCGAGCTGCAACCCCGCAACGCCGAGGTGCTCTCGAACCGCGGCGCCGCCTATCGGCGCTCGAATCGCATCGAGAAGGCACTCGCGGACTACGATCGCGCCCTCGCGTCCGACCCGAAGCACGTCCCCGCGATCGTCAATCGCGGCGTAGCGCTCGCGGCACTCAATCGCCATGTCGAGGCGATCGCGAGCTACGACCAGGCCCTCGCGCTGCAGCCGGGCAATGCCGCCGCCCGTTATCATCGCGCGCTCTCGTGGCTCGTGACCGGCAACCTGGCCGGCGGCTTCGAGGATTACGAGGCGCGCTACGGGGGGTGGGAGGGGCAGCTCCCGCGGCGTGCGACATCGATCCCGGAATGGAGCGGGCGCGAGCCGCTCGCGGGACGCTCGATCCTCGTGCACGCCGAGCAGGGACTGGGCGACTCGATCCAGATGCTCCGATACGCGCCGCTGCTGCACGCGCGCGGCGCGACGGTCCACGTCGAAGTGCCCGCCGCACTGCGCGCGATCGCGCAAGCGATGCCCGGCGTCTCGATGGCGAGCGCGAGTGGCGAAGCGGTGTCGGCCACCGACTTCCACGTGCCGATGATGAGCCTGCCGCGCGCGTTCGGGACGACGCTCGACTCCATTCCCGGCGGCGTTCCCTACGTCGCGGCGGATCCCTCGCGAATGGCACGCTGGCGCGAACGGCTTCCTGCCGGGCATCCAAGGATCGGTGTCGCATGGTCGGGAAATTCCGGACACGTGAACGATGCCAATCGCAGCATCGCGCTTTCGGACCTGGCGCCGCTCGCGGCATTCGGCGAGGTCGTCGCGCTGCAGAAGGACCTGCGACCCGGCGACGATGAGTTGCTGGCGAAGCTGGGATGGCGGCATTTCGGCGAGGACCTACGGGACTTCGCGGACACCGCCGCCCTCGCGGCCTGCGTCGATCGCGTGATCACCGTCGACACCTCGATCGCCCACCTCGCCGGGGCGATGGGACTCGAGACCTGGGTGCTGCTGCCCTTCTCGCCGGACTGGCGCTTCCTGCTCGGTCGCGAGGATTCGCCGTGGTATCCGACGATGCGGCTCTTCCGCCAGCCCGCCGCCGGCCAGTGGACGCCTTTGATCCAAGTCATGGTCGCCGCGGCACGCGGCGTATAATTTCCCGATGGTTCGCCGCACCCGATTCGCCGCCGCCCTGCTCGCGATGTTCGCGCTGCTGTTCGCGCAGGTCGCGGTGTCGGCGTTCGCGTGTCCGCTCGACGTCGCGAATCCCGCGGCGATGGCGGCGACGATGGGCGGCGAGCATTGCGGCGAGCTCGCCACGCCCAACCTGTGCGACCGCCACTGCGACTACGGCGCGGCGAGCGTCAATCACGCGTCGCCCGACCTCGCCCCCGACGTGCTCGCGCTGCCGCTGCCCTGGCGAGCGGCTTCCCTCGCGACCCCGGTGCGCTATGCCCCGGTCGATCGCGACCCCGACACCCGCAACCACTCCCCACCGCCGCTCGCGCTCTTCGGCGCACTGCGGATCTGATCCTCCCGAGACGGTAGCCCGGCCGGCGCGTCGCGCCGTGCCGCGTTCTTTCCGCGTCTGGAGGGTCCCATGTCCCATCGCCTTCGCATCACCGCCGCGCTCGCCCTCGCCGGGTTCGCCGCGGCCGCATCCGCCCAGGAGCTGTCGCTCGCCGAGGCGCAATCCATCGCGTCCGCCGCGGCGCCGCAACTCCTCGCGCAGTCGGCCGCGGTGCGCGCCGCGCGAGCCACGAGCAGCGCCGCCACGGAGCTCCCCGATCCCCGCCTCATCGCCGCGCTGGAGAACGTCCCCACGGACGGCCCGGACAAGTGGAGCCTCACGCGCGACTTCATGACGATGCGCAAGATCGGCGTGATGCAGGACGTGCCGCTCGCGGACAAGCGCCGGCTTCGTGGCGAGCGCGCCGAGGCCGAGGCGCAACGCGAGCAGGCGATGCTGGTGGTGAGCGAGGTGAACCTCCAGCGCGACGTGGCCCTCGCGTGGATCGAGACGTGGGCCGCCGAGCAGCAGCTCGCCCTCGCCCTCGAGATGCAGCGCGAGGCCGAGCTGGGGGCGACCGGCGCGCAGGCGGCGCTCGCCGGCGGGCGCGAGCCCGCCGCGGAATCCTTCGCCGCGCGGCTCGTCGCGGCGCAGGCCGCGGACCGCGTGCTCGAGGCGCACCGGCTCGTCACGCGCGCGCGCGAGCAGCTCGCGCGCTGGGTGGGCCGCGATGCCGGGCGTGACCTCGACGCGCCGCCGGATTTCACCCGCCTCGCGCACCAGCACGGCAGCCTCCTCGACCTCGACACCCATCCGCACCTCGCGATGTACGCCCCGATGCAGGCGGTCGCCGACGCCGACGTGAAGCTCGCGGAGGCGGCGAAGCGCCCGGACTGGAGCTGGGAGGTGGCCTATGCGCAGCGCGGCTCGGCCTACTCGAACATGCTCTCGGTCGGCGTGCGCATCGACCTGCCGATCCTCGAGGCGCGCCGGCAGGAGCCCGCGATCGCCTCGCGCCTCGCGGCCGCGGAGCAGGTCCGGTCGCAGGCCGAGGACGCGCGCCGCGCGCACCTTACCGAGATCCGCGTCGCCATGGCCGACTGGAACGCGGCCGTCGAGCGCGCGAAGCGCATCGAGAGCCTGCAGGTGCCGCTCGCGAAGGAACGGCTGCGCGCCGCACTCGCGGCTTACGCCGGCGCCCGCGGCGAGCTCAACCCCGTGCTCGAGGCGCGTCGCGCCGACGTGGAAACGCGCATGGCGCTGCTGCAGGCCCGCGCCGATGCCGGCCGCTCGTGGGCGCAGCTCAACTTCATCCTCCCGACCGAATCGCACAAGGAAACGCCATGAACAAGGCCGGCATCGCAATCGCAGGCGTCGCGCTGGTCGCGGTGGGCATCGGCGGCGGCTACTGGCTCGCCATGCACCGCACGATGGCGGCAGCTTCCGAAAGGGACCTGCAGGCGCAGGCCGCCGGGAAGAAGCCGCTCTACTGGCACGACCCGATGTACCCGCAGCAGAAGTTCGACCAGCCGGGCAAGTCGCCCTTCATGGACATGGACCTCGTCGCCGTGTACGGCGACGAAGGCGCGAGCGCCGCGGGCGTCTCGATCAGCTCGCGCGTGGTGCAGAACCTGGGCATGCGCACCGCCGAGGTGACCGAGGGAACGCTCGAGCAGCGGCTGGAAAGCGTCGGTGCCGTGGCGTTCGACGAGCGCAGCGTCGCCGTCGTGCAGGCGCGCGTGAACGGCTTCGTCGACCGGCTGTACGTGCGCGCGCCGCTCGACCCGGTGCGCAAGGGCCAGCCGCTCGCCGAGATCGTGGCGCCCGAATGGGCCGCCGCGCAGGAGGAATACCTGGCGCTACGCAAGAGCCCGCTCGCCGATCCCGAGCTGCGTCGCGCGGCGAGGCAGCGCCTGGTGCTGATCGGCATGCCCGAGGAGACCCTCGCGGCGCTCGATTCCGAGGGCAAGGCGCGAACGCGCATCACCCTCACGGCGCCGATCTCCGGCGTGGTGGCGGAGCTCGGTGCACGCGAGGGCAGTACCGTGATGCCGGGCGCGATGCTCTTCCGCATCAACGGGCTCGCGTCCGTCTGGGTCAACGCGGAGATTCCCGAGTCCCAGGCGGGCATGGTGAAGCCCGGTGCGCAGGTCGAGGCGACCGTTCCCGCCTATCCGGGCGAGAAGTTCTCCGGCCGCGTGAGCGCGATCCTCCCCGAGGTGAATTCCGCGACGCGCACGCTCAAGGCGCGCATCGAGATCGTCAATCCGCAGGCCAAGCTCAAGCCGGGGATGTACGCGACGGTCGAACTTTCCGCACCGGATCGCAAGCCCATGCTGCTCGTGCCCTCCGAGGCCGTGATCCGCACCGGGCAGCGCACGGTCGTGGTCGTCGCCGACACCGCCCGGGATGGACGCCAGCAGTTCAAGCCCGTGGACGTCGAGGTGGGCGCCGAGTCGGGCGGCAGGACCGAGGTGCGCAAGGGACTCGCGCGCGGCATGAAGGTCGTGACGTCGGGCCAGTTCCTGATCGATTCCGAGGCGAGCCTCAAGGCCACCGAGACGCGCATGGAAGACTCGCCGCCCGGAGCTCGGCGATGATCGCCGCCCTCATCCGCGCCTCCATCGCGAACCGCGTGCTGGTGCTGCTGGTCGCGGTCGTGGCCGCCGCATGGGGGGCCTTCTCGCTCGCGCGCACGCCGGTCGACGCGCTGCCGGACCTTTCGGACGTGCAGGTCATCGTGCGCACGACGTGGCCGGGCCAGGCGCCGCAGATCGTCGAGAACCAGGTCACCTATCCGCTCACGACGACGATGCTCTCCGTGCCCGGCGTGAAGACCGTGCGCGGCTATTCGTTCTTCGGCGACTCGTTCGTGTACGTGATCTTCAACGACGGCACCGACCTCTACTGGGCGCGCTCGCGCGTGCTCGAATACCTGAACCAGGCGCAATCGCGCCTGCCCGCGGCGGCCAGGCCGTCGCTCGGCCCCGACGCCACCGGCGTAGGCTGGGTGTACGAGTACGCGCTCGTGGATCGAACGGGCCGCCACGACATCGCGCAGCTGCGCGCGCTCCAGGACTGGTTCCTCAAGTACGAGCTGAAGACGGTGCCCAACGTGGCCGAGGTGGCGACCGTGGGCGGCATGGTGAAGCAATACCAGGTCGTCCTCGATCCCGACCGGCTGCGCGCCTACGGCATCTCCCACGGCAAGGTGATCGAGGCGATCCGCAACGCCAACCAGGAGGCCGGCGGCTCGCTGCTCGAGATGGGCGAGGCCGAATACCTGGTGCGCGCCTCAGGATACCTCAAGTCGCTCGACGACTTCCGCGCCATCCCGGTGCTCACCACGGAAGCGGGAGTGCCGGTGAAGCTCGGCGACATCGCGACCGTGCAGGTCGGCCCGGAGATGCGCCGCGGCGTGGCC